>Ga0075160_10001581_pt1 | contig 13800 bp, 9 predicted proteins | sample JI91814C2DNA_FD_70969 | JGI IMG/M metagenome (GOLD analysis project Ga0075160, IMG submission 70969) | Wastewater effluent complex algal communities from Wisconsin, to seasonally profile nutrient transformation and Carbon sequestration -... | ecosystem: Engineered > WWTP > Effluent > Algae... | reverse complement strand
GCATAAGGATCATGTCCTTCGGGCAGATGTATCTCCCCGGTCACCTGCTGTAAACGTACAGCCTCAGATAATGCGGGTGCTGGAGCAGCAGTAGGCGCAGGTGCTGGTGTCGGCGCTGGTGCGACTGGAGCTGGCGCCGGTGCAGCCGGAGCTGGTGCAGGTGCTGGAGTCGGAGCTGGCGCAACTGGAGCCGGTGTTGCTGCAGCCGGAGCAGGAGCAGGAGCTGGAGGTGCAGCAGGCACCGCCGTTGGTGCAACAGGGGCAGGAGCAGAGGCAGCCGGTGGTGGCGCCACTGGTGCAGCTTGTGGAGGCTTGGGCGCCGGCGGTGGCACTGACGCTGGTTGAGCTGGTTGAGCTTGTGGAGGCTTGGGCGCTGGTGGCGGCACTGCAGCTGGTTTGGCTGGAGCCGGAGCAGCTCCGCCGCGGTTATATTGAGGTATAGCTTGTTGACCCAGGGCGCCTTTAAGCGCTCTTCTTACGTCAATGGCTGAGGCAGCAGCCTGTTGCTCCGGAGTGCTGACGATGCGCTGGTGAAGCTGCATAATCGGCTCTCTGGCGCGCTTTTCGGCAGGGAGCTTGAGTAGCGCTTCGGCTACTTTATCAGCGACATTCTGCACCATGTCGATTTCGTTTTTGGTCCAGGCACGGCGATAATCGCACTGCTGCAAAATCACTACGCCGTGCGTACCGACTGAGCTGCGCAGGGCTATACCAAGGAGAGACTTAGCTCCAATCAGTTGCAGCTCTTCTTGAGCTGGTGAGACATAAGAGTTTTGTTGACCTTCAAATAATTTGAGGGGTTCACGAGTCAATAGAGTCTGAGCCACAAGAGCCGAATCACTGGAAGGCCAGAAGCAATGTTGCAAACTCTGCACTTTATCTTGTTGCCAGTGCTCAAAACATTTCCAACCAGCTTGCTGATCGTCAGTACAAATAAACAAACAACGGCTGACATTGAGTGCTTTGCCGAGGATGTTGACGACCATAAAGAGCGCATCACCTATCCCCAGGGAATAGGTCATCAAGTTACCGATTTCTACTAAAAATGTGTCGCGGAAAGTATCGCGCTGAACAACATCATTGATTTGAGCGAGTCGGATAATATCGCCCAGCTCGCCAAGAATGACGCGCATCACGTTAAGCTCATCAGAGCTAACATCGACAGCACGACTGAGAGTCAGCGAGCCAAAAGTACGGCCCTGCAAAACAAGAGGCAAAGTAGTGGACTTACCGCCATTGACGGGCGCTCCACTGGTCCGATACTCACAAATGGAAGTGATATTTTGGTCGAGAGGATTGCTCAATACAATCTGGCAGGCATCAGCGCTAAACTGATCCCCGAGTTCTTTGACAGTCGTCTCCAGGATTCGTCTTAAATCCCGGACTCCAGCCAATTTTTGTACCAATGGACTGTTCATATCAAGTCAGTCTTCCCACCTAGCCAAAGCATCCTATGGATGACAATCAATAGTATCAAATATTTCATACCAGACTTGAGCCCTGAGCAAACCCAAAATACCCCAAGTTACAACCTTTTGGGATAACTCGTCACAGTGTCAAAGGCAACAAATCAAGCAGGCAGCGCTATTTGCCACTCCGAGAGCGGCCTGGCAAGTAACTAAAAGAGTCAAAAGTCGGTACTGATGCGGGCTGCCAACAGGAGCTTATCAGACACTCCTGCAAAGAGGACTGAGACACATCGGCCATCGCCAAGAGCTTTAAGCCGGGGGCTAATGTGCTAAATGCTACATTTAGTAGAATAATCAGCAGGCAAAGGACTGACAGGTGAAAAATTGCTGAGTCGCAAAGGTGCAATTTCGGCGCCATTATCATCAGGAGATATTATCGGACTGGCTTTTAGAGTCTTTCGGCAAAATATCCCTTTGATTTTAAAAACTTTGCTCTTGCCTACTGCGCTTTTGGCATTGGGCAGAGTGGCGCTCACCCTTACCGGCTCTTACGCCTTTAAGTCAGGTACCGCAGGCGGCATTATCTGGGCCTTTGTCGGACTTTTTGGCATGCTGCTTGGTACTTTTAGCGTTGTTTATCTCTATTTGAGACAACTTGCTCTGGTCCGTTATTTTGCAGGCTTTGCCTCCAGTATCGAAGAAGCAAAGCAATACATGAAGCGCAAGCTCTGGTCTGTTGTCGCGCTTGGTCTGGCTTATATCGCCATCGTGGTAATAACTAGTATCGCCTGGTTAGCCATAATCTTTTTAGCGGCAAGCTTGCTAGCACTCAAAGGAGCGGCGAGCATTTTAGCCGCCTTCATCATGTCACTTGCCATTTTGGGTGGATTTATCTCTTTTGTATTTATCGGACTGGCGGGCTCTCTTGCTTACAACGCCCTGGCCATAGAAGACTCAGATTTAAATACAATTATTGCTCGCAGCTTTAGCTTTACCTGGCGCGCGTTTTTCCGGTCCTGCGGCTTTGGTTTGCTTGCCACCACTTCTGTCAGTTTATTAGCTTATCCGCTCACTCTGCCTGTGATAATTGCATCTATCATTTACTTGATCATGCACGGAGTCAGTGGGGCATCCGGCAGTGCTTCAGACCTACCGCCGCAAATGCAGGTCTTTTGTAATCTCTGGGAGACAATGACTCAGATGATTATTGGACCGATTTATCACATCGCATACGGCCTTTTCTTTTGCGATCTCAAAATGCGCATGGAGGGACTCGATCTCTCTACGAGACTCGAATCAATTAAGCCAAACCACGGTCCCGAGCTTGATAGTCTAGCTCCAAGCTTGTGATGGAAAATAGCAATGGACTATAAAAACGTCTCACCAGCTCTGGCGGAACTCTCAAACAGCTATCAATACAAAGAGCCTCCAGGTCCCCTGGTCTGGTTGCAAGAGCTAATCACAAACATACTGAGATTTCTCAAAGACCTCTGGAGTTCTCTGCATATTCCGCTATTTCAGACAAATAGTGATTCTCATGCCATTGGTGATGTGATGCAGTTTTTGCTAATCGCCTTTGGTGCCATCTGCGGACTGCTGGTTTTGTTTATTTTGGCGGGGCGCTTGAGTCATATCAGCAATGCTCGAAAAATGGCATTGACAGGCACACTCAGCTCAGATTTGCCACTCGATCAACAAGGCTGGAAAAATTACGCCCAGGAGCTTGTGCAAAAGGAAAACTACAGAGACGCTATCCGAGCTGTTTACATGAGCACTCTTTATCTGCTCGACGAAAAGGGCATAATGAAGTTTGCTCAAAACAAGACAAACTACGAATACCTTTATGCACTTGGCACCAGAGGCAGTATCAAACACAGCTTGCAGCAACCGTTTCGCAATCTAGTAGATCGCGTTGAAAGCGTCTGGTTTGGCTTTGCCAGCTGCGACAAAAGTGATTATGACTTTTGCCTGGGCGTGCTCACCGAGATGGAAACAACACTATCTACCGGTATGCCCGAAAAACTGGATGTGCTCAAATGAAGCAACCAGATAAAGAGGGCAACACTGCCACAATTGAGCCACCCAGCGCCAATGCCCCAAAACCAGTATCAGTTAAAAGTACTTTGAGCGAACTGCCCAAGGGTTTACTCTGGCAACTTGGTCTATTGCTCTTAGCTAGCGGCATAATTACCTATACCACCATGGACTCCAATCAGCAGATGAATAAGCTGCTGCCCGAAACCGGCGTATTTACCTCCAGCCATAATGTCAAACCGAGCGGTTTGAGCGGCTTTTATGAACTATGCGAAAAGATATTTGGTCATCAAAAAAAAGTTTTGCGATGGGAGCAACCCTACCGTAAACTGAGTGGTAGCCCGGAAATGCCCAAACTTATGGACAAAACACGGGTCATCGAAAAAGCGCTACCTGTGCACGGCACATTGATCCTGGTCAGACCCGATGAGTCGTTAAAAGACTATGCCGTAGAGTCAATCCTGGACTGGGTAGAGGCAGGCAACAGCCTGATTTATCTTGACGACTTCACTTTCAGCTTTAGCCGTAATTTGACCAAAAAGCTCGGTATCAATGTGACGCGACTGGCACCGGTTTTAGAAGACAAATTAACAGATGCACTAGATCCGATGGCATTTAAGAACGACAAAGAACTAGCTGCACTCTATACCCATCTGCGCCAGATAAAAGTGTCTGCCGCTCTCTCGCTTACAGGCGGACAGCCAATTGCCAAAGTAGCTGGCAAAACCATACTGACACAAAAATCCTGGGGTAAAGGCACCATTTTAATTGGCAGCGCACCGGGCATGGTGAGCAATAAACTTATTGCCAATACCACTTGCTGGAGCAACTTCCAACTAATTTGCAACTTTTTGCAAAAGCAAGATGGCGATATCATCTTTGAAGAAAACTGCCATGGTTTTACTCAGGGCACAAGCGTTTGGGCTTACCTGTTTAGAGGACCAACAGGCTATGTCCTGCTACAACTGCTTATCCTGATGATACTGGCTGTAGCCGGCTCAAATAAGCGCTTTGGCGCTGTAAAAACGGTCAACAAGCCCCGTAAAATAGCCAGCACTGAATACATAAACGGACTTGCCAACACTTATGAGCGAGCCCGGGCGCGCAAGGCCGCACTCGAAATCATCTATCAAAATTTGCACAACAAACTCTCCAAAGCCTTTGGCGTCTCACCACATGATCCCAAAGAACGTTTACTGGAAGAAATCCGCTTGCACGACAACAAAATTGGCAATCTTCAATTTGACAGCCACTTGGTCAAAGATTTAGAAAAATGCGAACAATACTTGTCAGGAAGAGAGCTTAACAATGACAATTTCAAAGAAGCAGTGGCCGCTTGCGATAAGATATCCAATCAAATGACGCGATAAACAACAATAGTCAAGACATGGTAGCCAGTAAAAGGAAAACAGATGCAACAACCAGCAGTCGAAGTTAGCGAAGAACTGGCTTTTACACGAGCGACTTTTACCAGACTAAAGGACGCCCTCAATAGCACTATTGTCGGACAGGAAATGGTCATTGACCAGCTGCTTACAGCAATTCTCGCTGATGGTCACGTCCTTTTGGAAGGAGTGCCGGGCACGGCTAAGACCCTCCTGGTCAAGACAATTGCCAACCTTGTCGGCGCAGATTTTGGGCGCATCCAGCTCACTCCAGACATGCTGCCCAGTGACATCGTAGGCACCAGCGTCTATGACCTCAATACCCGGACTTTTGCCATGCGCAAAGGGCCAATCTTTACTTCGCTACTGCTAGCCGACGAAATTAACCGCACACCGCCTAAGACACAGTCGGCTCTATTGGAAGCAATGGAAGAAAGACAGGTAACACTCGACGGTCACACCGAAAAGTTGTCTGATTTATTTTTGGTGGTAGCTACGCAAAACCCGGTGGAATTTGAAGGCACCTATCCGCTGCCAGAAGCACAACTAGACCGCTTTATGCTCAAGGTACTAATTGGTTATCCAGGTCGCGATGCCGAAAAGCTAATGTTGCAAAACTGGCAAGAGGGCAAATATCGTCGCTTTACTGAGCCACTACAGGCAGTGACAACAGCAGATGAAATCCTTACTTGCCGTCAAGAATTGCTCAAAGTAAAAGTCGAAGATAGTGTGATGAACTATCTAATCGAGCTAGTGCAGAAATCGCGCTCTGTGTCAGACCTGCAGCTGGGCGCCAGCCCGCGTGCAGCACTGGCCTGGTTGGGTGCAGCCAAGGCTCACGCCGCTATCGAGGGCAGAGACTTTGTTACGCCCGACAATATCAAATTTATGGCTGAGCCAGTACTGAGACATCGACTGATACTCAATGCAGAGGCCGAATTGGATGGCGTAACAGTGGCGCAGGTAGTGGCAAATATATTGAGACAAGTAGCCGTACCGAGATGATCGCAAGCCAGAGATTTTATGTGCTGGCACTACTAGCCATCATCCCGTTGGCGGCTTCCGCCTGGTATCCGGGGCTGGCAAAAGTAGGGTTGACGCTAGATCTCCTCATCCTCTTTGCTGTGATAATCGACTGGCAACTGACGCCGCGTGCCAACCTTTTAAGCGCAGAACGTTTTGTCGATGACCGTTTATCAATCGGGCGAGACAATATTGTCAAACTGGCGATACATTATAAAGGCGCAGTAAAAATAAATGCCCTGATAAAAGACGACAATCCCCAGACTATCGTCTCCGATACTGAGCTAATGGCGGTCACTCTTGAGCCGGGCACTACAGTGACTGTCGAGTACAAACTCAGCCCCAACAGGCGTGGTTTATTTAAGTTTGGCAACATCAACATACGCTTTGCCAGCCGACTGGGATTACTCACAATCGAGCGTAAGATTGCTTATCCACAAGAAATAAAAGTCTTTAGCGATCTAAAAGCACTGCAAGATCTCTCTGTCCGTCTCTCACACTCATCCGAGCTGGGCGATTTGCGTCAACGCAAACGTGGTCAAGGCACTGACTTTGCCTCTTTGCGAGAGTACTCGGTAGGCGATGACAGCAAGGCTATCGACTGGCGTGCCACCGCCCGTAGAGACCGTCCTGTGATACGCACCTACGAAGCCGAACAAGAGCAGCGCCTTTTGATCCTAATTGATGCTGGTCGTATGATGGTATCTGACCTGGAAGGCTTAAGCCGCTTTGACAGAGCGCTAAACGCTGCGCTGTGCCTGGCTCTTACCGGACTTTGCCACAAAGACCAGGTAGGCATAGGCATCTTTGCCGACAAGCCTCTTCTGTATCTACCACCCAAACGTGGCAAGGCTTATATGCACCGCATCCTGGAAGCAAGCTTTGCCATCGAGCCGCGCATGGTCGAACCCGATTACGCTGGCATTTTGTCTTATTTTGCCTCGGCTCAAAAGGGTCGCTCACTGATGGCGGTGCTCACAGACCTGACCGATCCAACTGGCTCTCAAGCCTTGCTCACAGGGCTCGCCAACCTGGCACCGAGACATTTGCCCTTTTGTATCACCCTCAAAGATCGCCAGGTGCAAAAGCTCGCAAATACAAAAATAGAAAGCGGCACAAGCGGCAACAGGGACCAGGCCAAAGCCGAGCTTTATCAAATCTATCAAAAGGCAGTAGCACAGGACTTGACCAATCAAAGAGAGCTAGCCCTCTCGGTCTTGACCAGACGCGGCTGCCTTATACTGGATGCAGCTCCCCAGGAGCTCTCCGATAAACTGGTCGACAAATATTTAGAAGTCAAATCACGAGGAAAGCTTTAACACCTTGAAGAAACTATTTTGGGCAAGCTTTGTAATGCTTTTTGCTGAGACCATGGCAATTCGCTGGCTGGGTATCGAGATCCCAGTACTGAGAGCCTTTCCCAACCTAATTTTGATGCTCGTATTTATCGGTGCATCGGCAGGTATCGCCCAACCCGAAAAGCGTGTTGGCAAAGTCAAAGTAATAGCCTCGCTATTGTGCTTGATTGGCTCAGTAATAATTGTGCCAGTGACTGGACTAAAAGACATTTCGCTGCGCCTGGATGAGACCAATTCACCAATGGCAGTAGTGGCTGGTCTTACTCTAATTTTGCTCAATGCCTTCTCGCTACTGGCCCTCTCTAAAGAAATTGGCTGTGCCGTCGGTGAAGAATTTAAAAACAGACCACCACTCAAGGCATACTCAGTCAACATACTGGGCAGCATGGCCGGAGTGCTGGTCTTTGCCATTTGCTCTTTTCTCAATACAGCGCCTTGGATCTGGCTCCTGGTGGCAATTGCATCAGCCTTTGCATATAGCAACAATCGCAAACTGGCATTTATGCTACCGCTTGTGGTGGCAAGCTTTTTTAGTTCACAAGGAGCATTCTGGTCACCTTACGGCAAACTAGAAATAAAACCCTTTGAAGTACCAGCCAATAGTATCTTTGGCCAGGGCAACTACATGCTCTTTTGCAATAATGTTTACTTTCACTCAGCTACTCATGTGCCCGAAAAAACTGTATTTGACGAGCGTGATAAAGGCGTCGACGTAAGCAAAGAGAGAGAAGACAAAGAACATCTTTTGCTGCACGCTTATAAATGGATGAAGCTGCCTTATCGCTTTGCTCCAGCACACAAAGACGTGCTTATCCTGGGCTCAGGCTCGGGTAATGACGTATCTTTTGGAGAGCATCTCCCCCAGGGACCAGAGAGTATCGACGCAGTCGAAATCGACCCAGTAATTGGTACTTTTGGTCAGACTATTCACCCAGACAAACCTTATCTCGAAAAGCGTGCCAACTTAATAATCAATGACGCACGCTCGCATCTGCACGATAGCCCCAAGCGCTATGACATAGTTAACTTTGCCTACCTGGATCCAGGCGGCACACTCAACACAGCTAGCTTTATGCGCGTGGACAACTTTGTCTTTACCAAAGAGAGTGTGCAAGATGCTCTCAAGCTGCTCAAAGAAGACGGCATAGTCTCCATGAGCTTTGCTACCGGTGCTGACCACCCTGTTACAGCTAGACTCTATAACACCATCCGCGATGCCTGGGGCAAAGACCCCTTGACTCTTGTGGATGACAGCTTTAGCAGTTGCATATTTTTGTTTGGTCCAGGCATGGAAAAAAACATGGACAATGTAGCTGACCTGGTCAAACAGTCTCTTGCTGACGACCATGAACTCAAAGTCTGGCGGCCATCAGACGCTCAACGTCAAATGCGTATCGCATCCGATGACTGGCCATTTTTGTACTTGCAATTTGATGGTACAGGCATGTTGCTGTATATCGACTTTTTGTTGTTCACCATATTGATACCCGTGCCTTTTCTTTTTCGCGTAGACAAAACCTCAGTACTGGCGCCGCAATCATTTGCCATGTTTGTTTTGGGCGAAGCCTTTATGTTGATGGAGACAAAGTGCTGCACTGAGTTGTCGCTCATTTATGGCAACACCTGGATAGTTAGTTCAGTGGTAATTTTTTCCTTTCTTACACTGGGCTTTTTAGCCAACTTACTGGTACTTAAGCAGCAGACTATAAAACTACCCTTGGTCTATCTCGCTTTGACAATAATACTTGTGGCAGATTACTTCCTCTCCTTTCATGGACTCAATTTGCCGTCAGCGCAAAGCAAAATCCTCATGACAGCGATGACTTGCTTGCCAGTATTTTTTGGTGGCATCTTATTTTCTTCCCATTTCAAATCGATCAAAGATCCCAATATGGGACTTGCTGCCAACTTACTTGGTGTCACATTTGGTGGCTTATTAGAAAACCTCTGCGTAGTTGGCGGCATCAAAAGCCTGAGCTTGCTCACGCTCTTTCTCTACCTGCTGTCGGCCCTGCCATTTTTGATCAAACGTAAAGGTGAGGCTCCAGCTGAGCCAGCTGTAACTCAATAGAACTACACAACAAAATTAACAAAGCAAAAAATAGTTTGCAATTAACTACGAACCCGCTCCCGGGGCCGCTCGCGGGCAAGCCCATGCTGGCTTAGCGCACCAACTTGAGCCAGACATCGAGGAATCATCAAAGCAAAAACGAAGAGTAAAAAAAGCACACTGCCGATGGGCTCAACATAGCTCCAACCGATAGCGGGACTGAAGGAAACGATAAAAAATATCCAACTCAAGAAGGGATACAGCAAAAAGACCAGGTGATAGATTCTGGCTGATAGCGGTTGAATCTTGAGAACATCGTAAAAGGAAACCGAAGTCAATGTCAAAACTATCGGCAAAACAAGAATGAGCAAATCATAGCCGTGCGCATGAGGACTAAATAACAAAGCCCAGACTGCAGTGCAGGCAGCGGCCCATCTTTCTTCTTTAATAGACTCTTTGGGGATGCTACGCCAGTAGAAGAAAATCAAAACAGCCCCGAGGCTCCACAATAGCACCACCGATTTAAAGGCCACATCAAGTGGCAAGAACCAGCTCAAAATTGCTCTCAGACAATACATATCTCGAGCCAGGACACAAAGATTCTGGCTATTGCCTTCAATCTGCATTAGCACTTGAGGATAGCCAATGATATTCTCAGGACCAATCAATGCCGCTGTCACAGCCAGCATTGACAGTCCAGTGATGCAGGCACTGAGTAGTGTCTTCCATTTGCCATAAGCCAGTACAGGCAACAAACAAATAAAACTATATTGTGGCTTATAGACAGTAAAGGCCATGGCGATACCAGCAGCGATATCACGGCGTTCAAACCAGTACACCCAAAACATGGCGATAGCAGCCATCTGTAGCCAGTTTATCTGGCCGGCTCTAATTACATGCTCCGATGCTGCACTGCTAAATATACCGAGGAGCAAAAAGACTATTACTTTGCGCTGCCTCAAGTCTGAATTGATGCAAATCAATTTATAGAGCGCCACAAGTCCCAAACCAACCGTTGTCAGGTTCCAGACATTGTAGGCAACAAGTGGCGGCAATAGTGCAAAAACCACAAACAATGGAAAAATCACTGGCATATATTGAATATACGGGTATTCGTCTTGTTTATCAGGCGCCAGCACCTGATTGACCCATTTACGCTGCGTGTCTTGATCATAGACTTTGAGACGATCACACGATGCGGCCATCTTGCCGCAGGCGTAATAGCGCACAAAATCAGCCTGCAGCAGCTGTCCGGGAGTCTGCATCACCAGCGCTGTTCGATTTGAGCCTAATAAAATGCAAGCGTAGACAATCGCACACGCCCACAAAGTAACAAAGGAGGCGAAAAAAAAGTCAGTAAGTTTTTTGGTCTTCAAGCTCATCAATACGCACTCAGGCGAGAGCACTCCTCTCAAAAGAGAAGAGCAGCAAAAGGTGATTTCCAACTCAAAAGTCAGACTGCAATACACTAGAAGCGTTCCAAATTAGCAACGCTCAAAAATTGCCCACAGCAGGCTAATCAATCAATTTAAGCCTTCTCCGCCATCGCTTACCGATAGTATCACATTGTGCGACAGCGTACACTTACACAATTCAGCTCAACAGCAGCAGTATTACACCGGTAACAGCGCATCAAAAAAATAATACTTAAACCAAACTTTTGTCGCAGACGTGCATTACGAAAGCCGTACGACTATTGAGCATGAGTTTTTTTGGGATGCGACTGGCATGCAACTCTACAGTAGACTCTGTGAGAAATAATCTTTGTGCAATTTCTTTGTTGGCATAACCAGCAGCAATTAAGTGCAATACTTCCATCTAAATGACGGTCTAATTAAAGATAAAGACGAACATGACAGTCAGCCACCAGCCTAATTAGTCACCACAGAAATTTAGACAAGTCCGTTATCGCTGTGCAACTTGTCGTCGCCAGAGCAAAAATGCCAAAATAGTCAGTACAGTATTAATCAATAACATACCAACAAAAGGTAGAGATATTGACAGACTGGCAGTCCAAATGAGCAACCACGTCAAAAGCGGGTAGACAATCAAAATTAAACGCCAGGCGCGAAAAACCAAGGTCTTACTCTCATCGGAGCCTCTGCCCTCTCGGGCGATAATCGTAAAGGCACAGGGGGCTAGCATAGCCAAATCATAACTATGAGTATGTGGACTGGCAACGATGCACAGCAACACCGTCAAAACCAAAGCCCAACGCTGCTCCCAGGCAGTTTTAAAACCGCCTTTGATTGTCCAAAACCAGATTGCTGAGAGCGCCAACAACCCAAGTAACATAATCAAAAAGCCTGAAGACATTGCAATTTTTTCGGGAAGAAAAAGAGTGCAAAGTAACCGCATAGAGATCATCTTGTGTGGATTGACGCCAAAAAAATCACTGGTACTATCCGCATGCAAAACGATAGCTGGATAGTTCAATACATTTTCAAATCCCACAAAACAACCTGCCATTACCAGCAGTGACACCTCAGTGAGAGCGGCAACAACAATTACCTTCCATCTCCGATTAAATAGTGGTGGAAGTGCACAAAACAAAGCATAGTGAGGTTTGAAAGAAATAATTGAAAGCAAAAAACCGCACAGAAAGTCCCAGCGCTTGTAAAGGCTGTAGAAATAGAGACTGACAAGCCCCATGATATTCCAACACTGCTGCCCCATACGCATACCAATCATGGCAGGGTAACTAGCGGCTGTGCTACAAATGGCAATCAATGAGGATATTGTCCCTGAGCCAAATAAACGATACCAGAGGAAGGCCGAGACAGCACCAAACACTGTAGTCACTACAAACCAGGCAATATAAGACTGAGCTATCGGCAACCAGATTAGAGGTATTACCAGTACAAAAGTAAACGGCACACTCTGCATGAAAAACGGCTTGGGAACAGTTCCCGGGCTGATTAACTGATTAAAGTATTTGAGCTGCATGGCAGGATCATAAATTGAGTGCGCATCCTTGCCCGAAGCCAGCTGACCGCTCATGTAATAGAGAATGAAGTCAGCGAATTCAAGGTTGCCATTTTTCCAATTGACTAAAAGCTCACCTTTATTGAGGAGGCTAAAAATCAGAGTTAGACTTTCTTTTAGCATGGCAAATAGCAATACTAAATAGAGAATCATAAATCCATTTTTTAGTAGAATCTTAAAATGAGTATCCATCAATTCACTTCCGACTGTTTTGAATAGAATCCACTATTATACGCTGCAAGAAAAATGATTTTGAACGCAGAATCTATGTGCATTCAAAATCAATTGTTGCAAACCGGCCCGAACCCATTGAAGGGTCTAAACCAATCCATTATCGCAAGCGTATTTTACAAGAGCTGTGCGGCTCTTAAGTTTGAGTTTTTTGCGGATGCGACTGGCATGCAATTCTACTGTAGACTCAGTGAGAAATAGTCTTTGTGCAATTTCCTTATTGGCATAACCAGAAGCAATTAAGCGCAATACTTCCATCTCGCGATTAGAAAGACTGGCTGATTCAGGGCTCTCAAACATCGGTCGCTCCTCAGCAGACTTTGCAGATGCTTTTGGCAAACGCACAGCCGTCTCGAGAGCGTAAGTCAATTGCTCGGTGAGATTACCCATCAAACTAGAATGAAAAAGCTGGTCTTTTAGCTCATGTTGATTGAGACAGTGACTGAGCGCGATACTTGCTTGATTGACGACAGTCTCAATACACTCAAGTTCGACTTTGCTCCAATTTCTTCTGGTGTTATTAACCAAAAGCACCACACCATAGAGCCCGCCTTGATTTGTCAAAGGCGCTCCCGCGAGGCTGACAATGCCATTGTCCAACAAGAGATCAGTTTCTTTTTCGGTAAATTCATAGGCCGCGGCAAGCTCAGCAATGTCACTATATCCGGTGCAGCGCTGAGTAAAAAGAGACATGGCAAAAGGAGGAAACTGTCCAGTACGACCAAGACCAAGCGGCGAGAGATCAGGCTCCTCGTATTCGTGGCTGACTTGACTTTGCACCCCAGTAAGAGCTGTGCCAATTTGTCTAACCACAAGACAACGACTCGGTCTAAAAGCTCGTCCCAAGCTATCGACAAGACCCTGCAACATATAATCGCGATCTAGCGAGGCAAAGAGCCGACAGATAGTCTGCCTCATCCACCGCTCCAAGCCAAGCTGAACTGCTTGCTCCGAATTGCGACCGGTGCTGCCTAAATGTGGCGCAAGAAGTGCAGCAAGTTCGCTTATTTGAGGCAACAAGTCTTTGTAGTTTGTTTTACTCGATGCACCATTGCCGCCCTCACCCTTTTTGACACTGACAGCAAGCGCCCCAATCATCAAAGCCGGTTGCACGGAATTATCAAAAATCGGTACAAGCAGCTCTTTGCCGTTATTACTGCCATCCAGTCCGATACTGACGTTTTTGGCATCAAGAGCAAAGCGCCCGCCGGCAGCAAGTGTATGAGTAAATGTCAGACATGTGCCAGCCTTGAGTGCCTTAGTCAGGGACGACTCAGTAAGAGCAAGCTCTGCCATTGTATGCTCAGCAATCGGGTGCAAGGTCA
>Ga0075160_10001580_pt1 | contig 13802 bp, 12 predicted proteins | sample JI91814C2DNA_FD_70969 | JGI IMG/M metagenome (GOLD analysis project Ga0075160, IMG submission 70969) | Wastewater effluent complex algal communities from Wisconsin, to seasonally profile nutrient transformation and Carbon sequestration -... | ecosystem: Engineered > WWTP > Effluent > Algae... | reverse complement strand
TTCGCCGACTCATGTCCCGACTCGCTGAAGCCACCCACGAAGCGCTGAGTGAGAGCGGGGCACTAGCCACGCAGATCGACGGCTTCGTGACGCGCGAGGCGCAGCAGCGCTTGTCGGCCGCGATTGCCGAAGCGTTCGAGAGTCGCGAAGTGCTGCTGGCCGAAGCCGGCACCGGCACCGGCAAGACCTTCGCCTACCTGGTGCCCGCGCTGTTGTCCGGGTTGAAGACCATCATCTCCACCGGCACGCGTGCGTTGCAGGACCAGCTGTACCACCGCGACCTGCCACGTGTCCGCAATGCACTGGGAACCGGCCTGAAATCCGCCTTGCTGAAAGGCCGTGCCAACTACCTGTGCAAGTACCGGCTGGAGCAGGCCAAGGGCGAACCACGCTTCACCACGCGCGAACAGATTTCCCAGTTCCAACGCATCGTGTCCTGGGGCGGACGCACCCAGTTCGGCGACATGGCCGAACTGGAAGCGCTAGCGGACGACTCACCGCTGTTGCCCATGGTCACCTCCACCAACGACAACTGCCTGGGCACCGACTGCCCCTTCTGGGGCGACTGTTTCGTGGTGCAGGCGCGGCAGCGCGCGCAATCGGCCGACATCGTGGTGGTCAACCATCACCTGCTGCTGGCCGACCTGGCACTGAAACAGGAGGGCTTCGGTGAAATCCTCCCCGGGGCGCAAGCCTTCGTCATCGACGAGGCGCACCAGTTGCCGGAACTGGCGGCGAATTTCTTTGGCGAAAGTTTCGGCATGCGTCCGTTGCAGGAGTTGGCGCGCGACTGCCTGGCCGAATGCAAGGACGTGCCCGGCGCATTGGCGGCGCTGCAGGTGCCGGTGCGCGCGCTGGAACAATCCTTGCGTGAACTGCGTGCCGGCATGGAAGGCCTGCCCACGCGCGGTACGCGCCAGCGCGCACTCGCCAAGCCGGAAGTGCGCGAGGCTTTCGATGCCCTCACGTCCTCGATACAACACCTGATCGAAGCCGTGGTGGCGGTGGCCGAGGCTTCGTTGGGACTGGATGCCTGTGCGGTCCGTGCCAAGGATTCGGCGACTCGCCTCGCGCGTTGGCTGGGTGATGAAAACAATCCAGACGAAAATCGTCTGGTCGATGTCGACAGCGAAGCACCGCTTTCATCCAACGACGTGCTCTGGTACGAATTGACCCAGCGCGGCTTCCGTTGTCAGCGCACACCACTGGATGTGTCCGGCCCGTTGCGCGAACACCGCGAAAAATCGCATGCGGCCTGGGTGTTCACGTCGGCCACGCTGGCCGTGGGTGGAAGTTTCGACCACGTAGCCTTGCGTCTTGGCTTGCAAGATCCCACGACCTTGTTGCAGCCCAGTCCCTTCAACTGGCCGAAGCAGGCCATGTGCTACCTGCCGCAGAACCTGCCGGAGCCCAATATGCGCGGTTTTGGAACGGCGATGATCGCGGCGTTGTATCCCGTGCTTCAGGCTTCCAAGGGGCGCGCCTTCGTGTTGTTCGCCTCCCATCGCGCACTGCGTGAGGCGGCGGAGACGCTGCGTGACGCGCCGTGGCCGCTGTTCGTGCAGGGCGAAGCGCCACGCGCCACCTTGCTGCAGAAATTCCGCGAGTCCGGCAATGGGGTGTTGCTGGGCGCCGCCAGTTTCCGCGAAGGCGTGGACGTGGTCGGCGATGCGTTGTCCGTCGTGGTCATCGACAAGCTGCCGTTTGCCGCGCCCGACGATCCGGTATTCGAGGCGCGGCTGGAAGCGATCCGGCGCGATGGCGGCAATCCGTTCCGCGACGAGCAGTTGCCGCAGGCGGTGATCGCGCTGAAGCAGGGCGTGGGCCGTTTGATCCGCAGCGAGACCGACCGTGGCGTGCTGGTATTGTGCGATCCGCGCTTGACCGGCAAGCCCTACGGCAAGATATTCCTCGATTCATTGCCTCCTTTCGCCCGCACGCGCGAATTGGCGGACGTGGAACGCTTCTTCGGCATTGAGCCGTCGCCTACCGCCACCGCGCCGGACACAGAACAGGACTGGTATGAAGCTGCTCGCTTTTGAAACCGCCACCGAGGCCTGCTCCGTCGCCCTGTACCTGGATGGCGAGATCATCGAGCGCCACGAAGTCGCGCCGCGGTTGCATGCGGAATATGCGCTGCCGTGGGCCGAGGCACTACTGGCCGAAGCCGGCATCAAGCGCTCACAACTCGACCTCATTGCCATCAGCCGTGGCCCAGGTGCATTCACCGGCGTGCGTTTGGCCATCGCCATCGCGCAAGGGATTGCATTGGCGCTGGACAAGCCGGTGGTCGCAGTTTCCACCTTGCAGGTGATCGCAGCGCAATCGACGGAGAACCGCATCCTCTCCGCCATCGATGCGCGCATGGGTGAAGTCTATGTCGGCGCGTTCGAGCGCCATGGCGATGAACTGGTTGCGGTCTCCACTGAAATCGTCTGCGCGCCACAAGCGGTCACCCTGCCGGATGATGCGGGCGGTTGGCATGCCGTGGGCACGGGCTTTGGTGCAGTTGAGGGTGCACTGGCATCGCACCTGGGCAACCAGCTCGCGAGCATCGATGCCAGCGTGCTGCCGCATGCCGCCGACGTGGCACGCCTGGCTGTGGCCGCGTACGCGCGTGGCGAGGCCGTTGCGCCCGAGCGCATCGAGCCCGCCTACCTGCGCAACAACGTCGCGCTTACGCTGGAAGAACAGCGCGCCCTGCGCGCCTCGCGTTGACACGGGCCGCCGCTCTAGTCGGGCCAAGCGGCTCCCATCTGGACTGATTCAAGAACGCCGTTTATCGGCGGCGGAAAACTGCGGTTGACATACTGTGCATCGCACAGTACTGTGCGCGACATGGCTGATATGGACGCATTCGGAAAACTCGAGCTGGAGCTGCGGCGCGGTGCCGTGGTCCTGGCCACGCTCTCGCAATTGCGCACCCCGCGCTACGGCTACGAGCTGCGGCAGGCGCTTGCGGACAAGGGGATGCCGATCGAAGAGGGCACGCTCTACCCCTTGCTGCGCCGCCTCGAAGCGCAGGGCGTGCTGAAAAGCGAATGGAAGATCAAGGAAGGCCCGCCACGGCGCTACTACGCGCTGAATGCCGAGGGCAAGACGCTGCTGAAAAAACTCACCGAGTCATGGCGGGGCATCAACGGCGCCATGGACATACTGCTGATAGAGGAATGACGATGAACGCGAATGACGTAATCGAGTCCTACGTGACCGAGGTGGCCCTGCAACTGCCGCGCAAGCAACGCAACGACGTGGCGTTCGAGCTGCGCGCGCTGATCAACGAAGAATTGCAAGGCAAGGCCGAGGAAAGTGGACGCAGCGTGGATGCGGCGATGGCGATCGGGTTCCTGCAGGCCTTTGGCCGGCCTGAAGAAGTGGCCGCGCGCTATCGTCCCACGCTGACCATCATCGATCCTGCCGACGGGCACCGCTTCCTGCGGCTCACCGTCATCGGCATGGCGATCATCTGGATTGCCGGATTGCTGGAGCGGCTCTCGCAACCGTTTGGCTCGGTCGCCGAAGTCCTGACCATGATCGGGCAATGGTTGTTCAGTTCGCTGGTGGGTTCGCTGTGGTGGCCGGGCGTGCTGGTCGCCTACTTCGGCATGGCAGCGCTGGCTCGCCGGCGTTCGTCGCCCCAGGCGTCGAATTGGAAACCGCGTGCCGGCGATCGCATCCAGGGCGGTCGCGCCAGCCTTGTGTTGGGCATCGTCGGCATCCTGTGCGGCGTATTCCTGCTGATGGACCCGCACTGGATACTGGACTTCTTCTGGGGCGGCCACGCGGCGCCCGCCGCATACGAAGCGCTTACCTACACGGATTCTTTCCTGCATCGCCAGGCGCCCTGGTTGCTTGGGCTCATCCTGGTCAATATCCCCCTCTTCATGGTGGTGATGGTGCAGGGTCGCTGGTCGCCCGCCATGCGTCGCGTCGGTATATGGCTGAGCCTGGCCATGTGCGTGGTGATGATGTGGACTGTGCTGGACGGCCCGATATTCATGTCGCCCGACAGCGACCGCGCGGCAAAGTTCGTCATGGTTTTGATCGTCGCTTGCACGCTGATCGCCCTGGCCATCCAGTTGTACCGTCGCATCAGGCCGGCGCCGAGCGGACAGATAGCAACGCGTTGACGGGTGCGCAGGCTGACGCTGTGAAGTGGAGGCCTGCATTTTCCCCGGGTGCGCCCGGAGGACGGTGAGGGTTCTACTTGCAGGCCAGTCGTGCAAGACTCCAGCAAGAAAGCACGCCGAGGGCACGAGATGGCAAGCAAGCGTCCGACCACGATCGCCGCCTATATCCAGGCCGCTCCGCCCGAGGGCCAGCCGCACCTGCGGCGGCTGTACGCGCTGCTCAAAAGCGTCGCGCCCGAGGCCGAGGAAGCGATCAAGTGGGGAAACCCGTTCTTCGTGGAGCCGCGCTTCGTGTTCGCCTTCTCCGCGCACAAGGCGCACGTCAGCTTCGCGCCGATGCAGGCGGCGATGGAGAAGTTCCGCAAGGAACTGGAAAACCACGACACGACCGCGAACATGCTCAAGGTACGCTATGACGCCGAGTTCCCCGAAGACCTGATCCGCAGGATGGCCGAGCACTGCGTCAAGGCTGTGTGCGAGCGCGAAAGTGACAGCTTCTGGTAAATCGACAAGGCCGCGGTTCAACTGCCGCCGCCACAGGGCCATCAACTCGATGGGTGTGCTGGGCTTGCGCCGGTCAGCGTGGTGGGCGCGGCTTCCTGGGCGCACGCGGTCGCATGCGCGCAGGCTGAACCGTGTCCTGGGCTGCAAGCACGCCGTGGTCGCCCAGTTGTTGCAGCCATGACAGGGCATCCGAATACGCAAGGAAATGCTCCAGGTAACCGGGTGACGTCGCGCGCATCAGGGTGAGCGAGCGGTGCACCAGGTGGCTGGAATTGAGCGGGCCGGTGTTCTCGGGTGACGGCTGCAGCGAGCGTCGTACCTGGCTGCGGGTATGCACGCGGGACCAGAGCTTGCGCAAGTCTTGCAGCACGACCATTTCCGGAAGTGCCTGGTGCGACGCGGTGTCGGTACTCGTGCTTGTACGCATGTTGCGTGCGCTGGCGCGCAGGTCGAGTTCCTGGCTCAGTGTGGCAAGTGCGGTCAGCGATACCACGCTGTGGCTGTTTGCAGTGCACGGAGTAGTCCGCTCGAGTTCCGCTGCATAGTCAGCGATGCGTGTCGACAGTTTTTCCTGCAACGCCTGCCGTGCATCGCCGTCATACGCGGCGACGCGTCGTTGCAGCGCCAACATGTAATGGAAGGCGAGGGGATTGAGGCGGTCCGCCCCCTGTTCGCGCCAGGCGTCCAGGATTGCGAAGTCGGGCGTCGGCTTACTTGGCATCGGCTTGCGTAGTCTGTTTCAGGCGTGGCACCGGGGCCATTTCAACGCGGCGGTTGCTGGCACGTCCGGCTTCGCTGCCATTGGAACCTACCGGCAGTTCAGCACCGAATGCAGCGGCGAAGATGGAAGTGGCGGGTACGCCTTCGGCAATCAGGGCGCGTGTAACGGTGAGGGCGCGTTGTGCGGAGAGCTCCCAGTTGTCGGCGTATTTTTCATTGCTGCCACTGACCTGCCGGTTGTCGGTGAAGCCGCTGACCATCAGTGCTTCATCGCGGGCGTGCAGGTACTCGGCCAACGGTCCCGCCAGGCTCTTCAATACCTCGCGTCCTTCCGGCTGCAACTGGTCGGAGTTCAATGCAAACAGCACGTTACCGCGAATGCCGATGCGGCCATCCACCAGGGTGATGCGGCCTGCGGCCAGCGGCCCGGCCAAGGCCTGCTCCAAAGTCTCGCGCCGCTGGGTTTCGATCTTGCGCTGGGCGATTTCTTCCTGCAGCTTCATCTCGAGTTGCAGCTGCACCGCAATCACGCCTACCAGGATCAGCACGAAGGCACCCAGCAGCACTGACATCAGGTCGCCGAACGCGGCCCAGACGGGGGCCGTGCTGTCTCCTTCGCCATCGACTTCCGCGTTGAAGTCGACACTCATGCCGCTTCGGCTCCCGCCAGTGCGCGTTGCGTGGAAAGCTGCTGCATGTCTTCGATGATCTGCTTCTGCGCCAGCATGCTCAGGTCGATGACTTCGCGGGCCTGGGCCACGTAATAGGCCAGTTGCTCGTCACTGCGTGCCAGCGATTTTTCCAGCGCGTCTTCGATGCCCTGCAGGCGGGTCGCCAGTTTGTCGTTGGAATCGCCGAACACGTGCACGGCGGAACTGAAGGCTTCACCCAGGCTGGCCACTTCCACCGCGCCCACGCTGACCTGGTCGGCGACGGCGCCCAGCTTGCCGGTTTCGGATTCGATATGGTCGGTGAAGCGCGTGCCCACCCGATCCAGCAGGTCGGCCGAAGTGGCGACCAGTGCATCGATGGCGCTGCGCTGTTCGGTGGAGGCATGGTTGACCGCCGAGAGCAGCGTTTCCAGCGTGCCCATCAACTGGGTGCGCTCTTCCAGCAGCGCAGTGTCGCGCAGCATGCTGTCGGAAAGTTTCTGGCGCAGTTCGGCGATGACTTCGGCGGCGGCCTTAGGTGCTTCCGATGCGGTGTGCATGAGGCGGGAAATCTCGGCGATGGTGTCGTTGGCATGCGCCTGCGCACCAGTGGTGATCTCGCTAGCGGTGCGTGCCAGGGTGTCGCAGATTTCCTGCTGCTGGCGGGTCGCGTCCGCACCGGCCTGCGCCCAGTCTTCGCGTAGCGCGCTGCCCATGGCGGTGAGCGAAAGCGTCCACGCCGCCAGTCGTTGCTGGTCCTGCGCGGCCAGCGCGGTTTGCAGTTGCGTGTGCGACTGGTCCACGTTGCGCAGCAGCGTGCTGGCCTGTTGCTCGAAAGCAGTGGAGGCCGTGGCCAGCGCGTCCTGCTGCTGGGCGGCGAGCGTCGCGTTGACTTCCTGCTGCCGTGACAGGGCTTGTGTCCAGGCGTCGGCGACATGGCCTGCAGTGGCATCCAGATGCGTGGAGACGCCATCCAGCAAACCGCTAGCGCGTTGTTCGAAGCTCGCGTTGAATTGCTCCAGTGCGCCGCGCAGATCGGTGGTGAGTGACGCGTTGGACTGCTGCTGTCCGCCCAGTGCCTGCTTCCAGAGATCGGCAATGGTGGTCGTGCTGGTTTCAAAGCCGCTGGTCAGTGCCTGCAGTTGCTGCTCGACGGCGTGGGTGACGGTGCCATGCAGTGCGGTGGTTTCGCGTGCCACGGCGGCCATGGTGCTTTCCATGACCGGCTTGAGCGCTTCGCTGGCCGCCTTGGCGCTCGCGGTGATGCTGTCCTGCAAGGATTGCTGCACGGACGTGGCGAGTTGCGTGTAGACGGTTTCGGTGCGCTGGTGGAAGGCTTCCTGGCTGCTGTCCTGGCGCTCGTTCGCGGCCAGGTTCTGCTGTTCCAGGGTGGCCATCATGCTCTGCAGGCGCTCGATCAGCGCGGGCATCAATTCGGTCTGGCGCTGCAGCAGCTTGAAACTTTCTTCGCGCTGGTGGGCCTGCGAATGGATGCGCAAGCGGGTCGCGATTTCCATGTCCAGCAACTGCACCACGCGCAAGCGGTCACGCCGGCACAGCGCGGACAGCAGGCCCAGCATTGCCGAGGTGGCGACGCCGGCGATGGAGGTGCCGAAGGCGAAGCCCAATCCTTTCACCGGTGCGGCCAGTGAATCGCGGATCGCTTGCAGGTCAGTGGCGGTTTCCAGCGCCAGGCCGGTGCCGCGCAGCATGGCCATCATGCCCAGCAGCGTGCCCAGCATGCCCAGCAGCACCAGCAGCCCGACCAGGTAAGGCGTCAGTGCCGGCCCGGGCAACGCGACGCGTTGGCCTTCGATGCGCAGGCGCGTTGCGTTGCGCAGGGAAGGGTCCAGTTGGCCCAGCCATGCTTCCAGGCTGGACGGCGGCGCGGACAACGCCGCAACGCTGTGCTCCAGCGTGGCCGTGGCCCGGCGATAGCGCAGCAGTTCCAACGCGCCAAACACATAACCGACACCAATCAGCAGCGTGACCAGCAGCGCCAAGGGGTTCGAACCCAGGTAGCCGATGCCGATCCAGCACACGACGGCCAGGCCAAGGAGGAAAACAACCGAATCAAGCAGATGTCTGAACATGACGTCCCTGTGGGTCAGGTCGAAGTGCGGCCAGCAGGCCTTCGATGGGGAGAAAACGGACATCCAGTTCGGCGAGCAGTACGCCCTGCATGTCACGGCGGAAAGCCTGCAGCCAGGCTCCTGTTGTATCGGTCGGGGCGCGGTCTTGCGCGGCCAGTTGCATGCGTTCGAAATGTTGACCAAGCAAGGCAGGCACGGCCGCCAGCAGTTTGTGTTCGCGCGGGCTCAGTACGCCTTCCATCATCGCGTCCACTTCAGCCAGTCGCGCCATGTCTGGCGAAGCCGTGGCGAGCCGGTCACGCAATTGCCCGCGCAATTTGCCGGTGGCGGTCTGCATGGCCCGTTGCATGGCCAGGTAGTGCTGGCGGAAGGCGCTGTAGTCGACAGCTGCGGCCGCGTCCGCCTGTGCGCGGGGCGTGTTCAAGGTGGCCAACGTGATGGTGTGGGTCAGTGCGGCCCGGGTGCGTTGGCAGGCCGCGTCTTCTTCGCTGTCGAACGCCGTCGCGTTGCCATCCAGCACAGGCAGGGCGCCGCCCAGCGCCCTGGACAAGGCGACGGCACGGGTCCAGTCGATCCATTGGCTCAACCGGTCAGGCAGGGAGGCGGGAGGTGGCGGAACGTCAGCGTCGGTAAGACGTGCGAGCAGGCGAATGAACGTCGGGCCACGGACAGGCGTCCGTCGTGAAGCTTCCAAAATGGTTGCGGGCCCAAAAAACGAGCATTTTACAGGGGAACGGTTCTAGGTGACTGTTCAATGTGACAGCGGGCGACGATTGACAATCTACGTCGCGTGGGGTTGTCCAACTCCAGTTTCAATCACTCGTCGCGCACCTCGCCGCCGGGCAGGAACTGCCAGGTCCGCGTCACGTGCAGGATGTCGACGTTCTCTTCCGTCTTGGGCAGTGGCGGGAACGGCACCGACAGTTTCACGATGCGCAGCGCGGTGGAGTCGAGCAGGGGAATGCCGCTGGACTTGATGATGCGGCTGTCTTCCACCGTGCCATCGCGGCGCACGGCCACGCTGATGACGACTTGCCCGGCCAGGCGTTTGCGTCGCGCTTCATCCGGATAGTTGAGGTTGCCCACGCGCTCGGCGCGGTCCACCCACGCGCGCAGGTAGTTGGCATAGACGTATTCGCGGGTGCTGGCCGACACGAACTTGCGCTTGGGGCGCTTGGCGTACAACTCGGAGCGCAGGTGGATTTCCGCCGCCAGCCGCGCCATTTCCGCATCGCGCTGGATCTTCAGGTCGCCGCGTGGCAGCTCGGGCTGGTCCGGTTCCGGTCGCGTCTGCGCCGGCGGCACGCTCGCGTCGCTGGTCTTGGTGGTGACCACGCGCGCTTCCGGCGGCGGCACGGCATCCGGTGACTGCGCGCGCAGCGGCTGCGGGGCCACGCCGGTCTGTTCCTGCGGTACCCAGCCGGCCTGCGTGTCGCGCGGACGCTGCGCCTTGTCATGGTCGCCGCCGCCCTCCTGGTTGGCGGCGGCCAGGAAATCCGCCTGCTTGGGCGTAAGCGGGGTGGAGGTCTGGCTGAGGATCACGTCCAGCGTGGGCACGACCGGCGCGGCATCGTCCAGCGCGAAGCCCAGGCCAAGCACCAGCAAGCCGTGCACGAGCAACGACAGCGCCAGGGTGGCGCTGAGGCGTTGGCTCTCGGTGGGTTGGGGGGCGGCGACGGCGGACATTGCCAAAGCCTAGCGTGCAGGAAACAAGACCGTCATTCCCGCGAAGGCGGGAACCCAAGGACTTTGCCTGTAAAGGCTGCAAGTCGCTGGGTTCCCGCCTTCGCGGGAATGACGATCCAAAGCAAACAGGACCACGTGCCGCATCAAGCCGCCATCCGCCGCTCGATCGCATCGAACAGCAGCGCGGCGATATTCAGCCCGAACTGCGCGTCCAGCTCGCGCACGCAGGTCGGGCTGGTGACGTTGACTTCGGTCAGGTAATCGCCAATCACGTCCAGGCCCACGAACAACATGCCGCGGCGCTTCATTTCCGGTGCCACCTGTGCAGCGATCCAGCGGTCGCGCTCCGAGATCGGCCGGCCCTCGCCGCGACCTCCCGCAGCCAGGTTGCCGCGGAACTCGTCGCCCTGTGGAATCCGTGCCAGCACGTAATCCACCGGCACCCCGTCCACCAGCAGCACGCGCTTGTCGCCGTCGGTGATGCCGGGGATGAAGCGCTGGGCCAGGGTCAGGTTGCCATCGCCGACCAGGGTTTCCAGGATCACGTTGAGGTTGGCGTCGCCAGCACGGGCGCGAAAGATCGAGCGCCCGCCCATGCCGTCCAGCGGCTTCAGCACCGCTTCGCCGTGTTCGGCCACGAAGGCCTTCAGCGCGGAGGGGTCGCGGCTGACCAGGGTCGGGGGGCAGCATTGCGGGAACAGCAGCGCCGCCAGCTTCTCGTTGTAGTCGCGCAGGCCCTGCGGATCGTTGACCACCAGCGCACCGGCGGCCTGGGCGACGCTGAGGATGTGGGTGTCGTAGAGGAACTGGTCGTCGAAGGGCGGATCCTTGCGCATCAGCACCGCTTGCCCCGGGCCGAAGGCCAGTTCGGCCATGTCACCCAGGGTGAACCAGCCCGCCTTGTCCTCCTTCACCGTCAGCGGCGCGGCAAGCGCCAGCGCCTTGCCGTCGCGCAGGGACAGGCCGCCCGGCTGCACGTAATGCAGGCGGTGGCCACGGCGCTGGGCTTCCAGCAGCATGGCGAACGTAGTGTCCTTGGCTATCTTGATCGACCCGATGGGGTCCATCACGACGATGACGTCGAGCGGCATGGCGGGGGTTTCCGGCGATTTCTACGGTGAAGATGTTAGCAGGCGAAAAATGCGACGAAGTTCGCATCGCGGCATTCAGCTTGCCCCCGGCTTCAAGCGCAACTTGACAGTCCGTGCCGATGTTGGGATATAAGGTGCTTCGCAGCGGTGCCCGCACGACTAATAAGAAGTGCCGCGCTTGGGGATTAAAACGTAATGACAGAGCATGACAACCCGGCCGGGGGCTTCAGCGGCCTCCGGGTGATGGTGATCGACGATTCCAAAACCATCCGTCGCACCGCTGAAACCCTGCTCAAGCGGGAAGGCTGCGAAGTGGTCACGGCGACGGACGGCTTCGAGGCGTTGGCCAAGATCGCCGACCAGCAGCCGCAGATCATCTTCGTGGACATCATGATGCCGCGCCTGGATGGCTACCAGACCTGCGCGCTGATCAAGAACAACCAGGTCTTCAAGCACACGCCGGTGATCATGCTGTCCTCCAAGGACGGCCTGTTCGACAAGGCGCGCGGCCGCATCGTCGGCTCCGAGCAATACCTCACCAAGCCTTTCACCCGCGAAGAGTTGCTCGACGCGATCCGTACCCACGTCGCCTGACGGGAAGGACCTGACGCCATGAGCCGCACTCCCTTCGACATCCTGGCTGAATACGAGCGTCGCAGCCTGGCCCATGCCGTGGCCTTGCCCGCGCGCGAAACCGTGCAGGACCAGTGGCGCGGCGTCGGTTACCGCGTCGGCCAGCGCCGCCTGGTCTCCGGGTTCGAGGACGTGGTGGAAATCGTGCCGCTGCCGCCGACCACCCCGGTGCCCGGCGCACAGCCGTGGCTGCTGGGCATCGGCAACCTGCGCGGCAACCTGTTCCCGGTGATCGACCTCAAGTACTTCATGGAAGGCGAACGCACCGTGCTGCACGAAGGCCAGCGCGTGCTGGTCATGCGCCAGGCCGGCGGCGACGTGGCCCTGACCATCGACGAGTTGTACGGGCAGCGCAGTTTCAACGATGACCAGGGCATCGAGCCTGGCATGTTGTCGGAAGGGCGTTACGGGCATTTCGTCGAACGCGCGTTCCGTGGCGAGGAGCATGACTGGGGAGTCTTTGCACTGTCGCTGTTGGCGCGTACCCCGGAGTTTCGCCAGGCCGCGCTTTGATCGCACCGATACAGGTGGCTGTTGGAAACAGCCGCGCAACATCAACAGGGACGGCGGTACACGGATCCGGCGCAGGCGCGGGATCCGTCGGGGGGAAGTCCGGTCAGCCGGGCAGGTGCCTGGCCACGCGCAAGGGGTGCGGGGCAGGGGCGATTCGCAATGACGGCGACATAAAAATACTAATTTCAGGGGTTGACTGATGAGCACTGCACCGGATTCTCCCAAAGCCAGCAAGCTCGGCAGCTTGGGAAGCAGCTTCTGGCTGATCCTGCTGGCGCTGGCGGTGATTCTGTTCGGCGCCAACACCGGCGTGGCCACCTACGAAGGCAGCCGCCTGTCAGGTGCGGGCACCGGCGCGGCCGACTTGCAGGTGCTGTCGCAACAGCTGGCCAACCAGGGCCGCGAGGCGGTGGCCGGCGATGCCGAGGCGTTCAAGGCCTTCAAGGCCACCAAGTCACAGATCGACTCCACCATCGCCACCCTGAAAAGCCGCTTCGGCGACGAAGGCGCGGTCGCGGGTCCGCTGGAGCGCCTGAGCGCCACCTGGGCTCCACTGGCCAAAGGTGCCGAGCAGCTGATCGCCAGCGAGCCGGCCGTGCTGGCGCTGGCCGGCAACGCCGACCGTTTCAGCACGCAAGTGCCGCAACTGCAGGCGCAATTGAACGAAGTGGTACGCGCCATGTCGGCAAGCGGCGCGCCGTCTTCGCAGATCTACAGCGCCCTGCAGCAGGTCGTGGTGGCTGGCACCATGGCCCGCCGCGTCACTGAAATGCGCGCAGGCGGCCCGGGTGCCGCCGCGGCCGCCGACGCGCTGGCGCGCGACGCGGTGGTGTTCAGCCAGGTCTTGGACGGCCTGCGCAACGGCAACGCCGACCTGGGCATCGCGCCCTTGCGCAACCCGGCCGCGCTCACCGCGCTGGACCAGTCGCAGGCGCTGTGGACCACCATGAAGAAGGACCTGGACGCGATTTTGGCCAGTTCCAAGAACCTGGCTGCCGCGCAGACCTCCGCCGCCAACATCACCGCCGGCTCGGGCCAGATGCTGGAGGACAGCAAGAAGCTGTTCGACGCGTTCTCCGCCTTCGGTTCGGTGCGCGATACGCGCTGGTTCCCGAACTTCTGGATCTCGGTGATCTCCGGCGCGGTGCTGCTGCTCTCCATCGTCGGCTTGCTGTGGTCGCTGTACCGCAACCGCCAGCGCGAACAGGAAATGCGCTACCAGACGCAGGTGGAATACAACAGCCGCAACCAGCAGGCGATTATGCGTTTGCTGGACGAAATCAGCTCGCTGGGTGAAGGCGACCTGACGGTGAAGGCCACGGTGACCGAGGACATGACCGGCGCGATTGCAGACGCCATCAACTACGCCGTCGACGAACTGCGCCACCTGGTCACCACCATCAACGACACCACCGTGCAGGTGGCCGCGTCCACCCAGGAAACCCAGGCCACCGCGCTGCAACTGGCGGAAGCGGCGGGCCACCAGTCCGACCAGATCAACACCGCCTCCGAGCGCATCAACGAAATCGCGGTCAGCATCGACCAGGTCTCGCGCAACTCCACCGAGTCCGCCGAAGTGGCGCAGCGCTCGGTGCAGATCGCCACCGAAGGTGCCGGCGTGGTGCGCGAAACCATCCGCGGCATGGACCAGATCCGCGACCAGATCCAGGAAACCTCCAAGCGCATCAAGCGCCTGGGCGAGTCCTCGCAGGAAATCGGCTCGGTCGTGGAACTGATCAACGACATTTCCGAACAGACCAACATCCTGGCGCTCAACGCGGC
>Ga0075160_10001576_pt1 | contig 13817 bp, 11 predicted proteins | sample JI91814C2DNA_FD_70969 | JGI IMG/M metagenome (GOLD analysis project Ga0075160, IMG submission 70969) | Wastewater effluent complex algal communities from Wisconsin, to seasonally profile nutrient transformation and Carbon sequestration -... | ecosystem: Engineered > WWTP > Effluent > Algae... | reverse complement strand
ACGCAGGTGACGCGGATGGGTTCGGCGGAGCCTGTGATGTTCCTGACGCGTGGCGGCGTGGTGGTGCCCAAGGCGAAGTTGACGCAGCAGGCGATGCTGGAGTTCACGGACAACCTCGCGGTGCACCTGCTTGATCGGTTGGTCGTGCGGGCGCCCGGTGAGGGCGAAGCAGTGGGCGTGGTGGAGTTGGGCGAGGTCGGCGCGAGGATCGATGCGGCGGGGCAGCGCGGGCCCGCAATCGTGGCGTTGCACGCGCTTGAGTTGTACACGCGAGCGCTGGGTGATGAGGGGCCGATCGGTGCGCGGGCGTCGAACCAGTTGTCGCTCGCGGCGAGTGTGCTGACCAATGAAGTGAGGCGCGCGATCAAGGATGGAGAATTGCCGCCCGAAGCGATCGAGGCGTCGCTGGTGGCGGCGTGGCTGGGGGGGCGGCGTGACATCACGACCAATGCGGGCAACAGGCCTGTCGCGCAGTTCCTCGCGAGCGGCGTACGCGTGGCGTATGACGCGGCGAAGGACGAGTTTGACGCGAAACTTCCAGAGCCCGTGCGCGGGTTGGTGGCGCTCGCATTCGTGAGGTTGTCGGCGTGGGAAGGCTCCGCGGTCACGCGCAACGAGGCGAGCAAGTGCGTGCGCAAGGCGTTCCAGACGATCACGCCGGGGAACTTGTCGGCGCAGTTGCCTTGGCTGGGGTGGGCGGAGATTGAGTTGGCGGGAGAGAAGCCGATCCCGGCCGCCATCGCGTTTGAGTCGATGCGGGACGAGTTGTACACGCAGTCGGTCAATGCGTTCGAGGCGGGCGAGGATGATGCGGACCTCGCGGGCGGGATGCTGGGGCTGGCGGGGGGCGTGCTGCCGACGTGGCACACGGCTCGGCCTGGGTGCTTTCTGGCGACGATGCTGGGCGATGCGCGGCTGACGCGAGAGTCGTCGCGCGTGCGTGAACTGGGGCGGCTCTTGGATGTGGTGCGGTACACGCGGCAGTTGGCGGTGGATGAGCATGTGCTGCCCTTGTATGCGGACAAGAGCGAAGGTGTGAAGTGGGGTGTGCGTTCAGCGATGTTTGATCTGCGGCAGCCCGGGGATGCGACGAGTTTCTCGCTCATGCTCATGGCGGAAACTATGCGATCGATCGGGGTGATTGCCCCGGCTGAAGCAGCCCCGGCCAAGGCTCCCTGAGGCGTGCCCGCAGAATCTTCAAAAACATGAGATTTTGAGGCATTTTGCGGCACTTTTGATGACGGGATTGTGGCCCAGGCGGGGAGAAGTTTCGCCCTGGGCGACCTAGTATTTCCGGCCCCGTTTTCGGCCTCTTTTCGGGGGCGGAAGTTGGGCGTCGAGAGGGCGCGCGGATGACGAGCCGCGGGCCCGGCGAAGGAGCGAGCATGGCTGAGATTCCAGGGAGCGGTGCGGGTGGTGGCGGGGGTGATGTCGCGGTGCCGCGCGTACACAACCACGGCAACATCGTGGACCTTGAGATCCAGCGTGAACTGCAGGACAGTTACCTCACGTATGCGATGAGCACGATCATGGACCGGGCGCTGCCCGATGTTCGTGACGGTTTGAAACCCAGCGGGCGGCGCATCCTCGTCGCGATGAATGACTTGAATCTGCGTCCGGGCAAGAAGCACCTCAAGTGTGCGAAGATCTGCGGCAACACGTCGGGCGACTATCACCCGCACGGCGAAGCCGTGGTGTATCCGACGATGGTGGGCATGGCGCAGTCGTGGAAGATGCGTGTGCCCTTGGTGGATCCGCAGGGCAACTTCGGTTCGATCGATCCCGACCCGCCAGCGGCAATGCGTTACACCGAAGCACGCATGACCCACGCGGCGATGGACATGCTCCAGGATTTGAATCTGGACACGGTTGATTTCCAGCCCAACTACGACGACCGCCTCGAAGAGCCGACGGTTCTACCCGGCAAGTTTCCCAACTTGCTCATCAACGGCGGCGTGGGAATCGCGGTGGGCATGGCGACGAGTTTGCCGCCACACAATCCGGTCGAGGTCTTCGACTCGATCGTCCGCGTGATCGAGAAGCCCGAGATCGCGGTGCATGAACTGATGCAGGACGTGGTCGAGAATGGCGAGACCAAGTACCGCGGCATCAAGGGGCCTGACTTCCCCACCGGCGGCGTGGTCCACGGCAAGCGCGGCATCCTCGAAGCGTTCGCGATGGGGCGCGGCAAGGTCCAGGTTCGCGGCACGTGCCATGTTGAGGATGTGCCGGGCTCCAAGGATCGCAAGCAACTGGTCATCGACCAGATTCCGTACATGCTCGGGCAGAAGACGCTCGTCGAATCGATCGTCGATGCGGTGAAGGAAGACCGGATCGCGGACGTGTCCGACGTGCGCAACGAGTCGGGGCGTGAGGCGCAGACGCGCATCGTGATCGAACTGAAGAAGGGCGTGGACCCTGCGCTCATCGAGAAGCAGTTGTACGAGTACACGCCTTTGCAGCAGACGTTCTCGATCCAGAACATCGCGCTGGTGAATCGCCAGCCGAGGACGCTGGGGCTGCGTGAACTGATCGATTTGTACATCGAGCATCGCGTGGACGTGATCCGGCGTCGCACGGCGTTCCTTCTGCGTGAGGCCAAGAAGCGGGCCCACGTGTTGGAGGCCATGATCTTCGCCGTCGCGAACATCGACGAGGTCGTGAAACTGATCCGCAGCAGCAAGACGCGCGAGGAGGCCATTGAGAAGTTGATGGCGGGTTCCTATCGCATCAAGACGGGGCATCCCGACTTGGCGAAGTTGCCGATGCATCGCTGGGGCAAGGAAGGGAACATCACGGAGGACAAGGCGGCCGCGACGTTCACGATCCAGTTGACCCGCGTGCAGGCCGAGGCGATCGGTTCGATGCGCCTGTTGCAGTTGGTGGCGCTCGAGATCGAGAAGTTGGTCGCCGAGTACGCGGCTCTCGTCGCGGAGATCGAAGGGTACGAGGAGATCCTCGCCGACGATCAGAAGGTTCTGGGGATCATCAAGACCGACTGTGCCGAGATGAAGGCCCGCTATGGCGGTGCTTCTGGCGAGCGCAAGACGGTGATCGAGGACGCGGGTGCCGAGATTGATCTCGCGGAACTGATCCCGGTCGAGGACGTTGCGCTCACGATCAGCCATGGTGGCTACGCCAAGCGCGTGCCGCTGAATACGTACCGGTCGCAAGGACGTGGCGGCAAGGGCATCCGCGCCAGCGACGCCAAGGACGACGACTTTGTGCAGCATGTGTTCGTCGCGAGCACGCATGATGACCTCATGTGCTTCACGGACACGGGGCGCGTGTTCATGATCAAGGTGTTCGAGGTTCCCGAGATGTCGCGGTACAGCAAGGGCCGCGCGATGGTGAACCTGATTGAGTTGCGTCCCGGCGAGCGGACGTGCGCGTACCTCGCGGTCAAGAACTTCGAGGAAGGGAGCAACTACCTCACGTTCGTCAGCAAGGGCGGCATCGTGAAGCGCACGGCTCTCAAGGACTATCGCAACGTGAACAAGGGCGGCATCATCGCCGTGGGCCTCAAGGAAGGGGACAGCCTCCTCAACGTCACGCTCACCGATGGCAACGATGACATCCTGCTCGCGACGGCGTCTGGACAGGCGATCCGGTTCAACGAAGAGGATGCGCGGCTTATGGGCCGATCGGCGGCGGGCGTGAAGGGGATCGAACTCGAAGAGGGCGACGCGGTGATCGGCATGGTTCGCGTGCCGATGGTCAAGGACGCGGATGGCGATCCCGTGTCGGCGGACCCGTCGATGTGCCTGCTCACCATCACTGAGCACGGGTATGGCAAGCGAACGCTCATTGATGAGTACCGCGTGCAGCCCGAGACGGGCAAGGCGCGGTCGCAGTCGCGTGGCGGCAAGGGTCGGGCAGACATCAAGGTCGTTGATAAGAACGGCAAGAGCGTGGCGGCGCTGGCTGCACGCGAAAAGGACGACGTTGTCGTCATTACCAAGGGCGGGCAACTTGTCCGCACCGCGACGAGCAGCATCCGCGAGTGCGGCCGAGGAAGCCAGGGCGTCCGGGTGGTCTCCCTCAATGAGGGGGACGCGGTCATTGCGGCGGCGATCGTTCCCGAGGGTGAGCAGGATGAAGAATCGGCTCAGAATGCACTCGAAGGCGAGCCGGGGGGCACGCCAGAAGGCGGCGCGGGCGGAACTTCACCCGAAGCGTCGGCGTAAGGTTGGCGAGTCGCAGGAATCGAGCGAGTTGCTCACTGGGCTTGCTGGGGTTGGGGAAGGCACATGCCAACGGATTGGTCGGACAACATCGCGATTGCTGAACTGCTCGATGAGCCCGCGCTCTCGGACGAGTTGGCGACGCTCATTCAACGTGCGGAGCAGAGTTCGGGGAAGGCGAGCGGCATGCCGCACGTCGTGCTGAACTTTGGCGCGGTGACGTACATGAACTCTTCGAACCTCGGTCAGTTGCTTCGGCTGAGGAAGTTGCTGGCGGACGCGGGGCGCCAGATGCGGCTGTGTTCGGTGAATCAGGACGTCTTCCAGATCCTGATGGTGACTGGGCTCGACAAGGTGTTCCGGTTCGCGCCCGATCCGCTGACGGCGCTGGCGGGGCTTCAGATGGACGGCGCCGAGCGATGACAGCGATCGACGCGAACGCAGCAGCCGAGGCGAAGTTGACTGGCGCTACGCCCGTCGTCGAACTGCGCAACGTCAGCAAGACGTACTACAAGCCCGACGGTTCGATCATGGTCGAGGCGCTGCGTTCAACCGATCTGTCAATCGCGCGTGGTGATTACGTCGCGATCATGGGCTCGAGCGGCTCGGGAAAGTCCACGCTGATGAACTTGCTCGGGTGCCTCGACCGCCCGACGACGGGGGAGTATTTTCTTGACGGGCGCGACGTTGCGCACATGAGCGACGAGGAACTCTCGGCGTATCGCGGCAAGAAGATCGGGTTCATCTTCCAGGCATTCAACCTCATCAGCGAACTGACGGTGCTGGGCAACGTCGAAGCGCCCCTGATGTATCAGGGTTTGCACAAGCACGAACGGCAGGCACGTGCGGCGAAGGTGCTGGCGAAGGTCGGCCTTGGTGATCGCCTCGACCACCGCCCGCGTGAACTCTCGGGTGGGCAGCAGCAGCGCGTTGCGATCGCGCGTGCGCTGGGCGTCGATCCGGTCATCCTGATGGCCGACGAGCCGACGGGCAACCTTGACTCGGCCACGGGTCAGGCGATCCTCGCCCTGTTCGAAGAACTCCACTCGCAGGGCATGACGATCATCATGGTCACGCACGATCCGAAGATCGGTGCTCGCAGCGGGCGCGTGATCACGCTCCGCGACGGCAACATCGCGTCCGATGTTCGAAATCGATAGAGACGGTTGGCTGTGTTACGCCGCCGAACGCACCGGCAGGACCTGTGCCATGGCGCAAGGGCGGATGGCGAGTGCGGTCACATCGTCGGCCTGGTGCAGCGAGCCTGACTGCTCGTCAAGGAGCGCGTGCAGGTTTTCGATCGAGCCGCGGAGTTCGTCGGCTCCGCTCACGAACAGTCGCGCGACCTGGTCCATGTAACGGTCGGCGTCCATGCGAGTCGCCGTCTTGGTGAGCAGCGTGTTGAACGCGGCTTCGAGCCCATCAGAGTAGAGGAGGAACGTCTCGCCCTCTTCGAGCGTGAAGGTCACTTCGGGGAAGGTGGCATCGGCAAAGACGCCGAGCAGTGGGCCGAGCGTTTCGACGGCTCGTGATTGCGTGTGCGAGAGGACCATTGGCGGCGGGTGTCCAGCGCCGGCGAGCGTGACCTGTCGCGTGACGGTGTCGATCGTGCCATAGACAGCGGTGGCAAATCGCCCGTTGATCGAGCGTGCGCCGCAGAGGCGATCGTTGAGGGCGGCGAGCACGCGCGAGGGCGGGATGATCGATCGGGAGCCGGGCACGCCATTGGCGTTGATCTCGGTAGTCGTGAGGTTGTGCGACAGGACCATGGTGAGCAGAGCGGCGGGCACGCCGTGCCCGACAGCGTCGGCGATGAAGAAGCCCATCGTTCGCTCGTCGAGTTGCTCGATGTTGTAGATGTCACCACTGACGTAGTTCACGGGGCGGAAGACGCAGGCGAGGTCGAGCCCGGGGATGCTGGGAATCGTGGCGGGGATGAAGTCGCGCTGCACGCTGGCGGCCATGTGGAGTTCTTCGTGCATGCGGTCCATCTCGCCGCGGAAGCCCTTCTGGGCGCGCTGGGCGACGAAGAGTTCCCGCTGCATGAGGTCGACGGCGCTCTGACGCTCGCTGAGTGCGTAGAGCATGGAGGCGAGGCGCGCCGGGTCGGCGTCGTGGCGCTCGAAGAGGATGCCGTGGCGCTGGAACTGCTTCCAATCGTCGGGGTTTGGGAGGAGGAAGACGGCGGGAACGTTGCGTGCGAGAAGGGCTTCGACGAGGCGGTCCACGGTCCACGCCTGATCGAGGACGCCCATCGCGACGAGTACGGCGGATGGGAGCGTGTCCTTCTCGGCGCTGGGGCGGCCTTCGAGCATCGCGAGCAACTCGTCGGCCTGCATCCAGGTGAGTCGGGGCGCGTCGCTCGAGGGCCAGGCGCTTTGTACCGGGGTCGCCCAGCGCGTCCACGCGCTGTCGAGGTTGCCGGGCGTCGCGAGTATGAGGGCATGCGTGCGCATCACCCCCAAGATCGGATTATTTGGCGGCCTTCTTCAGGCGATCGAACGCCAACTCGATCTTCTGACCTGCCTTTAGGTTCAGCGAGTCGAGCGTGTTGCCAGCAAGTTCGATCACGTATTGCGACGGAAACCCGCTGGAGTATTGCCTCAGGCGAGTCTCGTAAGCCGTGTTGGAAGCCGTCCATTCCGGGTAACGAGGATCTCGGGTCAGCACCTTCTCCTTCTCGGTTCTGGGCGGTTCTGGGACCATCTTGTGCATCGCCACGATTCGACCAGAGGCATCCAGGTAGATGATGTCGATCGGCACGGGGCAATCTCGCATGACAAACCCATGCGTTTGCACGCCGCGAGCGGGGAAGACAAAGAGCATGCCGCCGTCGGCGGGGATGCTGGCGCGCCCGGAGAGGCCCTTGTACCTCGTCTCTTCTGTGTTCGCGACCTCGAGTTTGAACTCCTTGCCCGAGATTGTCACCTTTTCGATTGGGAGCGTCAGGTTCGCGGGCGTGTTGAAGCGATCCTTTGGCGTTTCGGTGGTTGGCTTGGGCTCGGTCGGCTTTGTGTCGGAGGGCTTGGCTTCGGCAGGTTTCGAGTCGGTGGGCTTTGTCTCAGTCGGCTTGGTGTCGATGGGCTTGGCGGGTGGTGTGGGCGCGCTCTCGCTTGGCTTCACGGGTTCCTTGGGCGGCGGATCGCCACACGACGCCAGCACGCCACCCGCCACCATTATCATCGCGACCATCATGTTCCGTGCAGCAGCCATGCGTCATCCTCATTCGTGAACCGGATCGGCTCGTGGGCAATGGTAGTGAGCGCGAAGCGCTCGCGAAACTCAGCGGAACTGAGGCGGTCGAGGCGCTTGCCTTGGTCGAAGATGCCACACCATGCGCCCACAAGGGCGATGATCCGGTGCGGATGGACGCGCCGGGCGCGGTAGGTGTCGAGGCGCGTGTCGCCGTGGCGCTTGGCGAGGCGCTTGCCGTCGGGGCCCAGGACGAGGGGAATGTGTGTGTACGTCGGTTCGGGCCCAAACCCCAGCGCGCGGTAGAGGAGCAACTGCCTCGCGGCGGAGTCGAGCAGGTCGTCACCCCGAATGACTTGAGTGATGGACTGTCGGTGGTCGTCCACGACGACGGCGAGTTGGTAACTGGGCTGGCCACGCTTGGTCCAGACTACGAAGTCGCCGATGGTGCGCGCGGGCTCGTGCGTTTGACTTCCCGCGAAGGCGTCGCGGAATGCGACTTCTCCGGCGGGTGTGGCGAATCGCCAGTTGGTGCCCGTGTCGGCGAAAGGACCTGGTGCGATCGGGGGCCTCTTGCTCGCGTCGAAGCGCACTTCGTGGGAGCCTTCTTGCGGTGCGGACGCGGCGGCCTCAATTTCTGACCGCGTCAGATCGGAGGGGTACGCCGCCCCGGTGCGAGCGAGCGCGTCCATCGCGTGGACGTATGGAGCGGTGTCCGTTGACTGAACGGTCGGGCCTTCATCCCAGTCCATGCCTAGCCATTGGAGCAGATCGATCGTGAGGTCGATGACGCCGGGCTTGACGCGAGGCCCGTCGAGGTCCTCGATGCGCAGGACGATCTTCCACCCGCGCTGGCGCGCCAATGCCCATGTCGCGAGGAACGTGCGTGCGTTGCCAAGGTGAAGGGCACCAGTGGGGGAGGGGGCGAGGCGCGTCGCTTCACGGCGTTCGGCGTTTCGTAGGGTGCCAACTTGGGGGACGGGTGAGGGGTTGTATGGGGGCTGCGAATCACTCACGCAAGGACGATACACTTCCCACTCGCGATTGTTCTCGCGAGGCGTTGCCCCCCGGAGATGTTCATGGCCAGTCCGAAGTTGGATGAGTCCGCCGTCGAGTCAGCCCTTGCGACTGTTCCGGAGTGGGGGCACGCGGGCGAGTCGATCCAGCGTACGTACAAGTTCAAGGACTTTGCGGCGGCCATGAAGTTCGTGGGCAAGGTCGCCGAGGCCGCCGAGGCCGCCCAGCACCACCCCGACATGCTCATCCGCTGGAACCTGGTCACGCTGACCTTGACGACGCACGATTCGGGCGGGATCACGGCACTCGACTTTGAGATGGCGAAGAAGTGCGATGCGATGGCCGGGATCGACAAGCCTGTTGAGAAGCCAGCCGCCAAGCCGCGGAAGAAGTAGGGGAGTCTGGATGGCCTGCCACTCCGTGGCAGGTCTTCAGCGCCGTCCGGCAACCGTCAGCGCAACTCGACATCCCAGTACGCATGATCGAGGAACGTCTTCCACGAGCGGTACTTCTCATTGCCCAGCCTAAGCGAGATGACGGGATTGCGCTTGGGACGCTCGGGCTTCTTGACCAGTTTCATGCTCGCTTGATCGGGCGTGCGGCCACCCTTGCGGGCGTTGCAGCGAATGCACGCGCACACGAGATTCTCCCACGTGTCGCCGCCGCCCTGCGCGCGGGGCTTGACGTGGTCGATCGAGAGATCGCTCGTCGAAAAGTGCCGCCCGCAGTACTGGCAGGTGTTGCGATCGCGTGCGAAGAGGTTTCGTCTGTTGAGTTTGACCGTCTGGTCGGGCAGGCGGTCATAGCCCAAGAGGCGGATAATCCGCGGCACGGCGATCTCGAATCGGGGCGTGCGCACCCAGTCGTGCCGATCGCTCTCGCACTCGCGTTGGAGAGAGGCCATGTCCGCCCACGTGGCGAAGTCGTAGTTGATGAACTTGACGCCATCAGCGGTTTCGATCTCGGCACCGGGCTGCGTGGGCACCGCGTCGGACAGTTCGACGGGCCTCGTCGGGACCTGCTCGACGTGGATCACCTCCGCAATGTCCCGCATCAAAAGGCAGAACGCACGACGCGCTGAGACGACGCGGATCGCCGCGTACATCCGATTGAGCACCAGCACTTTGGAGTGGAGCGCACTATTGGCGTCGAGCACGCCAGCACCGCCCGCAAGCGCCATCGCCAGCGAGTCCTCCACATCGTCCTCGAACAAGTCGATGTCGTCACGCTGGCGTGCGGCACCCGGTGAGTGCGCCCGCTTGCTGGGCCCGTGCGACGGACCCGAGGCGGATGGCCTTGGACGACGCGACATAGAACGCCGAAGCCTGGCCCCTGGGCCACGCCCGGTTCCTGCATCCCTCACACTCACCATCGGACGATGAAGGCTCGGGCTGCACGAGAATAGTACGGCGTTTTCGGACCAAAGCAACACAATTCCAGCATCGTGCCCGCCACGCCCTATCGCAGCCCGTATTCCTTCAGTTTGCGGTACAGGGTGCGTTCTCCGATACCGAGCAACTTCGCCGCGTGCTCGCGGTTCCCAGCCGTCAGGCGGAGCGTCTCGCGAATCGCCCGCTTTTCGAGTTGTTCGAGGCTGGTGCCCGCGAGGGAGGCGACGCTTCCGCCGGCGTCGTCCTTGAGATCATCCCCGTCGTGGGCGTCGGGGCTGCGGACGTCGTCAGGGATGTGGCGCGCGTCGAGGCGGGCGGCCTGCCCCGCAGGGCGATCCTCGCCCATCGCCATCACGACCATGTTCTGAACGACGTTCAGGAGTTGACGCACGTTGCCGGGCCAGTTGTAACTGGTGAGGCGCATCATGGCGGCGTCGGTGACTTCGGGGGTGGGCGTGCCGGGGCCGAACTGCTCGCTGAACTTGGCGGCCGCATGTTGCACGATGCGCGGAATGTCCTCGCGCCGTTCCCGTAGCGGCGGGATGTGCACGTGCGACCCATTGATGCGGAAGTACAGATCCTCGCGGAACTTCCCTTCCGCGACCATCGCCTTCAGGTCCTTGTTCGTCGCGCTCACAAAACGGACGTCCACCTTGCGTGGGTCGTTGCTGCCCAGGCGCACGACCTCTTTCGCTTCCAGCACGCGGAGGAGTTTCGCCTGCATCCCAAGTGGCATATCGCCGATCTCGTCGAGGAAGACGGTGCCCTCGTTCGCGTATTCGAACACGCCCGAGCGTTCCTTGTCCGCGCCGGTGAATGCGCCGCGGACGTGTCCGAAGAGGCTGTCCTCGAGCAAACTCTCGGCCTGTCCGGCGCAGTTGAACGCGGCGAACTTGCCGGTGGCTCGCTTGCTGTTCTTGTGGACCGCCTGTGCGATCAGTTCCTTGCCCGTGCCGCTCTCGCCCGTGATGAGGACGGGAATCAACGCCGACGCCACGGTCTTCACCGTCCGCAGAATCTTCCGCATGGGCTCGCTGCCCGCGATAATCCCCTCGAATCCTTCGTGCTGGACGAGTTCGCTCATCCCCGCACTCTCGTGGCGCAGCAGCACTGTCTCCGCCGCACGATTCACGAGGCTGCGGAAGACTTCAAGATCGAGGGGCTTTTCGATGAAGTCAAACACGCCCAGTTTGAACGCGGCACGCGCCGTCGGCACATCGCCATGGGCGGTGACCATGATCACCTCGGCCTGCCCCTGCAGGCGGCGTGCTTCCTGGAGCACTTTCAGCCCCGCGTCGCCTCCGTCCGCCGCCACCGCGCCCGAGGAGGTTGCGAGCCCGCCCGACGTCGGCATGCGCAAGTCCGTGACGATGACGTCGAAAGACCCGCCCTTGAGTTCCTCGATCGCGGCCGCCACGCCATGCACGATCGTGCAGACGTGTCCGGGCTTCTTGAGCGCCTCGGCCATGACCTCCGCATGCTCTGCCTCATCCTCGACGAGCAAAACCTGAGCCGTCACCTTCTCGACATCGCTGCTTTTCATGTGCGGTGAGTTTAGGGGCAACTTGTGGCACGGGCTTTCAGCCAGTCTTGCTCCCCTTCCTTCCAGGAAGGGGTTGGGGGAAGGTTCTTCGGACGACCAGAAGCACCACGATTCGAAGACTCATCGTGGGCGTGCAAATCTCACAAATTCACTTCTTCATCACCCGCGCCACCTCGGCGCTCGTCACCCGTCGGCTTTTCCTCGCCCCGCCTTTCACCACATCCACCTCACCTCGCCCGATCACGCTCCCGAGCCGTCCCGCCGCACAGAGCGCGATTGCCAGCGCATCGGCCACATCGGGCGGCTTGGGCGGCTCGGCCAATCCAAAGACCGACTGCACCGCCCGCTGCATCCGACCCTTCTCCGCCAGCCCATGCCCCGTCAGACTCTTTTTGATCTCGTTGGGCTTGAACTCCATGAGCCGCACGCCGGCCCGCGCGATCGCGAGCAGGATCACCCCACGCGCATGCCCCATCACAATCCCCGTCGCCGGATGTTTGTAGTGCGCGAAAATGCTCTCGACGGCCACAACCTCCGGCTTCAGCCGCTCGAGGGCTTCGCGGAAATCCCGATCCAACTCGATCAAGCGTGACGACACCGTCTTCGCATCTGCCAGCGTCTGTTTCACCCCATCCTCATCCACGCCGCGCTTGCCAAGGCGAAACACCCCGGCCTCGACAAGCACGGGCGCACCGGTGCCCGAGGTGTCAACGCACCCATAGCCCGTGAGCCGCAAGCCGGGATCGATGCCGAGGACTCGCATGGTTCCGATCTTCTCTTCCTTCCTCGCCCAGTCTTCAAGGAGAGGATGTCACGTCTTCGTGACAGGTGAGGGCCGCTCTTATGACTCCCCTTCCTACCAGGAAGGGGTAGGGGGAAGGTTCATGAGGCCCACCAGAAACGCCACGATTCAAGGACACATCAAGGCCATCCCTGCCAGAAACTCAATCCCCCTCCTCTTCAAACTCCTCTCCTTCGATTTCTTCCGCACCGCCCCGGGGCGTCATGAGGCGTTGAAAGAGTACGAAGCCGGGCCAGAAGTTCTTGCCATTCACGGCCATTGTCACGCTCCCCCTTTGTTTGCCCACTTCAAACAGCACGAGTGATTCGAAACTGATGCTGAGTCGATCAATCCTGTCGTACTCCATCAAGAGCACCCCGCCGATCAACTTTTTGACGCGAAGTCCTTCGCGCGTAAAGGTCACGGGCCCGGTCCAGGGTGCCTCTCCCTTCTCGGCTATCTCCAGCGCTATTCGTTCGGCCACACACTCCGCGACCAAGTCGCGGACCACGTCCATCTGGTCGTCGCCTTCGAACCGCCGCTGCAAGACGCCCTTCGCCTTTTCACGATGCGGGAACTCAACCTTCAACTTCTTGGAGGCGACCTGTGGCTCAAACTCGAGCACCAAAGTCCCGACCGTCCCGACATACACACCTTTCATTCTCTGACGGTGCAGTCCATACCCAAGTGAACGCACGTCCAAGTAAGACACTCTGAGCCGGTCAACGCCCTTCCACCAGGACACAACGCCACGCTCAAAGAACCGATACTCGATGCTGAACCGACGAAACCCCCACACAGTCAGATACCCCAGAATCGACCCCAAGCCACCGAGAAACACCGCTAGGCCAATCGGGTGCCTGATCTGCACGTGCGCTGGCCCTTTGGGAACGGGCGTGCCATTGAACATGCCGACCACAACCACCACCGTGAAGAACAGGAACACGAGCGCCAGAACAGCGGGAATGATCATCGGCCACCGCGTCGGGCGTGTTGCCGCCACGACGCGGCCAAACTCGGCATCGACGCCGATGCGCTCCAAACGTGCAACCTGCTTGGGCTTCAGCCCCAGCGCTAGCACGCGCGGTTCAATAACGCCGCTCATGCTCCCCGTCCCCCAGTTGCCCCCGCAAAGTGCTCCAAGTAGTGCACCACCGTCTTCGCCATCACATCCGCTTCCACGTTGATCAAATCACCAACCTTGAGCCCACCCAGCGTCGTCTTCGCCAGCGTCGTCGGAATCAGTGCAATCTCAATCGCCGACACCGCGCCGCTGCCCGCACCCACATCCACCGCCGCGAGTGTCAGCGACACGCCATCGAGCGCGACGCTTCCCTTGGGCACCATCCACTTCATCAGGTCCCGTGGCAGCCCCACGCGCAGGACCCACCCAGCCTCGCCGCCGGAGTGGGGTGGCCGGTGCTCTTCGTTTTTCTCCACTCGCCCCACACCATCCACGTGCCCCTGCACCACATGCCCGCCCAAGAGCGTTCCCAACGTCGCCGCGTGCTCCAGGTTCACGCGCCTCCCTACCACAAAGTCGCCTAAGTTGGTCTTCGTCAGCGTCTCGGGCACCACGTCAAAGGCCATCAGACCCTTGGTCTGGTTCAGCCCGGCAGCCAGCGTCAGGCAGCACCCGCCGATGGCGACCGAATCCCCAACCGCCGCCCGAGACGCATACCCCCAACCGCACGGGTCGACCAGAAGCC
>Ga0075160_10001575_pt1 | contig 13820 bp, 12 predicted proteins | sample JI91814C2DNA_FD_70969 | JGI IMG/M metagenome (GOLD analysis project Ga0075160, IMG submission 70969) | Wastewater effluent complex algal communities from Wisconsin, to seasonally profile nutrient transformation and Carbon sequestration -... | ecosystem: Engineered > WWTP > Effluent > Algae... | reverse complement strand
CGCGCGCCGTTGCGGCGCCAGGTGCCGGACAGCCCGCTGCTGATGACGGCCGAGCGCCGCGCGATGCTGCGGCTGCCTGCCGACCTGCCCCTGCACGCCGGGCCTGCACTGCTGGTCGGCGGCCACGCCGACCCGGTGCGCAACCTGCTGGAACACATCGCGTCGCTGTGCATCGCCAGCGCACTGGACCTCGACCGCAGCCTGCCCCTGGTCATCGGCGACGACATGCCGGCGGAGCAGCTCGAGCTGATCGGCCTGCTGGGTTTCGGCGACCGCCCGCTGGTGCGGGTGCAGCGCGGCCGGCCCGTCCGGTTCGCCGACCTGTGGGTGCCCAGCAAACTGCTGGGGACTGGCAACTGGGTCGACCCGCTGCTGCCGAGGTGGCTGCGCGACAGCCTCGCCCCCCATGCCCGGTCCCGAGGTCGGGGCACGCGGTTCTACGTCACCGATGCGACGCCCGGCGCGCCCGGCCGCCTGTTCGACGCTCCGGCCGTGCAACATCGCCTGGAGGCGCTCGGCTTCGAGGCCGTCGCTCTGGCCGGCATGGGCTTCGCCGAACGCGCCGGCGTGCTGGCGCAGGCGACCGAGCTGGTCGGCCTGGCCGGGCCGCTGATGCAGTCCATGATGCTGGCGCCGCAGGGCGCGCGGCTGACCCTGCTGCAGCCGCGGCAGGCCCGCACCACACTCGGCCCGCCATACTTCGAGGGGCTGTCCAAGGCCTGTGGCCACCAGGCCGCTGCCCTGCATTGCAGCTACGCCAGGGTCGAGCCGGGGCAGGACGTCGAGCAGGCCGAGCTTCGGGTCGACCTCGACGCGCTGACCGCCGCCCTGTCCTGACCCGCCGTTGCCGAAAGCGCGCATGAAGATCCTCTGGCTTGTCCACTCCATCTCCGGCGACTGGGACCGCGGCTTCTCGTCGCCCTACGCGTCGGTGCGCTACCGCGCCATCGTGCCGGCCACGCAACTGCGCCGCATGGGGCACGACGTGGCGTTCGCGGCGCTACCCACCTGGCAGTGCCCGCAGACCGGCCTGCCCGACACGATCGTGGTGTCCAAGCAGTTCGGCTTCGAGGACCCGCAGCGCTACGGCCAGCTCGCCGAGCGGCTGCGCCAGCAGCTCCAGCGCGCGGCCGCGCAAGGCGTGCGCATCGTCTCCGACTACTGCGACGACCACTTCTCGCGCCCAGGCGTGCAGGATCACTTCCGCGCCCTGGCGGCGATGTCGCACGTGTGCACCGTGGGCTCGCAGGAGCTGGCGGCCACCGTGGCGCTGCACACCCAGGCGCCGGTGCGCGTGGTGGGTGACCCGATCGGCTCGCCGCAAGCCGAGCCGCGCGTCTACCGCACCGACCCGCTGCTGCGCCGCACCGTGCAGTCGTGGCTGAGCGGCGGGCGCGCCACGCAGCGCCTTCGGATGATCTGGTACGGCGGCAACGCCACCAGCTTTGCGCCGGTGCTCGACTGGGCGACCGCGCTCGCGGGCCTGGCCGACCGCACGCCCTGGTTGCTGACGCTGGTCACGGCGCCCAACGCGCAGCTCGACAAGGCGGTCGCCGCTTTCAACGAGCGGCATTCGCCAAAGGCCGCGATCGAGTTCCTCGGCTGGACCGAGCAGGACCAGTGGGAGGCCGTCCGCCATGCCGACGTGGTGCTGATCCCCACCGAGATGGGCGACGCGCGCACGCTGGTCAAGACCAGCAACCGCCTGACCGACGCGCTGCACATGGGGCGCTACGTCATCGCCTCGCCGGTGCCGGCCTACCGCGCCTACGCGGAGTTCGCGAGCCTGACCGACCAGCCAGTCGAGGCACTGTCCGCCTACCTCGACCAGCCCGACCTTCACCTCGAACGCATCCGAGCCGGACAGAAGGCGGCACTGGACAACGCCTCGCCGGCCTTCGTGGCCGCGCAGTGGCTGGGCGCGCTGACGCTGATCGGCGGCGACTCCGTTCGACGCGACGCGCCCGCCGTGCCGGCGGCTGCGCCGCTCGCAGCCGCCGCGCCGACGGCGCCCGCGATCCGCCTGAACCTGGGCTGCGGCGACAAGATCCTGCCCGGCTTCGTCAACGTGGACGTGGTCGAGGCACGCGCGGGCAAGTCCCCCGACGTGATCTGCGATCTGCGCGACCTGAGCGTGTTTCCCGACGACCATGCCGACGAGGTGATGGCCGTCCACGTGGTCGAGCACTTCTGGCGCTGGGAGGTCGAGGACATCCTGCGCGAATGGGTGCGCGTGCTCAAGCCGGGCGGCCGCATGGTCCTGGAATGCCCGAACCTGAAGTCCGCCTGCGAGGCCTTCCTGGCCAACCCGGACATGGCCTCGCAGTCCGGCAAGGCCGGGCAGCGCTCGATGTGGGTGTTCTACGGCGACCCCCAGTGGAAGGACCCGCTGATGGTCCACCGCTGGGGCTACACGCCGCAGAGCCTGGCAGCGCTGATGCAGGCCGTGGGCCTGGAGGACGCGCGCCAGGAGCCGGCGCAGTACAAGCTGCGCGAGCCGCGCGACATGCGGGTGGTGGCGGTCAAGCCGCTGCGCTGAGGGCACGCCACGCCAGGCGTGCAGCGCGTTGGCGCTAGCGCGACGCGCCGGTACTGAGGTGGACCACCACCGCCTCGGTGGCGATGTCCACGAAGTCCTTCTGGTAGCCCAGCTCCGTGAGCTGCCAGCGGAAGGCGTTGCCCAGCTTGGCCTTGCCCAGCCAGCCCAGCTTCTGGGTCGACTTGAACTCCACGGCCTCCTTGCAGGCGTCCTCGATGATCCGGGTCATGCGGTTCACCGACGGGCGCTTGCCCGGCTGGCTGTCCAGCGACGGCGGATAGCGCTTGGCGATGCCGTCGGCCAATGACTTGGCAAAGGCGTCGATCGTCTCGTTGCCCAGCAGCTTGTCTATCAGTCCCATACGCGTTCGTGGCTCGTGATCACCAGGGCGGCAGTGTGCCTCAAGGACACGCCGCCGCCATGAAAAAGGGGCGCCGAAGCGCCCCCTTTGTGCAGCCCGCAGCGATCAGCGGCAGGACGACGGCGCGAAGCGCGGCACGGAGGTCGAGCAGCTCCAGTCGGCGGTCGAGCCGGTCCACGACGGAACCAGCAGCACGGTCAGCACCGTGGTGCCGATGGCCGAGTCGGCAACGACGCGAATCGAGCCGTTGGTTTCGATCGTGCCGGTTTCGATCCACTTGGTGGTGGCGATCTCGGCGCCGTAGCTGACGGCCGAGCAGGTGCCGTTGAGCTGGCACACCTCGGTCACCGCGGTGCGGGCACCGGAGGCGCCGAGCAGCAGCTCGGAAACACGAGCACGGATCGTGTAGTCCTGGTAGGCCGGCAGCGCGACGGCCGCCAGAATACCGATGATGGCCACCACGATCATCAGTTCGATCAGGGTGAAGCCGCGTTGCATTGATTTCTTCATCGTTCCGCTCCTTGCAAGGTAGTGATGCGTTAGCCGCACGATCCAATCGCAAGAAGCGAACCAGCCGGGTTCTGACCAGAAACGTCACCTTTGCATCGGCCCGGCCGTGACAAAGATCATGTTCAGGCCGGGCGGCCGAAGCGGGATGACAATTCCCGGCCCACGTCGGTCAGCACGCTGTCCCAGTCGCCGTCCTCGCGCTGGCGGAACATGCGCGACGACGGATACCAGGGCATCGACTCGAAGCGAAGGCCGTAGCGCCATTCCGGCACCTTGGGCGACATCACCCAGACGTCCTTGCCGAGCGCGCCGGCGTAGTGGACGGTCGTATTGCACACCGTGACCACCAGGTCGAGCGCGCTGACCAGCGCGGCGAACTCGTCGAGGTTGTCGATCGCGTCCTTCCAGTAGTGAAGCTTCAGGCCCGCGGCCGCGGCCTCTTCCAGGCCCTGCGTCACGTCGCCGTACTGAAGGCAGACCCAATCGGCGTCGACCGCGCTCTGAAGTTCGGCCAGCAGGGCGGGTCCCATGGTGCGCAGCACGGTGCGCGTGCGTTCGGTGCCGCCTTTCCAGGACACGCCGATCTTCGGCCTGGGACCCAGGGCCGCCAGCTTGCCGCGCCAGTGCGCCACCCGCCCCTCGTCGGCCACGAGGTAGCTGCGCCGGTCGGGGAAGTCGGCCCGGGTGCGGCGGAACTGGCTCGGCAGGTCGCCGATGGGCACGAAGTAATCCATGTCGCCGATGTCGCGCACCCACTCCAGCCCGGCGTCCTGTTTGGTGGGCACGATCTCGCACTGCGGGAACGACCGTGCGATGGTGGGCGCGACGCGCTTGACCACCTCGACCACGACGCGCGCCGGCCCGAGCGCCAGCAGGTCGGGCAGGCACGACGCGAACATGACCTGGTCGCCCAGCCCCTGCTCGGCAAGCACCAGGATCGACTTGCCTTCGAGCGGCTCGCCCTTCCACTGAGGGAACGCCACCATGCGCAGGTGTCGCGTCGAGCTGAGGTTGCGAAACGCGTAGTCGTCCCAGCCCGGACCGAACTCCTCGTTGAGCAGCCGGATCTCGGCGCGCGGGAAACGAAGCATCGGCACGTAGGGCGAGCGCTCGATCTCCTTGTCCAGAAGCGGCAGGGCCTCGGCCTGGCGCCCCAGATGCGCCATCGCGTCGACGCGCACGCCCACCATGCTGACCGCCGTCGCCGGCTCCTCGGCAATGATCTCTTCCACCAGGCGCAGGCAGTCCGCATAGCGGCAGCGCAGCAGAAGCGAAGACGCCACGCGCCCCTTCATCTGCAAGGTCGGCTCCAGCGCGTAGGCGCGCTCGACCAGCGCGCCGGCCTCGGTGTGGCGGCCCTGATCCACCCGCACATCGGCCAGCGAAAGCAGCAGTGACACGTCGTCGGGCAGGGCCTCCAGCGCGCGTTCGAGCAAGGGCTCGGCGAGCTGATGCTGCTGCTCGCGCTCGAGGGCCTTGCCCAGCTCGGCCACGACGCCGATGTCCGACGGGTGACTCTCGCGGAAGGCCTCCAGCGCATCCAGCCCGGACCGCACGTCGCCCAGGTCGCTGTACAACCGGTACAGCTCCGCCACGCAGGGCAGCGAGTCCGGATGGTCCACGCACAGGCGCTCGCACAGGTCGATCGCCTCGTCCAGCCGGTCGTCGTCGGCCAGCGCGCGCACCGGGGCCAGCAGCGGATCCGGCGCTACGGGCTCGGCCGCCTTGGCGGGCCCCCCGATCGCCACCGGCGTGTAGCGGCGCAGGTCGTCCTCCAGAGCCTCCAGGTTGGCCTGGGCGGCCGCGAAACCGGGGTCGATGTCCAGTGCGCGCCGGAACGCCTTGCGCGCGCCGTCGAGGTTGCCGCCGGCGCGGCGCGCGATACCCAGGTTGTTCCACGACGACTTGTCGGCGGCGTTGAGTCGCGTCGCGCGGCCCAGCACCACGGCCGCAGGCCCGAAATTGCCGAGCACGACATGGCACAGGCCGAGCTGCGCGCAGAAGCGCGGTTCCATGTTGGTCCGGTTGATGGCGAACTGCGCGTGGCGCAGCGCCGCCTCCATGTCGCCCTTGGCATGCATCATGAGCGACAGGCCGTAGTGCGCGCTGGCGGCGCCCGGATCGAGCCGCAGCACGCTGCGGAACAGCCGGTCGGCGTCCTCGTCGCGGAACTGGCGGAAGGCCAGTTCGGCCTGCAGGGACATGACCTCGATGTCGCGCCGCGGCAGGTCGGGCGGCAGGTCGTCGATCGCGCCGGCGGCGGCGTCGAACTCGCGCCGGTCGATCAGCTCTCGCACCTGGGTCGGGGTGCTGACACGCCGCCCCGTCGCCTTGGACGCAATCTGCCTGACGAGTGCCTTCAGAATACTCATCCTTGAATCTTCGCACGGGGGGGTCGCCGGCCCGAACCGCAAGCCGCGTCCTTCGTGCATTCCCGCCATGACGACGTCTTCATGAGCAGCGCGCTCCAGTCCCTGCAGATCGGCCAGCGCCTTCGCGCCGCGGTGATCCACCTGCTGCTCAGCGCGGCGGTGGCTGCACTGGCGGCTCTGCTGGTGTTCGCCGTGTGGTACCCCATGCCTTACCGCCAGATCTCGGGCGGCCGCGACCTGTTCCTGCTCGTGGTGGCGGTGGACGTGGCCATCGGCCCGCTGATCACGCTGGCGGTTTTCGACCGCCGCAAGCCCAGGGCGGAGCTCGTGCGCGACATGGCCGTGGTGGCCGCGATGCAGCTCGCGGCCCTGGCCTACGGCCTGCACACGGTGGCCCAGGCGCGGCCCGCCGTGGTGGCCCTGGAAGTCGACCGCCTGCGCGTGGTGCGGGCGATCGACCTGGCCGCGGCGGACTTCTCCGCCGCGCCGCCGGCCCTGGCGCAGCTGTCGTGGTGGGGCCCGCGCCTGCTGGCCACGCGCACCCCGGACGCAAGCGAGAAGCTCGACGCCATCGACCACGGCCTGGCCGGCGAGGACGTGGGCATGCGGCCCAAGTTCTGGCTGCCGCCCGAGCAGACCGGTCCGGCGCTGGCGCGCGCCGCCAAGCCCTTCGGCCCGCTGCTCAAGCGCCAGCCGGCCCGCGCGGCCGAAGTGCAGGCGGCGATCGCCGCCACCGGCCGGCCGGCCGACCAAGTCGGCTACCTGCCGCTGCTGGCGCGTCAGTCCGACTGGTCCGCGCTGGTGGACCGACTCAGTGGCGAGGTCCTCGGCTACGTGCCCGTCGACGGCTTCTGACGCCCGATGGCCGCACTCGCTCCGCTGCTGCTGGCCGCCGTGTGCGTGCCGGCCCTGCTGGCCTTCAACGAGCCGCCCTCACCGACGGCGCTGAACCAGGCGGCGGCGATCGCGGGCTGGGGCGGCGTGCTGGTCGCGGCCGCGGCGGGCGCGGGACCGGCGCGCGCGGCGATCTCGCGCGCCGGCGTCCTGCTGGCGGCCCTGGCGCTGGTGGCCGCGGCGGCCTTTCTGTCGTCGACGCTGGGATCGCTGCCCTGGGCGCTGGGCGGCTCCGCGCTCGGCCTTCTGGCGGCCACCATGGTCCTGGCGGCGGGAGGCGCCAGCCTGCGTGCGCCGCTGCCGCTGCTGACGGCCTTCCATGCGGCCTGGGTGGTGGCCGGCCTGGCCAGTGCGCTGGTGGCCCTGGTGCAGGTCTTCGCGCCCCAGTGGGCCGACGGCCAGTGGATCGCGCGTTCGGGCATTGCCGGCCGCGCCGTGGGCAATCTGCGCCAGCCCAATCATCTGGCCACCTTGCTGCTGTGGTCGGTGGCCGCCCTGGTGCCCCTGCACGAGGCCTGCCGCGGCTCGTCGCGCGCGCGCGCTGCCTCCGTGGCGGCCTGGCTGGCGGCGGCCCTGCTGCTGTTCGGCGTGATGCTGTCGGGCTCGCGCACAGGCCTGCTCGGCGTGGTGGTGCTGGCAGCCTGGGGCCTGCTGGACCGGAGGCTGTCCGGCGCGGCGCGGGCGCTGTTGCTGGCCACGCCGCTGCTGTGCGCCGCAGGATGGATCCTGCTGGAGTGGCTGGCAGCGGCGCAGTCCGGCCCGGCGGCGCTCGGCGCGGCGGCGCGCGTGGGCGAGCGCGACGCCTCGGGCGGACGCTTCTCGATCTGGCGCGACACGCTGGCGCTGATCTCGCAGCATCCGTGGCTCGGCGTGGGCTTCGGCGAATTCAACTTCGCCTGGACGCTGACCCCGTCGGCTGCACGCCATCCTGCGTTCTTCGACCACACCCACAACCTGCCGCTGCAACTCGCCGCGGAGCTGGGCCTGCCGGCCACGCTGCTGGTGCTGGGCCTGCTCGGCTGGGCGCTGCGGCAGGCGTTCGAGCGCAGCTGGCGTGCGCCCGGGACGCAGGGCGCGGCGCTGCGCACGTCGTTCGTCATGGTGCTGCTGATGGCGTTGCACAGCCAGCTCGAGTACCCGCTCTGGTATGCGTACTTCCTGCTGCCCACGGCGCTGGCGTGGGGCCTGTGCCTGGGCGCCGGGCCGGACGCCGGCATGGCGCGTTCCGAGCCCGCGTTCGACGGCCGCTGGGCCAGCGCCGCCGGGCTGGCCGTGCTGGCGGGTGCGCTGGCCATGACTGCCGACTATCGCAAGGCCGTGGTGATCTTCTCGCCCGGCGACAGCGCCCGGCCGCTGACCGCGCGCATCGAGCAGGGCCGCGGCAGCTGGTTCTTCGCTCACCATGCCGACTACGCGCTGGTGACCACGTCCGACGCGACGCCGGCCGAGTTCGGGCGCGCGCCCCACTACCTGCTGGACTCGAGGCTGATGATGGCCTGGGCCGAGGCGCTGGCCCGGGCCGGCGACATCGACCGCGCTCGCCATGTCGCGGCGCGGCTGCGCGAATTCCGCAACGCCAACGCGGGCGCGTTCTTCGCGCCCTGCGACGATCCTGCCGTGATCGACAAGCCCTTCCAGTGCCAGCCGCCGTCGCGGGCCTGGCGCTGGAGCGACTTCACGCGCTGAGCGTCGAGCAGCGCATCGGGGTGCCGCCCCCGACGCGGCCCGCAGGCCGTCTCGTCCGCGCAGTCAGGGCGCGCGCCACTCGCCCGACTTGCCGCCGCGCTTTTCCAGCAGGCGCACGTCCTCGATCACCATGCCGCGGTCGGCGGCCTTGCACATGTCGTAGATGGTGAGCAGGCCGACCTGCACCGCGGTCAGCGCTTCCATCTCCACGCCCGTGGCGCCGACGGATTCGGCGGTGACGCGGCAGTGCACCCCGGGCAGCGCGGCATCGAGTTCGAATTCGGCGGCCACGCGGGTCAGCGCGATCGGGTGGCACAGCGGGATCAGGTCCGGCGTGCGCTTGGCGCCCTGGATGGCCGCAACGCGCGCGATGCTGATCACGTCGCCCTTCCTGGCCGTGCCTGCAGCGATCAGGTCGAGCGTGGCGGACTGCATGCGGATGCGGCCGCAGGCCACCGCCACGCGGTGCGTGGCGGGCTTGGCAGCCACGTCGACCATGTGGGCCTGGCCCTGGGCGTCGAAGTGGGTGAGCGGGGAGGCGGTGCCCGAGGGCCCTGTCGGCGAAGACATTCGCGTTTACGTTGCAGCAATCCGGCGGGTGCATGATAGCCACGCCACCTCATGAACAAGTTCCGCCCCCGACTGCTGCTGGCTGCTGCGCTGGCCTGCGCCATGCCGACGCCGCCGCTGGTGGCGCAGACGGCGCCTGCCGTGCGCCTGCCCTCGCTCGGCGACGCGTCGTCGGAGGACTTCTCCGTGGGCACCGAGCGTCGCCTGGGCGAGCAGATCATGGCCGAGATCCGGCGCGACCCTGCCTACCTCGACGACCCGCTGCTGCTCGGGTACGTGCAGGCGCTGTGGGCGCCCCTGGTGGCCGCGGCACGCGGGCGCGGCAACATCGGCCCCGACCTTGACGAGGCCTTCGCGTTCGAGGCCTTCCTCGTGCGCGACCGTTCGGTCAATGCGTTCGCTCTGCCCGGCGGCTTCGTCGGCGTGCACCTGGGCCTGGTCGCGATGACGGGCACGCCCGACGAACTGGCGTCGGTGCTGGCGCACGAGCTGTCGCACGTGACGCAGCGCCACATCGCGCGCGGCCTGGCCAGCTCGAGCCGGCAGTCCCTGGTGGGCGTGGCCGCCATGCTGCTGGGCGTGCTGGCGGCCGCCCGCTCCAGCAGCCCCGACGTCGCGCAGGCCGCCATCGTCGGCGGCCAGGCCGCGATGATCCAGGGCCAGCTCAACTTCTCGCGCGACATGGAGCGCGAGGCCGATCGCATCGGCTGGGTCGTGCACCAGGACGCCGGCTTCGCGCCGCAGGGCATGGCCTCGATGTTCGAGCGGCTCGACGCCGCCAACCGTCTCACCGACAACGGCGCCTTCCCTTATTTGCGCTCGCATCCGCTCACCATCGACCGCATCGGCGAGGCCAAGGCGCGCGTCCATGCCGTGCCCGGCGGCGACGGCCCGGCGCCCCGCCCGCCACTCGACCACCTTTTGATGCAGGCCCGTTCGCGCGTGCTGATGGATCCGTCGGTGCAGTCGCTGCGCCGGATCCAGTCGCAAGACGCCGCCGGCGCGGCCGGCCCCGAGCGGGTGGCCGCGCTGTATGGCAGCGCACTGGCTTCGCTGGAACTGCGCGAGCCGTCACAGGCCCAGTCGGCGCTCGACGCCGCGCGATCGCTGGCGGCCACATCGGCACCTGCGGCCAGTCGCGCCGGACTCGTGCTGGGGCTGCTGCAGGCGCAGGTCTGGGTGGCCACCGGCCAGCCGGATCGCGCGCTGGCGTGGTTCGACGCCCAGTCCGGCATGGGTCCGGGCGCCGCGCGCCCGTTGCTGCTGGCCCGCGCCCAGGCGGCACTGGCGGGCGGTCGCGACGGCCGCGGCGCCACGCAGGCGCTGCGCGCCAGCGTCGAGGCGCTTCAGACCTGGGTCGCAGAGCACAAGGGCGACGCGGTCGCGTGGTCGGCGCTGGCGCAGGCTGCACAGGCGCAGGGCCTGGCGCTGCGCTCGCTGCGGGCGCAGGCCGAAGCGCAGGCCGCCGGCGGCGACCTCGTCGGCGCGATCGACCGGTTGCGTGCTGCCCAGCGGCAGGCACGCTCGGGTGCCGTGGCGGCCGACTTCATCGAGTCGTCCATCATCGACTCGCGCCTTCGCGACTTGACGGCGCGGCGGCGGGCGCAGATTGCCGAGGCGCGCGGAGCCCGCGGCGGAACGGGCAATCCGGGCGGCGACGCCGGCGACGACACCCGCGCACCCTGAGCAGGGCGCCCCCGCGTGCGGCCTGCGGCGCGCCCTGCGGGCTGGCGGGCTGGCGGGACGGCGGCTCAGTCGCGCGCGAACAGCCGCTCGACGGCCACGTCGATCACCATGCCGCACAGGCTGTAGATCAGCGAGCCGATCAGCGCGGCACCGAAGCCGGTCACGTTGAACCCGTTCAGCACGCCGGCCGCCGCCCAGAACATCAGCGCGTTGATCACGAACAGGAACAGGCCGAGCGTGAGCAGCGTGACGGGCAGCGTCAGCAGCACGAGCAGCGGCCGCACGATGGTGTTGAGAAGTCCCAGCACGAAGGCCGCTCCCAACGCTGCGCCGAAGCTGGCCACGCTGACGCCGGGATAGAGGTAGGCCACCAGCAGCAAGGCTGCGGCCAGCAGCATCCAGCGGACGATGAGCTTGAACATCGGCAAAGCATAGCGCGCGGCGCGTGGCCTGCGCAGCCTCTCGCACGATCGCTCGCGCGATCGCTCGCACGGGCACTCACCGGGCGCCCGAGAGCCCCCGAGGCACGGCGCAATGACGCCGCCAAGCGACAAAACCGCGTGCGCAGAGGGCGCAAACCACTTTTTCAGAGGGAAAACCGCTTTATTTCCCTCTATAGCCGCAGTACTATTCGCGCCGCACGGTGGTTGATGAGAAAGGAGATCCATGCGATCTCCTCCCGCCTCCGGCACATCAACAACACTTTGATGGAGTGAATCGAAATGGCAACTGCGAAGAAGGCGGCCAAGAAGCCGGCCGCGAAGAAGGCCCCGGCCAAGAAGACCGGGACCCGTCCGCCGGTGAAGAACACGGCCGCGAAGAAGGCCCCGGCGAAGAAGGCCGCTCCGGCCAAGAAGGCACCGGCAAAGAAGGCCGCCCCGGCCAAGAAGGCGCCGGCGAAGAAGGCCGCTCCGGCCAAGAAGCGCACCCCGAACGCCGCGTTCATGAAGGCGATGACGCCTTCTGCAGCGCTGGCTGCGATCGTCGGCGACAAGCCGCTGCCGCGCACCGAGGTGACGAAGAAGGTCTGGGACTACATCAAGAAGAACAAGCTGCAGGACGCGGTCAACCGCCGGATGATCAACGCCGACGCCAAGCTGAAGGAAATCTTCAAGAAGGCCCAGGCGTCGATGTTCGAGATGACCAAGATGATCAACTCGCACCTGAAGTAAGGCGCGGGATTTCGATCCGGAAAGCCGGCCTCGTGCCGGCTTTTTTCATGGGTGTGCCGGCTTCGTGCCGGCTACTTTCATGCGCACACCGGCTTCGTGCCGGCTCTACCCAAGGGCGCGCGGTCAGGCGGGATCCGGCAGGCCGAACAGCGCCGCGCCATTGCCCCAGCCGATGCGGCGCGCCACTGGCGCGGGCAGGTCGCCCAGCCAGCGCCTCGCTTCGGTCATCAGACCCTCGTAGTACTCCCAGCGCTGGTTGATCCAGGTGTCCGAGCCCACGAGGAAGCGCTCGGGCTGCGCCAGCATCGCGTCGCGCCAGTCCGGCGCCAGGGTGCCACCCTCGGCGGTGAGGCCGGGCCGGTAGGACAGCTCGCCCATCAGCGACGGGTGGCGGCGCAGCAGCTCGCGCACGCGCGGCAGCGGCACGCCGCCGATGCCGGTGTGGGCCCAGATCAGGCGCGCGCCCGGCGCGTGGCCCATCAGCTTGTCCACCGCCACGTCGTCGCAGTGCGCCAGCACCGCCAGGCCACGCTCGCGCGCCAGCTTCATCAGCCGCACGGCCACCGGGCCGTCCGCGTTGGCGCTGTCGTAGAGGTGGAACTCGCCGATGCCGCGCTGCGGGCCGGCCGGCGTGCCTCGGGCCAGTTCGTCCAGCACCATCCTGTAGATCGTGTCGTCGGCGAACCAGCCGGTGTAGTCGGCCCGGTTGCGGTAGAGCCGCACGAAGGGCACCACGGTGACGCCCGCGGCGCGCGTGGCCTCGCGCGCGGTGGCCAGGGTGAGCGTGCCGGCGTTGGGCCGGCTGTTGGCCACGATGGCGCGCACGCCGCTGCGCTGCATGCGACCCAGCACGTCGGCCAGCGGATGCGGCTGCTGGGCTTCGTCGTTGTAGTGCAGGTGGGCGTCGAACAGCGGCCCGGCGTAGGGCGTGGCCGCGCGCGCGGCGGTGCCCAGCCCGAGCACTGCCGCGCCGGCGAGGAAGCTGCGCCGATGCATCGCGCTCAACCCCGCGCCAGGCGCCGGTCGAGGAAGTCGAGCCGGTCCTGTCCCCAGAAGATCTCGCCGTCGACCACGTAGCTCGGCGCGCCGAAGACACCGGCCTCGATCGCCCGCGCCGTGTTGGCCTCGTAGCGCACCGACACCGCTTGCGAATGCGCGTCCTCCAGCCGCCGCGCGGGCAGCTCGCGCTCCTTGAGCAGCGACGCCAGCACGGCTTCGTCGGCGATGTTGCGCTCTTCCACCCACACGGCACGCAGCACGGCGTCGGTGATGTGCATCGCCGCGTCGGTGCCCTCGTGCAGCTCGACCGCGATGATCAGTCGGGCGGCGTCGTCGGCCGCCACCGGGAAGTACTTCGGCTGCAGGTTCAGCGGCGCATGCAGGTGCTCGGAAAAGCGCTTGAGCTCCACCAGCCGATAGGCCTGCCGCTGCGGCGCCCGCTTGCCCAGCGGCAGGCCGCCGGAGATCGGGAACACCTTGCCGCCCAGGTCCACCGGGAGCACGTCGATGCGGGCGCCATGCTTGCGCGCGATGTCCCAGAAGCGCAGGTGGCCGAGGTAGGTCCAGGGCGAGTTGGGGGCGAAGTAGTACTGGACGGTGGCGGTCATGGGGTCTCCTCGTTGGCGGCGGTCGGCTGCGTCGGCCTCTGTCGGGCCCGGGGGGCAACGGTAGCCGAAGTCATCGCGCCGCGTGCCGCCGGCGCCATGCCACCCCAGGCCGCGCGTGGGCCAAGGCCGCGGCGCGCGGTGTCAGGCGCGGGCCAGCAAGGGGGCCAGGAAGCGCCCGGTGTGGCTGTCGGGGTGCGCCGCCACGTCCTCGGGCGTGCCGGCGGCCACCACCTGGCCGCCACCGCCGCCGCCTTCCGGGCCCATGTCGATGACCCAGTCGGCGGTCTTGATGACGTCCAGGTTGTGCTCGATGACGACGATGGTGTTGCCCGCGTCGCGCAGCTGGTGCAGCACCCTGAGCAGCAGCTCGATGTCGGCGAAGTGCAGGCCGGTGGTGGGCTCGTCCAGGATGTAGAGCGTGCG
>Ga0075160_10001570_pt1 | contig 13839 bp, 10 predicted proteins | sample JI91814C2DNA_FD_70969 | JGI IMG/M metagenome (GOLD analysis project Ga0075160, IMG submission 70969) | Wastewater effluent complex algal communities from Wisconsin, to seasonally profile nutrient transformation and Carbon sequestration -... | ecosystem: Engineered > WWTP > Effluent > Algae... | reverse complement strand
ACTCTCCGCCAAGTCCTTTCTTCCCGAATGCCGAACCCCGAATCCCGGATGCCGATCCCCTTCTAGAATGCCATGGTATCAGATCCCGTTCGCCACGCCGCACCCTTTGGATGTCCCACCAATGACAACAGCCCCCCACAAACCCGGCCACGGCCCCCAGGCCCTCAACGTCGCCACCACCGAGTTCGAGAAGATCGACCGCTGCGCCGAACTCCCGCACCGCCCGCGCGTCCTCCTGGGCAAGATGGGCCTCGATGGCCACGACCGCGGCGTCAAGGTCATCGCCCGCGCCCTCCGCGACTCGGGCATCCACGTCATCTACTCGGGCCTCTGGCAAACGCCCCGCAGCCTCGCCATCTCCGCCCGCGATGAAGATTGCGACGTCCTCTGCGCTTCCATGATGAGCAACTCGCATCTCGTCCTCGGCCCGAAGTTGGTCGGCGAACTCAAGAAACTCGGTCGTCCCGACCTCGCCGTCTACATGGGCGGCATCCTCCCGCAGGAAGACCTCCCCAAACTCGCCGAAGCCGGCATCGCCAAGTGCTTCACGACGGGCGTGGGCCTCCTCGACATCGTCAACGCCGTGAAGGGCGCGGTGATCAAGCGCGCGGGAGTCATCGCAACCGGCAACAGCACCGCCCAACTCGCGCGCGACATCTCCCTCGTCCACGCGGGCCAAGGCGTGCGCGCTGGGGCAAAACGTCGCAAGCCCACGCGCGTCATCGGCGTCACAGGCTCCCCCGGCGCAGGCAAGAGCACGCTCGTCGCGCAGATGGCCGCCGAGTTCACCCGCGCCGCGAAGGCTGGCACCCCCGGCTTCAAGGGCCGCTGCGCCGTCGTCGCCTTCGACCCGATGAGCCCGATCACCAACGGCGCGCTCCTGGGCGACCGTCTCCGCGTCGACTTCAACAACCTCGACGAGTCCATCTACTACCGCAGCCTCGCGATCAGTGGTGAGGATTACGCGGGCCTTCCCGAGATCATCGAACTCATCGGCGGCGCGTGCACGGGCGATTCTCCCGAAAATGGTGCGTACGACACGCTCTTTGTTGAAACCGTGGGCGCGGGTCAGAACGAAACCAAGGTGCGCAAGTACGTCGATCGCACCGCCGTGGTCTTGACCCCCGGCATGGGCGACGCCGTGCAAATGGATAAGGCAGGCATCTTGGAGATCGCCGACCTCTTCGTCTGCAACAAGGCCGACCACCCCGGCGAGCACGAACTCGTCCGCGACCTGCGCGACGTCGCAGGCCGCCGCCCGATCCTCGAAACCATCGCCACCCGCGGCCAGGGAATCCCAGAACTCCTCGCGGCACTCATGAAGTAAGCACAGCAGCGGGGGACCTTGGCCGACCACACCTATCAATGCATGGAAGTCTGGGGCGGCAACCAGCCCGCCGACAACGGCGTCGTCATGCCCGGCGTTGATGCCTGGGTCTGCTCACGCCCCTACGACAACAACGAGTCCGGCGGCGACGTTCACTACGTCTCCAGTTGCGCCACAGGCCGCATCACGCGCTTTCTTGTCGCCGACGTCGCGGGCCACGGCTCCACCGTCTCGAGCGTCGCGATCACCCTCCGCACGCTCCTCCGCAAGTACGTCAACTACATCGACCAGGGCCGCCTCGTCCGCGACCTCAACAACGAGTTCTCAGGCCTCTCCGAAGCCGGCATCTTCGCGACCGCCGTCCTCGCGACATACTTCACGCCCACGCGCTACCTCACCCTTTGCAACGCCGGTCACCCGCGCCCCATGCACTTCGACAGCACCAAGCGCGAGTGGCGCGTCCTCACCTCGCGCGAGCCCCTTTCCCCCGGCGCTTCCAACATCCCCCTCGGCATCGCCGAAGGCGTCGCCTACGACCAACTCGGCGTCCGCCTCGCGCCCAATGACCTCGTCATGCTCTACACCGACGCCCTGGTCGAAGCCATGAACGAGAACGGCGAACTCCTGGGCGAAGCCGGCCTCCTCCGCCTCCTCAACTCCTCAGGCAAGACCGACCTCCAGCCCATCGTCGCCGACATTCTCGCCGGGATCGAAGCCTTCGGCGGCCGCCCCAAGGACGACGTCACCATCCTCTTCCTCAGGCCCAACGGCATGAGCCCCAGAACCACCATGCTCGAGCGCGCGGGGGCCATCGGCCGATTCCTCAAACTCCTCGTTTCCCGCGGCAAAACCACGCCGATTCCCTGGCCTGAACTGAGCCTCGTCAACATCTTCGGTGCCCTCCTCCGCCCCGTGAATCGCCGCTGGGGCGGGGCGAAGAACCAGTCCCGATCGGCCTAGCATTCCCCATATGTCAAGCGCCGAGGCAAAGCCATCACGGAAGAGGGGCAAGGGAGACGCGTCTCCCGCGCATGAATCAAACGGAACAGTGCCTCACGACGAGGCACCTCCGATTCCCCAAGTCGAAACTCGGATCATTCCGCACATCGAAGTGAAAGAGAGCACTAGCGTCTCCGTCGCCACCACGGGCGCGGTCGAAGCGGTCATCTTCAGTTCCGAGCGTGCGATCACACCCGCCCGCATCGCCGCCGCCGTCTTCCACGCCAACACCAAGCGCGTGCAGGACCTCGAAGAAGGCGAAGAGCCCAAGGCCTCCGCCGCAGACCTCAAGTCCGTCGCCCACGCGATCGAAACGCTCAACCACCAATACGAGCAAACCGGTCGCGCCTTCCGCATCGAGGAAGTCTCGGGCGGCTTCCGCGTGATGACGCTCCCAAAGTTTGCAGACGCCGTCGCGGCCTTCAAACGCGTCAAGCAGAGCACCAAACTCAGCAAGTCCGCGATCGAGACCCTCGCGATCGTTGCCTACCGCCAGCCCATCACCCGCGCCGAACTCGAAGCCATCCGAGGCGTCGCTTGCGGCGAAGTGCTCAAGGGCCTCGTCGAACGAAAACTCGTCACCATCACCGGCCGCGCCGAAGAAGTCGGCCGCCCCATGCTCTACGGCACCACCAAGCAGTTCCTCGATCACTTCGGCTTCGCCACCATCAAAGACCTCCCCTCACCAGCAGAGTTTGCCAAACTGACCAACTGATCGCCCAAACGATCGCCCATCTGATCGCAAGGCCGCGATCTCGCTCACTTCCCCGAAAGGACTCGCCATGCAGTCATCGAAGGCTCGTTCCTCCTGGACTCGCAACCTCGGGCTCGCAGCCTGCATCGCGACATCCTCCCTCCTCGCCGCCTGCGCCACCGGCAACGCCTTCGTCGGCAAGGTCGTCGAGGGCCCATCCAGCATCGTCATGACCGCCGACGACAAGGACGAACGCTTCACAGGCCCGGGTATCGCCGCCGCCGAAGCCGAAATCCGCGCCACGCGCGAAGGCATGGGCGAACGCGTCGTGGGCAAGGTCGAGACCGACGCCGAGGGCAACTTCAAACTCAACTTCACCGACAAACTCACCGGTGAAACCCTCTCCGTCATCGTCTCCAAGTCCGGCCACATCACCGCCAAGGGCCCCATCTCCATCCAGACCCAAGGCAAGAAGACCCTCGTCGTCCTGAAGAAACTCTCGAAGTAGCGGCTCCCCCTCAGAACCGAGTCAGAACCGAGTCAGAGCCGAGCCGCGCAAACCGCCGGGCGAACTCCAGACGCTCCATGCAACGTCCTTGGCTTCAAACGCGCCAAAGACCGGGTGCTCGCGCGCGTCGGCTCTGAAGGAAATCCGCCGCGCCCCCGCGCTCCCACGCCTCAGCGCACCAACGATCACCCGACGTGCGCTTGACCCCAACCGATCTTCCGCCTCGCACACCCCTCTCCCGCGTCATCGCGCGCCGCTATCAACTCCACCTCCCAGGCTTCGTCTACGTCCTCCTCACCGCACTCCTTGTCCTCGGCGCCGTCAACAGCCAGAACAATCTCCTCTTCGCGATCTTCGGCCTCGCCGTCGCCGGCATCATCGTCTCCGGCGTCGTCAGCGGCGCCGCCATCATGGGCCTCCGCATCGAGCGCGAGATCATCGAAGACGCCCAAGCCGGACGCGACTTCCGCGTCCGCTACCGCATCCGCAACAACAACTGGCTCATCCCCTCCGCCGGCCTCGCAATCGAAGAAGTCGCAACCGACCGCAAAGGCCGTCACACATCAACCTGGTTCAGACACGTCTCGCCGATCGCCGCCTTCGTCCCCTGGCTCCGCGCGGGTGAAGAACTCATCGTCGAAGGAAAGGGCAAAGCCCACACCCGCGGCACCGCCACGCTCAACCTCGTCCGCATCACCACCACCTTCCCCTTCGGCCTCACCAAGAAGTATGTCCTTTTCTCCCAGGAAAGTTCCGCCCTCATCACGCCGTGGACCGCGCCGATCGACATAGCCTCCCTCTCACGCGTTACTGGCGGCTGGGAAGGCGAACGCGCCCATCGCACCACCCGCGCCCTCGAGGGCGAGTTCTTCGCCATGCGAGACTACGTCCGAGGTGACAGCCCGCGCGCCGTCGCCTGGCGCGCCACCGCACGCCGCGGCCATCTGGTCGTCCGCCAGAACACAGAGCACCAACGCCGCCGCCTCGCGCTCGAAGTCGATGCCGCGAGCATGCACGGGGCTCCCTTCGAGATCTTCATCGCCGCCGTCGCGGGGCTCAGCAACGCCCTGATTTCACAAGGCGCCGAACTCGAACTCCGCGCCACCGCGACTTCCATCGCCGCAAGCACCGGCCCGCGACAGCAGTCCCGCATCATCCGCGCCCTCGCCCAACTGCCTTCGCCGCAGGAGCCGCCATCTCGCGCCCGCGCGAACGATCACTCGGGCAGCATCCTCTTGCGGTCTCTCGAAAGCGACGGCTCAACAGCCCTCTCCTACGAACAACTCATCGCCCTCTGCCGTGACTGGTCGGCGTTCCCCACTCCAGCCGCGCACCGCTCAACGCCGTCGCCATCACTCGTCAACCTCCTGCGCACGCTCCTCCTCCGCGCCCCCGCGTCGAAAGGCGGTCCGACATGACCGCCGTCGCCGCTACTCCATTCCCAGCCGTACAAGGCCTCTCCCAAGGCGTGACCCGCTGCGCCATCACCATCGTCATCCTCGCACTCCTCGCCTACGCCAGCGCGGGCGGCGGCTCAAGCGCAGCCCTCGGCCTCGCCGTTGCATCCCTCGGCTGGTGGCTCACCTCGGGCGATAAACCAGTCGCCGTACCCAAGTGGCTCATCGCCATCGCCCTCATCCTCGTCGTCGCGAAAGGCGCTTGGTCGTTGGGCAATCGCCCTTCAGCGAGCATCGCGCCCTTCCTCACCTTCCTCGCCTCCATCATGGTCGTCAAGTGCTGGGAACGCCGCGGCATCCGCGACGTCGCACAGATCTTTGCCATCGCCACCTTCGTCCTCATAGGCGCCGCGCTCGGCAGCAACGCCTTCGCCACGGGCTTCGTCATCGCCGCCGCTTTCCCCTTCCTCGTCCACGGCTCGCTCCTCCTCCAACTCGAAGTCGCGCGCGCACGCGTCGAAAAACTCACAGGCCCGCTGACCATTGCCGCCGCTCCACCCCGTGGCCGACCCGCTCGACTCACCACCATCCTCATCGCGATCGGCATCGCACTCGCCACCATCGTTTTCGTCTTCGTCCCACGCACCCAGGGCTCGACAGGATTGTCCGCGCTCGGCATGGCCGGCGCCCGCGTCTCGGGCTTCCGCGATCGCGTCGAACTTGGTCGAGCAGGTCTCATCAACCAATCCCAGGCGATCGTGATGGAAGTCGAAGTCCCCAAGGGCGAAGGACTCCCCAATATCGCAGGCCCGCAGGGCGAGTTGTACCTCCGCGGAGCCGTACTCACCTCCTACAACCATGACGACGGCGACTGGAAACGCTCACCCTCCTGGGAAGATCCCCGCGAAACATCGGGCGAGTTCCAAGGCGTGGAATTCCCGCCCGCAGCGCGACAGCAGATCACCACTCGAAGCGAACGAAACGGCATCGAGATCATCGTCCGCGACAAGGATCGCGTTGGCGACAACCGTCCGTTCTTCACCGTCTGGCGTCCCAACTGGATCTCACACCAGTCCAAAGACGCTGTTCGCATCGACATCAACAAAGTGACCGGTTCGGGCACGTTCACGACAAGCGTCCCCGCCGAATACAGCGTGGCATGTTCCCTCGAATCCGGCAGCACAACCGGCGACCCCCCACGACGCCGTCCGCCAGCCGACTACTCCGCCGCTGTGACCGAAATCTCGCACGCCGCTCTCGCAGGCAGCGGCATCTCGCCCGATCCATCGCTTCGTCCCGTCTCAGAGGACTTCCGCGCCGTGCGCCTCCTCGAGCAACACCTCCGCGAGCATTGCACCTACACGCGACAACTCGGCTCGCCGCCCGAGGGCACGCCCCCCGTGGACTGGTTCCTTAGCACCGCACGCGAAGGGCACTGCGAGTACTTCGCGGGCGCCCTCGCCGCCATGTGCCGAAGCGTCGGCATCAATGCACGCGTCGTGACGGGCTACCTCACGGGCGAGTTCGATGAACAGCGCCGCATCTACACAGTCCGCCAGGCCAGCGCCCATGCCTGGGTCGAAGCCGAGATCGCCCCAGGCCGTTGGCGCACCGTCGACGCCACGCCCTCCGAAGAACTCTCTCGCCTCGCGGGTGTTGACACCACAGTCATGCTCCAACTCGAACGCTGGCTCGCCGGCATCGAAACCGCCTGGAACTCCAGCATCGTGAACTACGGGCACGCCTCCGGACAGCGCGGCGCGAGCGATAGCGCCGTGGCCCGCGCCCTCTCGCGCTGGTCGCACCGCGTCGAATCATGGATCCAACAACTCGGCATCGTGCGCGCCATCACCTGGGTTCTCATCGTCGTCGGCGCCGCCAGCCTCGCCATCGCCGCACTCGGCGTCGCGCTCAAAGCCGCACTTCGCACCGCGCGCCGTAACACGCCGAACCGAGTCACTCGCTCAGGCGAAACGGCCAAGATCTACGCCCGCTTTCTCCGCGCCTGCGCACGCCTCGGCCATCCAAAGCCCCAATGGCGCGGCGCACAAGAACACGTCGACGCACTTCCAGAAAGCCTCCGCCCGCACGCGGAGAAAGTGGTCACTGCTTGTTACGAGTCCTTCTTCGCAGGTCGGGAGCCGCACAATCGTGCATCGCTCGCCGAATCACTCGCGGCTCTCGAAAACGCCGCTCAACTCCCCCGCAAATAGCCGTCCACCGCATCAATCGCGTCGTGCTCCTCAAAGCCACGCCGCGCCAGCGCCGACAACAACCGCCCACGCTTCGCCGCCGAACTCAGCGACGCCGGCATCTTTGCCCCCAGCGCACGCACGGCCTTCTTCGCACCCTTCGCATCGCTCGCTCTCGCCGACAAAGTCTCCTCCGCCAGCGCCGCATCCACGCCCCGCGCCTCCATCACATGCCGCGCCATCTCGCGCGACGCCAACGGATCCTTGCTTACCTTCTTCGCGATCTCCGCATCATTGATGAGCCCGCGCTCTAGGAGGTGTGCGATCGCCCGTTCCACCACCTTCGCATCAATGTCCTTCGCCAACAGCCGCGAGCGCACCTCGGCCGCCGTTTTCGCCGAAGCGCCCAACATCCGCACTCCCTTGCGAACGGCATCCGAAACCGCTTCGGCCTCAACCAGCCGCTTCCGCATCGCCGCGTCGATCTCGTCCCCCTGCGACAAGCCAACCAACTGCAACGCCGTCCCCGACACCTTCAGCGTCTTCTCATTCGAAAGGTGCAGCACGGCCTTCCCGCGCGAACTCGCGATCGCGACGACACGCGGCGCATCATCATCAAACAACCACTCCGCGGCGTGCTTCTTCGCCATGCTTCCCTCGCGAACCTGTCACCCGCTAACGCCGCGCCTCACTCCAACTCATCGAGCAACCCGCTCAACTCATTGAGCGCCTTCCCGTCCCCGACCTTCTTCGCCGCGGCGATCCCGTGGGTCAGCGTCGCCCGCGCGCCGAGGCGATCGCCCAACGTCTTCTGCACCTGCGCCTTGTGGAAGTACGCGTAGCAATACCCGCTGTCGAGCGCGAGGCAGCGATCAAAGAAATCGAGCGCCGTCACCAACTGCCCGAGTTTCGTGTGCTCCATCGCGAGCGCGTACGGCGCGAACGGATCCGTCGGGTCGGCGGCCATCAGTTTTGTCAGTTGTTCCACGCTGGGCATGCACCAGTCTAGGAAGCCAAGGCTTTCCGTGGGCCGGGCCCCAAGGGTGACGCCCGATTCGCGCCGACCTATCCTCAGTCCTTGCGTTCCACGGGCGAACGCCGTTCGAAATCGGGAGATTCTTCATGAGCAGCGTTGGCACGATTGGCGTCTTGGGTGCGGGGCAAATGGGTGGCGGCATCGCACAGGTCGCCGCAAGCGCGGGCCTGAACGTCGTCGTCTTCGATTCGTTCCCCGGCGCGATCGACAAGTGCAAGGGCGTCCACAAGAAGAGCCTCTCCAAATTCGTCGAGAAAGCCAAAATCACCCAAGCCGACATGGACGCGACGCTGGGTCGCATCCGATTTGTCGACAAACTCGAGAACCTCACCGGCTGCGACTGGGTCGTCGAAGCAGTGGTAGAGGACTTCAAGGTCAAACGCGACCTGTTCTCGCAACTCGCCAAGATGTACCCGAGCGACAATGTCGTCCTCGCCACCAACACCAGTTCGATCTCGATCACCGAGATCGCGACGGCCGCGGGCGCGAGTGCGCATCGCGTCGTCGGCATGCACTTCTTCAACCCGGTACCACTGATGCAACTGGTCGAAGTGATCCCAGGGATCCAAACCAGCGCAAGCGTCGTCGAGCGCACCATCGCCCTCGCGTCCAAGATGGGCAAGACGCCGCTGAAGGCCAACGACCGCGCCGGCTTCGTCAGCAATCGCGTCCTCATGCCGATGATCAACGAAGCCTTCTTCGCATGGATGGAAGGCGTCGCCGAACCCGAAGCCATCGACGGCATCATGAAACTCGGCTGCAACTTCCCCATGGGCCCATTGCGTTTGGCCGACTACATCGGGCTGGACACGTGCGTGAACATCATGAACGTCCTCGCCGATGGACTCAACAACGACCGCTATCGCGCGTGCCCGCTCCTGAAGCAGTTGGTCGCGGCGGGGCGACTCGGCGATAAGACCGGCGGCGGCGCGTACGAGGACTACGGCAGTCATGGAGTACCGGCCCGAGCGATCCAGATTCGGAAGTGAATGGTCGCGGCGGGGAGCGTGGGCGACAAAGCGGGCCACGGCGTGTATAAGTTGCCGGCGAAGTAGTCGCGCGGCGCATGGGCGCAGGGAAGACACTGACCTGAGGACAGGTCAGTGGCACGGAGTGGAATCCGATTCCGCTGGGCGCGTGGCTGGTCTCGTGCGTGTTGCTGGTGCTTGCGCACTTCGCGACACGCAGTTCCGCGGCACGGGCATCAACGGCGGTGCGTGGACGGAAATGTGAACCGACGCTCACGCTTCTTTGGGCAGATGGATTGCTCCACCTGGCCCACACACCGCTTCGGCGTGCTGCTCGGGTCGCGCGGGAACTTTCGGGGGAGACCAGCCCGGGTTCGTCGCCCGGCCGTTGGAAGCCCGAAGAAACTCGCGCGAGGGAACTGGCACGCCTCTATAAGGGGACGCGCGGTCACCGGCGCGCGCACAAAGAGGGATGTTGGTGGGTGCTCATGGACCAGTGGCGCACGAAAACGGGGTTTGCGAAGCGCCACGGGGGGCAAGATTTTTTTCGATTTCGTGTTTTGGGTCAAAACCAATGACCACTTATTTGCGCGCGCTGTGGGTCGGTATCAAGAGGATGCAACCACAGAGGCGCAGGGGCACAGAGAAGAGATGATGGGGAAGGAGAGGGAGTCGCTATTGCGTGATCCCGAGATGCGTTTGCGTGGTGGGGGCGTTGTTGGGATGGGTTGAGCACGTGCACCCCTTCGGGGTGCGGCGTAGAAGGCGTTTCTGGAGGTGTCGGTGGCGGACCTTCTCCGACCCGCGGCTACTCACTGCCGGCCCTTCGGGCCGAAGACGGGATTCTGGCTGCCAGGTCTTCAGGTGGAATCGCGGCGAGGGTCACTGGGAGCGAGTCGGATTGGCTAGCAACCTGCTTCGAAGTGGGCCAGGAAGAACAGGAGGTCATCGATGGTGACTGCCTGATCGGGGTTGCCAGTGGTTGGGTCTGCGTCGTTGTCGAGATCTGCGAGGGGTGAGCCTTGTTCGAAGGCGGTGATGAAGAAGAGGAGGTCGTCGATTGTCACGCTCGCGTCGGGAGAACCGCCATTTGATGTGTTGCCGTCATCGTCCAAGTCTGCAGAGCACACCACAGTGAGGGTGCTGGCGGGCGCGACATTGGTGCCGCGCGGGTTCCAAACTTGAACGGAGTATTGGCCAGCATCGCCTTGGCTTGCGTTGCGAACTCGCAGTTGCGAGGTGGTGGTGCCGAGGATTGTTGTGGATTCGGAGAGCGGAACTCCGTTGTGCATCCATTTGAACGTGAATGGCCCCAAGCCTTGGACAACTGCGTTGAGGACTGCGTCGTCGCCGGGAGGTACGGTGTTGTCGCCGTCGACGGTGAGGGCCTGCATGCCGGTGTTTGGACCCCAACGGGCAAAGGACTTGGAAGGGATGCCGCCAGCGGAGGTGAAGTATCCGCCTGCGAGCAGATTGGGAGACTGGAATCCGGACTCGTTGACGACTCGGAGCGTGTACACGAGTGGGTTCATGCAGCAGGTTTGTGCGACGCCGCCTGAGAGCGAGACCCACACTTCCCCAGTCCATGCGGCGATGTTTGGGAGTACGACTGCGTTGTCGCGGCTTCTTGTGAACTGGCCGGCGGCGATGAGCATTGGCAGTTCTGGTCCGTCGTCATCAACGTCGAAGGACACGACGGCGAAGGGCGGGAGGTTGAAGCCGTTTCCGAGTGCACGCCACTGGGTTCCGGTCCACGCTGAGATGTGGTTTCCGGGCATGCCATCGGCGATGGTCATTGCATGTGCCACGACGAGCCACGGAGTTTCTGGGCCGTTTCCATCCGGGTCGAATGTCGTTGCTGCGTAGCCACAGAAGGGTGGGTCGGCGATTTGCGGGCTGAGGCCATCGGCGAAGGAGGACCATGTTTGTCCGTCCCATCTGGCAACGCACATTGCGGGAATCCTGGGGGAGCCTTCCGGTGTCGGAGTGAGGAGTCTGAAGGCGCCGACGACGATGAGGCTGCTACGTTGCGGGCCTTCCCCATCGGGGTCGAAGGTGGAGAGGTGGTGTACGCCGATTTGAGAGATGTCGATGTGTGAGGGCACGAGGCTGATGAGGCCGGGGGCTTGGGCGAAGTGTTCTCCATCCCACGTGATCAGGTAGCTCAGACTCTGGCCGTCTTGGACGCCCGAGATTCGGCCGCCGATGTAGAGCTTTGGGCGTCCGGGTCCTTCGGCATCGTCATCGAAAACGCACATTGTTCGGGCGGCCTCTGCCAAGGGGAACCAGCCCGTGACAGAGTCTACGACTCTGTTCCAGTTTGTTCCGTCCAAGCGGTAGAGGTGCAGTTGCTGGTTGTTCCATTCTGAAAGTGCGAAGAGCTTTGGGAGTTGCGGGCCGTCGCCATCTTCGTCGAAGACAGCGAGTTCATGGATGTTGGGCAGTTGGCCCGCGTTGGTGTTGACTGACTCGCCGACTTTGTGCCACTCACCGTTTGCCCAGCGTGCCACGCTGAAGACGTCGAATCCGTTAACGCTTTGGAATGATCCCGCGGCGTAGACATACGAGGGCTCAGGCCCATCGGCATCCGGGTCGAAGTCTTGAATGGCGTACACATCACCAGCCAGTTCGTTTCCGAGGCTCTTCCACTGGCCCTGACTCCATCGGACGAGTCGCGTGTTTGGCAGTGCGTTGGATCCGGACATGACCAGACTGGGGACGATGGGGCCGTCGCCGTCTGGGTCGTATGGTTGCATGCAGAGGACGTTTTGCGGGCCGGTTGCGGCCAAGGGCGACCACTGTGTCCCGTCCCAACGAAACACGTCTTGCGCGGCGAGGCCACGGCCGCCGATGAAGATCGTGGGCTGTGTTGGGCCTGTTCCGTCCTCGTCCCAGACGGAGATGCATTGGACTCTGGTTTGGGTTGTTCGGGCTGGGAGGGAGCCCAACGCGGACCATTGAGTGCCGTTCCAGCGTGCAAATCCTCCGACGTAGGTTGATGCCACGTTGCGAAAGCCGCCGCCGACGAGCAGAGCGGGCGGGAAGGCGCCCGCTCCGTCTTCGTCGTAGACGGTCATGCAGTTGACCCCGTCGAAGAACTCGCCGCCACTGGTGGAACCGCCATTGAGGGGCATGCCAAACTCGATCCAATCGGAACCGTTCCACCTCGAGACAAGAGGTTGCTTGACACGAACCCAGACACCTCCCTGGAGTTCGTCACGTTCGTATCGCCCGCCGACGATGAGTTGTGGCGCGATGGGGCCGTCACCGTCGGGGTCGTACGAGGTTGCGCAGAAGAGGCGGAGGTTGCCGTTGGGGTAGTTGAAGGTGCCCAGTTGAGTCCATGCGTTTCCATCCCATTGCAGAACACCCAGCAGATGTGAACTGGCGCTGCGTTCGATGATTCCCAGGGCAATGAGGCGTGGATTGATGGGGCCTTGTGGTCCGTCTGGATCGTGGAGCGTGATGGCATCAACGGAGAAACGCACGGTGTCGGCGGGCAGCGTCGTTTCGGTGAAGTTGGTTCCGTCCCAACGAGTGATGCCCCAGCGTCGAAACTGATCGTTTGATGAGGTGTCGCGTGCGAAGTAGATGCACGCGGGTCGGGGGCCTTCGCCATCGTCGTCGTAACGAACGATGCCGTTGCGTCCGGCATATTGCGAGTTGACTGGGGAGATGTAGCCCCCGTTCCATCGGCCAGTTCCCTGAACGGCGACGCCGCCGATTGTGTCGGCCCAACCAGACATATAGAGAAGAGGGCCGCTGCCTTCGTCGATCACTGCCATGGTGGTGATGTCGCTGCCGGTCAGTGCAGAACCAAACTCGGTTCCCCATTGCGGATTTCCTTGAGCCAGACAGGCCGACACGCACACCAGCGAAGCGAGGGTAGCGATGGATGCATGGCTCATAGGTTCTCCTGGACTGTGCGATGCACAGGCGCATCGTCGTGGATGCGTGCGGGCTTCCACAGCATACCGGCGGGAGCCCCAACTGGTTCGGCGAGTCTGAAACCCGGACAGGGCGGCGATTCGACGCGGGGGAGCTTGACAAGTTCCGGCAAATGGAGATGGCGGAATCGCCTATTGATAGGACTGCGTTAGGACCAGTTGGCGATTGCCGGGTGATTTACGCTCGCGTGCTTAGAACGACCCGTCGTCTTCGTCGTCGTGGAAGCCGGTGCGGCGGAACTTGATTGGGTTTGGCTCGACGACGGCGAGGCGGCAGGCGGCTTCGAGGGCCTGCATGAGTTTTTCATGCTCCGGCAAGGCGTCGAGGGCGTGGAGGTAATCTTCGAGACGGAAAACGGCGGGGCCGGGCTTCACGTTCGCGAGGGCCTGGTCGCCGAGTTTCTCGAGGACTTCCAAGAACCATTCGGACGTTGGCGGGCCCGCGAGTGGTTCGACGTAGACGCGGATGGAGATGGGTGTGGTTGGGCCGGTGCCGACGGCGACGATTGGCCAGGTTCCTTTGCGCGTGAGTGGTTCGCGCGTGAGGACGAGGATGGGCGTGCGTTTTCCCTGGCCGAGGGAGCGGAGGGTGTGGCCGTCGATGCCGAGGAGTGGTGGTTCGAGGAGGTAGCAGCCGGACTCGAGCGGGCCCGTCCGCGGGAGTTGTGAGCTGAGCGTGAAAACGCGGCGCGTGTCTGCGGCGAGTTGGCGGAGTTGGCGGCGTGCCTCCTGCAGGGGCATGCAGATGCGGGCCATGCGCTCGTAGTCCTT
>Ga0075160_10001568_pt1 | contig 13847 bp, 19 predicted proteins | sample JI91814C2DNA_FD_70969 | JGI IMG/M metagenome (GOLD analysis project Ga0075160, IMG submission 70969) | Wastewater effluent complex algal communities from Wisconsin, to seasonally profile nutrient transformation and Carbon sequestration -... | ecosystem: Engineered > WWTP > Effluent > Algae... | reverse complement strand
CCCAGATTCAGCGGGTCGGTTTGGTTGTTCAGGCCCATGAACTGGGCGACCTTGGGGCTTTTCATCACCATGCCCGGTTGTGGTGCTGGCGGTTGGCTTCGAGGTTGCGCCGATTGCTGGCATTCGGCCGGATGCCGAACTGCTCGGTGAACAGGGCTTCCTCGCGTGCCGCACGGTTGGGGTCGTAGATTTCCGAGTCGGGCCGGCTGTAGGCGCGGTACAGGACCCAGTGGATCAGGTGACGATGGTGGCTGCGGTGGATCTCGGGCGTCTCGGTCGCGCTGTCCTCGATCAACACCAGCGGGGTGCGGTAGCACTCGATGTGGATGACGCCGGCCGCCGACGGTTTGCAGCCGAGCTCGAGGCGGGTGTCGTCCTGAATGGCCTGGCGCGGGATGTCCACGCGCGAGCGCCAGCCGGGGTAGGCCCGGTCCTGCTCGGTCCGGTCGGTCAGGTGGAGCTCGTACTCGGTGGTGCTGCCATCGGGGATGAAGACGGCCCGGGTGATGTGCGCCACGGACTCGTGCAGGTCGTAGACCCTGGTGCCAGCGGTCACGGCGGCCGCGTCGACCACGATCTGGCAGATGTCGGCGTTGCTGGATTCGAACAGAAGGCGCGCGCGGATGGCTGCCTCCTCCTGGGCTTCGTTGATCCACCCGCGCACCAGGACGGTGGAGGACAGGTAGGGGGTTACCTGGTCATCCGCATCCGCCCGGTACTGGGCAATCAACTGGCTCAGATCCATGTCACACCACGCCGAACTGATCCACCAACTGGGTGGCCTGGGCCCGCATCGCGCTCACGGACTGGTTCTTGTCCATCTTGATGCGGTAGTTGGTGCTCGTGAACTCCATCAGGCCGGCCTTGGTCATGCCCTGGATGGCATCGCGCACGTCCTGGAGGCGCTCCTCGGTGTCGTCGGCCTTCTTGACCGCCAGCGGGGGCAGTTCCTCGGTGATGGGGTCGCCCAGTTCGTACTGGTCGGGGTGCTGCAGGAGCTTGGCCGCGATGGCGCTGGGCACCGGCTTGGTTTCACCGCGGTCCCAGGTGATGTGCGACTGGTAGGCGCCATCGGTGTACGTCTCGCGCTTGCCGATGTAGCGGATCGGGGTGTAGGCGCTATCCGTTGCCATGGTCTTGACCACCGGCGCGGGCGCTTCGGGCGCTTCGGGCGGCTGCAAGCCGGCCATGGCGTGCACGATGGCGCGAAACAGGTAGTCCTTGGACTTCTGCTCGGGCGGCAGTTCGGCGTAGGGCTTCACGCAGGGGTGCTGCTTGAGCTCGGCATTCTTGACTTCGCCATAGACCCAGCCGTCGGCGAGTTTCACGGCCAGCCAGGACTCGTGCGACTGCTCGGGGGTGGCGTCGGGGTTGGCCAGGTGCATGTCGACGCCGGCCAGGATGCTTGCGCGCTGCCAGTCAGGGGCATCGGCCCATGCGGGCTGGGAGTCGTCACCGATGGAGGCGCAGTAGGCGCGGTTCACTTCATGGGCGACTTGGGCGATCTGGACGGGGGTCATGGTGCGGGTCCTGGTGGGTGGATGGAAGAAAGGGCCCGAAGGCCCTTCCCTGCTGCTTCAACTCGATCAGGTCGCACCGGTGAGGATGCCCTCGATCACGAAGTCGGCAACACCCGCCGCGGCGATGTTGGCCCCACCCGTGGTCAGGATCAGGTAGGCATCCTTGGGCAGGCGAACCGGCGCCACCGCCAGGTTGTTCGCACGGGTGCGACCGATTGCGGAGAACGCCAGCGCGGCGAAGAAGTAATCCGCGTCCTGCGGCACCGCAGTGCTGTCGACACCATCGACGTACTCGAAGCCCAGGGCGCCGGTGACCGACGCCGTGAACAGGTCGCTGATGATGGCCAGGCAGTCCACCAACAGCAGGCCGCTGGGCAGGACGCCCAGGCGCAGCTTGTCGCCAGATGCCACCGCCGTCGCCTGGTCCGAGTCGGTCCACACGCCGGATGCGTTGGTCGCCAGGCGGTAGATCAGCGCCGTCTTGTTGCCGTAGGGCACGCCACCGAACTGCTGTTGGGTGAGCACTTGTTTCTTGGTTGCAGTAGCCATGATGGGCTCCTATTTCAAATGGGGGGGTTGGTTGGTGCTGGAGCGGAGAGCCGGGTTTCAGCCGGCCCTCCTATTCCGATCAGGCTGCCAGCTTGACGGCCGTGTCGATGGCGATGACGCCATAGTCGGTGTACTGCTTGGCATCGCCGTGGTCGATCTCGAAGCGGATCTTCGAGCGGCCGTTGATCATGCCCAGCAGGATTTCCAGCTTGTCGCCGTGATCGAGCTCCTTCTCCGAGAAGAAGTAGGGCATGCCGGTCTTCACGTGCTTGCCCCAGGCCTCGGCCAGCGCCTGCCCACCCAGCAGCAGCGCCCGGTCGACCGCGTGGGTCGTCGAGAACGCCGCCGGCACCAGGTCGGTGGACGTTTCCGTCTCGCTGGTGTAGCTCGCGCACCACCGCAGGCTGTCGCCGGCGTAGAAGCGGATCGGCTTGGGCATCTTGATGATCAGGATGCCGTTCCACAGGCCCACGTCACCGCGGAACAGGGGATGGTTGCCGGCCTGGCTGGCGCGCGCCATCGCGTTTGCCTGGAAGGTACGGAACGCGCCGCTGTTGGACTGCTGGATGGACGTGTACTGCTCGCTGGAGCACAGCAGCACGCGCAGCGGGGCGTCCGCGGCAGCCATGTCGCCCTCGAACACAACGGGGGGCGGGGGCACGGCCATCGAGTCCAGCATCGTGCGCAGGGCGTCCACCAGGTCGGTGTTCATGACGTCCGTCGTGGCGATCGTGATCTCGCTGGAGCCGGCCTTGATGCCCTCCAGGCCGGAGCCCGTGCTCATGAAGTGGCGGTTGCGGGTCGGGGCCTTGACCGTGTTGATCATGATCTCGGCGAAATCCGGATCGCTGGCCAGCGGGACAGCCCACTCGATGTTGTTGTGCGAACCACGCGCGCCCGCCAGGTGCACCAGGATCTGCTGGTCATTGAGGCGGTTCATGTAGTTCTCGCCCAGCGCGCGGCCCAGCTTGCGCAGCTGGTGCGGGGTGCGCTGTTGCGTCATCGTGTCGCCGGCCGAGATCGGGTAGCGCGCCTGGTTGATGCGCAGACGATCCTGGCTGAACGACATGGAGCGACCCAGGCCCTCGGCGTTGCGCGAGCCCATGATGGGTTTGCCGCCCATCGGGTTGATCAGGTCGAACGTGATTTCGTCGCCGGCCATCTTCTGCAGGTCCATGCAGCGCACGATGGGCATCTCGTTGCTGGACTGCTTGCGGATGGTCTGCTCCGCGTCGGCCTGCTGGGGGAACTTGCCCGTCAGGCGGTTCATGGTCGTGTTGCGCTGCATGTTGGCAGCGAACAGACCAGCCGATTGGATTTTGATGGCCTGCGGCGAGCCGTAGGGGAGATTGGTAGGCATAGGAAAACTCCTTCAAAGGGACCGGCTCCGCCATCCCGGCGGTGCCACACACACAAAAAGGCTCAAATGGCCTTGCTCAGCAGGGCCTGGATCTGCTCGGGGGATTTCCCGTCGAACATGCTCATCAGCCCTGCCTCCGACATTTCCAAGATCGCCTCGCCCTGGTCGTGGTGCAGAGCGCCGGCCGGAGGGATCTCCGACAGGCTGGACGGCACCCCGGTCTGGGCCTTGGCGATCGCGGCCGCGGCTTGCGCCCTGGCCGCCGCTACCGGGGCAGGCACTTGCGGCGCCGGCTCCGGGGTGTTCTTCCCTGTGGCCGCCTTGTAGGTGTCGAGCAACTCGTTGACCTCGTCGGCGGTGCCTTCCTTGAGCACGGCTTGGATGCCGGGCTGGGCAAACTTCGGTTGGGCATGGAACCAGGCGGCGAACTCATTGCTCGGCACGACCGACTCCATGTCCGGATGCTTCGCGTGGATGGCGGCAAGATGCTCCTCGGCCTCGGTCAGCGCCTGCTTCTGCTGGACGGGTGCCAGCGCAGCGTTGACCCTTGCCTCGACGACGGCTGCCACACGGGCATCCACCAGCTTCTCGACGCCCTTGGCGATCGCCTCCTCGGAGAAGTCACCGAAATCCGCCTTGATGGCCTCGGCCTGGGGGGCCGCGGCTGCCGGGGCGGGTGCGGCACCAGTTGCAGGCGCGCTTGTGAGCGCCTCCAGCTGCTGCTGCGCCTTCTCGGCGATCGTTTTCCAGTGCTTCTCACCCTCCCGCGCCTGCTCCAGCGTCTCGAACGGGATCGTGTGGACCCCATCCTTAGCCAGCACGACGGGCATGGGAGCCTCGGGCGCTGGCGTTGCTGCTTGGGCAGGCGCGGGTTCAACCGGTTTGCCCGGATCCGCGTCGTCGGCTTCGTCCGTCGGCACTGCAGCGGCGGGCGGTTCGCTGCTTTTCGCGGATGGTTCCGCGATATCGCCCTCGGGCAGATTCATCATCTGCATCGTCTGTGCGTCGGTCAGTACGCCGTCAACTGCGTTGGCCAGGAAAAACTGTTCTTGCGTTTGCACATTCACCCCTGCCACATATCGGCGTGGCCCCGTTGAAGGGCTTGCTCTTATGGATGGGGGCTGTTTAGGCCCCCCTCCTCCGTCTTGCGGGACATGCGCCCTCTCCCGAGGGTGCGAAGCGGACTATGCAGAAAGGGCTCGATGCGGTCCAACCCCACCGGGGGTTGGCGCCTGGTCAGGCCGGCAGGTTGTCGGTTGTGCGCGCCGTTTCGACGCCCTGCATGGGCGACTGCGGCACCGGTGGAAGCTGCGGGCTGGTGTTCTGGCGCACGCCCGGCATGGGCCCGGCAGGCATCGGCACGGCCGCGGCGACCGGCACGGGGAAGTTGGGATCCACGCCGGCCGGGTTGGGGACCTGGTAGCCGGCGCCTTCCATGATTGCGTCCGCAACCGGGGCGATCTGGGGCATGGTGGCCAATTGCGCGCCGGCCTGCATGGCCGCGTAGGACGACTCCACGCCGGTCTTGACCGTGTCCGCGATGATCTTCTTGATCTCGGCCATCAGCTTGTCCGGGCTGTACTTGAGGTCGAGCTCGCGGGCGCGCAGGTCGTGGTCGCTGCGCTCCAGGGCCAGTTTGACCGCCTCGTCGATGCGCTGTTGCACCACCTCGGGGGTCAGCTGGTCCTGGGCGGCCTTGATGTCCTCGATCAGTTCGTCGCGGTTGGGCACGTCCATCAGGCTCAACAGGTGCGGCAAGGCCACGACCTGGAACTCCTGCGGCATCGCCTTGAATGCCTCGGACATGGCGGCCAGCTGCATGGTGCGGAAGCTCGGTGTGGTGGGGACATCGTTCATGGCCACCTTGAGCCGGATGCGCTCGACGTCGTTGTCCAGGTACTGCACGCCGGTTTCGTCGTCCACCATCGGCACGTTGAGCGCCACCGCCTTGTCTGGGCGGGTCGCCGTCCCCTTGATGACCACCGTCTCCTCCTTGCCGATCATGTCCTGGATGATCAGCGACAGCAGGAGCTCGCCGACCTTGGCGCGGCCGAACTTGAAGTTGTCCATGAGCGTGGCCAGGCTCTGGGTGGCCTGCTCGATCTGGGTGGACTCCTGCACGCCGGACGTGGCGTTGCCCTGCTGGCCCTGGAAGCCGGCGGTGATGCCGCTGGCGCGCTGGATGCCCAGGCGGGCGTCCCCGAGCATCTTGTACTGCTGCTCGTTCAGCTGGTAGTCGCGCTTGACCTCGAACCGCGCGCCAGGCTTGGCCATGTGGGCGGCATCCAGGATGATGTCGGCGTCCACCCGGCTGGACATCTGGCGGAACTGCTCGTCGGTCATCTTCACGGCGCCCTCGGTGCGCTCGGTGCGGACCGCGGACATGCTCCAGCGGATCTTGCTGATGGCCGAATTGACGTTGTCCTGCAGGTACACCATGCCCTTGACCACGCCGTAGGGCGTGCCGGTGCGGTCCTCGCGCTTGCCGATGAACTGCACGTACGGGAAATCGCTGTGGCGGTAGGGGCTGCGCTGGTCGTCCAGCTTGTGCGGGCCCATCCAGTAGGAGCGGTACATGCGCGCGACGATCGCCCGGGCCGGCTTGACGTAGCCCGAGGCGACGGCCAGGACGTGGGTGGCCAGCTGGTCGTTGTACTCGACCACGCGGCCGTCAGGCAGGCGGATGACGGTCACGTTCTCCCAGCGGCGATACCAGACCTCGAACAGGCACACCCGGTTGTTGGTGATGTCGCGCCACTCCTGCTCCTCGATGCTCCAGCCGCGCTCGTCTTCCCAGGAACTGGCCAGGTCGGTGGACGTGCCGCCGTCGGTGGTGGGCTCGTACTGGCCGTTCCAGCCGCCGATCGCGCGGGTGATCAGGTCGGTCTTGCCCGGCCAGCGCAGTTTCGCGTAGGAGGCGTCAGACCAGCGTTTACGCACCAGCCAGCGGGCTTTGGGCAGGCCCGGTTCCCGGTCCAGCATGTCCCAATAGATTTCGTTGCGCGGCACGGCCATGCACCGGTAGGGGTACTTGAAGGGGTCGGACTCGCGGGCGACCTCGACCCAGCCGACGCCCACGCACAGCTGGGGCAGGAATGCGTCGGTGCACGCCTTGTCGGCGCCGCTCTTGCGCTCGGCCTGGTTGACCTTGAAGTTCAGGGCCTCGGCCACTTCCTTGCCGTCCTCGCCGTCCTGGGTCACGCGCCAGTCGGTGCGGGTCTTGGCCTCTAGTCCGGTGACGGCGTCGATCGCCGGGCCGATCAGCGGCTCGATGGCCGGTGGGATGCCCAGCGCCTTCTGGCGCTCGAGGATGTCGGCGTCCAGCTGGTTGCCGTCGACGTAGTCCATCCACTTGTCGGCCTTCGACCTCCAGACCGGCTGGTTCTGGATCTCGGTGCAGATGTCGGTGAACTCTCTGAGCGTCATGCCCTTGGATGCGGGCGTATCGCTGTGGGCCATGGTGTCTGGGCTGATGGAATGGATCATGGTGTGGTCCTATGTGCGCCAGTCAGGCGGTGGTGGCATCTTGAAACTGGGTTTGGCGGTGCCGAGGGTGATCAGGCCGCCCTCTTTGGCTTGGCCCCACTGGCGGAAGGCGTCCGCGCCCTCGGTGCAGCCGTTGGTCTTGTCGGGCTCGTCGACGAATCGCTGGTCGACCTGGCTCCAGCGTTTTTTGTAGCCGTCCAGGGCCTTGACCAGGCCGGCGCACCGGGTTTTGTCCAGGTAGGCGCCCTTCATGTGCTTGCGGGTCTGCTCGATCCCGTTGATCAGCTGGGTGATGACCGGCACGATGACGGTGTCCGTGATCCCGAGCGCGTTGAGCATCTCCTCGGTGCTGTTGTTGGTGTCGCTCAGGCGCTTGTGGGCGGCGTCGTGGGGCAGGAAGTGCTTGTTGAAGACGATGCCGTGGGTGCTGGCGAAGGCCTTGAGCTCCCGCACGTAGGTGCCCAGCGTCTCGTTGTGGCCCTCCAGGTAGCCAATGAACCGGTCTTCCCCATTGCTCTCCTGGTGCAGGACGATCGCGCACCCATCCTTGCGCCCGATGTCCCAGAAGGTGTTGACCGGCACGTCGAGGATGGGGACCTCGCGGATCCCGCCGCGCTGGCGCAGGGCCAGCATGTCCTTGGCGTAGTAGTGGCCGGCGCCCGACACCTGGAATGCCTCCTCCGGGGTGCTGGGGTACTCCTGCCACATCTTGGCGTCCGAGCCGTTGAACGTGGTGTCGCGGGTCTTGACGTACCAGGCGCGCTGGTCGGGGTCGATGCGGCAGCCGCAGGCCTCCTGGATGGTGTCGAAATACAGGTGATCGGCGTCACTGACCCGCACCAGGGTGCTTTCCATGCGGTAGTCGTCGTGCTGCCACCAGGCCGTGAAGTGCAGCCGGTAGTCCTTGATGGTCAGCTTCAACCGCTCGGCCACGGCCTTCTGGGCTGTCTCGACCATGTCGAAGAACGGACCTTCCCGGCCCTCGGCGGTGCTCTCCACCACCACGATCCCCTCGTCAGGCACCGACGGGATTGACCCGCTGATGACCTCGGCCGCCTTGATCGGGTACATGGCGGAGATCTTCCCCATTTCCGACACGTGCAGCCGGTCCAGGGTGCCCGATCGCATGGACGTGGCCACGCGGATGCTGGAGTTGTTGTGCTTGAACAGCAGTTCGTCGGCGGCGTCCTTGGCCAGGGGGAACATGCGCTTCACCTGGGCCGGCAGGTTGTCGTAGGCGTACTTGACCTTGTCCCGGAATATCGCCTTGGCTGCGCCGTCGTCCTGGGCCACGATGCCGCACCGCTGGTCCGGCACAAACAGGGCATGGTCCAGCCACAGGATGCAGATCAGGGTGGTGATGCCGACCTGGCGGGCCTTGAGCACGACATTGCGGTTCCAGATCCTGGCCAGAAACCGGCGCTGCGCCTTGTTCATCTTGAACGGCATCTTCTTGTCAGGCACCGATGCCGGATCCTCACCCTCGGCCGGCGCCCGGGTCTTGACCATGATCGAGTACAGATTCTCCAGGCGCCACACGGGGTCAGCCAAGCAGACCGCCAGCTGTTCCTCGTTGCTGGGCAGATTGCTCATGCGGCCAGGTCCGGGTCTTCGGCCACGGGCTGGATGGTGCGGGCCTTGATGGTCTTGAGGAGGTTGCCGACCGGATCGTCATCCAGGACCTCGTCGGCGTTGATGCCGTGCGCCTCGCGCTCGATCGCCACCAGGCGGCCAAACGCATCGACCAGGATCCTCGCCGTGCTGGCCCGGTCCTTGAGGGGAGCCTGCTTCTTGGTCTGCTTCTCGAGCTCGGCGGTCAGTTTGGCCACCAGTGCCTGGTACCGCTTGGCGCCGGACTGGTGGGACAGGATGACGGTCGCGTGGACCTTGGCCTGGACCTCGATGGCCTGTTTCTCGGTCGCGTTCTCTTTGCGTACCTCGGTGCGTACCAGTTCCTTGCGTACCAGGGAGTCAGCGCGTGCCTGAACCTTGGCTTTGAGGTTTCTTTCCCATCCGTCCCTCTTGGCGCGCTTTCGGATTGCGCCCTCGGTGATCTTGTGGGCGGTGGCGATCTCGCGCAGGGAATGCGTACCGATGCGGTAGTCGGCCTCGATGCGTTCCCAATCGGCGGTGGTGCGTACTTCCTGAGTCATGGGGGCGATGATGCTGACCCATGGCGGCTTTGGCGAACCCTAGCGGGGGTTGTCGGGCGCTGGATTGGCTGGAGCGTGTCCTGGTGCTGCTGGCGCGTCGTCCAGGCGCGTAGGCGGGGCGGAATTGCTTATTTGCTGTGAATTAGCAGCGCCACGTCGTAGCCATGGATCGGCCCCATTGGCGGAAGGTTGCCCACCAGGGAGTCACCATTAAAAATCAATGGCTTAGCGATCTTCTGCAGTATCTCCACCCCCAGGACATCGGCGACAACTTTGCCTTCTGAGAAGCGCGGCAATGCCCGGCCACCATCCCCCAGGCCGAGTGCAGTGCCCATACCGCGCTGGCTGATCACTGCTCAATGGGCGTGAAAAAGCCCGCACGGGGCGGGCTTGGTGGGGGGGCCGGTCAGTTGCCGGGTGGCGGCTCGAACTCCACCTTGCGGGCCTGGTAGCCCAGTTGGCGCAGGATCCTGGTGGCCTCTTTGAGTTGCCGGTCCTGCGGGTCGGTGGGGCAGAGCATCAGGTCGAAGGTGCGCGGGCGAAATGGCATGACGGAGCCCTCCGACCTGACCTGGGCAATGATTGCAACGTGGCTGAGTGCGGTCACAGTCAGAACTCCCTGCACTTGATCTGGAACAGTTCCCACAGGCCCGGGTGCATGCGGCGGTTGCCTGCCTCCCATTCCTGCCAGGCGCGTTCGGTGGCGTGGATCATGTCGGCGGCGGCCTTCTGGCTGTGGCCGATGCGGGAGCGGGCGTCCCTGATCTCCTCGGGGGTGGGGTTGCGCGACGGCCCGGCGCCGCTGCGATTAGGGTGGCTTGGTGCCATAGGTTCTCCTTGGGGTGGGGTGGTGGGGTTGATCAGACAAGACCGCGCTCGGCCATGGACAGGGCTTCATTGCATCCGACGATGATGTGATCCAGCACCCGCACATCCACCAGCGCCAGTGCAGCTTTCAGGGTCTGGGTCAGGGCCTCGTCGGCGCGCGACGGCTGTACGGAACCGCTGGGGTGGTTGTGGGTCAGGATCACGGCGGCGGCGTCCGCCTTGAGTGCCGCCTTGACCACTTCGCGCGGGTAGACGCTGGAATGGGTCAGGGTGCCGCGAAACATCGCCTCGTAGGCGATCAGGCGGTTCTGCACATCGAGGAACAGCACGCCGAACACTTCGTACTCCAGCGCGGCCAGATTCAGCTGGCAATACTGCTTGACAGCAGCGGGGGATGAAAACACTTGGCGGGCCGACAGGTCCTTGTGCAGCAGGGCGATGGCCATGGCGATGATGTCGGCATTCTTCTCGACCGCGACCGCATACACAGCCGCTTCCTCGTTCTTGGCAACTTTCATGAGTTTCTCCTAGCCCCTCTACCGGGAGGCGCCGGAGCATTCAGACACAGAATGCGTGCCCCGAGTATCCCACGCATTGCGTGGCTCGCGCAAGAGGTTGGCGCAAAGAAAAAGCCCGCACGGGGCGGGCTGGAGGGGGGCCGGATGGCGATCAGGCCGCCGTCATGGTCTGCTTCTTGACCTGCAACACATGCGCCAGGTTCAGCGCGGCCTGCGAGTAGTGCAGCGCCTCGTGAGGCTGCGCGCTCTTTGCCTTTTCGGCCAGGGCCTTGATTACTTCGTTGATTACTGCGTCCATTGGGTTTTAGCTCCAACAAGTGCCGGCGTTTAGGGGGTGCCGGCTAACCCCATGGGGCCGTTCAGGTTGACGGGCACATGCGCCAGCTGGCCGTCACGACGGGGCGCTCGCGCTTGATCAGGCGCAGGACGAATGCCTTGGCCTGGAGCAGGAGGACCGCCGGCTGGCGCACCGTGGCGGTCTGGGCGGCGAGCTCGAAGCCATGCAGGACGAAGTCCCGGGCGGCGGCGCCCGCTCGTTTGGCCATAGTGACCACGGGCTCCATGATGTGGACGGCGGCGGCGATGGCGCCGGCAGCGGCGATGGCCAGGACGGCGAGGAAGGTGTGGAATCGTTTCATGGTGAGCTCCTAAGTGGATGAAGGAAGGGATGCACGGGAGCCCGCAGTGTTGCTGCGTGCTGGGTGCCGGGCAAACCCCACCGGGGGCTAGTCGGTAGGGAACCGTATTCCGTGCAGAAATTTTGCTTGTCCGTTAGACATAAATAGGCGCCTTTTCTCACTGCTGCACTCCGTAGAGCAGGTCGTCTTTCGGCTTGTTTTTTGGTAAGCCTTAATCGTCAGGAACGTGTCGCCGCAAATGACGCAAGTGTTTTCCACCTGGGTCACTTTCCCCTCTGACGCGCATGCCCTTGAGCAGTAATGCCTACTCACCCTCTTGGCCCAGCACGCATAAGTTTCAAAAGGCATTCCGCAAAGATCGCAGTTCAAATGAATCTTGCCTTGCGTCCGGCTAAGTTTCGTTTTGTTCGAGAATTCGCGTTCAACTCCGGCAGCAGGTGCTGGCGTATCCAAGTAGTACCCTTCAAATCGCTTCGTCTTCATACACCCGCCCGGAACGCCAGCAGGAGGCCGGCAAGTTGCTTGGCCAGGCTGAATGCCTCGCGTGGGTTGAGCTCGAGGATGCTGTCGCCGATCTCGATCTTCATGCGGCCGCGGGGCATGTTGGTGGTGGACACCAGCCGATCGGGCTCCTGGTCGATGGGTGCATACCAGCCGGGCTGCACCATGGTGATGAGGCCGTCCTCGCGCAGGGCCTTGACGTGGTCGTTCACGACGGACGTGTTGATGCCGGTCATGTTCACGATCTGCTGCTTGCTGGCGGCCTCGCGGTGGTCGCTGATCACCTGGATGGCCGATAGGACCGCTTCCCGGTTGCTCTTGGGGAGTGTGGCGACGTCGTTCATGGTGGTGTGCTCCAGATAGAATTGCGGTTCTCAGGCGCGATTCATCGGGGAGCCACCTTCGGGTGGCTTTTCCGTTTCAGTCCATGGCGGCTTTCTTCTTGCTGCGCGACTTCCTTAGCGGCGGCTCTGCGATCTGGGCTGAACTCAGCAGGAAGTCGGGATTGAGGTTGTGCACCCGTCGGTCGTATCGTTTTTGTGTGCCATCCTTGTTTAGGCTCAGGCGCTCGGTTGGTATCCAGTGCCGCATGTCGTTATCAAATTCGACCGGAACTGGGAGACTTTTGAATCTGTAGATTCCGGCCCAGGTTGCGTCCTGGCTTTCTGTAACCCGCACACAGATTGAATCCTCGTAGCCGAACTTCGCGTAGAACAACGGCCCAAGAATTTCGTGTCGCAAATACTCCCGGTACGCTGCAACGGCACCCCGATAGACAGCGTCTGCTTGCGCGAGATCGGCCTTGGCTTTGATGGCCTGCGCCTTGAGAGCCTCCATAAGGGGGTTCTTCTTCTGCATCTCATTCATATTTGTCTCAGGGTTGGAAGTCGGTAAGGCTGGGCAGGGGCACGTCATGGGGCCACAGGCCCAGGCGGTACAGGTGCATGACGGTGCTGCAGTGCGCGGTCCACCACAGTTCGCGGCGCTCGCGCGCGCTCCAGCGGCTGCCCTGGTCCAGTTCCCGGTGGATCCAGCCGGCGATCGCGGCGACACGGTTGTCGTCGGCCTTGATCGCCTTGGCCTTGCCGTGCTCGCCCCAGTTCGAGTGCGCCGGCTCGGTGTGCCCGTACACACCGGTGACCATGCACGGCAGCGTCCGCACCCGGGTCAGAAGGACGGCGCTGCGCACGTAGATGTGCTTGGGGCGGCTGATGATGGTCACTTTTGGGATCCTTCCCGAACACTGGCGTCCAGAAGTCGCTCGATCGCCGCAGGGTTGTCAAGGACCCGAATCTCCGAAACGGTCCACCCGCCGTTCGATGCCAACTCAATGGGCGAGTGCCACCGCTTTGGCATGATCCAAACCTTGTATCCCAGGTCATAGACCCCGATCACGGCCCTTGGAAACTTCATCAAAACCACTGGGAGCGCAGCCTTGAGGCCTGCGTACCTGGGGTGGCCTGTGATCCTGGCAATCGCCGCCTTCTGTTTGCGCTTCATGGTCAGGTCGGCGCCTGGGGTGGCTGCGTCCGCTGGTACAGGCGCTCCTTGAGCTCGAAGCCCAGGAACTCCCACACCTTCTCGATGGCGTCCTCGCGCGCCAAGCGGCGCCCGAGCTCTGGGTCGAAGTTCTGCGCGCTCACACAGGTGTTCTCACCGGTGACCGTAAAGCCATTGCGCAGCACCAGCACACAGAAGGTCAGCATGTTCAAGACCGGCAGTGCGGCCGTCAGGCGGTCGATCGCGTCCAGGTTGTTCGCCATGGCAAACCCCATGGCCTGATTGGTAACCCCATCTCCGGCGGTGAAGTAATGCTCGCTGGCGATCGCCATTTCAACGTCAGCCGGCGTGACGCGCGGCCCGGCGGTCAGGCCCTTGGCCTGGATCCCGGCCTCGATCTGTGCGTCCGTGCTCATGATGCGCTCCCGGCGGTGGATCCGACATCGGCCTGGGCCCGGGCCTGGCCGACCTGGTATGGCATCCATTCACAGTAGCAGGAGCCATCGGGGGGCGGCTGGATGCCGGCCTGCACCAGCATGATGTTGGCGGCCGGGTGGCTCTCGCCGGCGTGGTCGACCACCAGCAGGTTGACAGTCTGGTTGTCACTGACGCAGACCACGGTGGCGTCCAGGGCCTGGTCCTTGTCGAAGATCTGGACGACCTTGTTGCCGATCACGTTGACCCCGTTGGGGCGAAACCAGACCTTGCGGCCGATGGTTGGCGGGATGATGTGTGCCATAGGGCGTTTCCTCGGGTTGTGCCGCGCTGGGGCTGGCGCGCGGCGGGCCAGGTTC
>Ga0075160_10001567_pt1 | contig 13849 bp, 7 predicted proteins | sample JI91814C2DNA_FD_70969 | JGI IMG/M metagenome (GOLD analysis project Ga0075160, IMG submission 70969) | Wastewater effluent complex algal communities from Wisconsin, to seasonally profile nutrient transformation and Carbon sequestration -... | ecosystem: Engineered > WWTP > Effluent > Algae... | reverse complement strand
GCCGTCCAGCACGAAATGGTCGACGGCAACTGGATCAGCGAAGCCGAGTTCGGCCTTGACCCCAACTGGCATGTCGAACGACCCGATGTCGTCGCCCCCCTGGCCAGCGGCCAACTGCCAGGCGTCAGCGGCCTGCAGATCGGCGTGGTGATGAAGCTTGACGAAGACCCCGCCGGCGAAAGCCGCATCCAGATCAAGCTGCCCAGCCTCAGCAATGCCACCGAAGGCATCTGGGCACGCCTGCTGCAATTTCATGCGTCGAACAGCTTCGGCGCCTTCTTCCTGCCCGAGGTCGGTGATGAGGTACTGGTCGGCTACCTCAACGCCGACCCCAGCTGCCCGGTCGTGCTGGGCAGCCTCTACAGCAGCAAACAGCTGAGCCCCTATGCGCTCGAAGCGGCCAACAACACCAAGGCCATCGTCACCCGCTGCAAGCACAAGATCGAGTTCAACGAGGAAGACAAGATCATCACCGTCACCACGCCCGCCAACAACAAGCTGGTGCTGGACGACAAGGACAAGAGCATCCTGCTGCAAGACCAGAACGGCAACAGCGTCAAGCTCAGCGAGAGCGGCATCGCTTTGGACAGCCCCAAAGACATCAAGCTGACGGCCAAGGGCGGCATCACATTGGACGCCGTCAACGCGATTTCCATCACGTCCAAGGCCGACGTCAAGGCAGCCGGTCTGAACATCAGCTGCGAGGCCCAAGTCGGCTTCACCGGCAAAGGCAGCGCCACCGCCGAACTCTCCGCCTCCGGCCAGACCACGGTCAAAGGCGCGCTGGTGATGATCAACTGACCCGGAGCCACGCCCACCATGCCGCCCGCCGCCCGCCTCACCGACATGCACACCTGCCCCATGGTCACACCGGGCTTGCCACCGATTCCGCATGTCGGCGGCCCGGTCATCGGCCCGGGCGTGCCCACCGTCTTGATCGGCAAGCTACCCGCGGCCGTGGTCGGCGACAACGCCGTCTGCGTCGGCCCGCCCGACGCCATCGTCAAAGGCTCGGCCACCGTGCTGATCGGCGGCAAGCCGGCCGCCCGCATCGGCGACACGACCGCACACGGCGGCGCCATCGTGCTGGGCTGCTTCACCGTTTTGATCGGAGGTTAGGCATGAGCTTCCTGGGCCGAGGCTGGAGCTTTCCCCCGCGCTTTGACGGGCACAAGCGTCTGGTGATGGTGGAGAACGAAGCCGACATCGAGGAGAGCATGCGCCTGCTGCTGGCCACACGCTGTGGCGAGCGCGTGATGCAGCCGGCCTACGGCACCACGCTGCACCGTCTCGTCTTCGAAAGCGCCAACGAGCAAGTGCTGACCGAGATGAAGGACATGCTCAAGAAGGCCGTGCTGTTCTTCGAGCCCCGGGTCGAGCTGGTACAGATCGAGGCGCAGATTTCCAGCGGCGACTGGGCCTGCTTGCAGCTGCTGCTGGAGTACCGAATCCGCAGCACCAACACACGCCACAACCTCGTCTACCCCCTCTACCTTGACCAGGCCAGCCACCCGGTCAGCGCCGGCTGAGCAGGAGCGCCACGCCATGCACCCCGGCACCCAACAAGACGAACGCCTGGCCGCGCCGCTGAGGCCGGCCATGGACACAGACCTGTCCCCGCCCTTCTTGCGCCCCGATGAGCTCGACCTGGCCACACGCCTGCGCCTGACCCTGGCGCTGGCACGCCAGCTGCGCTTTGTCGACGATATGGGGCTCGACCAAGGCCACTGGGGCGAGGTCTTGGACCAGGACCTGAGCCTGCTGCTGGCCGAGATCGCCAGCGGCCCGGCGTTGGCCGAGGAGGCTCGGGTGATGGGCCTGTGGCCACGTCTTTCCGAGCGTCAACAATGGCACTACTGCCGCCGCCTCGCCGAGCAACTGGAAGCCTGGTGTGCCCGCATGGAGCAACATGCCCAGGCACCGGCAACGGAGCCCGGGGCCAGCCCGGCCGCAGCCCGCATGCTGCAGTTGCTGCAGGCGCAGTTGGACGGCGATCTCGGCCGACTGCTGACACAGCTGCAGCCGCATTTCGGCCTGCCCGCCGCCGGCATCAGCAGCTCCAGCGCCACGCAGATCCTGCCCCTGCCCATGCTGCACGCCCGCATCGGTGCAGCACGCAGCCTGTCCGCGGCCCTGAGCGCCGCAGCGAATGGCTCGCGGCACCTGGAGCTGGCACGCGGCCTGCGTCAGCTCTGGCTGGGCCTGTGCCGAGCACGCCGCCAGCTGGCCCAACTGGCGACCGAGCTGCTGCCGGCCAGCCTGCAGCAAGGCGACCATGAGCCGGCCATGGGCCTGTTGTTGGCCTTCATCCAGCTGCTGCAGCGCAGTCGCAGCCCGCTGGACAGCTTCACCCAGCGGCTGATCCAGTACTACTACCAAGAGCGCCTCGGCTTCCAGCCTGCCGAGGCCCTGGCCGATCGCGTGCATGTGCTGCTGGAGCGCGACCCGCGCTACGCCAAGCCGGTCCTTTTGCCAATGGGCTGTTTGCTCATCGGCGGCAAGAACGAGCGCGGCCAGGCCATGCACTATCGCGCCGAACAAGAGCTGCTGCTGAGCACCTTGAAGGTGGAGCAGCTGCTGGCATTGCGGCTGGAAAGCGACCCGCGGGTCTCGCCCGAGCACGCCTTCGGCTATGCCAGCGCCGCCCATGCCCTGAAGCTGAGCCCACCCAGCCCCGAACAGGCAGCCCTGCCCCGCGCACCGGCCTGGCCGGTGCTCGGCGGTGGCCCCTGCCTGGCCTTCGACGAGGCGCGGCAGGGCCTCGCACTGGCCTCGCCGCTGCTGCAGATGCGCGAGGGCGAACGCGAGATCGAGATCGAGCTTCAGCTGGCCCACCCGGCCGCTCAAGACAGCGTTTTGCAGCGCGGCCTGAACGCGCTGGACGGCTCGGCCAAAACCGAGTCCGCGCAGCAAGCACAGGGTGGTGCACGGCCCCCCAGCGCCTTCTTGCGACTGCTCCAAGGACTGCGCATCTTCAGGCGACTGGCTCGCTACGAGGGTCTGCCCACGGCCTTGGCCTCGCAGCTCTTGCGCAGCTTGTGCAAGGCCAGGGTCGGCGCGGCGGGGCCGGCCGCAAAAGCCGCACAAGCCGCACAAGCCTCCCAAACTATCGAAACCACCGTGCCCCAGGAGGCCAACACCGGCGCCTGGCTCGCTTTTTTGCTTGCCCACTGCCTGGACACCGACGAACCCCATGCGCTGCGGCTGCGGCTCGGCCGACTGTTCGCCGTTTGGCTCACGGCCGGGACAGAAGACCTGGCGCCGCTGGACCTGCGTGCTCTGCGCGAGCACGCCCAGGTGGTGCTCGGCAACAGCGCCGATCAGCGCGTGCAGGTCGATGACCCTTTGTCCCTGATCTACGGCAGCAAGCCGCTGGAGCGCTCGCTGATTTTTGACCGCGTGTTCCGCGGCCTCTTCCTTGCGCAGCTGAGCAGCGCGCAAGGCTGGCTGCAAATCAAAGAGGCCTACACCAGCCGCAACGAGGGCCCCGGCCCCATCAAGGGCCTGGGCGGTCGTCTGTGCCTGCGCTTGCGCCTGAGCGCGGCGGCGCCGCCTGTGCAGGCCTGTCGGGCCGATTTGCACGGCCCGGGCTGGCCCGCACTGCCGGTGCTGCAGCTGCGCATGTCCGGTCAGACCCGGGTGTTCGGCTGCAGCCTGCTGCAGCATCTGGCGCTGGAAGCGGTGCAGCTGCGGGTGCAAGCGCGCGGCATGCGCGAGCTGCTGCTCTACAACCAGCTGGGCCGGCTCGATGCCAGCAAGCCCTTCCTGCCTTTCGGCCCGCTACCCGACCGCTCGGCCTACCTGATGTTCTCCAACACCGAACTGGCCATGAAGCCCCTGACGGCGCTGGCCCTGCAACTGCAATGGGCCGGCCTGCCCAGCGCCGGCCTGGCCGCACACTACCGCGCCTATGGCCCCACGGCGGCAGACCTGGCGCGCCACAGCAGTGCAGCGGATTCGCCAACAGGGGCAGGATCGCAGCGCACGCGACGCTGGGACGAAAGCAGCTTCCTGGTCAAGCCGACGCTGCTGTCCGGTGGCCGCTGGCAAGAGGGACAGGCCTTGCTGCCCCTGTTCGCGCCACGCAGCGCCCATCAAACGCTGGAGTTCGACGCTGAGGATTTGCGCCGCCTGCACCAACCGAACAGCGCCGGGGCCGCGACCGGCGACTACACCCTGAGCAGCCGACAAGGTTTTTTCAAGCTGCAGTTGGAGGGCGCCGAGAGCGCCTTCGGCCACACGCTCTACCCACGCTTGCTGAGTGAGCGTCTGACGCAGAACAGCCGCATCAAAGCGCCCCGGCTTCAGCAGCCCCTGCCCAATGAACCCTACACCCCGCGGCTGGAACAGATCAGCTTCAGCTATGCGGCCGAGGAGCACATCAGCACGCGCCCGGAGCGCAGCAGCCAGGCCGGTAGCCTGCCGGCCAGCCCGTCCAGCCAGTTGCTGCAGCTCTGCCCCTTCGGCCTGCGCGCGCTACAACGCCATGGCCCCAGCCAGCGCCACCCACTGCTGGCGCCCTGGCCTTGCGGCGGCCAGCTTTTCATCGGCCTGAGCGGGACGGCCAGCGCTGGCCCGCTGAGCCTTTTGTTTCAGCTGCTGGCTGAGAACGCTGCCGAATCGCTGGCGCGGCCGCGCCCACAGCTGCGTTGGGCGGCTTGGTGCGGCGGTCAATGGCGCGAGCTGGAGCCCTATCGCCTGCTGCTCGACGAAACGCAGGGCCTCTTGCGCACCGGCCTGGTCCTGCTGGACTTGCCCGAAGGCATGAGCGCAGACTGCCCCGAGCTGCCAGCCGCCGCCAGCGGCCCGCTGCTGTGGCTGCGCCTGACGGCCAGTGGCAAGCTGGATCGCCTGGCGCCGCTGCAAGGTTTGTGGGCGCAGGCCATCAGCGCGCGGCGCGTACGTGCCGCCGGCAGCGACGCCGCCGCCGTGCTGCCCGCGCAAAGCATCCAGGCCACCCAGCCAGCGATTGCCGGCTTGGCTGCTGTGCGTCAGCCCTTGCCCTCATTCGGCTGGCGAGAAGGCGAGGATGAAGCCCAGATGCGCACCCGCGTGGCCGAACGCCTGCGCCACCGCGACCGCGCCATCACGCCCTGGGACATCGAACGCCTGGTGTTGCAACAGTTCCCCCAGGTGCAGAAGCTCAAGTGCCTGCCACAGGGCAGCCCAGGTCTGGGGCAAGGCCGGGTGCTGGTGGTGGTGGTGCCTGCGCTGCCGCCCGGTCAAGACATCGACGGCACCGAAGCCCCGCGTCTGGACGCTGCCACGCTCGATGAAATCACGGCCTTTCTGCGCGAACGTGCCGTGCCCGACATGCCCCTGCTGGTGCGCAACGCGGTCTACGACCGCATCCAGGTGCGCTGCAAACTCAAGCTCAAAACCGAGCTTCAGGCCGGCGAACGACTGCGGCAGCTGCACCAGGCCTTGCGCGACTATCTGTCGCCCTGGCGCCCGGGTGGCATCACGGCGCGCTTCGACTGGCAGCTGCGCACCGAGGAGATTGAAGCCTATCTGCGCGCCCAGCCCGGCGTCGACAGCGTCGGCGAGGTGTCCCTGCTGCACATCACGCGCAACGACCGCCAGCGCTATCGGCTGCGGGACAGCGCCCGTCAACCGGAGCAATCCTTGATCACCCCCTCCTGCCCCTGGAGCCTGGCGCTGCCCACGCGCAAGCATTTGCTGGAGCTCAGCAGCGCGACACCGCGCTCGGCGCCGCGCAGCACCGGGCTCGAACTCTTGGCGCTCGGCAGCAGCTTCATCATTGGTGAGGCCCGGACATGAAGCAGCTGGAGAACCGCAAGACACTCAAGGCGCTGTTCCGCAACGGCGCCCTGCCGACCGAGAAGGACTTTGCCGCCCTGATCGACTCCATGCTCAATATGAGCGACGAGGGCTTCCGCAAGACGCCCGAGAACGGCGAGGAAATCTATGCCCCGGTCGGTCACCACGCGCTGCTGAGCTTCTACCGCGACCAGAGCCCCGAACAGCCGCTGTGGCGTCTGGGCCTGAGCCCGGCGCAAGACCAGCTGCAGTTTCAGAGTGGCGCTCAGGCCGAAACCCTGCTGGGTCTGGATGCTGCTGAGCCAGCGCCGCCCGGCGAAGACCCTCTCAAAGCTGGCGAGGTGGACCTGAACAAGCGGCGCGGCCGCGTCGGCATTGCGTGCGACGCACCGCGCGACACCCTGGAGGTGGGCGGCATCATCGCCAGCAGCGGGCGGCGTGGCCGCCACCGCACCGACACCAAACCCATCCTCGCCGATGGCACCTGGCAGAACGTGATCAGCGGCCTGCAGGGCTGCCAGGGTTTCGAGATCGTCGCGGGCGCCGGCGGCCCCAAGAGTCAGGGGCACTTCGGTCTCCTGCATGCGGTCGCACTGAGCACCTTCAACCCCAGCTTCGGCCTTCTGAAATGGTGGCGTCGGCGCCGCGGCATCCGGCAGACCCAAGCCTGGTGGGGCCGGCGCTGCGACCGCCTGGAACTGCGCTGGCATGGCGACAGCGGCCGCGGCGGCGCCTACAGCCTGCAGATTCGCACCGGCTGCAACTTCGGCACCGATCAAGTCATCCAGGTTCAGCTGACCAGGCTGTGGTTCGATGAGGACATGGCCCAATGCCTGCAGCCCGGTGCCAGCAGCAGCGCCGATGCCAGCGGGGAGGCGTCATGAGCCTGCCGGCGCCCCTGCTGCAAGCCTTGGTATCCACCGACCCCAGCTCGCTGCCTCAGCAACATGCCCTGGAAGCGCCGCAACGCCTGCCCCGGCTGCCCACGGCCCGCGAGAAGCGCGACCCTCTGGGTTTCGACGCGCTGCGCGAAGCCGCCATCCAACTGGCCCAGGAAGCCAGCCGCACCCACTGGACCGACTTCAATCTGCACGACCCGGGCGTGACGCTGCTCGAGGCCTTCAGCTATGCGCTCAGCGAGGACATCTACGCCAGCCGTCAAAGCGTGCCCGAGCTGCTGGGTCTGCTGGCAGACGCGGATGCAGAGCCGGCCGCTGTCAGTGAAGCCGCCCTGGCGCGCCATGCGCTGCACGGCCCGAGGCAGGCCCTGCCCTGCCGACCCAGCACCGCCCGCGACTACCAACGCTGGCTCTACGACCAGTGGCCCGAAGCACGCCATTTGCGCATCCACCCCATGCGCGATCGGCGTGGCCGGCCGACCGGGCTCTGGCAGCTGGCGCGCCAGGCCCATCAAGCCGACCGCGAAGACCGCGAGCAAGCCCAGGCCCAGACCCGCGCCTACTGGGCTCAGCGCAATCTGGGCGAAGACCTGCTCGATGCTCAGCAGCTGCTCCAGCCACGCTGGGTGCGGCTGCGCTGCCGTCTGCGCGTCGACGGGCAGCGCGATCTGGCCGAGCTGCTGGCCGAGCTGCTGGCCCGCTGCGACGACTACATCGCCGCCCGGCCGCTGCGCCGCGCTCTCAAGGACCAGCCCGACAACCGCCGCAGCGGCCCCCTGATGAGCCAGGGCTGGGTCAGCAGCGAGGAGCTGGAGCGCTGCCAGGCCGAGACATTGAAGTTCAACGACCTGGCGCTCTTCCTGCGCGAAACCCCCGGCGTGCTCGACATCGACGAGCTGCGCCTGGAAGAAACCGACGCACTCCGCGAGCTCAGTGACTGGAGCCCCGAGCAGCGCCAGGCCCGACTGCCACTGCCTGAGCTGGACGCACTTCAGGACGTGGGCAGCCTGCCCATGCGCGGGCCGGGTTGGGCGCTGCGCTTGGCCTGGCCGGCCTCAGCCCGCGATCTCGAAGGCTGGAATGTCAGCGGCCAAAGCAGCCATGAGCAACTGCCGTTGCAGCAGCTCTGGCAACAGCTTGAAGATGTGCGCCGTACGCCGCGCCGCCAAGCCCTGCCCGAGATCGCCGCACAGCCCAGCCAAGGCGTCCGCGACCCGGCCGCGTTGAGCGAGGCCTTTGTACCGGCCAGCCAACACCTGCCCGAGGTCTACCGCCATCCGGGGCGCCCCGGCCCGCAGCTGGAGCTGCAAGCCGGCAGCAGCGGCCAACGGCAGCAATGGCAGGCCTATCTGGCCCTGATGGAGCAATGGCTGGCCCACAGCCGGGCACAGCGCCAGCACCTGGGTGAGCTGTTCGACATCGGCCGCGCCTTGGGGCCCAGCTATTGGTGGGATCTGCCGGGCAACGCCCAGTTGTCAGAGCTGGAGGCGGTGGCCGCTCAGCCCTGGGCCTCGGCGGCCAGACCGCAAGTCCCGCCGCCGCAGGCTGGCCTCTACCTGCAACCCCGCGCGCTGCTCGAACGGGAATTGTTTGGCACCGCCGATGAGGCGCTCGAGCGCCGCTCTCGGGTGCTCGACCAGTTGCTCGCCCTGCACGGCGAGCGGTTCGACAGCCAAGCTTTGCAAGGCCTGCCTTGCTACTGGCCCGGCGCCCACTGGGCGCGGCAACTGCTGCGCAGCAAGCAGCGCTTCACACGCCAACTGCTGGCCCAGACCCGCGACCGCCACGCGGCCTTCGACTACAGCCGGCCGCTGCTGGGGCGGCGCGACAACCGCTGCCCCTTGGCCCAGCGTTTGGCGCTGCAGCTGGGCATGGCACTGCCCTTCCCTCGATTGCTGATGCCGACTCTGGCCGGCCTGGGCCTGACGCTCTTGCCCGAAGACCCGGTGAGCCCTCAGGAGGAAGCCCCGGCCTTGCCCGCCGACGGTGAACACCAAGCCCTGCACCTGCTGCCAGGCAGCCAGCCGCCACGCCGCCGCACCGAGCTGCGCCAGCTGTGGCACAGCCTGCGCACGCAGCTGCCCTGGCTGCGCCGCCCACTGGCCCCGGCCCTGCTGCGCAGCGCGGTCCACAGCGAACGCTTTTTTCTGCTGCACCAGGCCGGCCAACCCTGCCTCTACCTGAGCGGCGAGCGGCGCCAGCAACGATGGCCCCTGGCTCGCGTGGCCAACGAAGCACAGGCCTTGAAGCTGGCCAGCGAACTGCATCAGCTGGCCTGCGCCCTACAGCGCCATGCCGAAGGCCTCCATCTGCTCGAACACCAGTTGCTGCGCCCGCCAGGGCCGGGCATCGAAGGGCTGAGCGCGTTTCACCGCCAAAAGATCAGCCTGGTGTTGCCCGCCTGGACCGCCCGCGGCGCCGACGCGCGCTTCCAGGCGCTCTGCCGCGACGCCTTGCTGATGGCTGCACCCGCCCATCTGGAGTGCCGCGTGTTGTTTCTCGATGCGCAGGCCATGGCAGGCTTCGAGACCTGCTATGCACAGTGGCTGGAAGCTCGCCGTCAGCACTGCGAAGCCCTGCAGCGAACGGCGGCGCCCGACACGCAGGCCTTGCGCAATGCCGCCGCCGCCCTGAGTCAATTGCTACGGCCCTTCTGGGCCGCCAGCTGAGCCCGAGCGGCAGCGCCCATGAACAGCAGCCATCGCATCGAGACCCTGCGCTGGGACGCCCGTTTCAGCCACGCCCGGCTGGCGCAGACGCAGCAGGATCGCCTCAGCCAGTTCATTCACAAGCATGCCCTGCCCCGCCTGGCAGAGCGCTTCGATGCCATCAGCCCGGCCGGCGAGGTCTGGGCCCTGGACCGCTTGGAAGTCGACATGGGCCGGCTGCGCATCCAGGACAGCCCCGCCCAGTGGTTGCAGCAGTTTGATCAAGCCCTGCAGCGCAGCTTGGCTGGCTTGCTCGACACGCGAACGCAGGCGAGCGAGCCTTCCGAGCGCAGCAACAGGACGGCCAGCGCGCCGAGCCAGCGCCAGAGCTTGGCCCGCCACGAGCTGGGCCAATTCCTCCACTACCTGCAACATGGCTTGCTGCCCTGGGGCATGCCCTTGCGCTCGGCCCGCGACCTGGCCGGCTGGCTGGAACGCTTGGCCCTGCAGCATGGCAGCCGGCTTTGGGCGGCGCTGCAGCAGCTGATGCCCCCTGAGCCAGTGCTGGCACGGCTGGCCCTGATCGCGCCGCACCAAGGCCTGCAGGCCTTGCTCAGCGTGCGGCACCGCGAGCTGGCCGAGGCCTTTGTGCTGATCGACGAGAGCTGGCTGCTGCCCCTGCAGCGCCGCGGCCGCCTGAGCGCCTACCAGGTTCAAAGCCTGCAGCAAAAGCTGCGCGTGGCCGGCCTGCACGCCCTCTGGGGCTTGAGCGGCGGCGCACTCGGCGGCGCCCGCCAACGCCGCCTGCTGGCCGCCCTCCAGGCGGGTCACGCCGAGCTGCTGGGCCCCGGCTGGGCTTCGCTGCGCCGTGCCCTGCGGGGTCAGGTCTTGCCTCGCCAGCCAGGCTCCGAGCTGGCCGCGGCCATGCTGGCAGCCCTGCTGGGCGATCAGGGCCCGACACAGACCCAGTGCGAAGCGCTGCAGATCACCCCCAGACCGACAGTGGCACCTCAGCCCCACCGGCCGGGTCCGGCAAGCCCGAGCACGGCCCAGCACATGCGGGGCGCTGAAGCCGACGCGCCGCAGCACACAGCTTCGCCCCTGAGCCAGGCAGCGCTGCGCCGCATGCAAGAACAGGTGCAGGACTGGGCCTGCGGCCGACTGACGGCCGGCGCTCCGGCCCAACTCGGCCGCTGGCTGCTGGAACTGCAGCGCCGCGACCCAGCCGCTCTGCGCCGAAGCCTGCTCGAACAGCTGCGCCAGCGCAGCAGCCGCCGCGTCTGGAGCCAGGCCCTGCCCCTCGAACAGCGCTGGACCTTGCTGGCCTTGCTGGACGGCCGGCCCTTATCGCAAGCGGACGGCCAGACCCAACAAGTGCAAGGCCAGCGCCCGGCTCCGCCGCAATGGGCCGACTCCTTGCGACAGACCGCCGCCCAACTGCTGCAGCGCTGTCCGGCCTCCGAGCGGCCGGGCTTGAGCGCGATGCAGTCGCTGCTGATGGAGGCCAGCCTGGCGCATTTGCTGGAGCACGGCCGCCTGCCCGCCACACACAGCGCCTGGTTGGCCCTGTGGCACGGGGCTTGGGCGCGTTGGCAAGGTCTGTCAGACCCTGCACCGAAGCGAGCCGCCGAGTCGGCAGACGCAGCCGCGAAGCCAAGCTCAGGCCAGGACCTGACTCAATTGCACACAAGCCCCTGGCTGCCGACCCTGATCGCAGGATGGCAGCCACCCGCCATCAAGCCCGAAGGCGAGCCCGAAGCCGAGCCCCGAGGCTCGGGCCCAGAGCGTCCGACCGCCCAGTCCGCTAGCCTGCTCACCTGGCCCTTCGCATGGCCGGCCGCCGCCCTGCGCCGCTGGCTTTGGCAGGAAGCCGAGGCTCTGATCACCGCGACGCCGCCGCAGCACAAGCCCCTCGTGCTCACGCCCAACCTGCTCGAAGCCCATTGGCGTCGCCGGTGGTTGGAGATGCACAAGCCTTTGTACGCCTCCGCCCTTGGCGGCAGCAGCCCACCGCCAAAGCAACAAAGCCAAGGTCTGCAAGCCTTGCAAGCGCTCTGGCTGCAGGCGCAATCTCAGGCCTACGGTCTGACCCAGCGCCTGCGTCTGGCCGAGCTGCTGGAGCAGCCCGCGGCCTGCGAAGACTGGTGCCGTCATTTCGAAGAAAGCCAACGTTGGCAATGGCTGGCCGCCCAGTTCGGGCCGGCTCCGGCAAGCGCATTGCGAGCCTGTGTAGAAGCACTGGGCCGCGAGCCCCCTGATGCACAGCGCGCGCCGCCGGCCACGCAGCTCTGGCCCCTGCTCTGCGAGCATTTGTTCGTGCGCGCCGGGCCGGCCGACGCCGCTGCGTTTCGCCGTCACTGCCTGGCAAGCCTGCCCGCAGCCAGCACCAGCCAAAGGCGCGCCACGCCCAAGGAGCGCCCCTCATCGGCTGGAACCACAGCCACAAGCAAGGAGCCCCGTCGCGACGCAGAAGCAGGCGCGCAGCGAGGCCCCTTGGCGGCGCCAATCTGGGTGGAAGATGCAGGCCAGGTCCTGCTCGCTGCTTATGCGGAACGCCTGTTCAAGCATCTGGGCCTGATCGCCCAGGGTCAGTTCATCGATGCCCACGCCCAGGCCCGCGCGGTCTTGTGCCTGCAGGCCCTGGTGCGCGGCGACGTGGCCAGCAGCGAGCCGATGTGGCCGCTGTCCAAGCTCTTGTGCGGGCTGGCGCCCAATCATCTGCTGCCGGCCTGCGAGCCCTTGAAAGCGGAGGAGCAGGCGCTGCTGAAGGATCTGCTGGTCGCCGTCATCAGCCACTGGAAGGCCATCGGCAACACCTCGGTGGCCGGCCTGCGCGAGAGCTTTCTGCAGCGCGAAGGTCGGCTGGAGCGCCAGCGCGCCGAAGCTGGCGAGCCCGCCCCCTGGCGCCTGAAGGTGCAGCCGCGTGCGTTCGACATGCTGCTTGACCGCCTCCCCTGGGGCTTTTCGATCATCAAACTGCCCTGGATGCAAGGAGTGCTGCATGTGGAATGGCGCTGACACCGCCCATGCTCAAGCTCTGAGCATGGAACTGGACTGGCTGGACACGCTGCTCGCGCAGCGCCTGGACCAGTTCTTCAAGCAGACCCCGCTGGAGCTGGGCGAGCCCGCGCCGACGCTTCCGGCGGACAGCGAGCTGGCCCGCGTGCACGCCGAGTTGGCCGAGCTGCAAGGCCTATCGGCTCTGAGCAGCGAGGAGCGCCTGCTGCTCGCTCTGGCCCTGGCGCCCCATCTGCGCCCGGCTGCCCTCGACCTGCTGTTCATGCGCAACCAGAACCTGGAACGCGGCTTCACCGAGTTCGGCGGCATCAAGAGCCAGAACCATGGCGGCTTCATGCCCACCGGCGAGACGGCGGCCTTCCTGATCGCCGGCGAATCGCTGGCCCGGCGCTTTGCCCTGCTGGCCCTCTTCGACCCCGGCCATGGTTTTGCCCGCCGCGGCCTGCTGCGCCTGGAGCCGCCACCAGCCGGCGAGCCCCAGCTCAGCGGCTTGCTGGCCGCCAGCCCCGAGGCCCTGCAAAGGCTCAGCACCGGCGTCTGGCACAAGCCAGACTACAACGCCCAGTTCCCGGCCAAGCTGATCAACAGCAGCCTGACTTGGGACGATCTGGTGCTGGCACCCGAGGTGCTCGACGACATCCGCCAGCTCAGCGCCTGGCTGACGCATGGCCGCACCTTGATGCAGGACTGGGGCCTGGCACGCAGCCTCAAGCCCGGCTACCGCACCCTGTTCTACGGTCCACCAGGCACCGGCAAGACACTCACGGCCACGCTGATCGGCCAGCAGGCGCAGCTCGACGTCTATCGCATCGACCTGTCCATGGTGGTGTCCAAATACATCGGCGAGACCGAGAAGAACCTGGCCCGCGTGTTTGACCAGGCCGAGACCCGCAACTGGGTGCTGTTCTTCGACGAAGCCGACGCCTTGTTCGGCAAGCGTAGCGCCGCCAGCAATGCCAACGACCACCACGCCAACCAGGAAATCGCCTACCTGCTGCAGCGGGTGGAAGACTTTCCCGGCGTCGTCATCCTGGCCAGCAATCTGCGCGGCAACCTCGACGAGGCCTTCTCGCGCCGCTTTCAGTCCATGGTCTATTTCCCCATGCCCGACCCCGAGCAACGCCTGCGCCTGTGGCGCGGCATGCTGGCCGCGCAACACCTGGCCCCCGATGTGCGCCTGGACGAAATCGCCCAGCGCTATGAACTCTCCGGCGGCTCGATCGCCAATGTGATCCGCCACGCCGCCTTGAGCGCCATGCGCCAAGGCCGCCAGCAGCTGCGGGCCAGCGAGCTGCGCAGCGGCCTGGCCAAGGAACTTCGCAAGGAAGGACGAACACTGTGAACTCCGACTCCCCCCCGCCCGCCACGGCGGCCCGGCGCCGCGGCCTGCGCCTGCTTGGCGCAGGGCTGCTGGGCCTGGCCTGCCTGAGCAGCGCCGCTCGCTTGAGCGCTGAAGACCCAGCGCCGCAAGCGACGCCTGCAGTCGACCCAGCAGCAAGCGCC
>Ga0075160_10001565_pt1 | contig 13861 bp, 13 predicted proteins | sample JI91814C2DNA_FD_70969 | JGI IMG/M metagenome (GOLD analysis project Ga0075160, IMG submission 70969) | Wastewater effluent complex algal communities from Wisconsin, to seasonally profile nutrient transformation and Carbon sequestration -... | ecosystem: Engineered > WWTP > Effluent > Algae... | reverse complement strand
TGGCCGCGGCGGCGACTTCGTCGTCGCCGACGTCGCGGCCGAACGGATCGTCCTCGCCGGCCCGCAGGCGCCGCAGCACGACGGCCGCGAACTGGTTCTGCGGGTTGGCCGCCACCGCGCGTTCGAGCCAGGCGATCGCCTGCTCGCGCTTCTTCTGCAGGTGGCAGGCCATCGCCGCGAACACCGACGGGCGTTCGTCGTCGGCCAGCGCCCCGGCCGCGAACGTGAAGTGCTCGAGGGCCTTCGCCGGATCGTGGCCGAGCAGGCGCGGTGCCAGCAGCTTGCGCAGGCCGATCGCCACGTGCACGCGCGGATCGCCCTCGGCGAGCTCGGCGGCCTTCTGCAGCGCTGCGTGGATGCGCGAGTTCCACTGCAGGGCGCTGCCGAGCCCGGTGATGCGCTGGCCGAGCAGGGCGGCTTCGAGACGGCACAGTTCGGCGCCGTCGTCGCCGCGCTCGCGCGCCTGCTGGATCGCCGCGAGACCCTGCGCGACATCGGCCTCGATCTCGCGCGGCAACTCGGTGTAGGTCGGTTCGCCGACCCGCAGGCCACGGCGATGCGAACGGGCGAGCGCGCGTTCGAGGTGGGCCTCGGCGAGCAGGCGCCACGGCGAAGGGTCGGTGGTGGCGTCGGGTGCTTGCGTGCGTGCAGTCAGCTGCTGCACGACCGTGTCCAGGGGAGCCGGGGCACAGCTACGGCGCGCGGCGACGAGGTCGGTGCGCAGGGCGTCTGGCGTGTTCACGGCAGCTGGCCCAGGCGCGCTCGGGATCGTCACGTTCTCGTGGGCACGCGCGCCGAGCAGGATCCAGGCGGAGCCGGCGAGGCCGAGGGCGGCGATCACGCAGAGCACGGGGACGAAGCGGGTCATGACGGCGGCAGCAGCAGTTCGATCGGGTGGCGGACCTGGGCACGGTGGCCGATCCGGCGCAGATGGCTGTCGATCTGCAGCATGCAGCCGGGATTGCCGGTCACGACCAGGTCGACGTCCGCGCGCGCCAAGCTTTCGACCTTGCGCCGACCTATTTCGTCGGCGAGCTCGGGTTGCAGCAGGTTGTAGATGCCCGCCGAGCCGCAGCAGTCCTCGGGGCGTTCGTGCGGAACGAGCTCGAGCCCGGGCACCTGCGCCAGCAGCTGGCGTGGCTGCTGGCGCACGCCCTGGCCGTGGCAGAGGTGGCACGGATCGTCGTAGGCGGCGCGGGCCGGCTGCGCGCGCGGCGTCGCGGTCAGGCCTGCGGTGGCGAGGAACTCGCTGACGTCGCGGCATTTCGCCGCGAACGTGGCCCCGTCGGCTGTGCCGAGCAGGTGGCCGTACTCCTTCATGGCGCAGCCGCAGCCGGCGGAGTTGTTGATCACCACGTCGGCCGCGGCGAATGCGGCGACGTTCGCCTGCGCGAGTTCGCGCGCCGCGTCGGGCAGGCCGGCGTGCACCAGCAGGGCCCCGCAGCAGCGTTGGGCCGCCGGCACGTCGACGTCGAAGCCGTTCTGCAGCAGCACCTGCAGGGTCGCGCGGTTGACGCGGCCGAACACCGGCTCCATCACGCAGCCGGTGAACAACGCCACGCGCACGTTGCGGCGCACGACGCCGGCCGGCGGCGTGTGCAGGCCGGTCGGCAGCGGGCGCCGTTCGTGGGCACTCGGCGCCTTCGGCGCCAGGGCCGCCAGGTGGCGCGGCAGGAGGTGCAGGCGCGTCGCGAGCCAGCGCAGCCCGAGCACTTCGGCCAGCCGCAGCAGCGCGAAGGCGAACCGCAGGCGCCCCTGGCGGGCGAGCACGTGCCGCAGCAGGAAGCGCACGAGCCATGGCCCGACGCCGCTCTTCGGCCGCTGCCGTTCGAGCTCGGCGCGCGTGCTCTCGAGCACTTCGCCGTAGCGCACCCCGGACGGGCACGCCGTCTCGCAGGCGCGGCAGTCGAGACAGCGGTCGAGGAACGGGCGGATCGCCTGCGGGTCCTGCACGCGTCCTTCGGCCAGTGCGCGCATCAGGTAGATGCGACCGCGCGGCGAATCGGCTTCGACGCCGAGCACCTGGTAGGTGGGGCACGCCGGCAGGCACAGACCGCAGTGCACGCAGTCGAGCGTGCGCGTGTAGGCCGAGACGCCGGCTGTGGCTCCCGGACCGTGGCAGGGATCAGACGAAGCGGCCATTCGGGTCGAGGGTGCTGGCGAGGTCGCGCGTGAGTCGGGTCGTCGCGGCGTCCGCGGGGGTGCTGCGGCCGCGGCGTTCCGGCGGGCCGCCGACGATGCGGGCGCCGAGCGAGAGGCTCGGCAGGACTGCGAGCACTGCGTCGCTGTGGTTGGATCCGGCGAGCACCAACTCGCAGCGGTTGCCGCCGTGCCACAACAGGGTCGGTGTCGCCGGGACTGCGGCGAGCAGCGCCGGCAACTGCGACGGCAGCACCTGCATCGCCAGCACTTCGTCGTGCGGGCCGGTGATCGCCTGGTCGCGCCACGTGCACGCACTCGCCGCGAGGCCCTGCGCACGCACCAGCTCGCGCACGAACGCAGCGCGGCCACCGATGCGGCCGCGCACCGAGCAGCGCCCGTCGCTGTCGCGTTCGAGCTGCAGCGCCAGCACGCCGGTCGCCAGCTGGCGGAGCCGCTGCACCAGGGCGAGCGCCTCGGACAGCGCGAGTCCGCCGTTCTCGAACCACTGTTCGGCGCGCGGCCGCGGCTTCAGCCGCAGGTGCAGTCGCGTCACGACGAACAGGCGCCCAACGCTGCCGACCACCAGCTTGTGCACGTCGAACCCGGCGACGCTCTTCACGACGCGTGCTCCGGAGCGGAACGGCGTGCCGTCGGCGAGCACCGCCTCGGCGCCGAGCAGCAGGGTGCGTGGGCTCGGGCCGTCGGAAGTGGCGGCGCCGATCGGATCGGCCGCGAACAGGCCGCCGAGCGTGCCCTGGCCGGGACACGGCAGTTCGAGGCCGAGCGGCGCCAGCGCCGCGTCGAGCTCGGAGCGTGGCAGGCCGCAGTCGACCGAGCAGGTCTGGTCGGGGCCGTCGAGGCGATCGAGCGAGGCTAGCCCGTCGAGCCGCACGCGCAGCGCGTCGGCCGGGTCCGGCAGGCGGTGCTGGCGCGAACCGCCGCCGACCAGCCGGATCGGGCCCGTCGTCGCGCGCAGCAGGTCCTGCAGTTCGGCGCGCGAACGCGGCGCTGCCGCACCAAGCTCCGGGGTCGTGCTCATCGCCGCGGCTCCGGATCGAGCACCCGGGCCACCATCTGCGGCCACTTCGCCACTTCGGCGCACGCCCCTCGCGACGGCAGCACCTTGCCCGGATTGCACAGGCCGCGCTTGTTGAACGCCGTCCGCACACGCTGCATCACCGCGAGGTCGTCTTCGTCGTACATCATGCGCACGTGGTCGAGCTTCTCGGTGCCGATGCCGTGCTCCCCGGAGATGCTGCCGCCGAGGTCCACGCACAGCTGCAGGATCTCGTGGCCGGCGGCGATCGTGCGCGCCGTCTGCTGCGCATCGCGTCCGTCGTAGCTGATGTTCGGGTGCAGGTTGCCGTCGCCGGCGTGGAACACGTTGGTCATCACCACGCCGTGCTTGCTCCCGATCGCGGCGATGCCGGCGAGCGCTTCCTCGAGGCGGGTGCGTGGCACCACGCCGTCGAGCACGTAGAGGTCGGTGTTCAGGCGGCCCATCGCGCCGAAGGCGCCCTTGCGGCCCTTCCAGAGCCGTTTGCGTTCCGCGGGGTCGGTCGCCTCCTCGACGCGCAGGGCGCCGTGCCGCGCGAAGAACGAACGCACTTCCGCCGCTTCCTCGGCGAGCACGTCGTGCGGCCCGTCGAGCTCGACCAGCAGCACCGCGGCGGCGTCCTCGGGATAGCCGGCGCGGTAGACCGACGCCTCGACCGCGCGGATCGTCGCCTGGTCGAGGATCTCCAGCGCCGCCGGTACCAGACCCGCCGCGACGATGTCGCTGACCGTGCGGCACGCGGCGGGCATCGACGCGAACGAACCGAGCAGCGTGCGCACGCCGTCCTGGTCGCGACACAGCCGGACCGTGATCTCCGTGGCGATGCCGAAGGTGCCCTCGCTGCCGCAGAACACGCCGAGCAGGTCGAGCTCGCCCGGGCCTCGCGGCCCGGCCGGACCGCCGAGCCGCAGCAGTTCCCCGTCGGGAAGGACGACCAGCGCGCCGAGCACGTGGTCGACGGTCATTCCGTACTTGAAGCAGTGCGGCCCGCCGCTGTTCTCCGCCAGGTTGCCGCCGATCGTGCACACCGACTGGCTGCTCGGATCCGGCGCGTAGTGCAGGCCGTGCCGGTGCACCGCGTGCGTCAGGTCGAGGTTGACGACGCCCGGTTGCACGACGGCGTAGAGGTCCTCGGTGGAGACGTGCAGCACCGTGCGCATGCGCGCGAGGTCGATCACCACCGCGTCGGGGCCCGCGGTCGGGCCGCCGCTCAAGCAGGTGCCAGCACCGCGCGGCACGAACGGCACGCCGGCGTCGGCCAGCAGTCGCACCACCGCCCGCACTTCGGCGGTCGATTCCGGCAGCACCACCGCGCGCGGCCGGCTGCGATGCACCGTGAAGCCGTCGCACTCCCACGCCAGCAGGGCATCCGCCGAAGTGAGCACCCGGGCGGCACCGAGCGCTCCGACGAGCTGCGATTCGATCGTTGCCATGGCGAGGTCCCGGAGCATAGCCGTCGGTCCGGGACGTTCTGCACGGTCAAGATCCGGCCCCGGAACTGCCGATGCCGAGCTGTCCCATGCCCCAGGTCCAGGTCAAGAAGGTCGTCGCCGTCTGCTTCCTCGAAGCAGTCAAGCTGGCCCTCGACCAGCTGGGCGCGCACCGGCTCGAACTGTCCCAGAAGGGCGTGAAGGGCTCGCCGGACCTGGTGCGGGTCTACGGCGACGTGCGGCGGCTGCGCGATTTCCTGCAGCGCTGTCTCGGCTCCTATCAGGACGTCGTCGACCTCGACCTGTCTTCGCCCGACGCCGGCCTGCTGGTCGGCTGTTGCCGCCGTTCGGTCGATGCCATCGAGCTGCGCCTGTCCGAGCAAGCCGTGCTGGCGGACGAGCGCCAGTGGCTGCAGAAGAAGCGCCAGGTGATCTCGGACTGGGCGGTCGAGCTGGCCGAGAAGCCGCTGTTCGACCTGCCGATGCCGAAGCTGTCGCCGGTCCAGTCGGAGGCTGCCCGCGCCCTGACCACGCGGCTGCAGAACAAGGTGTTCGGCGACGTGCGCGATCGACCGAAGATCGTGGCGCCGAACAGCCAGGGGCCGAGCATGACCGCCGGCCTGCAGAGCTTCGCCGAGCAACTGGTCGCGATGGACCCGAGGGCCAGCGACGACGAGGTCGCGACCGACGCGCCGCACGTGGCGCGCCCCGCCATGCCCCCGATCGGCTCGGGACCGTTCGTGCACGGGGCGCCGACGCATCCGTCCGTGCAGCCGTTGCTGGACCACCACAGGCTGCACGATCCGCGGCTGCGTGCGCTCGCGGCGGTCGACGCCCGCGCCTACGAGCGCGCCGTCGAAGCCAACGACCACCGGCTGGCGACCGTGTTGCTGGCGTCGATGCTCGAGGCCGCACTGATCGACTACGCGGTCCCGCGTCGCAGCGAGCTGGCCATGACCGGTTCGCCCGAGACCTGGAACCTGCAGGACCTGCTGATGAAGGCGCTCGGCGATCGCGCCGCGGTGCCGGACCGCGCCCTCGCGTTCCACCTGTTCGCCGCCCGCAACCTGCTGCGCCCGGCCCTGCAGCTGGTGACGCCGGCCGTGGTGACGCAGGCCAGCTTCGAGCGCCTGCGCGAGTTCGTGCAGCGGGCGTTGCACGAACTCGGCTTCGATTCGGCGGGCGGCGCTGCGGCGCCGGGCTCGCTCCACCACGACCTCTGACGGTTCCGCCGCGCCTCAGCGAGCGAGCGGAACGCGATCCTCGGCGGCGTCACGCGCATTCTCCTGCGGCGCCGTGCCGCGCAGCTGCACGGCGCGCTCTTCGACGGCGCGGAAGACGCGCAGCAGGTTCTCGCCGAGCACCTTGCGCACCGTCGCCTCGTCCTGTCCGGCGGCCAGCAGCTCGTAGGTGAGGCGCGGCAGGAAGGTCGCGTCGTCGATGCCGTCGGGCACGCACGGCACGCCGTCGAAGTCGCTGCCCAGGCCGACGTGGTCGGGGCCGGCGATCGCCAGCGCGTGCAGCACGTGCGCGACCAGCGTGGCGAGCTTCGGGCGTGCGACCGGCGGGAAGCGCTCGTCGAGGCGGGCCAGCGCCTCGGTGAGCTCGGGGCTGCCGGCAGCGAACTTGTCGCGCGCGGCCTTCTCCTGGATCCGTCGCGTCGCTTCGCGCGCCGAACGGTTCTTCGCGTAGTCGGCGTCGAGGAAGCCGCAGTTGTAGTTCACCATCACGGCCCCGCCGTTCGCCGCGATCGCGCGCAGCATGTCGTCGGTGACGTTGCGCGGATGCGGGCACAGCGCGCGCATCGAACTGTGCGAGCAGATCACCGGCGCCGTCGTGGCCTTCAAGGCGTCGGCGAACGTGCTGTCGCGCACGTGGCTGACGTCGACGATCATGCCGAGCCGGTTCATCTCGGCCACGACCTTCACGCCGAGCCGGTTGAGACCGCCCCAGCGCGGTTCGACCGGGGCGCACGAGTCGGCGAATTCGTTGTGGTTCGTGTGGGTCAGCGTCATGTAGCGCACACCGAGCCGGTGGAAGAGGCGCAGCAGCGACAGCTCGCCTTCGATCGCGTGGCCGCCTTCGATGCCCATCAGGGCGGCGTGCCTGCCGGAGCGCACCGCGGCGAGCAGTTCGTCGGCTGTGGTGCACAGCGCCATGCGCTGCGGATGGCGATCGACCGTGCGCACGAGGCCGTCGATCATCGCCAGGGCGCGGCGCGCGCTGCCGTTCGGCGTGCCGGCGGGTTCGGGACGTGGCCAATCGGCGTTGATGTCGACCGACGGGCCGGCGAACAGCGGCGCCTCGTCGCCGAAGAAGCGGCTGTCGACGTAGATCGAATAGAAGACCGCGTCGAGCCCGCCGTCGTGCGCGCGCGGCAGGTCGACGTGGCCGTCGGCGGCGCGTTGCCCCATGTCGAAGCCGGAATCGAGCACCCGCGAGGTCGTGTCGACGTGCGTGTCGACCAGGATCGCGTCGTGGTGCAGGGTCCAGGCGCGCTGCCAGAGGGCCGATTCGCAGCCGGAGGGCGCCGGCGGGCAGGGCGGGGTCGCGCGTCCCTGGGCCGGCGAGGTCACGCTGCCCAAGGTGGCGAGCAGAGGAACGAGAAGGGCGAACGGTCGCATCGCCCCATCTTGGGGGGGCGCACCTGGCGGACCAAGGCCGGCCTGCGCGTCGCGATCGTCGCCGCTTCGCCGGCAAGCCCGGGCGCTTGTTGCACATTCGCTGCTGGGCCGTATGCAGGAATCCTGGCCAGCACCGAGGTACTCCTTCTTTGCGTCTGTTCGCGATCAGTGACCTGCACCTGAGCTTCGGCGTCGACAAGCCGATGGACATCTTCGGCCCGCAGTGGGTCGGTCACGCCGAGCGCATGCAGCGGGCCTGGGACGCGATGGTCGCACCCGACGACTGGGTGCTGGTCGGCGGCGACACTTCGTGGGGTCTCGACCTCGCCGAGGCGAAGCCCGACCTCGACTGGCTCGGCGCGCGGCCCGGCCACAAGATCCTGATCAAGGGCAACCACTGCACGTGGTGGCAGTCGCGCAGCAAGGTCGAGAAGGTGCTGCACCCGTCGATCCGCCTGCTGCAGAACGACGCCGTGCTGATGCCCGACGACACGGTCGTGGTCGGCACGAGGCTGTGGGACCCGCCGGACGCGCCGTGGGCCGACGCGCAGTCGGCGACGGTGTTCGCGCGCGAGCTCGAACGCTTCAAGCTGTCGATCCTCGCCGGCCGCAAGCTCGGCGGCTGCGTGCCCGGGGGCAAGCGCACGCTGGCCCTCGTGCACTATCCGCCGCGCTACAGCGACGGGCGCGAGACCGGCGCCGTGCCACTGCTGAAGGAGGCGTGCGCGCAGGTCTGCGTCTACGGCCACCTGCACGGCAAGGACCACAAGTACGGCTTCCAGGGCACAGCCGACGGGATCCGCTACTACCTGGCCTCGGTCGACGCGATCGACTTCCAGCCGATCCCGATCGAGTTCCCGTGAGGGCTCGCGGCACCGCGACTGGCATCGCGCAACGGCGTTCGGCATCCTGCCGCGCGATGCTGCGCACCTCCGCCGTCGTCGCCCTGCTCGCCGTCCCCGCTTGCCAGGCGTCGCCACAGCCGAAGGAACTGCCCGAAGGCCACGGCCGCGGCGTGGTCGCCGCGGATCCGGCGCCACCCGCCGGCACCACGACCTTCGCCGCTCCCGCCTGGCGGATCGGCGATCGCTTCACCCTGCAGCGCGGCGACGACGCGCGGGCGGTGTTCGAAGTCGTGGGCCTGCTGCCCGACGCCTACCTGATCGACGGCGGTGCCGGTCCCGGTGGCATCCAGCTGCGGCGCGGCCTCGACCTCTCCTACCAGGGCGAGTTCTTCCCCAACGGCGAGCCGCTGCACGTGCTCAGCCCGGCCGACGTGCGCTACCACTGGCCGCTGTGGGTCGGCAAGCGTTGGCAGTGCGAGTTCGTCGACCGCACGGTCGGCGGCCCGGCGATGCCGGTCGAGGTTTCCTACCACGTCGAGGCGATCGAGCCGACGAAGGTGCCGGCCGGCACCTTCGAGACGCTGCGGATCGTGCGGCACGAGCGCCGCCGCACCAGCCAGGGCCCGTCGCGGCTGCGCACGCAGCTCACCTGGTACGCGCCGTCCGTCGGCAGCGAAGTGCGCCAGCTCGTCGACGGCGAACTGTTCGAGCTGGTCGCCGTCGAGCCCCGGCCCTGAGGTCAGCGTTCGATGCGCGTCCAGCGCGCGCGGCCGAGCCACAGGCTCTGCATGCGGCCGTCGGTCGTCTCGACCGGCAGGTGTTCGTAGCCGGTGCCGGCGTTGTCCCACACGTCGCCGAACCAGAACGCCCACGGATCGGTGATCAGCGTGTCGAGCGTCAGCGCGCCGACGGTGGCGACCGGGATCACCGGCACGATCCACAGCAGCGCGTTCCAGCGCGGGCTGTTCGCGTACATGGCGTGGTCCCAGTCGTCGACCGAACGGCGCAGCTGGTGGGGGCCGGCCGCGCAGCCGGCCAGCAGGGCCGCGAGCAGCGAGAACGAGGCGATCGGACGAAGGCGCATGCCGGCACGTTAGCGCACCGGCCGGCGCCGCTCATCTGCCGGCGCGGCTTCAGAAGGCCCGGCCGACCAGCCAGGCGCCGCCGAGCACCAGCACGCCGGCGAGGGCCCCGTGCCACGGCTCGACCCGGCCGAACCACACGGCGGCGCCGATCGCCGCGATCAGGATGCCGACGCGCAGGAGCCACCACAGCGGGTCGTTCAGGCCCGGCACGTCGACGACCCGCTGGCAGTGCGGGCACTTGACGAGTCCGCCGAGCTGGTCGCGGCTCGCTTCGAACGAGTGCTTGCAGTGCGGGCAGGTGGTCGGCTCGCGCATGGCTCGGCGGTCCGGTCGTCGGCTACTGCTGGCGGCCTTCGATCGCCGCGATCAGCACCGCTGCCGCGAACACGAGGCGCCGGTCGACCTCACAGTTCGCCGGGACCGTGACGTCGAGGCTGTAGACGAACGGATTCCAGCGCTGCACGAGCGAAGCGCACGAGCGCGTGCCCGTCTGCAGGTGGAACTTCTGCGGCACGAGGTTGCTGAGGAAGCGGCGGAACAGCGCCATCGCCGCGCTGTCCTCTTCGACCTTGCCGATCGGCTGGTCGTCGGCGTCGAGCACCTCCCAGCTGTCGCGCAGGATCGACTTCAGGCCACGGCGCCGCATCGCCCCGACCTTCTGCTGCGTCTGGCTGTCGACGACGTCGTAGCAGGCGCTGAAGTCGACGATCTGGCGGGCGCGGATCCACAGCAGCTCGCGCGTCTGCGCCTCGTCGGCGAACAGTCGGATGTCCTCGCGCAGCTTGAACGCCTGCTGGTTGCAGAACGCGACGATGCGGTCGCCGTCGTAGACGTGGAAGCTCGCGCCGAACACCTTCAACACCTTGCGGCGCAGCCGGTAGGTGCCGAGATCCCAGGGTTGGTTGCTCATGTGCTCTCTGCGCGGGGCGTCCTCGTCCCCGCGGGCTCGGCACCGTAGGGCTCCGGCCGCGTCGTGTCGATGCGCCGCGAGACCGCCGAGGCGATCAGCCGTCGACGCGCGCGGCCACGCGGCGGGCGGCGCGCACCAGCCGGCCGTCGATCCCGATGCGCAGCAGGTGGGCTGCGCCAGAACGTTCGCGCACCAGCAGCGACCAGTGCTCCTCGTGGCGTGGGCCCGAGACGATCCAGGCCTCCTCGACCCGCGGAGCCGTCGCCGCGGCGGTGGCGAGCACGTCCTGCGGCACCTCCGGCATCGGCACCGTGTGGGCACGCTCCAGCACCACGCCGTCGCCGTCGACCAGCACCGAGCGGCGGTGCAACGGTTCGGCATAGACCTTCTCGACCCGGTAGCCGCGGCCGCGGGGGCCCCACTCGACCCCGGCGAACGTGATCTCGCCGTCCGGGGCGACCGCCAGCAGGGCCGTGCGCACGTTCGGCGGCAGCAGGTCGGGGGGCAGCGGGGCCGCGACGGCGATCAGTTCGCCGTCGGCGAACTCGAGCCGGGCCTCGCTGTGCGGCGGCACGTCGGCCAGGGCCGCGACGAACGCGGCGGCCGGGACCGGGGCCGAGGCACAGGCGGCGAGCAGCAGCAGGAGGAATCGGCAGGGTGCTCGAAGCGAGGGCATCGGGGCACTTTCTCCCGGCCGACGTCCGGCGCAAGCGGGCGGAGCCTTGATCCGTCCCGCCCGCCGCCGAGACTCAGGCGTTCCGCATGATCCACCAATCCTTCGCGCAGATCGTCGACTCGCTCGCCGCCAAGACCCCGACCCCGGGGGGCGGTGCCGCCGCGGCGATGTCCGGCTGCATGGGCACGGCCCTGTTCCTGATGGTCGTCCGCTTCTCGCGCGGCAAGAAGGCCAATGTCGATCGCGAAGGCGACCTGCAGCAGGCCGAGACGCTGCTCGAGGACCATCTGAAGCGCCTGCTGCCGATGGCCGAGCGCGACTGCCGTTCGTTCGACCTGGTGTCGGCGGCCTACGGCATGCCGAAGGACGACGACGAGCAGAAGAAGCTGCGCGAGAAGGCGATCCAGGAGGCGATGGTCGGGGCGATGGTGGTGCCGGAGGAGACGCTCTGCATGGTGCGGGACGTGTTCGTCGGCATGGAGCGCGTGGTGGGCTGCATCGGCAAGGCGATCGTCAGCGACCTCGCCGCCGGAGCCTCGTTGCTGCTCGCCGCGGCCGAAGGCGCCTATCTGAACGTGCGCATCAACGCCGCCTTCCTGACCAACCGCGAATTGGCCGACAGCACGCGGGCCCGCGCCGACGCGGTGCTCGCGGAGGCTCGGCGCCACCAGACTGCCATCGCCGTGTCCGTCGACAAGATGCTCGCATGAACACGCCACGACCGCCGCTGCTGCTGTGTGTGCTCGACGGGTTCGGCGAGGCCGCGCCGGGCCCGGGCAACGCCATCCACGTCGCCTCCCCGCGCTTCTGGTTCGACCTGAAGCAGAAGGCTGCTTCGACCCTGCTCGAGGCCAGCGGCGAGGACGTCGGGTTGCCGTGTGGACTGATGGGCAACTCCGAGGTCGGCCACCTGAACATCGGGGCCGGCCGCGTCGTCTACCAGGAGATCACCCGCATCGACCGCGAGATCCGCGAAGGGCGCTTCGCGCAGAACGCGGCACTGCGGTCGGCGATCGACCACGCGCAACGCAAGAAGAGCACGCTGCACCTGCTCGGGTTGGTCAGCGACGGCGGCGTGCACAGCAGCGACCAGCACCTGCACGCCTTGCTGGAGATGGCCAGGGCTGCCGGATTGCCGGGCGATCGGGTCGTGCTGCACGCGTTCCTCGACGGGCGCGACACGCCGCCGCGCTCGGCACTGCCGTACGTGCAGAAGGTCGAGCAGTGGATGGGCGAACTCGGCACCGGCCGCATCGGTTCGGTGATCGGTCGCTACTACGCGATGGACCGCGACAAGCGCTGGGAACGGGTGCAGCAGGCCTACGAGACGCTGACGCTCGGACGCGGCCACGTGGCGGCGACGGCGAAGGCGGCGATCGAGGCCGCCTATGCGAGCAACCTCGGCGACGAGTTCGTCCTGCCGACGGTGATCGGCTCGCCCGACCACGGCCGTGTGCGCAGCGACGACGCGGTGATCTTCTTCAACTTCCGGACGGACCGCGCGCGGCAGCTGACCGACGCGTTCGTCGGCAGCGACTTCCAGGGCTTCCCGCGGGCCTCGGTGCCGCAGGTGCACTTCGTGACGATGACGCGCTACCGCGAAGGGCTGCCCTGCCCGGTCGCGTTCGCGCCGCAGAGCCTCGACGGCACCTTCCCGCAGGTGATCAGCAGGGCGGGCATGCGGCAGCTGCGCATCGCCGAGACCGAGAAGTACGCGCACGTGACGTTCTTCTTCTCCGGCGGTGACGAGAAGGAACTGCCCGGCGAACGGCGGGTGCTGATCCCGAGCCCGAAGGTCGCCACCTACGACCTGCAGCCGGAGATGTCGGCGGTGCCGGTCACCGACGCGCTGCTGCGGGAGCTCGCCTCCGGCCAGCGGCCCGACGTCACCGTCCTGAACTTCGCCAACGCCGACATGGTCGGCCACAGCGGCATCCTGCCGGCGGCGGTGCAGGCCGTGCAGACCATCGACCAGTGCCTGTCGCGCATCGTACCGGCGTACCTCGCCCTCGGCGGCACCGTCGCGATCACCGCCGACCACGGCAACGTCGAGATGATGATCGACCCGGTGACGGGCGGACCGCACACCGCGCACACCACCAATCCGGTGCCCTTCGTGCTAGCGGGCGAAGCGGTGCGCGGCCGTTCGTTGAAGAGCGGCGGACGGCTGTGCGACATCGCGACGACCCTGCTGCCGCTGCTCGGGCTGCCGAAGACGCCGGGCATGGACGGCGTGGACCTGTTCGCATGATCCGCCAGTGCCGGATGTTCGCAGGGGCCGTGCTGGCGACGGCCGCCGCCCTGCTGGCCCAGGAGACGGCGACGCCGCCGACTCCGGCGGCACCACGCGACGTGCGGCTCGACATCGCCGAGGCGCTGGCCGCCGTCGATCCGGCGCGGATCGAGGCCGACGTGCGCGCACTGGTCGGCTTCGGCACGCGGCACGTGCTGTCGCGCACCGACAGCGAGACCGAGGGCACCGGGGCGGCGCGGCGCTGGCTCACGCGGCGGTTCGAGGCGATCGCCGCGGCCTCCGGTGGCCGGCTCGTCGTCGAGCAGCAGGCCCAGACCGTGCCGTGCGCGCGTTCGGGCATGCCGACCTCGGTGCCGATCGTCAACGTGCTGGCGACGCTGCGCGGCAGCAGCGATCCACAGCGGGTCTACGTGGTCGGTGGGCACTACGACTCGCGCAACAGCCGCGGCGAGGACGGCCAGGGTGCTGCCCCGGGTGCGGTCGACGACGCGTCGGGCACCGCGGTGGCCCTCGAAGTGTGCCGCGTGCTCGCCGCCCGCGCGTTCCCGGCGACGATCGTGTTCGCCGCCTACGACGGCGAGGAACAGGGCCTGCTCGGCTCGCGTGCACACGCGCAGTTGCTCGCCGATCGGGAGGCGGGCGTCGACGGCATGCTCGGTTGCGACGTGGTCGGCAACACGCTCGGCATGGACGGCCAGCGCTACGATCGCAGCGTGCGCTGCTTCAGCTACGCGCCGAGCGGCAACGACAGCTTCGGCCGCAGTCTCGCGCGCGCGGTGACCCGGGCCGGCCGCGAACACGTGCCCGGCTTCGACGTGATGCTGGTGCTGCGCGGCGA
>Ga0075160_10001564_pt1 | contig 13862 bp, 14 predicted proteins | sample JI91814C2DNA_FD_70969 | JGI IMG/M metagenome (GOLD analysis project Ga0075160, IMG submission 70969) | Wastewater effluent complex algal communities from Wisconsin, to seasonally profile nutrient transformation and Carbon sequestration -... | ecosystem: Engineered > WWTP > Effluent > Algae... | reverse complement strand
ACCTGGAAATAGATATTGACCCGATGGATTTGGTGTGAGGGGAAAGCTATATACGAATACATTGCATTGTCCAATTACACTGCATAGCCCTTGCAGACTATGCAGGAAGGTATTTCGCTCCGACGTAGCCTTCTGAAGCCATCAGGCGTGAAGGCGAAGGTCTGCTAGGTTTGTGCCATCAGCACAAAGGGCGGGAGCTTTAGTTCTAAAGCCCCGAATGGGGCGCAATATCTCAGCAAGCCCTTGCCGATGTATTTGTAAAGAATCATCTTAAACTATATTTTAACTAAAAGGAAACTTTTATGCAAATCATAAAAAACAAACAAGAACTAAACAAAGAAATTAAAAAGCTAAAATCCAATGGTAAGATAGTTGGCTTTGCTCCAACGATGGGATTTTTACATGAAGGGCACACTACGCTTTTTACAGAATGCAAAGCTAATACTGATATAACGGTGACTTCTATATTTGTAAATCCTGCTCAGTTTAATGACATTAAGGATTACGAGAAGTATCCGCGCAATACCGAATCTGATTTGGCGAAGTGTAAAGAGGCAGGTGTGGATATTGTGTATTTGCCGGAGGTGGAAGATATTTACAGAGGAGGAAAAATTCCGGATCTAACTATGAAAATTCCCCATCTCATGAAAAATCTTTGTGCCACCACAAGACCCGGACATTTCGAAGGAGTGCTTCTTGTGATTGCCAATTTATTTCTCTCGGTTGAGCCTGACATTGCCTTTTTTGGGTTAAAAGATTACCAGCAATTTTTAATTATAAAAGAATTTGCCCGTGCGACTGGATTTAACATGAAAGTCGTTGGGGTGGAAACCATTCGGGAATCGGACGGCCTTGCCATGAGTTCTAGAAATGCTAGGCTTTCGAAAGAAGAGAGAGAAGCGGCTACTTTGATTCCGAGAGCATTTAAGCTTTGTCGGGATTATATCTTTGCTCGCGGCAGAGATCCGAAGAAGGTTCGCTCTATTTTTTCCGAAGTGGTTTTAACATCTTCTAAAATGAGAATTGATTACATCGAAATCTTAAACGCTAAGGATTTGAGTCCACTCGAGGAATTAGCCGGCGAAGTTTTAATTGCAGTTGCAATCTTTTGTGGAGAAGTGCGGCTGATTGATAATATTCGATTGACATTAGTCTAAGTCAAAATACCCTTCCGCTTATGGAGGTGATCATGGAATGTATCTTAAATCCCGGCGTCCCCTGTGATAATATTATGAATTATGCCTATGTGATTTGGCTTATCATGGGAGTTCTTTTGATTACTTTGGAATTTTTTATTCCAGGTGTGTTCATTGTTTTCTTTGGAATCGGTGCGTTAGTTGCCGGAGGCTTTCATTATCTATTCAACTTTGGAATTGGAATGCAGCTTACAATTTGGATTGCATCCTCGTTTGCCGTTATGCTCTTTGGCGCGAAGTTTCTAAAAGATTTATTTCCCTCCGATCAATCCTACGAGCCTACAATGGTTGAGAATGTAAACGGTAGATTTGTTTTTGTGATTCGAAATGTACATGTAGGAAAGAAAGGTGGCAGAATTTCATTTCTAGGAACGGACTGGGATGCTCTTTCGACTGACGTTGAAATTCCCAAAGGTAGCTATGCAAAAATCGTTATGCGCGATAACATAACCTATCAAGTCGAGAGCGCTACAGAAGAAGAGATTCAAGCTTATTTGAATTCAATTAAGAAAGTAGAAGAGGAAGATTGATTTGTCGTTTTTACTGATTCGTCTTTTTTTAGTTGTAGGAATTTTTTTTCTCTTAGTGTATTTTCTTACAATTGTTATTGTTCCAGAAACTTCTTTTTATATTCAGGAGAGGCTAGGCAGGTATAGCCGCACGCTTATGCCGGGATTTTATTTTCAAATTCCATTTCTAGATCGAGTTGCTTTTAAGATGAGTCGCCAGGAGCAAACCTTAATCATCAAAGATTTGCGCTGTCAGACGATGGATGGAGTTTCTGTTTTGATTGATTCCATTTTTATTTTCCAAATCCAAGACCCTGTGAAAGCAGCCTATGAAGCAGTTGACTATGTGGATGTTATTCTTTACGAATTGCACAGTCATATTCTAGCAGAAATTCAAAATCATCAATCAGATGAAATTCTTGCAAGACGTTTCGGTATGAACCAAAGCATTGTAAAGCATACGAGTGAGCCTGCAAGGAAACTGGGGCTAAAAATAATCCGCTTCGAAATCCAACAAATGCGCCGAGATGGTAAAATCACTTGACGCTATAAAAGAAAAGAGTATAAATGAAATCATATTTGAAAATGTCGAAATTTTATATTTAATCAGGAGATACAATGGGCGCAACTTTTACAGTAATTTTTATCATTGCGATTATCTTTGTCTATAAGACTTTCATAATCGTTCCAGAGCAATATGCTTATATCAAAGAGCGTTGGGGCAAATACCAGGATCCACCACTTAAACCGGGATTTCATTTTTTAATTCCTATCATGGATCGAATTCACTACGAGCATAGTTTAAAAGAAGTGGCGTATGACGTTCCTCCACAGGAATGTATCACTAAGGACAACGTCTCTGTAGAAGTAGACGGAATCTTATACATCAAGATTCTAGATCCAGCTAAGACATCTTACGGAATCGACAACTACTTATTAGCCACAACTCAGCTTGCAAAGACTACACTGCGCTCTGAAATCGGAAAGCTAAACTTGGACGATACTTTTTCAGAAAGAGAATCCATCAATCAAAACGTAGTCAGACAAGTAGACCATGCTACAGATGCGTGGGGAATCAAAGTTACCCGCTACGAAATTAAAAACATCACACCGCCAAAGCAAGTTCTTCATTCTATGGAGCAACAAATGCGTGCAGAAAGAGAAAAGCGCGCAGAGATCACCATTTCAGAAGGGGAAAAAGCTGCTCGTATCAACAGATCTCTCGGAGAAAGAAAAGAAGCAATTAATATCTCCGAAGGGGAAAAACAAAAACGTATCAATGAAGCAGAAGGACGTGCTATCGAAATTGAAATGATTGCAACAGCTACCGCAACAGGAATTAAAGCAGTAGCAGAAGCGATTGCAAAAAAAGGTGGAGACGATGCAGTTGATTTGCAGATAACACAGGGTTATCTCGAATCCTTTGGTAAAATTTTAGTCAGTTCAAAGACCACTGTTCTTCCTTCTAATATGGCTAATATTGTAGGAGCCTTTGAAGGCTTGTCAAAAGTAACCGGTTCTTTTCCAGGCGGAAAGACTATCGAAGTAAAGGGAGATAAAAAATAATGGATATTGTATTAATTGTATTTTGGATAGTTTTCTTTCTTTATATCGGTTTTAAATTCGTTCGTTCTGTTCGAATTGTAGCAGCACAGGAAGTATTAATCGTAGAAAGACTCGGGCGATACTACGAAACACTCAATGCCGGACTTCATTTTCTAATTCCATTTGTGGATAAGGTCACTTATGCGCACACTTTAAAAGAGCAAGCCATTGAAGTGCAACCACAGATTTGTATCACAAAGGATAACGTCCAGGTAAAAGTGGATGGGGTATTGTATCTAAAAATTCTGGATGCACAAAAAGCAAGTTACGGTATTGAAGACTATCGATTTGCCGCTATTCAATTGGCTCAGACTACTATGCGTGCTGTAATTGGAACACTCGAACTTGACAAAACATTTGAAGCTCGTGATTCAATCAATCATAGAATCGTAGAAGTAGTAGATAATGCAGCGGAGTCGTGGGGAATTCAGGTTAACCGCTACGAGATTCAAAACTTAAGTCCTCCTAAGACAGTGCTTGAAGCAATGGAGAAACAAAAGACTGCTGAGCTAAATAAGAAGGCAGAGATTTCTCTTTCGGAAGGTGATAGAGATGCAAAGATCAATCGGTCTGAAGGTTTAAAGCAAGAAGCTGTGAACAAGTCAGAAGGAGAAAAACAAAAACGAATCAATGAAGCAGAAGGTCGCGCGAAGGAAATTGAATCGATTGCAATTGCAACTGCGAAAGGTATCGAATCGGTAGCAGAAGCCATCAGTGCATCAAAAGGCAAAGACGCTGTTAAACTCCAAATCGTGCAAAGCTTTATCAAGGAGTTTAGTCATCTCGCAAAACCAAATACAGAAATTATATTGCCAATGGATTTAACTAACATTGAGTCAATTACAAGTGCTGTTACAAAAATTATAGATTCCGAAAAAAGGTAAACAAATGGCTCTATCTGCTGATCAAATTGTAGAATTGCAAAAACTCCAGAGGCTATTGAGTCTTCTGGATAGGACACTCACTGCAGCTAAAAATGATGAGCAGAAGAAAAGAGTCACAAAAGATATTCAAAGATACAAAGCGAAAATTCTAGCTATTTCGCCTGACGGTATACCGGATAATATACATAATGCGGTAACAACAAAGCCGACTACTTCGACAACTTCGCATACACCTGCAGAGCATATAGGCGCGAATTCAAACGTATTGTCAAACATTGCAATCATGAAAATTTCTCCTCACTCTCATGATGCAGAGATAAATCTAATTGCTACCTTAATTAATGTAATGGAAACAGAATATATTCCCGTTTTAGGAGACTCTCATACTAAGTTCGACTTTTCTCATGCCACAGAGCGAGACACTGTCATCAAACATCTAGAAAACATTCGTCGCACCATGAAAGTTTTGACAGAGACTATTGAAGAGTATGCGCTTTCTGAAAAGCAAGACTTTAAAGAGCAATTAGGAAGAATGAAAAATAAGCAGTCTAGAATTTTTATTTCCGAGGCGGGAGAATTGTTTAAAGCATTTCGAGATTTTTTGGAAAAAGTAGAAGCAGATATGGAAACAGGCGGTGTTGTCGTGATGAATCTTGGAGAAAAAATTCATTTCAATTCTAGATTTGAACGGGCTACTTTATTGGAAGGAAAAGATGTTGGATATTGCCTACGCCAATTTATGGAATTCACACGGGCTGCCATGGATAGCATAAATATTCCTACATTTAAAAAATAAATTTGAAAAATATATTTATTACAGAAGGAGATCCCACCGGGATTTCTTATGAAATCTTTGACGAAACTCTTAAGTTGTTAAAAAAGAAGTGCAAGCAATTTCGTTTTATACTTGTTTCGAGTCAAAATCAAATTAGCTCCAAGGCAGAAAAAGAATTTCTCTCTATCAATTCACGAACTAGTATAGAACCGGCTCTCAAAGATAAAGCAAGTTCAAAAATCATATCGTTCAAAAATACGATTCTAAGCAAGAAAGAAGAAAAAGAATTAAAGCCAGGAAAGCCATCAGTTTTAAGCGGCAAGGTTGCTTTTGTCTCTCTTCTCACTGCTATTGAATTGCAAAAGAGATTTGGAGGGGATATTATCACTTTGCCTCTCAGTAAAGAATGGGTAATAAAATCAGGCGTCGAAGATTTCAAAGGACATACAGAAGTATTTGCCAGTGAGTATAACAAAAAAACGGTGATGCTCATGTATGGAAACAATCTAAAAGTCATTCCTCTGACTACTCATATTCCACTAAATAATGTTAGCTCTGAGTTAAAAAAAATTGACTTGCAAGCTATCGTTACGGCTATCCAGAATTCTAAATTACTACGCTCTCCTAAGATTGCATTCTGTGGTCTCAATCCCCACGCAGGCGAGGATGGAAAGATTGGAAGAGAAGAAATCGAAATCATCAAGCCTTATATAGCAGAAATGAAACGGTTGGGGCTTAACGTTGTCGGACCTATACCGGCAGATTCTTTATTTATCCCTGAAATATCCAAGAAATTTGATTTGATATTAGCTTGCTACCACGATCAGGGACTCATTCCGTTTAAGTCAATGGAAGGCAAAAATGGAATCAATGTTACACTTGGGCTTGATTTTCTAAGAGTATCTCCCGATCATGGAACTGCATTCGATATTGCAGGAAAAAATTTGGCAAATCCTGGAAGTTTAATTCAGTGCATTAAGGTGTTGACTCAAGATGGCATTCATTGATCAAATTACACTCCCTTTATTTATATTTTGGATAATAGGTCTTATCCTCTCTTTTTTTAGAAGAGACTTAGATTTTCTATGGAAGGCCTTTTTCTTACTCATCTTTATGTTCTATGTCATCCAATTCCATGAAGAATTGTTTGCGGGATACTATCGTTTCAAATACAACTATGCAAAAGAAATTGTAAACTGGATTTACGGTATTGGTAAGGCTACTTACTATATGCTGCTACTCACATGGCCTCTCAGTCTAATCCGCATTTATTACAGCGCAGCAGGCTACTTGAGCGAAATCACCATTCGACTGCAAGTCATCACCAATCTAGTCTATTGGTTTTCTTTTTATATCTACACATTGTTCCAAGCCAAGATTGATAACTTTCTTATGAACACACTTGTGAACTTTTTGCGATTTAACTAGGCTTAAAAAAATACCACTGATGAATAAATAACGTTTTGTAAAAGCACCAGGCTCAAGCTAACGAAACTTACAAATAATCTAATAATTTACTTGTTGTGAAACAATATCCTTCCTTGAATATTGTAAAGATGAAAAAGCGATGGCGGTATTATATTGATAAAGAATTTCAAAACGAGTTTGTGTTTAAGTTTTCACTCATCATTATCTTAAATGCAGTTTTGACGTCGGGACTCTTATGGTTAATCAAAGAAAAATCTTATAATCTACTGCCGGAAAATGCATCTGTCTTAGTGCAAGTGGATACAGATAAGGGTGTTCCAATTTCTTTTCTAGAAGGAACACCGGTATTAGATGAAGACAACGGTAGTCTATTTTTTCCTCTGAAGGTAAATGAGAATAAGCCACCAAAATTATATAACGCATTTGATCTCTATCTGATTCCTATACTTGCTACTAGTTTGTTGAACCTAATCGTGATTAGCCTTTTTAGTGTTTTCTTTTCTCATAAGATGGCAGGACCTATTAAACGCATCAAGAATACACTTGCCGCCTATTCGAATCATGCTCCCGTTCATCCGATTAAGCTAAGAAAGGGAGATTTCTTTCAAGACCTAGCAGAGTTAATCAACCAAGCCTTGCTTAGAAGAACGGATAAAGATGTATGAAAATATTCTTTATTGGCATAATTCTATTAATCGCTGGTTTGGTAGCAGAGCCCAGTCTGGAAGAAATTCAAAGGATCCAAATTTCTGATCTTAAAAAAATTTCACTTTGGATGAATGACAAAAAAACAAAGCCCAGATTTAAAGTAATGATATTAGAAAAGCTGAATATACTATTACTCGATCATCCCGAAGAAGTCACAAAGCATAGCGATGAGTTATTAGATTTGTTTTCCAATGTTAAGAAAAATAATAAAGACGACGGCTCTTCTTATAATTTTCTACTGAGAAAGAAGGCTTGCTTATTTCTTAGTTATTTCAAAGGCACGGAGAAGGAAATAGAATCCTATGAAAGGCTGCAGTCTACTATCTCTACTGAGGATAATGGAGAAGTAGCCGCTACTTGCATTGAAGTGTTGAGTCTCTATGAGAACAAAAAAGAAGAAACCCAGAAGGCATTGGTCCGAATGCTTGATTCTTCCTTAAAAAAGAAATTCGTCACTGACGACGATATTGAAATTGCGAATGCTATAATTGAAGTTTTAGGCAAATTCAAAAAAAAGCAGTCCTATTTAACTCTGCTTAAAGTATTGGATTCAAAGTATCCAACAGATATTAAAAATAAAGCCAAGAAAACGTTAGAAGGCTTACCACAGTAGTATTTTCTATTGCTTTTTTAGAAAAACAGTTTTATCCTGCTCTAAGACCAAAGGATTTATTGATAAGGAGTTAATAAGAATTATGAAACCAAAAATAAAGATAAATTTTGCTCTAGCGGCTGTTGCTGTTTGCCTCATATTCATGCAAACCGAAATAGTCTCTCAAAAAAAGCTTGAGATTGACAGTGCAGAAAAGGCGAGACGCAAAGACAAGTTAATTAAACTGAATATAAAATCGTTTATTAATCGAACCAACGAAAAAGCAACCGAGGCTTCTAGAAAAGCAGATATTGAAGTCGGAAAGAAACTAGCTGCATCTTACAATGCAGATCCAACGAAAGCAATGCATAAAGGAATCACAGTAACCCGATTTGAAAGCAAGGAAGAAGGGCGCTTTGCTGGAGATGTAATGGAATTTACCAAAAAGGCAACCTTTGGTCATATCAATGCAATCGTTCGCGTTGTTTCTGGTTATATTAATGGGATGTATCAATACAACCAGGAAGATTCCGAGCTGTTGGCTCTTTATGTGGTTTACTACAATCGCAAGCACAGAGGAGATTCTAGTTATGTGGATACTAACTTTTATGAGAATGATGTGATCATGAAAGATAGACTTGGTATTCCGGAAAAGTTTGAAGGCTGGAGTGGGCAGACGCAAATTTTAATTCCGATTGAAAAGAATTTGGTAAAAGGCGGTGGCTTTGACATTGCAACTTTTGAATTAGAAGATCAAGTCAATCCTGATATTGATGTCACCAACCAAAAGAAATTTGCAAAATTACAGACTAAGAAAATAAAATCTGAGAAAGAAGAAGTGCAACAAAAATACGAAGAGGTTCTGAAAAAAGAAAAAGCTCTTCTCGGTCGTAAAAAAGCTCTTGAAGATAAGTTAGCCGAGCTCATGAAAGACCCTGAAAAAAACAAAGCAGAGATAGCAAAGATACAAGCAGAAATAAAAAAGGTAGATAAAGAACTCGAAGTTGTTGCGATAGAAAAAAAAGAATTAGAAAACAAGTTAGAGCAAATAGCTCGCAGAGAAGAAATGCGCAAACTCGGTATTACCTCCGAGAAAGAATACTTAGCGTATCTAGCCAGCCAAAAGAAAAAAGAAATTCCTCCGACTCCTCCAAAGGATGCACAGGCAGAAAAATCAAAACCAATTGAAGTAGAAAAACCGAAACCAGTTGTAATAGAGCAACCTGTGGTGATTGCGAATACTCCACCAAAAGACTTGCATTTCTGGCAATCCTTCCATGTAGCAGAAGCAACAATTGCCGGCAAAGAGTCTTACCAAATTAAAGATGTAGGAATTCTTACCATTGGGTATGAGCTTCCATTTAATCCAAGATCAGAACTCCGAGTATATCTATTTGGCTCAGGTCCACTTCATTTAGTTAGAACTTCGGAAGGTATTAAGATCAATTCAGATAGTTCTCTTACTCTCTATGAAGGAAAGCTATTTGTATTTGAAGATTTTCAGGGCAAAACCTATCTGACTCAATTGACTCCTCATTTAGAATTTGAACTCAGAAGCTCTGATCCAATTGATCCTAATTCAACCGTTAGCTTTAGAGCCGATACTATCATTTTGACCAAGCGTCAAATGACAGGCAAAGCCGATGACGTATTAAATTTCACCCGAAAAGATTTGAACTTAGTGAAATAAGAAGAATGCCATAGAGTCACAGAGACACAGTAAAAAATCCTTTCTCTGTGCCTCGGTGGCAAATCTAAGCAACCGAGCCTAAGAAGTGACCTTCTTTAAGTTCGGTTGTCGGTTCGTGGTAGGAGTCTAGTCTTATGTTTAAGAATTGTCCTGTAGCAAAATGTTTTATATCGGTATCAAAACGAACTTTTAGATAGTCGTCTGTTAGACAGGTTCCATCATTTTCGAGGATGCCTTCTCTGATTTTACCGAATCTAGCCATTCCAAAATTCTTATATTGTTCGCGCGAGAGTTCGTTTAGTTGTTTGACTCTTTCCTTTTTTTCTTCTTTAGGAACATCGTCTTTTAATGTTTCGGCTAACGTTCCTTTTCTTGAGGAATAAGGAAAGGCGTGAATCTTGGCGATTTCTAAATCACTTGCAAGTTTCATTGAATCCTGAAAATCCGCTTCGGTCTCGCCCGGAAATCCAGTTATAATATCTGTGCCGATGAATAGGCTTGGGTTTTTTTCTTTTACTGTTGCAATTCTTTTGTAAAAGGTTTCGGCAGTGTAGCTACGCTTCATTAGCTTCAAAATCCTACTACTTCCACTTTGCATAGGAACATGGAGGTAATTACAAAATCTAGGATGAAGAGTAATTTCTGCGAGTTCATGTCCTACGTCGGATGGCTCTATCGAAGAAAGTCTCAGGCGCGAATATTCAAGAGTATCGAGTATTCGTCGAAGCAGTGCATTGAAATTTTTAGTATTGGATTCATCTCTAAACCAACCGAGATTTACGCCGGTTAAAATGATTTCGCCTACGCCGTTGTCCTGTAGAAATTTAACTTGATCTAATACGTCTTCTATTTTACGACTGACGCCTTTTCCTCTTGCCTGAGGAATTTTGCAGTAAGAGCAGGCACGGTTGCATCCATCCTGGATTTTTAAATAAGCACGAGTATGATTTTGTGGTAATACATCTGAATAAGAAAATCTGTCTGTATGAACATTGGAATCAAGGATTGAACCTTTGCGCTCTAAGATTAAATAGGGAAGCTTTGATTTCTCGGTATTACCCACAACTCCAGTGACACCGGGAATTTTTTCGATGACTTCTTTGTCTGTTTCAGCATAACAGCCAGTAACCCAGATTTGAGAGCCTGGATTGTTCTTGATAGCATTTCGTATGACGTTTCTATTTTTTGAATCGGCTCTGTTGGTAACAGTGCAAGTGTTGATGACTACTATTTCAGGTTTTTCAGTTTCTTTGACAATCTTAATTCCTAGTTTAGAAAAGGAATTGGCAAGACCGTCTGTTTCAAATATATTCAGTCTACAGCCTAAGGTGTGAAAGCTAACTGTATTTTCCATTAAAGAGCCGAAAAGGAATTGGTGATTCTTTTTTGATTTTCTAAGAATACATTGTTTTGCGAAGAAGATACGGCAGAATCAATTTGTGATTTGGCAAGCTCTAAGTTAATCTTTGCTTTTGCTTTATCATTTACCTTAAGATTTTGGAAAGCCATTTGCTCGTAGATAAGAGCCAGATTGTTTTTTAGATTTGCATTGTTGGGAGCAAGAGCAGATGCCCATTTCAAACTAATTTCCGCTTTCTCGAAATCGCGCTTCATGTAGTAAATATTGGATTCAAGAGCTAATGGTCTGTAGTCGTCGGGAAGAGTTTGTTTCAGTTTTTCAATGATTTCTAAGGACACATCGATTCTTCCGTATTTTAGTAAGAGGGCAACTTGTTGGAATTTGAACTTTGGCTCTTGGGGGAACTTTTTTATTGCGTCTTCGCATAGTTCAAGTCCTTGCTTGTTGAGCTGCGCGGAGGAGTAGAGTTTGATGATGTCAATGTAGGCATTTGTATCTTCTGGTTTAAATTTAATAGCCGCTTGAAAATGATTCACAGCAGATTTCCATTCTTTGAGATTCCAATAATTGAAGGCGGCTAAGTAGTGTAATTCGTAGCGGGGTTTTTCGATTTTGAATATTTCTCGAATGGTTTGGAGAGAATCCTGATAAGCCCCTGCCTTGTATTCAGCAAGCGCTCTTTCGTAGGTCATGTCCTGGGATTGTAAAGCAGATAGAGTTAAAAATAATAGTAGTAGAAAAGATTTCATGGATTGTATGCCTTTTGTGACATGTTTTGAGATTTGGTTAAATAGGGAATGAATTTTTTATTTCAATTCTTCAACACCGATGGATTCGGTGAAGATTGTTTCTAATTCAGATTGAAATGGTTCTACTGGATCAATGAAGATTGATACAAGCTCATGCTGATTCATTAGGAATGTTTCAATATGCTCTTCGGATAAAAAGCTTTTTTCGCCTACAGTGATATACGGCATTCCTTCTTCGGTAAAACCGGCTCTATAGTCATAGGGAAACAGAAAATCTTGAAGGAGTAAAAAACCAGTTCCATAGTAAACGCCCTCTCCGTAATAATACTTGTATCGAACGGAAACTTCGGGCAGAACGATGTTAGGCTCTATGACACCAAGGCTAATCTTTTCGATAGAAGCTACGATTCGAGTTTTTCTCCACTCGAACCATAGCTTTCGAACCAGAAAGTAGGTTATGACTACTAAGACTGGAATTAGAAAATTGATCAATTCGTCTTGACCACTTCTTTAGAATCTGCTGCCTTACTTGCTTCGAGAGCTTTCACTTCTAAGCCATAGTCTTCCCAGGATTGTTCATCAAAGGTAAATTTCTTTTCCTTTGCGTCTACCTTGATAATCGTTGGCATTTTGTAAGCACCCGATAAAAGCTGTGTTGCCATATAATCTTCCAATTCTTTTTGGAAAATTCTTCTAAGTGGTCTAGCTCCAAACGCTGAGTCATAGCCAATCTCTGCCATGTATTCTTTTGCTTCCTGTGTCATGGAGATCATGATTTTTTTCTCAAAGAGTCTTTCATTAAAATCCTTTAGCATGATGCTTACTATTTTAACGATTTCTTCTTGCTTGAGAGGTTGGAAGTAAATGACTTCGTCTACACGGTTTAAGAATTCAGGGTTGAAGTATTTTTTTAGCTCGTCACGGGCTAATTCTGATTTGGCTTTGTCTTTGTCTCCGTCGTAGTCTTCAAAACCAACACGTCCCCCTTTTTGAATTTCTTTTGCTCCAATATTAGAAGTCATAATCAAGATGGTATCTCGGAAGTTTACTTTTCTTCCTTTGGTATCAGTTAGATTTCCTTCTTCCATAATTTGAAGTAAAATATTAAACAAATCATGATGCGCTTTTTCGATTTCATCTAATAGAATTACAGAGTAAGGCTTACGACGGACAAACTCTGTTAGCTGTCCACCATCATCGTATCCTACGTATCCAGGAGGGGCTCCGATGAGTCTGGAGACTGCATGTGGCTCCATGTATTCAGACATATCAATTCGAAGGATATGATCTTCTTTTCCGAATAAGAAAGTAGCGAGTGCTTTGGCTAATTCTGTTTTACCCACACCGGTAGGTCCGAGGAAGATAAAAGATCCAGTAGGACGCTTTTCGTTTTTGAAACCAGTTCTAGAGCGTCTAACGGCTCTTGAAATTGTTTCGATTGCAGTGTCTTGACCAACGACTCTTTCGCGTAGAGTCTTGTCCATATTGACTAATTTTTCATTTTCAGACTCTTCCATTTTCTCAAGCGGAATTCCAGTCCAGATAGAGATAACAGAGAGTATCTGCTCTTCGTCAATGGTAACTGCTTGGGTCTCAAGACGCTCTTGCCAAGCGCGAACCATATCTTCTACGGTTTGCTTTTTGCGATTGACTTCGTCGCGGATTCCAGCGGCTTTTTCGTATTCCTGTGAGCGAACTAGCTCTTCTTTTTTAGCGGATAATACGCGTATTTCTTCTTCTGCCTCTTTGATGCTATCCGGTCTGCCACAATTAGCAAGACGAGCCTTTGAACCTGCTTCGTCAATGATGTCAATTGCTTTGTCAGGGAGATAACGATCGTTGATATAACGGTGAGAAAGCTTTACTGCTTGCTCTAGAGCTTTTGCAGTGTAACGAACTTTGTGGTGAGATTCGTATGCTTTTTTGAGACCGTCTAGAATCTTGATTGCATCGTCTACAGAAGGCTCTGCTACTTTGACAGTTTGGAAACGTCTTTCTAAAGCGGAATCTTTTTCGATGTATTTGCGATACTCAGTGTTTGTAGTTGCGCCAATGCATTGTAATTCCCCACGGGCGAGTGCAGGCTTAAGTATATTAGCCGCATCTACGGCACCTTCCGCAGCACCTGCACCGATGAGAGTATGTAACTCGTCGATGAAAATAATGATGCTAGTAGAAGAGGTGATTTCTTTCATGATTTTCTTTAAACGCTCTTCAAATTCACCGCGATACTTAGTGCCTGCGATTAAACCTGCGAGGTCTAGAGAGAGAACACGTTTTTCGTATAATAATTCGGGAACTGTTTTGTCGATGATGGCAATGGCTAGTCCTTCAACGATGGCAGTTTTACCAACACCTGATTCTCC
>Ga0075160_10001561_pt1 | contig 13870 bp, 16 predicted proteins | sample JI91814C2DNA_FD_70969 | JGI IMG/M metagenome (GOLD analysis project Ga0075160, IMG submission 70969) | Wastewater effluent complex algal communities from Wisconsin, to seasonally profile nutrient transformation and Carbon sequestration -... | ecosystem: Engineered > WWTP > Effluent > Algae... | reverse complement strand
AAATGAAAAACGATATTAACCACGTTACAAAAATCCTTGATACCGTTTCGCGCGGATATATCCAAGCGGTTTACTTTACCGATACCGGGGAGGCTGATCAGCCAGATTCGGACGCCGATGTTGACGAACGTTTTAATTTTATCGTCCTTTCCGACTGTGCGGAATTCTTGAATTATTGCCAGCATAACGGCCTGCTAGATGAATATGCCGCTTTACCTTCGGCTACTTGGGATAGTTTTGGAATTGATTTTTGGCTAACTCGAAACGGGCACGGCGCCGGATTTTGGGACAGAGGGTACGGTGAACTGGGCGGTAAGCTAACGGACGCTGCAAAGAATTTTGGCGGCCGGGATACTTTCAACGATTATGGTTTATTGTCTTTTGACTGAGGTGGACTAAATGAAAAATCCAGAACTTCATTTTGATGGCGTAGACCTAGAAGAATTGGCCAAATATTCGCCGGAAAAAATAACGGCCGATATCATGGTCGACCTTATGGCAGAGTTACATGCTTGGCGTAACGTTGTTAATTGGCGAACATCAGAAACGCCAGAAGAATTGGAAGCATATATAAGTGACCTGGAAGAACTTTCCAGCCAGTGTAACAACAAAAAACATACAAACTTTGATGACTACAAATTGTTTTTCGATGATTGCGTTTCAACATTAGAGGATATTGGTGGACGCTGTCCATGCGCAGAACCATACGACAATGCACTAAAAAATTATGTCCTGGAATGTATTACCGCAGGCGCCGAAAAACTTGAAGCGGAGTTGACGAAATGAAACCAACAAAGGACGAAAACGGAAAACTCCCGGCATATGCTTGGCCCGGTGGGTATCAGTTGATCTATTTGACAAAGGACGGGTCGACCGTTTGTCCGGAATGCGCCAACAAGGAAGTGGACGATAGCCAGGCCGTTATCGGTGTGGACGTCTACTGGGAAGGTCCGGCGATGTATTGCGACGATTGTGGACGCGAAATAGAATCGGCCTATGGTGAGGTGGACGCGGAATGACTGACCAGAAAAAGCCACAAGGCAGGAAGGCGGCCGGCGCCAGCGTATCGGCCGGATATCAGAACCCGCACCGCGTTTCCCTGGATGATGAAACAGTGCACACTATGCGCCAGCTTGGCGCCGGCAATCTGTCTGCCGGGATTCGGACGGCGGCCGGGATTGTGCGGACAATAAAACAGCAGAGCAAATAGCCCCACACTGCAGCACACCTAACAGGCGCCCGCTATATGCGGGCGTTTTGTCGTCTACCGTCCTGGTAGATCGAGCAGCACCTAGCAGGCCAGCACCTAGCAGGCCAGCACCTAGCAGGCCAGCACCTAGCAGGCCAGCACCTAGCAGGCCAGCACCTAGCAGGCCAACACCTAGCAGGCCAGCACCTAGCAGGCCAGCACCTAGCAGGCCAGCACCTAGCAGGCCAGCACTCAGCAGGCCAGCACTCAGCAGGCCAGCACCTAGCAGGCCAGCACCTAGCAGGCAACAGTAAAAGAGACAAACAACACATGCCCGCAAACGTGGTGCAATCACGCTACGTGGCACGCGGTTATCCTGCCTATGGTCGGATATTCGCTGTTCGTTTAAAAGCACTATACGGCACACGAACAGCGAATAAACGCCAACTAATCACAGGTTGCGACAACGAAAAACGGTCGGGGTCCCTACGGAAATCGTCTAACGCACGGGTCCGCAGAGGCCCGGTCGTCGGCAGTTTTTCGTCTTTTCAGGTTTGATTTAGTTGGCAAGCAGGTCTGCCACGAGATTTTCGAGTTCTGCGACTTTTTTGCGCAGTTCGACTACCTCCGCACGCAAACGCTTCCCGTTAGAGTCTTTGCTGTTTTTGCGGCCGATCGCGGACAGGGCTACGTTTAACGGTGGATTGATCTTCCGGATGAAGATTTCTTCCATGTTGTTCATCGCCGCACGGGAGGTATGCGCCTCAAACACATGGAGAACGTGGATACCTACCTGCCCACCTTTCCGGCGGATATCGAGTATACGTTCAGCCAAGGGTGTTTTGATGTTCCCGCCGTTGAAGTGCTGATAGAGGCGTTGGTGGGCGTCCACCGTTGCGCCGACGTAAAGTATTTCTTCCGGATTGGATTCGTCGAACAAGCCGTAAACGCACGTTAGTCGGTTCTCACGTTTTTTGTGGACGGCATTTCTACCAACATCCGAATAGCGAATAATCACGAATATCTCCTGTGGTGGTTTAGCAATGCGTAAACAATACCACACGAATAGCGAATTTTAGCAAATAGAAGGTACTGAGTGGAAATTCGCTATTCGGCTACCCATCGCTACCCGTATATCAGATGGACGGGTAGCGCGTAAGTCATTGATTCATAACCGCTAATACCCATTTACCCATACTACCCATATATTTAATAAGTACACAGAGTATAGGTAGGGTAAAGGTAAACACATACACGGCAGGCCCGCGACACCCGTAAACGGTTTTGGGGTAAAAATGGGTAGATGGGTAGCAGTTGTTTAAAAACAACGACTTAGCCATCTGATGAATGGGTAGCGGACGGGTAGCGGATGGGTAGCGATGGGTAGAGCTTAATTTTTAGGCAGATCGTTGATTCCTGTCCGCCTGGATGGGTTGGCATTGCACCAACCCGGTAAATCTGAGGCCGGGACGCACCCGGCGAATTGCTTTTACAACATACCACCTTGAAAAAAGCTTAGCAATAGGCGAAACGGCATAGAGCAAATGCTAAATTCGTCGTAGAATACTCGTCATGGATTGCACCAACACCCTCCTTGACGATATCTGCGCCGAAATCGGTTACACGGCGACTACGCTCATGACCGCGTGGTATGGGGGGAAGATCGTGCACGTCCCAAACAACGTGATCCCGAAGCACGTAATCGGCAGGATCATTGGAGAGCCGGCTTTCGTCCGCCTCGTAGCGGCGTTTCCCGGGCACGATCTGTTCATACCAAAGAACGCGGTACACCAGCGGGTAGTTCGCTGGCGTGCTGTCCGCGACATGCTATTGGCAGGGCACGACGTAAGGACGGTTAGCGAGGAAACCTGCATGACCTCGCGCAGCATCCACAAGATTCGCCGCCGGTTGGAAGACCTAGACCTTTTACCGGTGATCCTGACGAAGCCGGCGCAGCACCGAAATGTTGACTGACCTGGAATCGACCACTGGGGGCCGGGGAGGTAAGCGCCCAGGCGCCGGCCGCCCGCGGCAGGACGGTAAGCGATCATCGAAAACTCCGATCGAGAAACCGGATTTCGAGGTGAAAACACCCGAAGAACTGTTGGAGGACGGGCCGCCTCCTGCGTCCGATCTGGTCCCACCTGACGAAAGCATGGCTGATGCCGGCGCGATCAGTTTCGTCGTGCCGACCAACCCAGGCGCCTTGTATGCAGGGGCCAAGGCCCGCAAAGAAGCCGCCCTGGCCGCAAAGGCGGAACTTGAATTCCGGATCAAGTCCGGCCAGTACCTACCACGGGAAGCCGTCCGATCGGCCCTGGCTACATCCTTTCAGTCGATTGCGCAGTCCCTTCGTTCCATTCCGGACAACCTGGAACGGAAGATGGGGGTGTCATCGGAAGTCGCGGAGGCGGTTGGCGTGGCCATCGACGAAGCGATGGGCGACTTGGCGTATTCGATGGAACAGCTACACACCGAAAACCTAGATGCACCCAAGGATTGAACGGGCCGCCCTAGCGGATTGCACCTCGCCCTACGCGGCCTTCAGACCCCCCAAGCGGGTATCTGTCAGTCAAGGCGCGCACGAAGCCCTGTACCTTCGCCAACCCGGTGGGTACGTCGGCCCGTGGTCGCCTGACGAAACGCCCTACATGGTCGAACCGATGGACATGACGGCCAGCCGCCGGCATGAGGCGGTTTGCTTCGTCGGGCCGGCACGTACAGGGAAGACGATGGGCCTGCTGGACGGCTTCATTTCCTACGCAGTGACGTGCGACCCTGGCGACTCCCTGATTGTCCAGATGACGCAGGAAAAGGCACGGGAGTACAGCAAAACCCGCGTCGACCGGATCATCCGGCACTCGCCACAGGTCAACGCCTTGATGTCGAAGACCGGACACGACGACAACACGCACGACAAGTTGTTCCGGCACGGCATGTGGTTGAAGATCGGCTGGCCGACGGTCACGCAGTTGTCCGGATCGGACTATCGGTACGTGATGCTGACGGACTACGACCGGATGCCGGACGATATCGACGGGGAAGGGTCGGCCTACGGTCTTGCGCTGAAGCGAACGCAGACGTTCCTTTCCCGCGGCATGTGCATGGTGGAGTCATCCCCCGGCAGACCGATCACCGACCCCAACTGGCGGCAGTCCTCGTTGCACGAAGGGCCGCCCTGCACCGGGGTAGTGGGCATCTACAACCGGTCGGATCGCCGCCGGTGGTACTGGCCGTGCCCGCACTGTGACGAGTATTTCGAGGCGAAACCGGGCCTGGACCTGTTCGGCCTGCCGGAAGAAAGCGACCTGTTGGAAATCGTCCGGGAACACGACCTGGACGAGATTTCCCGGCAGTACAACCGCGTCATCTGCCCGCACTGCGGCAGTCTGATCAAGCACTCGCACAAACACGCCCTGAACAGGCTTGGGGATTGGGTTGCCGACGGCCAGATCATCCTCCCGGGCGGGAGGAAAGAGGGCGACCTGTTGCGCTCCCCGATCGCCGGGTATTGGCTCGGTGGAGTCGCCGCGGCATACCAGTCCTGGCAATCGCTGATCATGCGGTATCTGCAGGGGTTGAGGGAATACGCCCTAACTGGTTCTGAATTGACGCTGCAAAACACCGTGAACACAGACCAGGGCTTGCCGTACATGTCGATTCTGGTCCGTAATGCGAAGCGGGCGGGGCAAGGACCAGAAAGCAGAAAAGATGGCGACCTGCAGCGGTTCATCGTACCGGACGAAGCACGGTTTATCGCCGCGTCGGTGGACGTTCAGGGCGGGCAGAACGCAGCATTCGTCGTCCAGGTGCACGCGATCGGCCCGCACCTGGAACAGTGGCCGATCGACCGGTTTTCCATCGTCGATTCCAAGCGAGAGGGTGTTGACGGCAAGAATGCGCCGATCGACCCGGCCAGCTACGCCGAAGATTGGGACTTGATTACCGAACTGGTACTGAAAGCGACCTACCGGACCTCGGACGAAAACAAGGAACTGCGGGTAAAGGCGGTCGCGGTCGACACCGGCGGCGAGGACGGGGTGACCCTGCGGGCGTATGACTGGTACCGCCGACTGCGACAAGACGGCCTGCACGGCAGCGTCATGCTGGTAAAAGGCGCTTCGACGCCAAACGCCCCGCTTATCCGGGAATCGTGGGTCGGCGCCAAGCGGAAAGAGGAAAAAGGGGATATCCCCCTGTATCTGCTGAACTCAAATCTGTTCAAGGATGCGGTTTCCGCGGCCCTCAAACGCCCGGTACCGGGTCCGACATACGTGCACATCCCTTCGTGGCTTCCGAAGTCATGGCACGACGAGTTACACGCAGAAATTCGGGATGAAAAAGGTCGGTGGGTGAAGATCAAGAAGCGCAACGAGGCGTTCGACCTCATGTGCTATATCCGCGCGCTGTGCGTCCGCCTTGGGGCGGACAGACCGGAGTTTTGGGAATCGCCGCCAGCGTGGGCGAAACCCTTGGCGGAAAACATCCTGGCTATCACACGGGAAGAACGCCGAAAGCTGCAGTCCAGCGAGGCGAAGGAGACACCGGCAACCCTCCGCAGACGGTCCACTCGGTCTTCGTACATCCGCGGGTAAAAAGAAGCCCCGCACTAGGCGGGGCCGAAGTTCCACGCAAGGAGAGTGGGTTGGTCAAGGGAGACAAAGGCCAACGGAATGAAGTTTATTACCTGCTAAATTTTTCGTCAAGGAGGAACTTTTTTCTTCCCAAAAGATTTAGCAATGTATAAACTTGGCGGCTTGTTAGGTGCAAGGAGCAATAACAAGTGGAAACTAAAAAATGTAGCAAATGTGGTGCCGAGAAGCCCCTGTTGGACTTCGCCGTGAGAGGGGTTGGTACTAGGCACTCCCGGTGTAAGCGGTGTGTAAGCGCGTTGGCTAGGGAATATCGAGCCAACAATTTGGTGCACGTTCGCGCTAAGGATATGGAAAGGCACTCGCGCGATCGTGAGAAAAGGTTGAAACAGCAACAGGAATACCGCGCGGAGAACTACGAAAAACTACAACGTAGCATACGGAAGTGGCGCGATGAAAACCATGATAGGTATAAGGTTAGTCGCCGAAATTGGTACGCTAGACTCGCTGATAAATCTCAATGGGCCAGCAATTCTGCAAACCGAAGGAGCGCAAAGCGGAAAGCCACGCCGAAATGGGCGGACCTAGAAAAAATAAAAACTGTGTACTCTGACGCCGCTTTTATATCTTACGTGACAGGGGTTACACACCACGTGGACCACGTAATCCCCCTGAGAGGTAGGAACGTCTGTGGTTTACACGTAGAAAATAACCTTCAAATATTGAGTTGGGAAGCCAACCTGCAGAAGGGTGTCCGCTATGAAGCGTGACCCCTACGGCGCCCTCCTTAACGAATGGGACCATTTCGACCTAGTTCTAGGTTTAACAGACGACCTGCTACCAGTCGTTAGCGATCCGCATGCCGTCAAATCCCCGGACAGCAAGATTCAGGGTCCGGGAAAGACCCCGAGCGATTTCAACCGTCGAGGAGAGATGCGCGGTTTTAAGGATTGGACCGAGTACCACGCTACATCGAAAGACGTTTCCCGGTGGGCGAAAGATGATCGCCTTGGTATTTGTCTGCAGACCCGTGTAGTGCGGGCCATCGACGTTGATGTGGACGACTTTGACGATGCCGCCGACATTGAAGCGTTCATCTGCGACCGTCTTGGGTACACCCCTCCCGTTCGCCGCCGGTCGAATAGCTCCAAGTTCCTGATGGCCGTCAGGATACCGGGCGACTTCACAAAACGCCGGTTCAAGACTGGAAAAGGGGTGATCGAATTCCTGGCCAACGGACAGCAGTTCGTCGGAGTCGGTACCCACACGTCCGGCGTCCGCTACGAGTGGGACGGCGGCCTGCCTGACGCGATCCCTGAACTGGACCCGGGCGAGTTTGAAGCCCTGTGGTCTGCGCTCAACGAGAAGTTCGGCACAGAGGAAAGCGTTTCTGCGCGGGTCGGAATCACCCCGGCGAAAAAGCGGCAGATGGCCGATATCAACGACCCCCTGGTGGCGTTTCTCGACGACAACCTGTGGGTGAAGGACATCAACCGGGATGGGCGAGTCGATATCACTTGCCCTTTCGAGAGCGAACACACCACGGAATCGGGTGACAGCGCGACCAGTTATTACCCCGCGGGGGTTGGTGGATTTGAGCAGGGGCACTTCAAGTGCCAGCATAGTCACTGCGACCACCGCACCGATAACGACTTCAAGGAGGCGATCGGCTGGACGACGCACGGGTTTGACGAGATTGAAACGCCAGCCACCGTCGACCAGGAGGGAAAAGTTGTTGAGGCGCCTGCGGTGCCGCCTGAACTTGCCTCCAATATGCACCGCACCAAAGAGGGCCAGATAAAGCCGAACCGCACGACGCTGGCGGTAGCAATGGCATACCCCTCAATCTGCGGATGCACGATCGGCTACGACAAGTTCCGCGACGAAATCATGCGGCACGACCTCTCAGGGGCCAAGCGCCCGATCAGGGACGACGACTACTACGATCTGGCCATGCACTTGGAACAAGGCATCGACGGGTTTCAACACATCCCCCGAGAACTGATGCGTGACGCGGTGCAGTACATCGCCCAACGCAAGCAGTTCGACTCTGCCCAGGATTGGCTTTCCACGTTACCGAAATGGGATGGCAGGCACAGGATAGAAACGTTCCTGCGGGATTTCTTAGGGGCAGAGGACACGCCCTACACCAGAGCGGTGTCCCTTTACTTCTGGACGGCCCTCGCCGGCCGGATAAGAGTCCCAGGCATCAAGGCCGACATGGTGCCTATCGCCGTCGGCAAACAGGGCGCACGGAAAACCTCGCTGATCGCCACCATTGCCCCATCCCTGGACATGTTCCTTGAACTGGACCTGAGCAAGAAAGACGACGATCTGGCGCGGGAAATGCGCGGAAAGATTCTCGCCGAACTCGGGGAATTGAAGGGTATAGGCGCGCGGCAAGTCGAGCATATCAAGTCGTTCCTCTCCCGCGCACGGGAGGAATGGGTACCGAAATTCAAGGAATTCGCCACACGGTATTCCAGGCGGTGTGTGTTCTTCGGGACAACCAACGAGGATGAACCCCTGCCGGAAGACGACACCGGTCAACGCCGGTGGTTACCCTTTCGCGTCAACGAGGGCCATATCTGCAGTGTCGAATCGCTGGTCAAGGTACGCGACCAGTTGTGGGCAGAGGCCGCCACGTTGTTCGACCAACGGGGGGTTTGCTGGCAGGACGCCGAACGCCTAGCCACAGGAGAGCATAGCGCGTTTGAGAAGGGCGACGTGTGGGAGGAACACCTGCGGGAATACCTTTTCAGCACGGATATGGGAGATACCGCCCCGATAGACAAGGAGGGCGGCCTGCAACTGGTCGACATCATCAAGTCTGGACTGAATATGGCCGTCCGAGACATCACGATCAGTGATGAACGCCGCGTGGGTAAGTGCCTGCGAAAGTTGGGCTTGAAGAAGACACCCCGCGGAGGTAAGAAGGTGTGGGTGCGAAAGTAGTGCGCGAACTCCCGCTAAGTATTCAGGAAAACCGCGTGAACGTACCCTTGGTCGCCAAATGCTAGGACGACCATGCCCGTATCCCAAACCGACATCGACGCGCTGACAGCCGATCTTGCCACACTCAACTCCGCGATCGCGTCTGGGGAGAAGCAGGTCGCCCTTGGCGCGCAGCAAGTGACGTACCGCAGCATTGCGGAACTGATCGACGCCCGAAATGACGCTCGGGCACGCTTGAACGAGGCGTATGCCGAATTCAACGGCGTGCAGGTCAAGTCGAGGCAAACCCGCCTGTATCAGTCGGGTAGGGGATACTGATGGCCAAGAAACGCCGCAATGCCAGCCTGCAAGCCGCGAAAGCGCGGTACGACGCTGCCGGCACCGGGCGCCGCATGGCCGGGTGGAACACCCCGTCTTCTGGCCCCAATACCGCAATCACCGGATTGCAGAAGATTCGTGACCGGGTTCGGGACGTGGTTCGTAACGAGTGGTCCGGTGCGGCCAATGTCCGTGTCTGGACGACAAACATTGTCGGTACCGGGATCATCCCGCGCCCACGCACGCAGAACTCGTCGTTCAAGGGCAAACTGAGCAAGTTGTGGAACCGTTGGGTACGGGTCGCGGACGCCGATCAAGTGCTGGACTTCTACGGTTTGCAGGCCCTTGTCGTCCGCTCATGGTTCACCAGCGGGGAGTGTTTCATCCGGGAACGCCCCCGCCGCATGTCCGATGGCCTGCCGGTCCCATTTCAGATTCAGGTGCTTGAAGCGGACATGGTTCCCCTTCTCGACGCCGACACCTACGCAGGCATGCCGGCCGGGAACTACATCCGACAGGGCATTGAGTTCGACCAGATCGGCCGCCGGGTGGCGTACTGGATGTGGAAGAATCACCCAGGCGACAAGCAGCCGGCAAACATTCTGGCCAACATGCTGTCCCGGGTTCCGGCATCGGCGGTCTGCCATGTCTTTGAACCGCTACGCCCAGGTCAAATCCGGGGCGTGTCGGAAATGGCAGCGATCATCACGAAGCTGAAGAACGTCGCTGACTTTGACGACGCCTTGCTTGAACGCCAACGTCTTGCCAATCTGTTCACCATGTTCGTGACCCGGGCTATGCCTAGCGGGGCGAACGACCCGATGACCGGCATGGCCTATCAGGGCACCGCGGACGAACCGATTGCGGCCCTTGAACCGGGTACCTCCCAGGAATTGCTACCGGGGGAGGACGTGAAGTTTTCCGACCCTCCCGACGCGGGTGCCTCCTACGCAGAGTTCATGCGGACCCAATTGCTTGGCGTATCGGCCGGCTCTGGCACACCCTACGAGTTGCTTTCCGGCGATCTGAAGGACGTTTCAGACCGCACCTTGCGCATCGCAATCAACGAATTCCGCCGCCTGTGCGAACAGCGCCAGTGGCTTCTGTTCATTCCGCAAATGTGCCAGCCGGTACGCGACATGTGGGCGAACTATGCGTTCATCGCGGGTCTGCTGACCCTTGAGGAAGCAGAAGAAGCCAAGGACGTTCGCTGGTCGCCGCAGGGTTGGGCCTACATCCATCCGGTACAGGACGTGCAGGCCCGCGCCCTGGAAGTCGAAAACGGGTTCCGTTCCCGCGACGACGTTATTTCGGAGCGCGGCGAAGACCCCGAAACGGTCGACCAGGAGCGCGCGGACGCCAAGAAGCGGGAGGACAAACTTGGCCTTACCCCGCCACCCCCGCCCGCGCCGAACGCCGACCCGGCCAAGCAGAAACAGGCCGACCAGCAGGAAAAGAAGGAAAAGGCGGCAAACGCATTGTTGGAGCGCACGCTTGCCCTGTTAGAAGAAGACAATGGATAGCCTTTCCTCCGCCGCACTAGGCGCGGCAATGGTGAAACGTCTGCGCAAAGTCGAAGCGGTTGCCGATGAAACGCGAAAGCAGGAAGGCCCCGCCGGTCGGGACGGCGTCGACGGCAAGGATGGCCGGGATGGTACCGACGGCAAGGATGGCCGGGACGGCGTCGACGGCAAGGATGGCCGGGATGGTACCGACGGTAAGGATGGCCGGGACGGTATCGACGGCAAGGATGGCCGGGACGGTATCGACGGCAAGGATGGCCGGGACGGTATCGATGGCAAGGATGGCCGGGACGGTATCGACGGCAAGGACGGGCAAGCGCCCGACCACCAATGGGACGGCACGAAACTCCGCTTCAAAAACCCGAACGGCAAGTGGGGGAAGTTCACCAACCTGAAAGGCGACAAGGGTTCCGATGGTGGCACCGTCGTTGTTCGCACTGGTGGAGGTTCCGGAGGCAGTCTAGGGAACCTTCTCCCAGGTACAGGCAATGTCGAACCAGCAGGGGTCGCCGTACTGCAGGGCGGACAGTGGGTGAACCTGCCGTGGTCCGCGTTTATTACAGTGATTTCCGGAGCAATCGACATGGGTGTGGATTACGCACGCCGGGAGGATTTCGTTGGCGAAACCACCCTTTATCGGGGCGAAGCTGCACCCGGGGCGCTTGACTCCGCCGCGGTGTGGAAGATCAAGCGGGTTGAGTTCCTACCGGATGGCGACGTGCTGACCAAGTTTGCGGGAGGCGCCGCCGACTTTGTTAACGTCTGGAACGACCGCACTACCTTGGAGTACGTCTGATGCCTACCCGCCTGTCGGACTTCTTCACCCTCGATGAATTTGTTGCAAGCCAATACGCCTCTCGTCACGGGATAGACAACTCCCCGTCGCTTGAAATAGTCGCCAAGCTCGCCAGAACAGGGTTGGAAATGGACAAGGTGCGGCGCCTACTCGGGCGGCCAGTAATCGTGTCATCTGGATACCGTTGCCCGACCCTGAACCGCGCGATTGGCAGCGACGACGATTCTCAGCACGTCAAAGGCGAAGCAGTTGATTTCATCTGTCCAGGTTTCGGAAGCCCGCTCGACGTGTTCAACAAAATACGGTTGTCGTGTATTGAGTTCGACCAGTTGATTGTCGAGTGCGGTCGGTGGGTACACATCTCGTTTTCACCTCGAAAACGCCGCCAATGCCTTGCTTTCGACGGGCAGCACTATTTCCCTGTGGCGTAAGCGAACTGCCGCTAAGTAGTATCCCCCGCGGGTAGATGGTCAACTTGCGCCTAATCGAAAGTATTGGGCGAATCATGGACTGGAACAGTGTAGGCAACTGGCTGAAAGAAAACGCCGGAACGGGCGCCGCTTTGGTCGGTTCCCTTTTGACCGGAAACGTCCCTGGCGCCGTCGCCGCCGGGGTAGCCTTGGTAGGCAGCGCAACCGGGACGAACGACCCCGCCAAGGCGCTTGCCGCCCTGCAGACCGACCCGGCTACCGTCCTCAAGTTACGAGAACTGGCGATCCAAGAGGAAACCTCCATCCGGGAACACATCCGGGTGATGGAAGAAATGCGCCTGAAGGACGAACAGGCGGTGCACGAACAGCAACAGCAGACGATTCGTGCGGGCGATCAGGCGGAAGACGAATATGTGCGCCACACCCGACCCCTGATGGCCCGCCAGTCCTGGTACGCCACGATGGCCTACGTCATCTGTTTTGATGCCCTAAAGGCAATGGGCGTATTCAGCGTAGGTGCATCTGTTGAACTGGCCATGATTATCATCTCGCCGGCCGCAGCCTACCTCGGTTTCCGGTCACTCGATAAATTCTCCACGTTTCGGGGCGCGAAATGACTGAGAAGTACGAAGGCCCGGAACGCCGAGTGCAACCGCACCTAACAGACGGCCAAATCGAAGCAATCGCGGAGAAAGCCGCGGGGCGCGCAGTTGAACTCATGACGCAAGGAGTTTACAAGTCGATCGGGAAGTCAGTCGTTGAAAAGTTTTTCTACATTGTTGGCGTCCTGACTCTCGCCTTATATCTGTGGGCGAAAAAGAACGGGTGGGCGTGATGACATTCGACACCCTCCTGGAACTACGCGCGTACATAAACGAGCATATCGCTGCCGGTAGGGGGGATCACGCCCCGGTAATCGATCAGCGGGGGTTGGGTTTCCTGCAACCGAAGCATCACCACCGCGTCGGGCTATCTGCGCCACCAGAGGGGCACACGCATACCGCGGACAGGGTTTTCTTGAGGGCGGCGTTTTGATGGGCACTCAAACCCCACCGGAGTACAAGAATGGCTAACTACGCTGTCCAAGACCGCGCCACGGGCGAAATAGTCTATGCCTACGGGGCAGGCCAACCGGACCACACTGACACATACCCGTTTGAGCAGTTCAACCACATCCCGCAGAAGGTCGTGGTTGAGCCAGTGGTGCGCGAAATCAGCGGGGTTTCGTTCCTGCGCCGATTCTCGCGAGAGCAACGCATAGCCATTCGCAACCTGGCAAAGAACAGCCCGGTCGTCGATGACTTCATGCGCCTGCTTGATGCGACGATTGCACAGGGCGGAATGGTGAGTCTGGACGACGACGATACCGTTGCCGGAGTCTACTACCTGTCGATGGAATTGCCGGAATGGGGAATCGTCCCGACGGAGATTCTTGCCTAAATGGCAACCGTCTATTCACTGTTCTGCTGGGGAGGGTCATCGGGTAAGACGCCGACGATCAATACCACGACAGATCAACTGACACTGACCAATCACGGCTTGCGTAATGGGAAGGCACTGCAGTATGTCGGAGGAACGTTGCCTAGCGTGTCCGGTACGGCGCTTGCATTTTCCACGGACTACTACGCAAAGTGGATCAGCACCAGTCTGTTCGAGTTGTATTACGACTCAGGGCTGACCAGCAAGATCAATTTCACCTCGTCAGGCTCGGGGTGGGTGCTCAAAAGCTCGTGGTACATGGGCTTGCCGGACACTTCGCGGTGGGGAACGCGGATTTACGATGGTCGTGTGTCCTGGAATACAGCGCGCGCCGCAGCTTCAACCATTTTTGACACAGAGGTTGCTGAGTTCGGCGACGACTTCGACGACATTTCCGGGTCGTCGTTTTCGCTGACCATGAATTCGGCGGCTGTCGTTATGACCTCGCTGGTCAACGGTGTTCGCGGCAACGGATGGCACGGCGGTTTCAAGGGCGCTGGATATGTGGCGATGGTCCCGAACGGCGGCTTGACGGCGTTGGGTTCTGGAAATATCCAAGATGTGACGTTCGACGGTTTTTCCTGCAC
>Ga0075160_10001556_pt1 | contig 13890 bp, 14 predicted proteins | sample JI91814C2DNA_FD_70969 | JGI IMG/M metagenome (GOLD analysis project Ga0075160, IMG submission 70969) | Wastewater effluent complex algal communities from Wisconsin, to seasonally profile nutrient transformation and Carbon sequestration -... | ecosystem: Engineered > WWTP > Effluent > Algae... | reverse complement strand
GATGAGGACCTTCTCGAGATCGGCTCCCATGTGGGCAGCGTCCACTGCAGCTCCTGGTGTGGTGGGGCGGGTGACGTCGTTGACCTACTCAACCAGAGCCGAGGGGGCGATGGACACCCGGCCGTCGGATCGCCTCACCAGAAGGGCCCCCGGCGCGTGGACCGGACCCTGTCCGCGCCACGCCGTCAGCAGGGCGTCACAGGCCTCGACGTGGCGGGTCGAGACCTGACCGGCTGGTGCCCCCGCGGCGGCGAGCAGGCGGCGCCACACCCTCGAGCGCACGGCGATCGGGATGCCGCGCAGCACCTCGACCGACCACGGCCCACCGCCCAGCGTGGTCGCGGCGGCGTCGGCTGCGGCATCGAGGTGGTCGGCATCAGTACGAAGGTGGGATGCCGTTCGCGCCAGTGCCGCGGCGACCCCCGGCCCGAGGTCGCGCTCGAGATCAGCGACCGCCCGACGCGCCCGCACCCGCGCGAAGGTGGGGTCCTCGTTCATCGGGTCGTCCCACCAGGTCAGGCCATGCGCCGTGACCGAGGCCCGGCACTGGGCGCGAGTGGTGCCCAGCAGCGGGCGGCGGAAGCGGCCGCGCGCGGGCGGCATCCCCGCCAGGGATCGGGCACCGGATCCGCGCACCAGGCCCAGGAGCACCTGCTCGGCCTGGTCGTCGAGGGTGTGCCCGAGCAGCACGAGGGCGGCGCCGTGCCGGTCGGCGGCCTCCTCCAGCGCGCGGTAGCGGGCTGCCCGGGCGGCCGCCTCGACACCCGCACCGTCGGTGGTGACCTCGACGCGGATCATCTCGACCGGGCCCAGCCCCAAGGTGATCAGGGTCGCCGCGGCCCGGGCTGCGACCTCGGCGGAGGCTGGCTGCAGGCCGTGGTCGACCACCACCGCCCCCGCGCGGATCCCCGCCGCTGGCCCCTCGAACGCCGTCGCCGCAGCCAGCGCCAGGGAGTCCGCACCACCGCTGCACGCGACGAGCACGAGAGGGGGAGCAACGGCATCCGCCGCCGTCCCAGCGGGGGGCCCGGTGCCCGAGGCCGGGGACGAGGACAGCTCAGCGAGGGTGCGACGGACGGCGACCCGAATCGCCGCAGTCGCGGCGTCCGGCTTGCCCCACGGTCGACTCACGACCCCATCCTCCCGACCCAGCGGGTCAGCCGTGGACGCGACGGACCCAGGCCTGCGGGTCCTCGATCTCGCGGGCGAGCGGCAGGGTCTCCGGTGAGGTCCAGATCGCGTTGAACCCGTCCACCCCGACGGACTTCTGCACCCCGCGCACGAACACCGCACCGTCGCGGTACTGACGCAGCTTGGCCTCGAGGCCGAGCAGGCGCCGCAGCATCCGGTCCGGGGCCCCGGCACCCTTGCGCTTCTCGCTGAACTTCGCCCGGATGTGCGCGACGGTCGGGATGTGGGCCGGGCCGACGTCGTCCATGACCACGTCGGCGTGCCCCTCGAGCAGCGACATGACGGCGGTGAGGTCCGCCATCTTCTCGCGCTGCTCGGGTGTCGTGAACAGCCCGGTGAGACCGGTGCTGCCCTCGCGGAAGACCTCGGGCAGGCGCTGGGTCAACAGTTCAGTCAGCTCACCGAGGCGCTCGGAGTCGGGCGCGAGGTCGACGGCCAGCTCCCGAGCCTGCGCGATGAGGTGCTCGCGCAGCCAGGGGTTGGCGGTGAACTGCACCCGGTGGGTCTCCTCGTGCATGCAGACCCAGGCGCGGAAGTCCGCGCGGTCGACCCCGAGGGTCGAGGCGACGTCGATGATGTTCGGGGCGACGAGCATGAGGGCCGGTTTGCCGCCGGGCGCGAGGTCGTACTGCCCCAGCACCTTGCTCGCCATGAACGCGAGCAGGGCACCGGCCTCCGCACCGGTGACCTTGGCCCCGACCGCCGCGACGGTCGCATTGGGTGTGGCCGACTCGCCGCCGCCACGCTTGGCGATGATCTCCTCGAAGGTCGGGTCGAGCATGGCGCTCATCGAGTCGGCGTTGACGGCGATCCACGTGGCCCGGTCGACGACGAGGGCATCCGGCGCGTCATCGGGGGTGCGCAGCCGGGCGGTCTCGGCGACCGGCTCCCGCGCCGCAGCAGCGGCAGCGCGGATGGCCTCGACCTCGGCGACGGCTTCCTCGTGGGTGACGGCAGGCCCGGCGGCCACCAGCTTTCGCCCGGTTGTCTTCGCGAACTCCCAGTCGACGTATCCCACGTGGGCCCAGCCTCTCCGTTGTGCCGCGTCAGCGGCAGCCGCACCTGGTCAGGGCGGCCACGATCCGGTCCAACGCGGCCCGAGCACGCAGCGTTCCCCCGAAGTCCTCGGGGAACTCGTCGACGAGCACGACGAACGTCAGCGGGCGGCCGTCGGCGGTGACCGTCGTTCCCGCGAGCGCCGACCCCGCCTTCAGGGTGCCCGTCTTGGCACGAGGCACCCCCACGACGTCCTCGGTGGCGTCGGAGGAGAAGCGCCCGCGCATCGTGCCGGACACGCCGCTGACCGGGAGCCCCGCGATGACGTCGCGCAAGCCGGGCACCTGGTCCGGGCTGTCGGTCGCGGCCAGGTGCAGCACGCCCGACAGGGTGGCCGCACTCGCCGCCTGACCGGGGCTGAGCCCGCTGGCGTCCTTGAGCACGAGCCCCTCGGTCGGGATGCCGTGCGCCGTCAGCCGCTCGACGACGAACGCGGCGTTGTCGCCGCCCTTGGTCGTGCTCCGACCCGCCGTCGCGGCGGCCTGGCGCACGAGGTTCTCGGTCAGGGCGTTCTCGCTGCGGTCCAACGCGAGGTCCAGCACCTCGCCGTAGGTGGCGGACCGCACGCTGCCCAGGTCAACGGCATCCGCGGGTCCCGGGTCGCCCCAGGTCTTCTCGGGCGCCAGGGTGGCCGTCACCCCCTTGGCCTTGAGCGCTGCGACGAACGCCTTCGCCACCTCCGTCTCCGGGCGGATCGGTGACGGCCGTCCCGCGGCGGGCAGCTGGGTCGCGAGCCCGGTCATGACGACGGCCTGCGTGAAGCCGTCGCGCACGTCATCGGGGTTCCACTCCGGTGGGTACCGCGGCCCGGGCGCCCAGCTGAGGTCGAGGCGCAGGGTGACCTTCGTCGCGCCGGTGGGCTTCAGCGCCGCGGCGACCTGGGACGCGAGGTCGGCCAGACCGGCCCGCCCGACCACGGCATCCGGCGCCCCCTTGCCCGGCGCGAGGAGGGTGTCGCCGCCGGCGACGAGCACGAGGTCGCTCGACCCGGGGGCCGCGACCACGCGCGTCGCCATCGTCTCGCGCAGGTCGAGCGTGTCGGCGACGGCCAGCGCGGCGAACAGCTTGGCCGTCGAAGCGGGCACGCGAGGCCGGTCGGCGTCGAGCGCGTAGAGCTCGTCCCCGGTGATGGCGTCGCGCACGCTGATGCCGACGCCGCCCTTGAGGGCCGGGTCGTCCGAGGCGCCACCGAGGGCGGCGGCCAGACCCTCGGCCGTCGGGACGGGAGCAGCAGTGCTCGCTGCGGTGAGCAGCGAGTCGTCGGAGGCGGCTGGCGCCGGGGAGGGCAGGAGCACCGGCACCGGGGTGCCGGACACCGTCGGGGCGGGGATCGCCACCGGACGATCGAGGGTGAGGATGCCGGGCGCGACGTCCATGACGTCGGCCGCGGCGTAGCCCGTGGCCGCGAGGAGGACCGCGAGGGAGGCGAGCATGACTCGTCTCACGGCCACTCCCTTCGCCCTCGACCCCGCCTATGGGCCACACTGTGCACGGAGCCTAGGTCAACCACCTGTCACCCCCAGCACCCTCACTCAAGGAGAGTCCGTCGTGGAGTTCGACGTCACCATCGAGATCCCCAAGGGGCAGCGCAACAAGTACGAGGTCGACCACGAGTCCGGGCGCATCCGCCTGGACCGGATGCTGTTCACCGCGATGGCCTACCCCTCGGACTACGGCTACATCGAGGACTCCCTCGGCGAGGACGGCGACCCGCTCGATGCGCTGGTGCTGCTCGACGAGCCGACCTTCCCCGGCTGCCTCGTGCGCGCCCGCCCCATCGGCATGTTCCACATGCGTGACGAGGCCGGTGGTGACGACAAGATCCTGTGCATCCCGGCGGGCGACCCGCGCAAGTACCACATCCGCGAGATCGAGGACGTCAGCGAGTTCGACCGCCTCGAGATCCAGCACTTCTTCGAGACCTACAAGGACCTCGAGCCCGGCAAGTCGGTCGAGGGCGCCCACTGGGCGGGCCGCGACGAGGCCGAGAACTGCATTCGTGAGGCCATCACCCGCGCCAAGGAGGCCGGCATCTCCACGGCCCGCTGGCGCATGCCCGAGCACGACGACCTCGTCTGGGACGGCGGCTCCTCGCAGCGCACCCCCGAGGAGATCTCGGCAGCGTCCGAGCGCGCCCGCAACGAGCTCGCCACCAAGGAGAACCCGCTCAGCGACAACGCCTGAGCACCGACCAGGGTGGGCGGGGCCGGCCGTGAACGGCCCGGCAGGGCCCCGGCTACCACCCTCGGGTGCCGGGTTCTCCCTTGAAGGGGCCGACCACCCGTGAGGTGATCCAGCCTCCGTAGAACCCACCAGCCTGGGCGGTCACGACCTCGCCGTCGACGAGGCAGCGATCCATGGCGCCCGGCATGAGTGCCACGTGACCGACGAGCGCCTCGAAGCCGGGGCTGGGGCGGGGGTACGCCCACGCGGCGCGCAGTGCCACGGCACCCCCACCGACGGCATCCCCACCGACGACGTCGAAGTACGCGGCGACGCCCTTGAACTCACACCAGGTCGAGCCGGCCGTGGGACGCAACGCCCCCGCCACGAACGCTCCCTCGGGCAGGTAGTAGGTCGGCGGGTGGCTGGTCTCGAGCACGCGCAGCGACGCCGTGGTGTCGGCGATGAGTACTCCGCCGAACCAGACCTGCACGTGCTCGGCGCTGGCCTCGACCCGGGGTGGGCGCGGGTAGTCCCACACGGACTCCTGCCCCGGCCCGACCGGGTACGGCCTCGGGTGGCTCATGACGTCTCCACCCGGGCCAGCGCGGCCCGCATGGCGGTCCCGAACGCGTCGACCGAGCCGTCGAGGGCCTTGAGCTCACGGGGTCCGAGCAGGGTCGTGTGGCTGCCGTCGGCCCGCACCCCGAGCACCACGGGTAGGCCGCTGACCGCGCACGCAGCGGCCTCGTCGGGCGTCGTCTCCTTGCGGTGGACCAGGCGAACGTGCACGGGCAGGACCGCGGCCATCTCGTCCCAGGCCCGCTTGCGCCGCACGGGGCCGTGCGTGACGTCGCACAGCGAGCACTCGGTGCGGCCGAGCAGGTGCCCGACGACGTAGGTGAGCTCACCGACGACCCCGCCGTCGGCGGCGTACACCCCGACGGCCTCGACCACGTGCGCTGACATGGCCCAACGCTAATCCGCAGCGCCCTGCGGCCCGTTCAGGCTTCGACAAACCCCGCTCAGCAGGGCGGATGCCGTGGGTGCGGTCAGCGTCGCAAGCGGTAGCCCGCGCCCCGCACCGTCTCGATCCGGTCGCGGCCGACCTTGGAGCGCAGCTGGGCGACGTAGACGTCGACGACGTTCGACCCCGGGGCGAAGTCGAAGCCCCACACGAGGTCCAGCAGCTGCTCGCGCGAGAGCACCTGGCCGGCGTGGCGCATCAGGGTCTCGAGCAGCTGGAACTCGCGCTCGGTCAGGTCGTGATCCGCGCCCCCCACCGTCAGCCGCCGCTCGAGCAGGTCGAGCTCGACGTCACCGGCCGTCAGCCGCGTGTCGTCGGCCCGCGGGGAGCCAGCGCCCACCCGCCGCGACTCGGCCAGGCGCAGCGCCACCCTGGCCTCGAGCTCGGCGAAGTGGAACGGCTTCACGACGTAGTCCGTGGCGCCGGTGGTGAGGCCCGCGACGGTGTCGCGCACCCCTCCCCGGGCCGTCAGCACGATGACGGGGACGTCACTGCCGCTCCCCCGCAGGTCGGCCAGGACCTCGAGCCCGTCGCGGTCCGGAAGGCCGAGGTCCAGCACGACCAGGTCGATGTCGCCGGCCAGGGCCAGGTGCAGGCCCGTGGTGCCGTCCGCAGCGACCGAGGTCGTGTGCCCGGCCGCGCGCAGGCCGCGGTCGAGGAAGTCGGAGATGCGCGTCTCGTCCTCGACGATCAGGATGCGTGCCACCGGATCACCCTCTCACCGGGAGGTGCAGGCGAACCCGCGCCCCGGCAACCGTGTCGTCGATGACGACCTCACCGTGGTGGGCCCGCGCGATACCCGCGACGATCGCGAGACCCAGGCCCGCTCCGTCGGCGCGTGACGTGCCGGCCCGCACGAAGCGCTCGAGCACCCGGGCCCGCTGCTCGGGGGCGATGCCCGGGCCGCTGTCGTGCACCCACAGGTCGACCGAGTCGCCGCTGATCGCGCTGCCGATCCGGATGAGGTCGCCGGGTTCGGTGTGGGCCACGGCGTTCTCGGCGAGCTGGAGCATGGCCTGGAGCACGCGCTGCTCGTCGGCACTGAAGAACCCGGCACCGACCTCGTCGAGCTGCCAGTCGCGGTCGGCGAGCGATCGCGCGCGGGTGAGCACGCCGAGGGTGAGCTCGCTCAGCTCGACCGACCCGAGGACGACGAAGTCCGGGCCGTCCGAGCGGGCGAGGGTGAGCAGGTCCTCGACGAGGCGCCCCATGCGGTCGAGCTCGTCGAGGACCACGGCCATGGATGCCGCGCGCTCGGCTGGCACCTCGCTCAGGGTCTCGAGGTTGCCCCGCACGATGGTGATGGGCGTGCGCAGCTCGTGGCTGGCGTCGTCGAGGAACTGCCGCTGGTCGGCGAAGGCGTGCTCGAGCCGGTCGAGCATGCCGTTGAACGTGCCCGCGAGCTGGGCGACCTCGTCGGTCCCGCGCACCTCGAGGCGCCGCGACAGGTCGGAGGCACCGATCTCCTCGGCCGCGCGGCGCACGTCATCCACCGGTCGCAGCACCCGGCCCGCGGCCACCCAGGCCAGGGCGCTGGCGATGAGGAGTCCGACGGCACCCGCACCGAGGAGCACGTACGTGACGACGTCGACCTCGCGCCGCTCCAGGTCGCGGAACACGCCCACCACCAGCGCCCCACGCGTCGTCGAGCCCTCGACGAGCACCGGGACGACGCGGTAGGTGACCACGCCGCGCTCGGTCCGGACCTGACCGGTGCGGGTGTCCTGGGCGGCGGCGAAGGCGGCCACGGCATCCGGATCGAGGTCCAGACGGGCCGGCGGCTCCTGCGCGACGCGGCTGACCGGCACCCCGTCCACCAGCCCGATGAGGGTCTCGTTCGTCTGGGGGATGCTGCGCTGGAGGTGCAGCTGGAGGAGCCGTCGGGGGTCGTCGAACGGTGCCCGGGTCACGGGGTCGATGCCGGTCTGGGCCAGCGCGCGGAACTCGTCGACCTCCTGCGTCAGGGTGGCGTCGATGCGGTCGTCGACGCGCGCCATGAGGTACTGGCGGGTGATGACGAGGCTGACGAGCAGGGCCAGCGCGACCAGGGCCAGCTGGACGAGCAACAGCCGGGCCCTGGCCGAGTCGCGAGGGCGCCAGGACCGCGCGGCTGACTCAGCCAACGGTGAACTCGAAGTCGTCGTCGACCGCGTCGCCGTCGTCATCGACGACCCCGGCGTCGGTGGTCGGGTCGAACCGGCCGTCACCGTCATCGGCGTACAGGAGGGCGACCAGCTCACCGCTCACCTGCACGGGGGTGGTCAGGTCGATCGTGACGGGGCGCGTGGTGCCGGCCCTCACCAGGGCGCTGCCGAGCACCGCTCGACTCCGGGGGTCGATGACGACGACGTGCCCGTCGGTGGTGGGCAGGCGTACCTCCCGGACGAGAACCGTGGTGCCGTCGCCGCGCTGGTCGTCGACGTCCACCTCGGCGTCGTCGTCTCGCACGACAGCCACGACCGGGGCAGCGCCTCCGGACTGCGCGGAGGCCGTCGGCGTGGGCGACGGGGTGCCGGATGCCGTTGCGTCGTCGTTCGCTGGCGAGCCGGACAACACGATGGGGGCACCGATGACCTCGGGCTCGGGGTCGTTGCCGCAGGCGCTGACCGCGAGCGCCACGACGGCCACGAGGGCGACCGATGCGGCGCGTCGAGGGGCTCGCGCAGCAGGCTGCCCGGCGGGAGTGCTCGCTCCACGGGCGGTGGCAGCTCGGGTCGTGCGCATGGGGACCATCGTGCCTCGTCCGGGTGAGCGCAGCGTGAGTGCTTCATGAAGGATCCTTCATGCGCGGGCGGTTTCGCCGGTTCACCCCGAGCAGCAGAAATGCCCCCGACCGGAGTCGAGGGCATCATCTGAGCCGCCTATCGGAATCGAACCGATGACCTATTCATTACGAGTGAATCGCTCTGGCCGACTGAGCTAAGGCGGCGTGCGCCCGAGCAGGCTCAGGCACGCCGCACGAGTATACGAGTCGACCGCGGTCGGCGCGAATCCCGCCCCTGCTCAGGGCGCGAGGGAGGACCAACCAGCCCGGACGGCATCCCACCTCGTCAGCAGGACAAGCCGTCCTCGGGCACGGTGCCCTTGAGGTAGTAGGCATCGACCGCCTTGTCGACACAGTCGTTCGAGCGCGTGTAGGCCGTGTGCCCGTCACCGTCGAAGGTGATGAGCGAGGCGTCGGCGAGCTGGTCGCGCAGCCGCACCGACCACTCGTAGGGGGTGGCGGGGTCACGGGTCGTGCCGATGACGACGATCGGCGCCGCACCCTGCGCCGCGACGGTCTTCGGCTCACCGGTGGGCTCGATCGGCCAGAACCCGCACGGCAGCGAGCTCCACATGAGGAACGGCCCCCACGTGGGCGCGTCCGCCACCGACTCCTGAGCCAGGCGGGCCCGCTCGGCCACGTCGTTCGGCTCCGGCTTGTCGAGGCAGTTGACCGCGTAGATGACCTCCATGATGTTGCCGGCGTACTGGCCCCCGGGGTTGCGGTCCGCGTACTGGTTCGCGAGCTGCATGAGCGAGGTGCCGTCGCCCTTGAGCGCCTCGGACATCGAGTCCACGAGGGTTCGCCACTGCCCCTGGTCGTACATGGCGGCAGCGATGCCCAGCGAGGCCCAGCCCTCGGTGAGCTGGGGAACGGCGTTGTCGCCGGTGCGCGGCAGCGGGTTGCTGTCCACCGCGAGCAGGAAGGCGCGCAACCCCTCCATGACCTCGTCGACGGAGGTCCCGAGCGGGCAGTCCCCCTCCTCGACGCAGTACGCAGCCCACTCGCGGGTGGCTCGTTCGAAGCCCTTGGCCTGACCGAGGTTGATCTCCTCAGCCGTGAGGTCCGGGGCGACGACACCGTCGAGCACCATCCGGCCGACCTGCTCCGGGAAGAGGTCGGCGTAGATGGTGCCGAGGTAGGTGCCGTAGGACTTGCCGAGGTAGGTGAGCTTCTCCTCGCCGAGCGTCGCTCGCAGGATGTCCATGTCGCGTGCGGCGTCCTGCGTGGACACGTGCCCCAGCAGCGGCCCCGCAGTGTTGGCGCAGCTCTGGCCCAGGCCCTCGGCGGTCTTGGCGAACGCCTGCTCCTCTGCCGGGTCGTCCGGGGTGGGGTCCGACCCGAGGAAGGTGTCGAGCTCGGCGTCGGTGAGGCAGTCGATCGGAGCCGACCGGCCGACCCCGCGCGGGTCGAAGCCGACGACGTCGTAGGCGTCGCGCACTCCCTTGCCGACGATGAAGTCAGCCGCCCGCGCGTAGTCCACCCCGGATCCGCCGGGGCCACCCGGGTTCACGACGAGCGAGCCGATCCGCCTCGACTCACGCGCTGCCGGGACCTTGATGACCGAGACCTCGATGGTGTCGCCCTGCGGCTGCGCGTAGTCGAGCGGAACCGTGAGCGTGGCGCACTGCGCCCCTTCGCAGTCGCTCCACGCGAGCTGCTGGCTGTAGAAGGAGGAGAGTCCTTCGGCACCGGGCGGTGGGGTCTGCGGCGCCACCGAGGTGCGCTCGTCGCCGGAGCCGCCGATCCCGGGGATCGTGCAGCCGGACGCCATCAGGGCGGCGGCCGTGACACCGGCAAGGGCAGCGAACCGACGGCGTCTCATGGCTCGCACGATAAGCGAGCAAGCTGCGCAGGGCGGAATCGAGCAGGTCACGATCCGGTCGCGGCGGCACGTCGGGTGACCGCCATCGAGTCCTGCTGGCAGGGGGTCGGATGCCGGCGGGTCGCCTCAGCGGGGCAGCCGCAGCTGCAGGGACATCGCCTCGAGGGCCAGGAGCGGGTTGACGTTGGCGCCGATGCGCTCGCGGGCCGTGCCGATCGCGTCCATGGCCCGCAGCAGGGCCTCGGCCTCGAAGACCTCGCTGACTCGCTGCACCACCTGACGACTGTCCTCGTTGATGAGCGGCGTCCCGGCGCCGGTGCGCAGCACGAGCGCGTCGCGGTACACCGACAGCAGGTCGACCAGCGAGCGGTCGATGACGTCGCGGGTGAAGCGCGTGGCCCGGGTCTTCTGCTCCTTCTCCAGCGACGACAGCTGCGAGCGGATGTGCGGCGGCTGGGTGCGTGCCGACGGGTCGGCCCCGAGCACCTCCATCAGCCGGACCCGCTCTGCGGCGTCCCGCTCGCTGGAGGCCGCGGCCGACTCCTCCGTCGCGATGGTGACGAGGTCGCCGGCCGCCCCCACGGCATCCCCGACGCTCGAGATCTTCGCTGCAAGAGCCACGACGTCGTGGCGACGGATGCGCGCGTGCTCGTCACGGGCGAGCCTGCGGGCCAGACCGACGTGCGACTGGGCGGCCCGCGCGGCGTACAGCGCCATCGGCGGGTCGACCCCGTCGCGCCGGGTGAGCAGGTCGGCGACGGCCTCGACCGACGGGGTGCGCAGGCGAACGTGCCGCGAGCGCGAACGGATCGTGATGATGACGTCCTCGACGGAGGGAGCGCACAGCATCCACACCGTCCGGGGAGTGGGCTCCTCGAGAGCCTTGAGCAGTGCGTCGGCCGCGCGCTCGGTGAGGCGGTCGGCATCCTCGACGATGATGATCCGGTAGCGGCCGACGGACGGGCTCCTGGCGGCGAGCTGCACGAGGTCGCGCGCCTGCTCGACCTTGATCGTCAACCCTTCGGTCGCGATGACGTCGACGTCGGCGTGGGTGGCCTCCAGCGCCGTGCGGCACTCGCGGCAGGTGCCGCAGCCACCGTCCGGGCAGAGCAGGGCGGCAGCGAAGGCGCGGGCCGCCACCGAGCGACCCGACCCGGGCGGGCCGGTGAACAGCCAGGCGTGGGTCATCGCCGCGGGGGTTGTCACCGCGTGCTCCAGCGTCGCGACGGCCACCTCCTGACCGATGACGTCTCGCCAGACGCTCACGGCGCAGCACCCGGGTCTGCGGCCACGAGGCCCGTCGCCTCGAGTCGGGCGAGCACCTGCTCGTGCAGGCGCTCCGGGGGCTGCGTGCCGTCGAGGACGAGGTAGCGGTCCGGGTGCTCGGCCGCCATCGTGAGGAAGTGGTGGCGAATGGCCTCGTGGAAGGCGTCGGCCTCGGACTCGAGCCGGTCGTGGGTGCCGCCCCGGCGGCGGCGGCCCTCGGCAGCGGTGATGTCGACGATGACCGTGAGGTCGGGCACGAGCCCGCGCACCGCCCACATCTGCAGGTCGTGCACCTCTGCCGCGCCGAGGTCGCGCCCCGCCCCCTGATAGGCGACGGAGGAATCGGTGTAGCGGTCGGTCAGCACCACCTCGCCCCGCTCGAGCGCCGGGCGGACCAGCTGGTCGACGTGGTGGGCCTTGTCCGCGGCGAAGAGCAGGGCCTCGGCCCGCGGTGAGACGTGGTCACCGTGCAGGACGAGGTCGCGGATCGCCGCACCGAGTTCGGTGCCGCCGGGCTGGCGGGTGACCGTGACCGTGCGCCCGCGGGCACGCAGCGCCTGCGCGAGCAGCCGCACCTGGGTCGACTTGCCCGCGCCGTCGCCACCCTCGAAGGCGATGAACAACCCGTCGTGTCCTGTCACGCAGGCGAGCCTAGGCCAGTGCGGCGACAGGCTCAGCCCACGTCGTGCCGGTCGGCGTTGGCGTGGATCGCGTCGTGAACGTACTGCGCGAGCCGCGGCGCGAGGTCCTCGTAGGTCTTGGTGAACCGCGGGTCGGCGACGTACATGTCGGCCAGGCCGCGGTGGAACGTGTGGTCCAGGTCGTAGAACCGCTGCGCGATGTGCTCGCGGTGCGCCTCGGCCACAGCCATCGCCTCGTCCGAGTCGGGGGCGGCACCCGAGGTGAGGGCGGCCACGAACGCCGCGTTGACGGCATCCATCTCGGCCTTGACCTGCTCCCAGTCGGCCGGGGTGTAGCGCTTGGTGCGTGACGCCGACTGCTTCCAGGCGGTGGTCTCACCCCAGCGCTGCTCGGCCTCGGCCTGGTGGTCCTCGGAGAAGCCGTCGCCGAACAGGCCCTTGAGCTCCTCGGTCGTCGCGGGTCGGTCGTTCATTTCTGCCTCCAGTGCTGCGTCGATGGCCGAGACGAGGTCGGTGAGCTCGCCCAGCCGGGTCAGGACCACCTCGCGCTGGCGTCGCAGGTGCTCGGCTGCCGTCCCCTGCCCGTCGAGCAGGTCGCGCACCTCGGTGAGCGGCAGGCCGAGCCGACGGTAGGTGACGACGGTCGCGAGCCGGGCCAGGTCGGCGTCCGTGTAGAGGCGGTACCCGGCGTGGGTGCGCGCGCTCGGCACGACGAGACCCTGCGCGTCGTAGTGGTGCAGGGTGCGCACCGTGACGCCGAAGGTCTGTGACACCTGGCCCACCGTGAGGTCCACGGATGCAGTGTGCTGGCTCGTTGCGGTCATGTCACCACCATGACGCCTCACGTCGCGTGAGGGTCAAGCCGGATGCCGCAGGTCAGCCCTTCGGGGTGTTGTCGAACCAGTTCGCCAGGGCGGTGGCCAGACCGATGTCCCCACGGGCCTTGATCTTGCCCATCATGAACATCATTGCCGGGTTCCCGGACCCGGTGATGAGCTTGAAGAACTCCACGGGGCCGAGCATGAGCGACAGGTCGGGTGCGTCGCTCGCGCCCGGTTCGATGCGGCAGGTGCCGTTCTCGACGACGACCGCATAGGTGTCGCTGCTGTCGCCCGGGCCCCCGGTGATGCGGAAGTCGATCCGCGCGTTGCGGTCGCCGGCCTTGTCGGGGAGGAACTGCGCGGGGAAGTGCGCGAAGACCTTCTCGAGGATCTCCTGACGGTGCTCACCGGCGAGGTCGGAGCGGATGTCGGCGTCGGACATGCCCTTGATGAGGGCGAACATGCCATCGGGCGACAGCGATGCGAGGGTCTCGGGGTTCAGCGGCATGACAACTCCGGGGTCGTGCCCCGGTCATGGACGGCCCGGGCTGTCCCCAGAACCTACTGTCGAGTAACCGTCGGGGCAAGGGCGCCACGCGCCGCCCCCGGGGCGCAGAGTCGCTCCACGTGGTCGGCACCCTCGCGCCCCGCGTCATGGCTGCGCATCTCGGCCCCGATGCGCTGCGCGGCGGCGCGGTACCCCGGGTCGTGCAGCACCCGACGCACAGCGGCACGCAGCCGGCGCGGTGACGGGCTCGTCGTGCGCATCCGCACCCCGACACCGCTCCACCGGATCCGGGCACCGATCTCGGCCTTCTCCTCGGTCGACCCGACCTGGACCAGGGGCACCCCGTGGTGAAGGGCGGTCGTGACCCCCGTGAATCCGCCGTTGGCGACGCACACGTCGACGTGTGGCAGGAGCAGGTCGTAGGGGACGAACTCGCACACCCGGGCGTTCGCGGGCAACGGCGCCCCCAGAGCGGCGACGAGGTCGGGTTCGGCCACACGCCCCGTGGTGACGACGACGAGGACGTCCTCGTCGGCCAGGGCGCGCAGGGCCGGCACGACCAGCTCGCGCATGTCCGGCCGGATGCTGCCCTGTGTCACGTGGACCACCGGGCGCCTCGAGGTCAGCA
>Ga0075160_10001555_pt1 | contig 13894 bp, 12 predicted proteins | sample JI91814C2DNA_FD_70969 | JGI IMG/M metagenome (GOLD analysis project Ga0075160, IMG submission 70969) | Wastewater effluent complex algal communities from Wisconsin, to seasonally profile nutrient transformation and Carbon sequestration -... | ecosystem: Engineered > WWTP > Effluent > Algae... | reverse complement strand
GGCGATCTCGACCTCTACGTCTGCAACCTCGAGTCGCCGAACCTGCTCTACGTGAACCAGGGCGACGGCACGTTCGTCGAGAAGGCGGGCCCGTTCGGGCTCGGCCTGGTCGCCGCCAGCACGGGCTGCGCGTTCGCCGACTACGACAACGACGGCGACCTCGACCTCTACGTGCTGACCAACCGCGTGCTGAAGCACCTGCTGCCGGACGAGATCGTGGCCGAGGTCACGCTGCCGAAGGCGATGCGCAAGACGAAGGCGGAGCTGCTGCCGCCGTATCCGACGTTCGAGAAGGACGAGCGCGGCGACCTCGTCGTGCCGAAGGGCTACGAGGACCAGTTCTTCACGCTGCCGGGCTCGCCGGCCCCGTTCCAGGCCGGGCAGTGCGATCGCCTGTTCCGCAACGATGGTTATGCGCGCTGGGTCGACGTGACGAAGGACGCGGGCATCCACGACCAGGGCAACGGCCTGTCGGTGGTGTGGTGGGACTGCGACGGCGACGGGCTGCTCGACCTCTACGTCGCCAACGACTTCCAGTCGCCCGACCAGCTGTATCGCAACCTCGGCAGTGGCCGCTTCGCCGACGTCACGAAGGAACGGCTGCCGCACACGGCGTTCTTCGGCATGGGATGCGACTTCGGCGACCTCGACCACGACGGCCGCTTCGACCTGCTGGTCGCCGACATGTCGAGCACCCAGCACTACTGGGGCAAGATGCTGATGGGCAGCATGGACCAGCACCGCTGGTTCCTGATGCACGCCGAGCCGCAGCAGTACATGCGCAACGCGCTGTACGTGAACACCGGCACCGAGCGCTTCCTCGAGGCGGCGCACCTAGCCGGGCTCGCCAGCACCGACTGGACGTGGGCGGTGCGCTTCGCGGACCTCGACGACGACGGCTGGCTCGACTTCTTCGCCACCAACGGCATCCCGGTGTTCACCGACAATCCGGACACCGGCGAACGCTTCGCGAAGCTGTGGCGGGAAGGCTCGCACCAGCAGGCGCTGGAACTGTTCCGCGCGATCCCGAGCGTCGCCGAGAAGAACATAGCACGCCGCAACGACGGGGCCGCGTTCGGCGGGCTGCACTTCACCGATGCCGGGGCCGCGTGGGGGCTCGACGAGAGCAGCGTCGCGCACGGTGCCGTCGTCGTCGATCTCGACCGCGACGGCGATCTCGACGTGCTGACCAACAACCTGAACGCGCCGTGCAGCCTGTTCGAGAACCGCGGCAGCGACGGGCATCGGGTGCTGGTCGAGTTGCGCGGCGAGACGAGCAACCGGCAAGGGGTCGGTGCGGTCGTCACGGTGACCGCGGGCGCGGCGACGCAGACGGCGCAGGTGTCCCTGACGCGCGGCTACATGAGTGCGGGCGACGCGGTGGTGCACTTCGGCCTCGGGGCGACGACGACGATCGACGCGCTCGAGGTCCGGTGGCCTAGCGGGTCGGTGCAGCGCTTCGAGAAGCTCGCGGTGGATCAGCGGTACACGGTGGCGGAGGGGCCGCCGCCGCAGCCGTTCCTGGGGATCATCGACGACTTCGGTGACGACGACCTGAATCGACATTGGTTCGCGTCGTCGGCGGACGGTGTTCGCCATGTCGAACGCGACTTCGACGACTACGCCGTGCAGCCGCTGTTGCCGCATCGCTTGTCGCGACTTGGCCCGGGCGCTGCGGTCGGCGATGTCGACGGCGATGGGCGCGACGAGTACTGGATCGGCGGTGCTGCCGGTCAGGCGGGCATCTTGATGCGGATCGGAGGCAAGGAGGACGAGGCCATTCCTGGGCCCTGGCGCGACGACGCCGAGTGCGAAGATCTCGGCGCCTGCTTCCTCGACTTCGATCGCGACGGCGATCTCGACCTGTTCGTCGCCAGCGGTGGCGTCGAAGCCGGGGAGCGCACCGAGCTGCTGCGCGATCGGCTGTACGTGAACGACGGCAAGGGCGCCTTCACGCGCGCGCCCGACGGCGTGCTACCAGACCTGCGCGACAGCTCGAGCTGCGTCAGCGCCGCCGACTTCGACCGCGACGGCGATCTCGACCTGTTCGTCGGCACGCGTGTCGTGCCGGGGCGCTTCCCGCAGTCGGGACCAAGCCGTTTGCTGCGCAACGACAGCGGCCGCTTCGTCGACGTCGCCGCCGAGCTGGCCCCGGGACTGCGCGAGACAGGGATGGTGACGAGTGCGGTGTGGACCGACGTCGACGCCGACGGGTGCGTGGACCTCGTGGTCGCCGCCTCGTGGCAGCCAATTCGGGTGTTCGGCAACGAACGCGGAGAACGGCTGGTCGACCGCACGCAGGCGCTCGGGCTGCAGGAGCTGCGCGGGCAGTGGAACGGGCTGGCTGCTGGCGACCTCGACGGGGACGGGGATATCGACTTCGCCGTCACCAACCTAGGGCTGAACACGAAGTACAAGGCCACGTCGCAGAAGCCGCTGCGGCTCTACGCGCGCGACTTCGACGGCAACGGCACCTTCGACGTCGTCGAGAGCAAGGCCGCGGCCGAAGGCGAACTGCCGGTGCGCGGGCTCAGCTGCAGCAGCCAGGCGATGCCGTTCGTGCGCGAACGATTCCCGACCTACGACCAGTTCGCCCGCGCGAAGCTCGGCGACATCTACGGCCAGGCCCTCGGCGACTCGCTGGTGCTCGAGTGCAACGAGCTGCGCCACGTCGTCCTCGAACAGCGCGACGGGCGCTTCCACGCAACGCCGCTGCCGTGGCTGGCGCAGGTGTCGACCGCGTTCGGCGTCGCCATCACCGATGCGGACGCGAACGGGGTGCAGGACATCGTGCTGGTGCACAACTTCTTCTCGCCGGAGCCCGAGACCGGCCGCAGCGATGGTGGCCTCGGCCTCTGGTTGCGTGGCCTCGGCGAGATGCGGTTCGAGGGGGTGTCGGGCGATTTCTCCGGACTGCTCGCAGCGGGCGACGCGAAGGCGCTGGCGCTGCTCGACCTCGGTGGCGGTGTCGCCACGCTGCTGATCACGCGCAACGCTGAATCGGCGCTGCTCCTGCACTCCATTCGGGGCCGTCACTCCTTCCCACCCGTCGATCTGTTCCTCAAGGTGCGCCTGCGCGGCCCCGCCGGCAACCCGACCGGCGTCGGCGCGCGCATCGAACTGCTGCAGAACGGCAAGGTGCTGGCGCGCGGCGACGTGCAGGCCGGCGGCAGCTACCTTGCGCAGAGCTCGCCGAGCGTGGCGTTCGCGAAGGTCCCGGCCGACGCGGTCGTGCGCGTGCACTGGCCCGACGGCAGCAGCTCCGAGACGAAGGTGACGAAGCCGTCCGGGCCGATGGAGGTGGCACGATGAGATCCTGGATCCCGCTGCTGGTCGCCGCCGCCGCGGCTTCCGCCTGCAGCCGCAACGAGGCCCACCCGCCGTCGCACGAGCGCATGGTGGCGCTGCTCGACGAGCTGGCCGCGAAGGCCGACGTCGACAATCCGTTCTTCGGGCACCAGCGCCTCGACACGCTGCGCAAGCAGCTGCAGGAGGCCGGTCCTCGGGCCGACTGGCGGCTGCGCTGGGAGACCGCGACCGCCGCCCTCGAACAGGGCCTCGAACGCGAGGCGATCGACCTGCTGACCGCGACCCACGAAGCGATCGCGCGCGGCGAACTCGCCGCCGAGCCGTCCGGCCGTGTCGGGGTCGCGTTCCAGCTGGGTCTCGCGTGGCTGCGCTTCGGCGAGACCGAGAACTGCTGCAAGCTGCCGAACCAGGAGCGCTGCATCCTGCCGATCCGCGGCTCCGGCACGCACAGCGAGCGCAGCGGTTCGGAGAACGCGCTGCGCTACTTCGACGAGGTGCTGCAGAGCGTGGCACCCGGCGACTACTGGCACTGGCAGACGCTGTGGCTCGCCAACATCGCGCACATGACGCTCGGCTCGTGGCCCGACGGGCTGCCGCCGGCCCTGCGCCTGCCGCAGAAGGCGTTCGAGCCGGAAGCGGCGCTGCCGCGCTGGTGCAACGTCGCGGCCGAGGCGGGTATCGAGCGGCTCGGCACCGCGGGCGGCGTCGTCTGCGAGGACTTCGACGGCGACGAGTGGCTCGACTTCGTCGTCTCCGACTGGGCACCGCACGGCCAGCTGCGCTTCTTCCGCAATCGTGGCAACGGCACGTTCGAGGAACGCACCGAAGCCGCAGGGCTCACCGGTATCACCGGCGGACTGCACCTGGTGCACGCCGACCACGACAACGACGGCGACGTCGACGTGCTGGTGCTGCGCGGCGGTTGGTGGTTCGAGCACGGGCGGCTGCCGTGCTCGCTGCTGCGGAACCGCGGCGACGGGTTCTTCGACGACGTCACGCTCGACGTCGGCCTCGGCGAACGGCGCGAACCGACGCAGACGGCGGCGTTCGCCGACTTCGACCGCGACGGCGACCTCGACCTCTACATCGGCGGTTCGCGCTCGCCGCGCGTCGCCTGCACGTCGCACCTCTACCGCAACGACGGCGGCACGTTCGTCGACGTGACCAACGCGGCCGGTGTCGCGGACGAGCGCTACGCCAAGGGCGTCGCGTGGGGCGACGTCGACGGCGACGGTTGGCCCGATCTCTACGTCAGCAACATCGGCAGCGAGAACCGGCTCTACCGGAACCGCGGCGACGGCACGTTCCTCGACATCGCGCCGTCTGCGGGCGTGACGAAGCCGGTCAACAGCTTCCCGACCTGGTTCTGGGACTTCGACAACGACGGCGCGCTCGACCTGTTCGTCGCCAACTACGACACCGGCGTGGCGCACCTCGCGTCGTTCCACCTCGGCGGCAACCTGCCGTTCGCGACGGCGGCGTTCTACCGCGGCGACGGCAAGGGCGGCTTCCGCGACGTGACGCGCGAGCTCGGCTTCCGCATGCCGACGATGCCGATGGGCTGCAGCGTCGGCGACCTCGACGGCGACGGCTGGCTCGACTGCTACCTCGGCACCGGCGATCCGTCCTACTCGTCGCTGATGCCGAACGTGGCGCTGCGCAACGTCGGCGGCAAGGCGCTGCAGGACGTGACGATGGCGACCGGGCTCGGCCACCTGCAGAAGGGCCACGGCGTCGCCTTCTGCGACTACGACCACGACGGCGACCAGGACGGGTTCGAGGTGCTGGGTGGCGCCTATCCGGGCGATGCGTTCCGCAGCGCGCTGTTCGCCAATCCAGGCCACGGCAACCACTGGCTCACCCTGCGCCTCGTCGGCGCCGAGAGCCCGCGCTGCGGGATCGGCGCGAAGGTCTGCGTCACCGTGCGCGAAGGGGGCGCGAGCCGGCGGATCTGGCGACACGTGGGGCCCGGGGCGTCGTTCGGCGGCAACCCGATGCGTCTGGAGATCGGGCTCGGCAAGGCGGAACGCATCGAGCGCGTCGAGGTGACCTGGCCGCGCCGCGGCACCGTGCAGACGCTGGTCGACGTGCCGATGGACACGATCGTGCGCGTCGTCGAGGGCGAGAAGAACTGCGAGCGGTTGGCAATTCCGGCGGTCCCGGAGCGTCGCTGAGCGATGTCCGTGGAGCGCCTGCGAGGCCCGCCCTCGCGGCCATGGTTCGACCGGAGGATTGGCATGCTGGGCAAACTGTTCTGGCTGTTCGACCCACGCGGTGCCGTGGCGCGCCGCGGCTACGCGATCGCGGTCACGCTGGTGGTGGTCGCCAAGCTGGTGCTCGACGGCTGGTTGTTCACTCAGGTCCACGGCGAGATCTGGGTTCCGGTCGCCCAGTTGGTCGTCGTCCCGGGTGGGCTCGGTACGTGGAACGCGGGCGGTGGTGCCGTGCCGATCGGTCTCGCGGGCCTGCCGCTCGTGGCTGCGCTGGTCGCCTTGACGATCCGGCGCCTGCGCGACGTCGACGGGTCCCCGTGGTTCGCGGTGCTGCTGGTCCTGCCGGTCGCGAACTGGCTCGTCCTGATCGCCCTTGCGGTCGCGCCGACGGCAGAGCCACGCCCGGTCGGCGCCGGCGCATCGCCCGAGCCGCCATCCGCCGCCGAGGAGCCGGCGGCGGCAACGAGGTCGGCCGGACCGGCCTCCAGGGACGATCGTGCGTCCCGATGGGGATGGGGCAGCGGCGATCTGCCGGCGCTCTTGGCAACCCTGGCGCTCGGTGGGTTCGTGATGCTGGCGATCGGGCCGTGGGCCTTCTACGGCAAGGCTCTGTTCGTCGGCGCGCCGTTCGTGCAAGGGTTCGTGGCCGGCGTGCTGGCCGGGCCACACTCGGCGCGAGCCGTACGGGCGTGGTCGATCAGCATGTTCCTGGTGATGACCGCGCTCGTCGTGTTCGCCTACGAAGGGCTCGTCTGCATCGCCATAGCGGCACCGATCTGGGTCATGATCGGTGGACTCGGGGTCTGGGTCGGTCTCGGCCTGCGCGCGCTGACGAGCCGCACGGTCGTCGCCCTGCTGCTCGCGTTGCCGATCCTGCATGTCGCCGAACGGGCGACGGCTCCGCCCGCCACGCTCTACGAAGCGACCACGGAGGTCGTGGTGCAAGCACCGCCGCAGCAGGTGTGGGATCACCTGGTGACATTCGGCAAGTTGGCGCCGCCCGAGGAGTGGTGGTTCCGCGCCGGCATCGCCTATCCGACCCATGCGACGATCGAGGGGCGTGGTGTCGGCGCCATTCGCAAGTGCACGTTCAGCACCGGCGACTTCGTCGAACCGATCGAAGTGTGGGACGAGCCGCGCCTGCTGCGCTTCACGGTCGACCAGTGCCCGCCGCCGATGTTCGAGTGGAACCCGCTGCACGACCACGTCGATGCGGCGCACCTGCACGGCTCGTTCGCGGCGAAGCGAGGCCAGTTCGAACTGGTGCCACGCGACGACGGGACGACGCTGCTGCGCGGCACCACCTGGTACGTGCACGGCCTCCACCCGGAGGGTTACTGGCGCTGGTGGAGCGACTGGCTCGTGCACTCGATCCACCGCCGCGTGCTGGAGCACATCCGCGACGAGGCGGAAGGGCGCTGAAGGAGCCGGCCGGCACGGGCGATGCGCGGCCCGGCGAACGGGTCGCCGTGGCGTCGGTCGCCGACCGCCGGCACACTGCGCACGTGAAGCTGCTCGTCATCCTGGCCGTCGGCCTGCGCCCGAAGGACCTCGCCCACGCCCCGGTGCTGCGCGGGCTCGGCGCGCACGGCTTCGCGGCCCCGCTCGACACCGTGTTCCCCGCGGTCACCTGCACCGTGCAGGCGTCGTTCCTGACCGGACTGCAGCCGCGCGAGCACGGGGCGGTCGGCAACGGCTGGTACTTCCGCGAGCTGGCGCAGGTGATGCTGTGGCGCCAGCAGAACCAGCTGGTGCACGGCGAGAAGCTCTACGAGGCGGCGGCGCAGCGCTTCGGCACGCGCACGGCGAAGCTGTTCTGGTGGTGGAACATGTACGCGCCGCACGTCGCCTTCTCGGTGACGCCGCGCCCCGAGTACCACGCGAACGGCCTGAAGCGGCCGGGCCTCTACAGCGAGCCGCCGCAGCTGCAGGCGGAGCTGCAGCAGCAGCTCGGGCCGTTCCCGCTGTTCGACTTCTGGGGCCCGAAGGCAGGCATCCAGAGCACGCGCTGGATCGCCAGTTCGGCGCTCGCGGTGATGGCGCAGCACGATCCGGAGCTGCTGCTCGTCTACCTGCCGCACCTCGACTACGACCACCAGCGCTTCGGCCCCGACGACCCACGCAGCGCGCAGGCGGTGCGGGACCTCGACGTCGAGTGCGCCCGGCTGATCGAGGCGGCGCGGGCGAAGAACGCGCACGTCGTCGTGCTGTCGGAGTACGGCCTCGAGAAGGCGCACCAGGTGGTGTTCGTCAATCGCCTGCTGCACGAGAAGGGGCTCCTGCGCGTGCAGGAGACGAGCCACGGCCAGCTGCTCGACTGTGGTGCCTGCCGCGCGTTCGCGGTCGCCGACCATCAGGTGGCGCACGTCTACGTTCGCGACGCGCAGGACCTGGAGCCGGTGCGCACGCTGCTGGCGAAGACGTCGGGCGTGGCACGCGTGCTCGACCGCAGCCAGCAGAAGGAACTGGGCATCGACCACGCGCGCAGCGGCGAACTGGTCTGCGTGGCGGAGCCCGGGTGCTGGTTCGCCTACCACTACTGGCTCGACGAAGCGCGCCGCCCCGACTTCGCGCCGACGGTCGACATCCATCGCAAGCCGGGCTACGACCCGGCCGAGCTGTTCGTCGACCCGAAGATCGCGTTCCCGAAGCTGCGGGTCGCGAAGAACCTCGCCAAGAAGCTGCTCGGCTTCCGCTACCTGATGGACGTGATCCCGACCGACCCGTCGCTGGTGCGCGGCACGCACGGGCGGCTGTACGGCGACGACGACCTGGGGCCGGTGTTCCTGTGCAGCGACCGGCGGTTGGCGCGCGATCGTGTTGCGGCGACGGACGTCAAGGAGCTGTGCCTGCGGATGCTGGCGGGGGCAGCTTCCCGTGGCTGAGGCCGGACCCGTCGCGGTCGAGCCGGCGCCGATTGTGTGGCAGGCTCGCATCGACGCGCTGTTGGCGTCGGGCGACCAGGCCAAGGCGATCGAGCTGCTCGGGATGTGGTCTCGCCAGTGCGCTCTAACTCCTTGGGTGATGGAGCGCCTCGGCACGCTGCAGCTGGCGGCTGGCAAGCGACTCGCCGCGGGCCAGGCGTTCTTCTGGGCTGGTCGGCGGGATCGCTCCGACGTGGCCGAGGTGATCGCCGAGTTCCTCGCCTCGGTGCGGCGCCGACCCGATCGGCTGGTTGCGACCCTGCCCCGCAAGGCGAGGCTGTCGATCGATCGTCTGCCGGAGTCGCTCCAGCAGGAGCTGCGGCATCTCGGGGTCACTGATGCCGTGGTCGCCAAGGCCAATCGCCCCGAGTCGAAATGGTCGACGGCGCTGCTCACCTTGCTCCTGGTCACCGTCCTGGTGTTGGCGGTCGTCGGCGGGTGGACCTGCCTGCGGGCGCTGCGGCAGTGGCTAGGCACGCTCCTCGGCTGAGTGCGCGTCGACTCAGGGCCGCGTCCTGCGTTCGAGCTCGCCCAGGATCGCCATCGCCTCGGCATCGCTGTCGCCGCACATCGCCGGCTCGGCCTTCAGGTCGGCGCAGAACTGCGGGCGCTCGGGGCGGCCGAACAGGAGGCAGCGGTTGTGCGCGTCGAGGTGCACGCAGCGTTCGCCGGCGCGCTTGCCGTTCGGCATGCCGAAGAACGGCGTCGTGATCGACGGCGCGATGCAGCAGGCGCCGCAGCCGGTTCGGCAGGGGAAGGTCATCTCGTCGGCTGGTGCTCGTGGAGCGTTGCCGATGGCCAGGATAGCCGGCCCCGGTTGACATGCATTCTGCATGCGCAAGACTTGGGCGCATGGCCAAGACCATCCAGGTGCGCAACGTCCCCGATGCCGTCCACCGGCGGCTGAAGCAGCGTGCGGCCGACTCCGGCATGTCGCTCTCGGAGCACATCCTGGCCGAGTTGACGAGGCTGGCCGGTCTGCCGACCCGCAAGGAGTGGCTCGAGCGCCTGCACGCAGGGCCGACCGTGAAGCTGAGCAAGTCGGCTGCTGCACTGGTGCGGCGTGAGCGCGACACCGCATGATCGTCGTCGACGCATCGGCTGTGATCGAGCTGTTGATGTGCTCCGAGCTCGGGGGAAGGCTCGAGACGCGGTTGTTCGGAGGCGACGAGCTGTTGAACGCGCCGCACCTCCTGGACGTCGAGGTCCTGCAGGTCGTGCGCAGCCTGGTTGCGGCTCGTGAACTGTCGCTCGATGCCGCTCGGGGAAAGCTCGAGAGACTGCAGCAGATGGATGTCGTGCGTCATCCGCACACCGAGTTGGCGATGCGGATCTTCGAGCTTCGGCACAACCTGACCGCCTACGACGCCGCCTACCTGGCCCTGGCCGAGCACCTGAGTGAGGCGACGCTCGTCACCTGCGACCGCTCCTTCGAGAAGGTCCCGGGCCGTCGGGCGCGCATCGAAGTCTGGAGCTGAAGCCCAGGAACGCCGAACGGCCCGCCGGTGCTGGGCACCGACGAGCCGTTCGTCGTGAGGTGGTTCTCGCGGCGGACTTCAGAAGTCCATGCCGCCCATGCCACCCATCCCGCCCATGCCACCCATGCCGCCGCCATGGTCGTGGTCGTGGCCGCCGCCGGCCGCCTTCTTCTCCGGGACGGTCGAGATCAGCGCCTCGGTCGTCAGCAGCAGGGTCGCCACCGAAGCGGCGTTCTGCAGGGCTGCGCAGGTGACCTTCGCCGGGTCGACGATGCCGGCCTTGATCATGTCCTCGTAGGTGTCCGTCGCGGCGTTGTAGCCGAACGTGTCGCTCTTGTTGGCGCGCACCGTCTGGATCACGATCGAGCCGTCGACACCGGCGTTGATGGCGATCTGACGCATCGGGGCCTCGACGGCACGGCGCACGATGTCGGCGCCGATGCGCTCGTCGCCGGTCAGCTTCAGGTCCTCGAGCGCCTTCGCAGCGCGCACCAGGGCGACACCGCCACCGGCGACGATGCCCTCGGCGACGGCTGCGCGCGTGGCGTGCAGCGCGTCCTCGACGCGGGCCTTCTTCTCCTTCATCTCGGCCTCGGTCGCCGCACCGACCATGATCTGCGCGACGCCGCCGGCGATCTTCGCCAGCCGCTCCTGCAGCTTCTCACGGTCGTAGTCCGACGTGGTGCGCGAGATCTCGGCGCGGATCTGCTCCATGCGGGCCTGGCAGTCCTTCGGCTTGCCGGCGCCCTCGATGATGGTGCAGTCGTCCTTGCCGACGACGACCTTCTTGGCGCTGCCCAGCTCGGCCGTGGTGACCGACTCCAGGTTGATGCCGAGGTCCTCGAAGACCGCCTTGCCACCGGTGACGATGGCGAGGTCCTCGAGCATCGCCTTGCGACGATCGCCGAAGCCCGGCGCCTTCACCGCGCAGCACTTGAACACGCCGCGCAGCTTGTTGACGACCAGCGTGGCGAGGGCTTCGCCCTCGATGTCCTCGGCGACGATCAGCAGCGGACGGCCGCTCTGCGCGATCTTCTCGAGCAGCGGCAGCATGTCCTTGATCGACGAGATCTTCTTCTCGTGGATCAGGATGAAGGGGTTCTCGAGCACCGCCTCCATCTTGTCCTGGTTGGTGACGAAGTGTGGCGACAGGAAGCCCTTGTCGAACTGCATGCCTTCGACCCACTTCACCTCGGTCACGAGGCTCTTGCCTTCTTCGACCGTGATGACGCCGTCCTTGCCGACGCGCTCCATGGCGTCCGCGAGGATGGTGCCGATCTCCTCGTCGTTGTTGGCGGCGATCGAGCCGACCTGGGCGATCTCCTTCTTGCCCTTGACGTCGATCTTCACCTTCTTGATCGACTCGACGACCTTGGCGACCGCCTTCTCGATGCCGCGCTTGATCGCGACCGGGTTGGCGCCGGCGGTGACGTTCTTGATGCCCTCTTCGAAGATGGCTTCGGCGAGCACCGTCGCCGTCGTGGTGCCGTCGCCGGCGATGTCGCTCGTCTTCGAGGCGACTTCCTTCACCAGCTGCGCGCCGAGGTTCTCGTACTTGCCGGCCAGCTCGATCTCCTTGGCGACGGTGACGCCGTCCTTGGTGACCGTCGGGCTGCCGAACGACTTCTCGATGATGACGTTGCGGCCGCGCGGGCCGAGGGTGACCTTGACGGCGCGGGCGAGCTGCTTGACGCCGTCGCGCATGCGCTCACGCGCTTCCTGGTCGTATGCGATCTTCTTGACTGCCATGGGAATGCTCGGGTGTTGGGTTGCTGGTGGGAAGGCGGGATCAGTTCTCGATGACGGCCAGGATCTCGTCCTCGCCCAGGATCAGCATCTCGTCGCCGTCCATCTTGATCTCGCTGCCGGCGTAGGAGGAGAACAGCACGCGGTCGTTCTTCTTGACCGACATGGGCTGGCGGCTGCCCGAGTCGAGCAGCTTGCCGTTGCCCACGGCGACGACGATGCCCTCGCGCGGCTTCTCCTTGGCGGTGTCGGGCAGGAAGATGCCGCCCTTGGTCTTCTCGTCGGCGGCGACGCGCTTCACGAGCACACGATCGCCGAGGGGGGTCACAGTCGTCGTCTTGGTCTTCGACATTGCAGGTTCTCTGGTCGTTGGGAGTGAGGAGGGGAATGGCGCCGCAGCGGGTGCCCCGGCTCAGGTGCCGGGGCGCTCGGGTGCGGCAGTTCGGGGATGCGGGTGGGGCGGGCGCTGGCACTGCGACGGCTGCGGCATGCGCAGCGGCGCCAGCGGGCCGCCGAAGTGGGTGTGGATCAGCGACTCGATCGCCTGGCGCAGCCGGTTGAGGTCGAGTGGCTTGCGCAGGAAGGTGAAGAAGCCGGCGTGGTGGGCGGCGGCGGCCTCTTCGGCGCTCGCCAGGCCCGACATCAGGATCGCCGGCAGCGGGCGCATCGCCACCAGCTGCTGGAACAGTTGCAGCCCGGTCATGCCCGGGAGGTGGAAGTCCATCAGCGAGAAGTCGAACCGCCGCTTCTGGGCGAGGTGCAGGGCCTCTTGGGCCAGTGCGGTTGCGCCGACGTCCCAGCCCTGGCTGCTCAGGAACTCGACGAGGCAGCCCCGGAGGGAGTCGTCGTCTTCGACCAGCAGGACACGGAAGCTCTGGGACATGCGCAGATGGCAGCGTTCGCCTTCAGGGGCGAAGGGGCCGCCGCAGAGCAAGGCACGTGCCGCCCGTTGGCTGCTCTCACAAGCCGCCGCTTTGCCGATGGTTGCGCTGGATGCGTGAGGGGGCGCGGGGTGCGGATCGGCCAGAGTGGCAGGTCGCAACCTGCATGGGACTGCCAAGTTGGCGGCGGCTGGGCGGTCCGTCGGCTGGGCGTCTGGTGCCCAGAGGTGGTCCAGGGTGCGGTTGGGGCAGGCTTGGCACGAGCCCCCGGGCGGTCATTCGTCGCCCGCGTCGTCGTCCTCGTCCTCGTCGTCCTCGTCTTCGTCCTCGTCTTCGTCCTTGTCGTCGTCTTCCTCTTCGTCTTCCTCTTCCTCGAGGTCGTCGAAGTCGTCGTCGGCGGCGGCGTCGTCCTCGCCCGCTTCCGCGTCTTCATCCTCGTCCCAGTCGTCGTCGTCGTCGACGTCCCCGTCGTCGTCTTCGTAGGAAGCGAGGATGCGGTCCCAGTCGGCTACCTCGATGGTGTTGTTGCACTCGATGCAGACGCTGTCGTTGTCACGCAGGTCCTCGAGTTCATCGAGTTCGCGGTAGACCTTGCCGCATTCACGGCATCGGACGATTTTGCCCATGGCTGTCGGGTTCGGTGCGGACCGAACGGTCCGCGAAGGTCGAGGCGATGCATACCGGCTCCCCGGTGCAAGGCAATGGCCGGTTCGGGGAATCTTCAGTCCGTTCGTCCATGGGGGTGGGCAACAGTCCGTGCCACCGGCCAGCCGATGGACCCCGAGTGTCGAAGTCGCCGATGGTGATCGCTGGGCTCGGAATCGCTGCCTGTGCCCTGCTGAGCCTGATGATGAAGCAGGCGATGAGCCTGAGTTCGGAACGCGCCAAGGTGCCCTACGCCGCGGCGCTGGAGGCCCGCTTCGCCCAGGAGCTGGCAGCGCCGCTGCAGATCCGGGACGAACGCACGGACGCCGGGGTGCGCCTCGTGGTGCTGGCCCGGTTCGAGCCCGGGGTCGATGCCGCGAAGACGGCGGCTGCCATCGGGGCGGAGGTCTGGATGCACGCTGCACGGGCCGGGACCAAGGCGACCGAGCTGGTGGTCGTCGAGCGATGTGCGGCGAACCGCGAGGTGCGGCGCTTCCCGTTCGCCCGACCGGCGCCGGGCCGCTGACGCGCAGACGGCGATGGCATCGGGGCGGTGCTTCCGGCCGGAGTTGCCCGGGGGGAGCGCTCGATAAGGCCGGGACATGCCCCACGCCGTGGTGTTCGCCTTCGCCGTCCAGCACGGCCTCGTGCCGGTCGCCGGTGCGGCCCCGGCCGACGTGCTCGCCCGCCAGCTGCCA
>Ga0075160_10001554_pt1 | contig 13899 bp, 8 predicted proteins | sample JI91814C2DNA_FD_70969 | JGI IMG/M metagenome (GOLD analysis project Ga0075160, IMG submission 70969) | Wastewater effluent complex algal communities from Wisconsin, to seasonally profile nutrient transformation and Carbon sequestration -... | ecosystem: Engineered > WWTP > Effluent > Algae... | reverse complement strand
GTCCATCTTGATCACTCCTGGTGACTCCGGTCCAAGGACAGACCGGAAAGGTTAGGAGGTGGCTCAAATTTGGACGGAAATCCCGGGCCTTACTGGCTCAGTTCTGGGTGGAAATCAACAGCGCTGGGTCAGCAGGCGCTCCGGAGCCACATACAGCAGGTCCAGCTCGCCGGCGAGCATGGCCTGTTCCACGCGCGACGCGGATTCGGCATCCAGCGTGGAGTTGAGAAACTCGGCACGCACTCCGACCTGGCGCAGTGCTTCCACCTGGTCCTGCATCAGCGCGATCAGCGGCGAGACAACCACGCCCACGCCTTCGCGCAGCAGTGCCGGCACCTGGTAACACAGCGATTTGCCGCCGCCGGTAGGCATCAGCACCAGCGCGTCGTTGCCAGCCGCGATGTGTTCGATGATGTCCTGCTGCGGCCCGCGGAATCCGGCATGGCCGAAGACGCGGTGGAGCAGTGCGTGGGGTGATTCCTGCATGTAGTCAGGGTAGCAGGGTGGTCAAGGGGGGGCTGTAGGGGTTTGACTTCTGGCCGGCTAGGGCATTGCCACGTGGACACATGGGAGAAAGTCGACTCTTGAACTTAAACAAGTGATCGAACTCAGTGACTGGACTTGGTGAAATGTCGAAGCGTCTTTGACTTTCTCCTCTCCCCTTGTGGGAGAGGATGCCCGGAGGGCAGGAGAGGGGAGCGCAAGCGAAGCTTGCGTGCTCTTGCTCCTGACTTCGGCGAAATCAAGGCGAGTACACCAATCGTCTCCGGCGCACCCTCTCCCGCCCGTTGGGCACCCTCTCCCATGAAGGGAGAGGGGAAGCTGGGTTTGCGGTAGGCGATTGCCCTTACTGCAACAACGACCGCAACATCCACGCATACTTCTCATGCGTCTGTAGGCGCTGTGTCAGCAGGTCTTCGGTGGGGGCGTCGTCGGCGTCGTCGGCGATGTCCAGCACCTTGCGCGCGGTGCGGCACACGGCTTCGTTGCCGACCACTAGCTGGCGGACCATTTCATGCCAGTCGGCGCTGTTGGTCAGGCCGGGTTCTTCCGCGATCGACGACAGAGCCACGAATTCGCGGTACGAACCCGGCGCGTTGAAGCCCAGTGCGCGGATGCGTTCGGCGATCTCGTCCAGTGCGGTCCATTGTTCGGTGTACTGGGCTTCGAACATGGTGTGCAACGCGTTGAACATCGGACCGGTGACGTTCCAGTGGAAGTTGTGGGTCTTCAGGTACAGGGTGTAGCTGTCGGCGAGGAAGCGCGACAGGCCGTCGGCGATCTTCTTGCGATCGGCCAGGTCAAGCCCGATATCGATACGCGGCGCACTGGGTGCCGCAGCCGCCAGCTTCAGTGCCGCAGGCGTTGCGGTGCTGGTCTTGGCCTTGCTGCCCTTGGTTGCAGTGCCCTTGGTCTTGCTCTTGGCCATCACGGCGCTCCTTTCAGTTGGGATAGGCGACAATGAGGAGACTAACCCATCACGTGTCATTCGAAGCTTCACATTCCTCCCCCGATGCCTGCAAAACAGACAGATTCGCCAGACTTGCCTGCTGCACGCCGTGCCATTGATGGCGCGCTCACGCGTGATCGTGGCCGCTTGCATGGACTTTGGTCACGCTGGCAGTCGCACCCTGCGGATCCTGCATCGCGCACGGCGTTCGAACAGGCCTTGGCCGAGTCCACCGCACGCCGCGCGCGCCGCGCAGACTCCGCACCCCGAGTGACCCTGGACGACACGCTGCCCATCGCACGCGAGGCCGAGCAGGTCGTTGCCCTGATCCGCGCGCATCCGGTGGTGGTGATCGCCGGCGAAACCGGCTCCGGCAAGACCACGCAGCTTCCCAAGCTCTGCCTTGCGGCCGGGCGCGGCGTTGCCGGCATGATTGGCTGCACCCAGCCACGCCGGATCGCCGCACGCGCGGTGGCGCGACGCGTGGCGGAGGAATTGCAAACGTCGGTCGGCGATGCGGTCGGCTTCCAGGTGCGGTTCAACGACCAGGTGGGCGACGACACCCGCATCAAGTTCATGACCGACGGCATCCTGCTGGCGGAAATCGCCTCCGACCGCTGGCTGTCTTCCTACGACACCATCATCGTCGACGAAGCGCACGAGCGCAGCCTCAACATCGACTTCCTGCTCGGCTACCTCAAGCAACTGCTGCGCAAGCGCCGCGACCTGAAGGTCATCGTCACTTCCGCCACCATCGATACCGAACGTTTCTCGCGCCATTTCGACGACGCACCGGTGATCAACGTCGAGGGCCGCACCTATCCGGTCGAGGTACGCTATCGCCCGCTGGAGGGTGAAGGAGAGAACGAAGGCGAGCGCACGGTCAACGACGCCATCGTGGCCGCCGTCGACGAAATCACCCGCCAGGATCCGCGCGGCGACGTGTTGCTCTTCCTGCCCGGCGAGCGCGAGATCCGCGATGCGCACCAAGCACTGGAACGGCGCAAGTACCGCGAAACCGAAGTCACCCCGCTGTATGCGCGCTTGTCGGCGCGCGACCAGGACAAGGTGTTCAGCCCTGGCATAAAACGCCGCCTGGTACTCGCCACCAATGTCGCCGAAACCTCGCTGACCGTGCCGCGCATCAAATATGTCATCGATCCGGGCTATGCACGGGTCAAGCGCTACAGCCCGCGGCAAAAACTCGACCGCCTGCACATCGAGCCCGTGTCGCAGGCCAGCGCCAACCAGCGCAAGGGTCGCTGCGGACGCATCTCCGAAGGCGTGTGCTATCGACTGTATGCGGAAGCGGATTTCCAGTCGCGGCCCGAGTTCACCGATCCCGAGATCCGTCGCTCCAGCCTGTCGGGCGTGATCCTGCGCATGCTGTCGCTGGGATTGGGGCGCATCGAGGATTTCCCGTTCCTGGAACCACCGGATGAGCGCGCCATCGCCGATGGCTGGCAGCAACTGGTGGAACTGGGCGCCGTCGCGACCCCCGACAAGGGTCGCGATCGCACGTTGACCGCCGTCGGCAAACAGATGTCACGACTGCCCGTGGACGTGAAGTTGGCGCGCATGCTCGTTGCCGCGAACGGCAATGGTTCGCTGCGTGACATGACCGTCATCGCGTCCTTCCTCGGCATCCAGGATCCGCGCGAGCGTCCCCCGGAGGCCCGCGAAGCCGCCGACAACGCGCATGGGAAGTTCGCCGACACGCGTTCCGAATTCATCGGCATCCTCAAACTCTGGCAGGCCTACCGCGAGGCGCATGAGGAACTCACCCAGTCGAAGTTGCGCGACTGGTGCGAACGGAATTTCCTGGGCTTCCTGCGCATGCGCGAATGGCGCGAGCTGCATCGGCAGCTGTTGCTGCTGTGCGCTGAATTGGGATGGGAGCTAGGCGAAAATCCCGCGCCAGCAAACCCAGCCGAAGTAACCCCCCCTTTGAAAAAGGGGGGCAGGGGGGATTTGCTCTTGGCCGGGACTAAGTCGCAAGCAAGATCAAGTGCAAATCCCCCGCACGCCGCTGCGCGTCGCGCCGCCCCCTTTTCCAAAGGGGGCAAACAGCCAGGCGATGAAGACGTGGTTGCAGTGGACGGGATGAGCCATGCCGCATATATCTCCTTGCATCGCGCACTGATCGCCGGCCTGCCCACGCAGATCGGGCACAAGACCGAAAAGGGTGATTTCCTCGGCCCGCGCCAGCGTCGTTACCAGTTGTTCCCCGGGTCCAACCTCGCCAAGAAACCGCCGCCGTGGGTACTCAGCGCTACGCTGCTGGATACCGCGCGCGTCTGGGGCTTGACCAATGCGGCGATCGAGCCGGACTGGGTGATCGCGGAACTTCCGCACCTGCTCGCGCACAAGCATTTCGATGCGCACTGGTCGCGGGCGCAAGGCCACGTGCTGGCCTCGGAGCAGATCAGTTTGCTCGGCCTGGTGCTGGCGCCGCGCAAGCCGGTGCACTACGGGCGCATCGCACCGCAAGAAGCCCACGATATTTTCGTGCGCCAGGGGCTGGTGACCGGTGAAATCAACACACGCGCCAGCTTTGTCGCCGACAACATGAAAGTGCTGGCGCAAGCACATGAGGAAGAAGCCAAGCTGCGCCGTGCCGGCATCGTTGCCGATGAGGACTGGCAGGCGCGTTGGTACCTGGACCGCATTCCGTCCGAGTTGCATTCCTCCGCCGGCCTGGATGCGTGGCACAAGTCACTCGCTCCCGAACAACGCCGCGCGCTGCATTGGTCGCTTCAGGATTTGTTGCCAGGAGAGGGCAGCGAAGAAGACCGCTTTCCCAAGTATTTTGCGCTGGGCGACGCACGCCTGCCGTTGCACTACAAGTTCGAGCCGGGCGCGGAAGACGATGGCGTGACCCTGGACGTACCGCTGCATCTGTTGAATGCACTGGATGCGGCACGCCTGTCGTGGCTGGCACCGGGCTTTATCGCTGACAAGGCGGCCGGCTTGATCCGCAGCCTGCCGAAGGCGATGCGGCGCAACTACGTGCCGGCGCCGGATTTCGGTCGCGCATTCGCGGAAGCATGGCCGCAACCCGGTGCGGATGATGTGCGCGGTGAACTGGCGCGCTTCCTGTCGCGTGCGACCGGCGTAAACGTCGCGGCGATTGATTTCGATGAGGCCGCATTGGAGCCGCATTTGCGCATGAACCTGCGGCTGCGTGATGACGCGGGCAAGGTGCTGGCGGAGTCACGCGACCTTGTTGCATTGCGCCAGCGTTTTGGCGCGCCGGCAGGCCATGCGTTCGCGGTACGTGCAGGTCGTGCGCTGGCCGCGACCGGGTTGCGGGAATTTCCATCCGTGCCGATTCCCCTGCAAGTGCCAGGCGAAGCCGGCGTGCCGGCGTGGCCCGCACTGGTGGATGAAGGCGACAGCGTTGCGTTGCGCGTGTTCGCGGATCGTGCGGAAGCCGCGGCCGCGCATCCGACCGGTGTACGTCGATTGCTGGAGATCGCGTTGGGCGACAAGGCCAAGCAGGCACGCAAACAACTGCCGGTATCGCCCAAGACGGGTCTGTTGTACGCGGCCATCGAGTCGCAGGAGCGCCTGCGCGGCGACCTGGTCGATGCAGCGTTGAATGCGTTGCTGGCGGACGGGCTGGGCGAACTCCGTGATCGCCATGCGTTCGAACTTCGCCGCGATGACGCGGCGCGCCGGCTGTTTCCCGAGGCCATGGAGCGCTTGAAGCTTGCGGAAGCCATCCTGTCCGGGGTGGCGGAATTGAAACCGCAACTCGAATCGCCGTTGATGGGCTGGGCCAGTGGCAACCTGGACGACCTGCGCCAGCAGTTGGCGGCGCTGGTGCATGCCGGCTTCCTGCGTGACACGCCAGCCGATGCGCTGGCGCAATTCCCGCGTTATCTCAAGGCGATGCTGCTGCGCGCTGAGCGCGCCAAGCGCGACCCCACCCGCGACCAGGCGCGCATGCTGGAGCTGCGGCCTTTCATCGATGCGCTGGAACAGGCGGGCAAGGCAGGGCAGTTGTCACAGCCACCGTGGCAGGCCTTGCGCTGGGATTTGGAAGAACTGCGCGTGTCACTGTTCGCTCAGGAGCTGGGTGCACGCGCGGGGATTTCGCCGAAGAAGCTAGCCCAGCGGTTGGCCGGGTTGCGTGGTCATTAAACGATACCCGTCGAATTCCACCGAACTGGAAAACTATGGTGCTTTTGCGGGAGTAGCGCTGGACTCGACGTATCGTTTGAAATTCCCGAGTATCGCCTTCCAACCCTCGTGCTGTTGCTCAATGGAATGGGTTTCTTCGGCATCGAATGCGACGGTGACCGTGGTGCCTCCGTCGTGTTCCGTGAACCGGACTTCGGCATGGCGTTCGCCGAAATCGTACTCGAGCAGTTGCGCTTCGACGACCCTGGTGTAAACGCCTTCGAAGTCAAAGCCAACACTGCCGTCCTTCGCCTCCATCCTGGAGCAGAACCGACCACCGGCCTGCAGGTCCACGGAGGCAGAGGTGGTGTGCCAATCATCGGAAGCAGCATTCCAGCAGACAATGTCGCCGGGCGTGGTGTAACAGCGCCAGACGACGGCTGCGGGGGCTTCTATCTCAGTGCTTACGGTGATCTTCATGCGTATTCCACCTGCTTCCCTGGCTACTTGATCCGCTGCACCTTCGCCGCCGTGTTGTAGCCCTTGATGCGCATGTACCAGACGCCGATCACGCCGGGGGTGATCTTGACCTCCGGGTCGGTCTTGCGGACGCCGGTGAGCGAAGCGGCTTCGATCTGTTCCCAGACCTGGCCATTCTTCAGCGTGTAGGTGCGGCCCTTGCCGAAACCGGTGAACTCGCCCGCGATATTGCTGACAATCGGTTCCTTGGAACCAAAATCGAAGAAACCGCGGTTTTCCTCCACGATCGCCTTGCGGCCTTCCTCGCGCGCCTTCTCCACCGCCACCGCCGTTTCGGTGGTGACCTTCTGTTGCAGCCATGCGTTCAGCGCAGCAAGTTCCTTGGCGCTCAACTTGTCCAGGCCCGCGGCCTTGAACTGGTCGGCACTCATCTGCTGCTCGACGTTGGTGGTCATGGGAGCCGACTGCTGCGCCCACGCCAGCGGCGCAAAGGCAAGCAGGAGGACGGCGAAGGGGATGCGAATCGAGGTCATGGGCGAGGTCATGGGCGAGGTCATGGGTTTTACTCCGGGCGCGAGGCCGCTAGTGTAGACACATCTTCCGTAAAGCGACTCCCCCGACCCCCGTGGCCATCGCCCCGTTGCAAACCTGGCTGCAATCCCGTTCAGCCGATGCGCTGGCCAGCGCCACGCGCGTCGCGCTTGAACAGGCCGCGGAACTGCCCGACGCCAGCGCCGGCATGCCCGACGCCTGGCCCGTGCTCATCGACACGCTGGATGCATTGGCCGGACTTTCGGCTGAAAGCGATGTCATGGCCGCCGCGCTGCTGTTCGGCATCCCCGGATTGCAGGCCGGACTCGGCAAATTCCTTGAAAAGCAGCCGGGCATCGCCGGCTTGCTGGATGGCCAGAACGCCGCGGCCCAAGTCTGGGCCCTGCACGCCGAGCGCAGCATCGACGGAAACAACGAGGGACTGCGCCGGCTGCTGCTTGCGATCGTCAACGACCTGCGCGTGGTGCCGATCCTGCTCGCACGCCAACTCGCGCGCATGCGCGTGGCCAGCAAGCTACCGGTGGCGGAGCGCCGCCTGCTCGCGCAGCTGACGCGCGACATCCACGCGCCGCTGGCCAACCGCTTGGGCATCTGGCAACTGAAGTGGGAGCTGGAAGACCTGGCGTTCCGCTTCCTCGAGCCGGACACCTACCGCCAGGTCGCCCAGCAACTCGACGAAAAGCGCACCGGGCGCGAGCGCTATATCGACGGCGTCAAGACCACGTTGCGTGATGCGCTGGCCGAGCACGGCATCCATGCGGATATCAGCGGTCGCCCGAAACATATCTACAGCATCTGGCGGAAGATGCAGAAGAAGCAGGTGGCGATGGAGGAACTCTACGACCTGCGCGCGGTGCGCGTGGCCGTGGACGACGTCGGCGCCTGCTACGCGGCGCTCGGCGTCGTACACGCACTCTGGCTGCCAGTGCCCAGCGAATTCGACGACTACATCGCGCGGCCCAAGCCCAACGACTACCGTTCGCTGCATACCGCGGTGATCGGGCCGGAGGGGCGCACGCTGGAAGTGCAGATCCGCACCCACGACATGCATGCGCAGGCCGAACTCGGCGTGGCCGCGCACTGGCGCTACAAGGAAGGCAAGGGTGGCGAGGGTAAGGGCGCCAGCAAGGCCTTCGACCGCAAGATCGCGTGGATGCGGCAATTGCTGGACCACAACGCGGAAGGCGGGCGCGAGGAGGGCGAAGGACTGGCCGGTGAACTGGATGCGCAGCTCGCCGAAGAGCGCATCTACACCCTGACGCCGAAAGGCGAAGTCATCGACCTGCCGCGTGGCGGCACCGTGCTCGACTTCGCCTACCACGTGCACACCATGGTCGGGCATCGCACGCGCGGCGCCAAAGTCAACGGGCGCATCGTGCCGTTGAACCATGCGTTGCGCAGTGGCGACCGCGTCGAGATCATGACCGCCAAGACCGGCGAACCACGCCGCGACTGGCTGCTGCCGTCGAACGCGTTCCTGGCCAGTGGCCGCTCGCGCGACAAGGTGCGCGCGTGGTTCCACAAACTGGATCGCGCACGCAACGTGCAGGCCGGTCGTGAAGTGCTGGAACGCGAGCTCAAGCGCCTGGGCCTGCACCATGCCGACCTGGCGCCGATGGCGCGCAAGTTCCACGCCGAGAGCATTGATGACCTCTACATCCAGGTCGCTTTGGGTGATGTAGGGCCTAACCAGATTGGCCGCGCATTGCATGAGGAACTGCGCGCCGCCTCGGAACCTGCACCTGCGTCCATCACGCTGCGCGCACCGCGACGTCCGCCGGCGACGCCCAAATCGAAATTCACCGTGCAGGGCGTCGGCAACCTGCTGGTGCAGATCGCACGTTGCTGCCAACCGGTGCCAGGCGAACCGATTTCCGGTTACCTCACACGCGGTCGCGGCGTCAGCGTGCATCGCGCCGACTGCGCCGCATTGCTGCGCCTGGCAGCCGGCAATCCGCAGCGCGTATTGCCGGTGGAGTGGGGCGTAGCCGGTGGTGGCTACGAAGTGGACGTACAGATCAAGGCGCTGGACCGCAAGGGGTTGTTGAAGGACATCACCACGCTGATCGCGCAGGAAGACGCCAACGTCACCGACATCCAGAGTGACAACGCGCGCGCGACCGGTCGCGCACTCCTGCGCCTGCGTCTGCGGGTGGCCGACTACGGGCAGCTATCGACCCTGCTCGGCAAGCTCGATGCATTGCCCGGGGTCGAGGAAGCGCGACGTTCAGGCTGAGCCGGTATTCTGTCGCGGTGAGTCCAAACCCTCCCAACGATCCTCGCGACAGTGCGCGCACCCGTCCGGATGGCCGGATCGAACCGGTAGTGGACTGGCTGCAGGGTGTCGAATTCGACCAGCGGCCTGCCCCGAAACGCACGCCGACGCCGGCCTGGCGCAACCGCCGGCACTGGCGATGGGTTGCTGCCATCGTGGTGATCCTTGCCGTGCTGGTGGTGCTGTTCCGCCAACCACTGGCCACGCTGGTCTGGCCCGACATGCGCGTGCAACGCTTGCTGGATGACGCGGATGTTGCCTTGCAGAAGGGACATCTGACCGCCGCGGATGGCAGCGGCGCCCGCCAGCGTTTCGAAGCTGCGCAGGCGCTGGACAACGATCGCAACGAGGCGCGCGCAGGGCTGGTGCGCGTGGCCGACGCCGCGCTCGCGCAGGCGCGCCGGCACGTGCAGGAAAAACGTTTCGAGGACGCACGGGCATCATTGGCGCTCGCAAGCGAATTGCAGGCGCCGCGCGGGCAGGTGGAGGCCGTTGCAAGCGTGCTGCGTGAACGCGAATCCGCGCATGCCGGCGTCGATGGCTTGTTGATCGAGGCCAGTGCCGCGCAGGCGCAAGGGAATTACGACATCGCATTGCCGCTGTACCAGCGCGTGCTGGCGCTGCAGCCTACCCATACCGTGGCGCTCGAGCAGCGCGAGGATGCCTTGTCCGACGTGCTGCAGCGGGCGAAGCGCTCGCTGGCGAAGGGTGATCTGGTGGCGGGTGCCCGCATGATCGCGCAGGTGCGCAACTACGATGCCGGGCACGTGGAACTGCCGGATGGCGAGGCGTCGCTGGCTCGCACGCTGGAACAACGTCGCCAGCGTGCGGATGCCGACCTGCGTCGCAAGCGTCCCGAGCAGGCGCTGACGGGTTATCGCGCCGTCCTGGAGGCGTCACCCGATGATGCCGCGGCGAAGCAGGGCATGGAACGCGTAGCCACCGCATTCGCGCAGCGCGCCATGCGCGAAGCTGCCGATTTCGATTTCTCCAGCGCCGACGAGTCGCTGCGACGGGCGCGTGAACTTGCCCCGAGCGCATCGGCGGTCAAGGACGCGACCCAATCAATCACGCGTGCCCGTCAATCACAGTCGAGGTTGGCATCCGCGCTGCCTCCAAAGGAGCGCTCTCGTCGCGTGCAGGCGCTTTTGGCGGCTACGGCCGCTGCGGAAGCGCGCGGCGACTGGCTCACGCCGCCCGGTGAAAGTGCATTCGATACCTTGCGCGCCGCGCAGGCGCTTGCGCCAGACGATAAGGAAGTAAAGCGCGCGACAACCCGTTTCGTTCCCGCGACGCAGTCCTGCTTCGAGGACGAGCTGCGCGGCAATCGCCTGCGCCGCGCACAAAACTGCTATGACGCGTGGCAGACCATCGCGCCGCGTGATCCTGGATTGGGAAAGGCGCGCCGACAACTCGCGTCGAAGTGGATCGCCGTGGGTGACGAGCGGCTTGGGAGTGGCGACGTGGAGTTCGCCGCGCGCGCATTGCAGGAAGCGCGAGCGCTGGATGCGGCTACGCCGGGCCTGGTGGAATTCGCCCAGCGCGTCGCCACCGCGCGCGGTGGCACGAATTAGTTCGAAGCTCCCCGCGTTTCGTCGAAGAACACCCGGCGTACCACGTCGCGCGCCGCTTGCATCGAGAAATGGCGGGTGACGTTGTCCAGTCCATTGCGCGCGAGCTGGTTCCACAGCGCTTCGTCCCGGTACAGCCTCACCACGGCATCGGCGAACGCCTGTGCGCCGTCGGCAATCAGTACGTCGAAACCATCGTGCAGGTGCATGCCCTCGACGGCCGTGGGCGTCGCCACCACGGGCTGGCCATGGGCCATGCTCAGGTTGATCTTGCCTTTCACGCCAGCGCCAAAGCGCAGCGGCGCCAGCGACAGGCGCATGCCCTGCATGTAAGGGTCCAGGTCAGGTACATGGCCATGGATGCGCACGCCTTCGTGTTGTGCCAACTGCTGAATCGCGGCAGTCGGTTCGGCGCCAATGCAGTGGAAGGTGATGCCGGGGAGTTGCGTGCGCACCAAGGGGAATACCTGCTCCACGAACCACTGCACCGCATCCACGTTGGGCGTGTGCCGGAAGCCGCCTACGAAAACCAGGTCCTCGCGCTGCGCGAAGGCAAGTCCCGGGCCTGCGACGTCATGCAGGTTGGACAGCACCAGCACGCATGCGTCCGGCGCGTCGCTGGCAAGCAGGTCGCGTTCCGCCTGGCTGACCACCAGTGCCACGTCGCAGGCATTGATCACGCCGAGTTCGGCATGGCGCGTACGCGCCGCGGATTTTTTCAGCGCATCGTCATTCGCCAGCGCCGCCGCGCGTGACTCTCGCAAGTAGTGAAGGTCGATGGTATCCAGCACCAGCGTGGCGCGCGGAGCACACTGGCGTGCAAGCGGGATGATCTTGCTGGCGACGTGGTGCCTGCTTGCCATGATCGCCGAAAAGCGCGGGCCATGTTCGGCCAGCCATGCGGGAATGCGTCCGCTGAATGGCGCCTGCCACACCTCGATTCCCAGCGCCTGCAGGTTCGCCAGGGCGTGGCCGTGCTGCGCCTGTTCGGTGGCCAAGAAAACCACGTGTGCACCTTCGGCACGCAACAGCTTCATCAGGTTGACCAGGCGCAGGGAGGCCGAATCACGGTCGGGCTGCGGCAGGGTTTCGTCGACGATCAACAGCTGTCGTTGCCCGGCATGCAGGATTGCCGGTGTAGGCGTGATGCCAGCCACGGGCTGCATGGCCAGTGCATCGCGCCATTTGTCCGCAAAAATTCCCTGGTTGCGGACCTGGTAGGCCTTGGGTCCGCTGCCGAGGTCGGTGCCGCCGGTAATGCCTTCGAGGTGCACCACGCGTGATGCCGGCTGGTACAGCACCCGCTTGCCGCGTGCGCGCACTTCGAAGGCGAGATCGGTGTCTTCGTAGTACGCCGGGGCGTAGCGCGTGTCGAAACCACCAATCGATTCGAACAATCCACGCGGGATCGCCAGCGCCGCACCGGAGCAATAATCCGCGTCGCGCAGGCTGGCATAGCGCGGGTCCTGCGGCGATTCGAAGCGACCGTAATTCCACGCACTGCCATCGGCGAACACCACGCCACCGGCTTCCTGCAACCGGCCATCGGGATACAGCAGTTGCGCGCCGACCAGTCCCGCCTGCGGCTGCGCATCGAACGTGGCCAGTAGCGCGTCCAGCCAGCCGGGCTGTGGCACGGTGTCGTTGTTGAGAAACACCAGGACGCCGCCGCGCGCGCGCGCCGCGCCGTCGTTGCATGCAGCGATGAAACCACCGTTCTGGCTGCGACGATGGAACTGCAGTCCTTCCACTTCTGCCATCCATTCCGCAGTCTGGTCGCTGGAGCCGTCATCGATCACCAGGATCTCGCATGCGGCCAGCGGCGGATGTTCGGCCAGCGCGCGCAGGCAGGCCAGTGTGTGCCTGGCCTGGTTGTAGACCGGGATGATGAGGCTGGCCCGTGGCGTGGCGCTTGCGGGCACGCGGAAGGGTGCGAACGCAGCGTCGATGGGCGCGTAGAGGTCGGCTCGCAATGTCGGCGGCACGGGCTGGAATTGCCGCTGCACCCGTTGCCAGGTCGCGGCCCAGCCACGAGCCCGCAGGCTGGCCATGCCGCGGCGGAACAGGCCCAGCGCGCGTTGCCATTGGAAGCGCACATCGGCCAGCGAAATCGACATTCCGTTACAACTCCAGCTGAGCGAGGGAGATACGGGGCGGCCGTTGCGTGGCGCGCTGCGCTAGACTCCCCGGAATTCCCATTGTCTCATCCCCGTGCCGCGCTACGACTACGACGACGATCACGACGGCCCCTCGCCCTGGCGGCAGCGGCTGGTCACCTGGTCCTTTGCGGCATTGGCCCTGGGGCTGGGCTTCCTGATCCCCTACGTGCTGTACCTGAACCACCAGGTCAGCGCGCGCTTCGGCGCATTGCAGTGGCAACTCCCCACCCGTGTCTATGCCCGTCCGCTGCAGTTGGCGCCGGGACTGGCGATGGACGCGCAGACCCTGAAGACCGAACTGGATGCGGCGTCGTATCGCGATGACGGCACCGGCACGATGCCGGGTACCTATGCGCGCAACGGTGGCCGCTTCACCATCTCCAACCGCGGCTTCGTCGACGTGGACGGCCAGGTCGCGCCGCGCAAATTGCAGGTCTCGTTGTCCGATGGCCGCGTGGCCGCGGTGCGCGACACGACCCGCAAGCAGAACCTGAAATCCGCGCGCCTTGATCCTGCGCGCATCGCGACGTTGTACGGCCAGAAGCAGGAAGAACGCCGCCTGGTGCAGCTGGAGGAAGTCCCCGAGCTGCTGGTCACCGGCTTGCAGGCAGTGGAAGACCGCGACTTCAGTCGCCACCACGGCATCGACCTCAGCGGCATCGCACGCGCAGTGTGGGTAACGGCGAGCTCCGGTGGCGAGAACAAGCAGGGTGCCAGCACCCTGACCCAGCAGTTGGCCCGCAGCGGCCTGCTGGGTATCGGCAAGGAAGTCACGGTCACCCGCAAGTTCAACGAGATCCTGTACGCCCTGATCCTGGAAGCGCGCTACGACAAGCGCACCCTCCTCGAGGCCTATTTGAACCAGGTCTACATGGGCCAGCGCGGCAGCCAGGCCATCCACGGCGTCGCCGCGGCCTCTGAATTCTGGTTCGGGCGCGAACTCGATGCGCTGACCACCGAACAGATCGCGCTGTTGATCGGCATGGTCAAGGGTCCGTCCTATTACGATCCGCGCCGCAATCCGGAGCGCGCACTGGATCGCCGCAACCTCGCGCTGGACAAGCTGCATGAAACCGGCCTGATCGACGCCGCCGAACTCAAGCGCGCGCAAGCCGCGCCGTTGGGCATCACCAAGACGCCGGGCATGGCCGCTGCCAATCGGTTTCCCGCCTACGTCGACCTCGTTCGCCGCCAGCTGGCGCGTGACTATCCGGAAAGCGCCCTGCAAGGCGCCGGCCTCAGCGTGCTCACCGGCATGTCGCCGTCCGCGCAGGCGTACGCCGAAGG
>Ga0075160_10001551_pt1 | contig 13906 bp, 10 predicted proteins | sample JI91814C2DNA_FD_70969 | JGI IMG/M metagenome (GOLD analysis project Ga0075160, IMG submission 70969) | Wastewater effluent complex algal communities from Wisconsin, to seasonally profile nutrient transformation and Carbon sequestration -... | ecosystem: Engineered > WWTP > Effluent > Algae... | reverse complement strand
AATTTCCCGGCCCGACTGCTCCGGTTTTATCAGCTCGCTTTGCTGGAGTACTTTGATATGTTTGGATACAGCCTGCCGGCTCATTTCAAAATGGGTGGCCATGGCATTAGGGGTGAGGGCCTGTATGGCCAGCAGACTTAAAATAGCCCTGCGTGTAGGGTCAGCAATAGCCTGAAATATATCCTGTTTCATGGTGAGTGTATAAAATCCGCAACTCTGTGGTTGCAAATATATATGCAACATTTGGGTTGCGCAAATTTATTTTTAAAAAACAGGAAGAGGGGGATAAAGGTTATCGCCAAATCGCCCTTATATCTATATTAAAGGAGAGATCAGCAATGAAGATGGACTAACAGCTCTTAAAGACTTTCGCCGGTTGCTCTTCCAGCATCGCTTCAATTTTTTTGGCGGCATTGGTAATGGATAAACCGCCCAGGTTCGTACAACGCAGGGTATGATGAATCTGATCACCCACCAGTTTCATGGTCTGGATCACTTCATCCAGCGGAATCAGTTTTTCATAATTCGCTAAAGCCATATTGGCCGAAGAAAGGCCATTGGTGGCAGCCATTACATTTCTTCCCAAACAGGGAGCTTCCACCCGGTTGCCAATCGGATCACAGATAATACCCAGTGAATTTTGCAGGGCCATCGACGCCGCTGCAATAGATTGTTCCAGTGTACCTCCTTTCATTTCAACAATGGCAGCCGCAGCCATCCCACCTCCCGATCCTGTTTCAGCCATACAACCACCTACTTCCGCTGCAAAAGTGGCCTGCGAGGCGATGAATACACCGATCAATCCGGCAGATAACATGGCCCTGACCAGCACCTCTTCACTTAATTCAAGTGAATGAGCAATTCCAAATAAAGCCCCGGGTAAGGCCCCGCAACTTCCGGCCGTGGGAGCCGCAACAATCACCCCCATCGAACTTTTTACTTCCATCATGCTGCTGACATAAAGGATCACCCGGTTATTTATATCACCGCCTACTAATTGTCCATTGTTCATTTTTGACTGGAAGGCCGGCGACTGACTGCCTAATATGCGATCATGATAATGCGTTCCCTTTAGTCCCAGTTCTATCGCATTGCCCATGATGCGGATTATCTGCCGCATTTTCTCCAATACCTCCTCAGATGAGATATTGCCCCTCGCCATTTCATAATCAATGGCCAGCTCCCACAGCGCTTTTTGTTTGACACTATTATAGGCCAGCATTTCTTCACAGGTGATAAAGGGCACTTGCAAATTCTTCCTGGCCATTACCGGCAATACCGGACGAAGTTGTTTGATGGCCATCACGCCCTCCATTAGCTGCAGTTCCTGTATTATAACCGGATCAGGGAAGGATTGAGATTTGATTTCGATAAAACTATTTTCGCCGGAATGGAATTCAATGGCATCGTAAGCAATGGAATTTTCTAAATAGCTAATGATGGGTTCAGGTTTGCTGCAATAAATCAGCGTCTCAAAATAATCTCCTGCCATAGAAACAGCTAAACCATCAATGCCGGTTACTTCAATCATGCCCCCTCCGGTAGAAATAGCCGTAAGGGTCCTGCGTTCCTTTTGATTTGAAAGGGTGATTTTATATAAGTTCGGATGACTGTTACCGATATCCGTAATACTAATGTTGACTTCGATGCCGGCGGCCGCGATATGTTGATCCGATTCGGGCAGTCGTTCATCATGGGCTTCCCATCCCAGGAAACCGCCAAACAAACCCATATCCGAGCCCTGACTTTTATGCGTGGTAGCTAATGAACCATTGGGGTCAAATTCAATGAGTATGTCTTTAATGTTTTCATCCATCAGGTCCCTGCAGAGCCGGGCGATGCGAAGTGAAGCCGCACAATGCGAACTGGAAGGGCCCCGCATGACCGGGCCGATCACATCGTTGAATATACTGGGATAGGTACTCATCTTTTAAAGTAAGGGTAAGTTACAAATTCTTTTTCCAAAACAGTTCCATGGTCCGGCGCATCTGCAGGGTGGTGTTTTCGCCCTGGTTGATGCCGTGATCCCGCATGGGATAGGCCATCATGCTGAATAATTTATTGTGCTTCACCAATTCATTCACCATCCTTTCAAAATTCTGGTAATGAACATTGTCATCACCCGTGCCATGCATGATCAGCAGGTTGCCGGTTAAGTTTTTGGCATGAGTAATGGGTGATCCTTCCCGATAGCCCACTTTGTTGTCATCAGGAAGACCCATGTATCTTTCCTGATAGATATTATCGTAAAGCGTTTGATCGGCCACAAAGGCAACGGCAATCGCCGTTTTGAAAATATCACCATGCCGGAAAATACAGTGAAGCGACATCTGTCCGCCACCACTCCATCCCCAGATACCCGTATGGGCCGAATCAATAAAGGGATAGGTAGCCATGATCTTTTTAGCAGCGGCTGCCTGGTCATCTGCCGCCAATAATCCTATTTGCCGGTAAATCGATTTTCTGAAAGCCCTTCCCCTTGGCACCCTTGTGCCCCGGTTGTCAATACTGATGACGATACAGTTCAGCTCATTGGCCAGATAATGATGCCAGAGATTATCACCCGTGCCCCAGTTATCCTGCACGGTGGATCCTGCCGGTTCACCATAGACATGGAAAATCACCGGATATTTTTTTGCTGCATCAAAGTTTTTGGGTTTGATCATCCAGGCATCGAGTAGCAATTCTCCGATATCCACTTTAAAAAATTCTTTGGGAGGAAGTGCGAGCTCAGCCATTTTGTTTTTCAAGCCGGCATTGTCCTCCATTAATTTGATTTCACTATGGGTGGTTAAGTTGATCAGTGAAATACGACGCGGTGTGCTTGCATTTTCAAAACTGTGAATCGCATATTTCGCATCGGCAGAGATCTGGTAGCTATGTTGTCCCGCCATATTCGCCGGAGAAACCCTCTCGGCTTCTCCAGTTCCATCCAGCCGGCTTCGGTAGAGGTATCGTTGTGTAAAATTGTCAGGCGAAGCGATATAATATACATAGCCCCCGGCCGGATCAATACAATTGATATTGACCACATCAAATGCTCCCCTGGTGATCAGCTGCATTTGTTTTCCATCTCTGGAAACTTTATACAGGTGCAGCCAGCCATCTTTTTCGCTGGTCCAGGTAAAGGATTTGTGCTGATCCAGCCAGACGATATTATCATGTACATCCAGGAAGGCTTCATCCTTATCAGTAAGAATATTGCGAAGCGCCATGGTTTTGGTATTCCCCACCCAAACGGTATTGGTATTCTGCAGACGGTTGAGTTGCTGGATCATCACTTCCTCAGATTCCGGGATATAATCCATTCTGGCGATATAATTATTCCTCGGATCGCCTGGTACCTTGAACCATTTGGTGGATCCGCCGCTGGCAGAAACCACTCCCACTTTCACCGCTGAATTGCTGGTGCCCACTTTGGGATAGGGCAGGGGAATAGGCACTGAATAATTTGAATCAACATTATTGATCATATAAAATGTGCCCACTCCTTTTGTATCTGATTGCCAGTAAGCGATGTTTTTCCCGTCAGGGCTCCAGCGAAAACCATCGCGATCATCCAGTTCTTCTTCATATACCCAGTCAAATGTGCCATTGATGATATTTCCGCCGCCATCTTTGGTCAGCTGTGTTCTTTTACCGCTGGTAAGATCTTCCACATAAATATTCAGTTTGCTGACAAAGGCCACCCTTCCTCCATCGGGAGAAAATTTGGCAAACATCAGCGTGGCTGTTTCCAACCCACGACCCAATTGCTGCAGCTTGCCATTCCGGAGATTCAGTACCCAATAATCACCCCGGGTATTGTAGCGCCAGACTTTTCGGGTATTGGTAAAAATCAACAGTTTTGTATTGTCATCTGACCAATCGTAATCATCAATGGCTAAAGCCTGACTGGATCCGGCAGGTACCAGCAGATTGGCATTCACCAGCACCGATTTTGTTCCTCTGACAACATCATAGCGGACGAGATCATTGCCTTTCGCTGTCTGGTTATATTCCATGGCAGAATAACTCTGGTTATCCTTCATCCAACGAAGCGGGCCGATTCCTTTGGAACGATACAGCCCCTTGGTATAAATATCCTCCAGGGTCAGTTTTTTGTCCTGGCTCCAAACGGTCAGATTACAACAAAGAACGATAAGCCATACGGCAGCAAAATGTCGATTCATGTATTTCATTTTTATAAGAGACTATATTATTGAACCTGGTAAACCATCCCCTTGATGGTATTGAACTCCGCTAATCCATTGGGGAGTTTTTTATAAGTTACCGCTTTCCCATTCATAGTGATTTTTAATCCTTGCTTCCATTCAATTTTGCAGGGGGCACCGGATTTGGATAAGATATTCAGTGCGGTGATTTTTTTATTGGCCCAGCTATAGTCGAGTTCAAAACCGCCCCTGGCGCAAACTCCTTTGAACCTGCCTTCGCTCCATTCATCGGGAAGGGCGGGAAGCAATTGTATAAAACCTTCCTGTGATTGCAGCAACATTTCAGTAATCGCCGCGCTGGCGCCAAAACTACCGTCCACCTGCATGGCCCTGCTGCAGATGGCGAAGAAGGAAGCAGTGCATTGTTCTTTCAAATAACCTTTATAGATTTTATTGGCGCGATTGCCATCTTTCAATCTTGCCCAGAGCGCCATTTTCCAGGCCCTTGACCAGCCGGTGGAACCATCACCTCTTTCTTCCAGCACTTTTTTATAAGCATTGATCAGTTCCGGAGTTCTTTTTTCGTACAACACTTTGCCGGGGTAGAGACCATACATATGAGAAAAATGCCGGTGGTTTTTTTCCAGCGATTTCCAGTCATCGGCCCATTCCTGCAGCGAACCATCCTTGCCGATTTGCGGAGGTACCAGTTTCGCTCTTGCCGTTCTTACCTGCTCAACAAATGCATCTTCTTTACCCAACACTTTTGCCGCTTCGATATAATAGCCAAAGAGATCGTAGAGAATCTGCATATCAATGGAAGAGCCGGCGCAGATGGTCGTGCCTTCGCGGAAGCCGGCCGTCACTTCATCGAAATAAGGTTTATTGCCACCACCATCCGGGAAGTTTTCAGGGGAAGTGGAGGGATTCGTCACCAGCCATTTTCCATTGGGATGTGGCACTAAAAAATCAAGAAAGAATTGTACGGATCCTTCCATCAGCGGGAATGCTTCTTTCAGGAAATTGGGATCCATGGTGTATTGGTAATGCTCCCACAAATGCGTGCATAACCAGGCACCGCCAACGGTGAATGTTCCCCAGGTAGGACCGTCCATCGGAGCGGCCACCCGGTAGAGATCGGTGTTTTGGTGAAAGACCCATCCGCGGGCACCATAATGTTCTTTGGCCACCTGAGTACCCTGGTCAGTTAATTCTTTTATCATGCGAAAGAGTGGCTCGGCACATTCGGAGAGGTTCCCAGATTCCACCGGCCAGTAATTCATTTGTGTATTGATATTGGTGGTGTATTTGGAATCCCACATCGGGTTCATATTATCATTCCAGATGCCCTGCAAGTTGGCGGGTTCGGTACCGGGGCGGGAGGAGCCGATCATGAGATAACGGCCGAACTGGTAAGTCAAAGCAGCGAGGGAGGGATCGGGTTCGGTTTGAATTTTTTTGACTCTTTCGGGTGTTGGCAGGTAAGAGTTGGCGGTATTGGTTAATTGCAATGCTACCCGGTTGAATAATTGCTGATGATCAGTCTGCATCGCCGCTGCCATCTGTTCGAATGATTTGCTGGCTATTTTTTTAAAATAGTTGTCCACCCGCTGATGCTGATCGGCACTTACATCTTTATAATTCACAAAATTGGTAGCGGCTGCAAAATAGAGGGTGACGGTACTGGCGTTTTCAATAATCAGGTCAACATCATCGGTGCGGATGCTTCCTCCTTCAGTTACGGCTTTGATCCGGGCTTCATATCTCAGCTTTCCTTCTACACCCATGTAGTCCGCTGATTTGCCGCTAAGGATGAGGCCATCCGTTCCATAACCATCCATTTTAAAATAATCGGTCGCATAATTGGAATGTGTCTGGTTTCTTTCTCCCCGCAGGTTAGCGGTGAGGGAAATGCTGCCGGGCTGACTGGCCGTAATCCGCACCACGATCACCTGATCAGGAACGGAGGCAAAAACCTCCCGCAGGTAAGTAATGCCGTTAGCGGTATAAGCAGTTCCTGCAATACCGGTCTGGAGGTTCAGCCATCTTTTATAATTGCGGATACTATCCTGGTTTTTAAAAAACAAGTGGAGGTTGGCGAGGCACTGGTATTTCATTTGTTCTACCGGATAGCCCATCAGGTGCCGGCCGAATAAATTATGGGCCTGCAGGTATTTTTCTTCGAATACTTTTTTCTGGATCTCGGGTAACACTTTATAACCTCCCTTGACCACGGTGGAATAAGGCCCACCCGACCAATAGGTTTCTTCATTCAGCTGGATTCTCTCCTCTGCATTTCTGCCAAAGACCATGGCGCCAATACGGCCATTCCCCACGGGCAGGGCATCTTCCCATTTTTTGGCCGGGGCATCATACCATAAAAGGGTGGCGGGGTCAAAGTTTTTGCTGCTGATGGCAGTGGCCATGTCCTGCTGTGCCAGGAGGGAGATGGAAAGGTGAAAGGCAATGAAAAGCAAAACAATCTTATGATTTTTCATGTGCATGAACTTAAGCAGTTAGTGAAAGGAAGGGGAACGGGTGGATGGGTGATCCTGTCCTGTAATTTAGGAAATTGTAGGCGGAAGTGAAGAGGGGAATAGTTTGGGCAAATCAGGGCTGTGGAAATGAGGACGGGTGATTTTGGAACGAGCGGGACTTAGCGCTGTGGCGGTATTCCGTGTTCCGTCAGCCTGGAGCTGCCAACCCCGATCAAGTATAAGGTTACAAATTTATTGTTTGTTCATTAGAAATCCGGATGGCCTGCCGCTGAAGCTGATTAGAGAACGGGACGATAAGTTTATGTTCGGAAAGCCGCCATTGCGCCAAACCCGATGTTAGCAGAAGTTATTCTTTTATTTCGTAGATGCCCTTGTCGCGGTTCCAAATTAATTTAGCATGGTTAGTATCCCAAATGTTTTGCCACCACTTTGCATCTTTGGTTTCGTCAAATTTCGTTTCACCGAATAGAAGTCCTAAGTATGAGAATGTATATGTGTCGGGGTTACAATAGCTAGCCGAGGAACCTTTTTCTTTGGGCATTTCATCCAGATTATATACTTTTTTTAGACAGTTTTTTGTGATTTGCTGTTTACCAGGATTGTCTTGCAATGAAATGATTAAGGCTTGCACTGCATTTAAGCTACTTATTTCTGGAATTTTCGCATTCGGATATTCAATTGACTTATATACTTCAACCGGCTTATTTGATAAATAGTTTATCCACCTGTTTTTAAGTTCTGATAGTTCCTTGTCAGTGGAATTAAGGGTGACATATCCAAAGTTTTTGTTTGCTAAATTTTGCAAAATTTGATTTGCCCTGCCCGCGACACGGAACAGGTCATTCTCTATGACTAGCCCTTTACCTTCAAAAATTATATCACCACTAATTATTCTATCCCAAATAATTAACCGACTGGTTCCCTTTAGTTTAGTTTCTTTCTTGTCTGTGATCTGGCTTGCTAATTCTTTTAAATATAGAGTGTCTTTTGAATGACTATTTATTGAAGCATTCAATGTTAAAAATACTTCGCTCCAATAACTATCATTTAAATTTTTGGTCAGAAGTTCTGGCGACGTAAGTTTTTGAGCTTCATCATACATTTCCTTTGTATAATTTTCAATGTTTTGTTGGCTCCATGAGGTTAATACCTTCTGAGAAAAGGAAATTTGATAAATAAGTAATAGCGGAATTAAAGAGGTCAATTTATTCATGAGGGTTTGTTTATAATTTCTGCTAACGAGCAGGGCTTTGTGCAGGTGTGGCATTAGTATTCCGTCCGCCCACAGCCGCTCCTGATTGAAAATATCAAGTTGAAGTTAAGATAAAATGTTCAGCGGTGTTTGTCCAGCCCGAACCACAGTTTGGCTTTGCAATTGGCTGAAGTTAGTTTGTCAAGCCACACTTGCACAAAACCCAATGTTGGCAGCAGTTCTATTTGTGCCCTAACTCAAGAACTTCATGGAAGACTAGGTCAATATACCTTTTGACTTGGTATACTTCATTTTTTGTTGTTTCTACATGCGTTGAAAGTGACGCTCGATTGTACGTGGCTCTTGCTATTTGGCCTATTATTTCATCTACCATTTCCACAGATTTTTCTGCTGGTATTCTTTTAGTGTCATTAAGGTCTCGCTTTTTTAAGATATACCGTACCTTTTGTTTCATTGTGGGCTTTGTCTGCCCCTGCTCTAATTTAAAGCCTGGTTCTGATGATACGGATTTATCTGGCGCTAAATGATCTAATGTTTCTCTGAGAGCTTCTCTGAGTTCTGCAGCAGTCCCCCGATATGAGATCTTATGATTGCAAACATTTAAGTCAATCAATGCCTGTTTATATGACAAGGCTGCTGTCGGTACGACTGATTCGAGGGTGCTAATTAACATTTGGTCATCATGATGAACTGGAGTTTCTTTAGTTAAAGGTTTAACTACATCTTTAATATTAAGCTCTTTCGATAGCTTTTCAATCGTTTTTAGGAGTGCGAGATATTTACTTTTGGGATTATTTCCGTGGGTTAACCGAAGCAAATCTTGTAAAGAATTTGTTATTTGTAAACTATTTTCGTCAAGTAAATTATTTTCTGATAGATAGTTTTGGTATTTAGAAAAAAAATGCTTGACAGTTTCAATTGCAAGATTTTTTATTTTTTGCGAATTGACATTGATAGCTGTGCTCTTGGAGACCAATTTTTTTAGGCCTTCTACTTCTTTTGTAAATTCAGCAAGCATTATTTCTTAGTTGATTTTTTTGCACCCTTCACCGGTCCTTTTTTCGCAGGGCCTCTTTTCGGCTTTCTGACTGGTACTGAGTTTTCACCTCGAGGCAAATTATGCTTTACTAAATTGTAGCCGATAGCATTTAACTTGTATTCACCATGCCCTGCAGAATCTAAATAACCCGAGTTTTTAGCATTTTGCAAACTATATCTCAAATCTCCACTGGGTAAGGGGAAATCAGCGATCCTAAACCATGTTTGTAAATCTGCTGTGCCAATTGTATTTTTCTTCTTTTCTGATTCAGCTAGATACTGTAAATAATACGCAACGATCACAGCCATTTCTATTGCTGTTTTAGGTTGCTTACTTTCTTTGAATTGCTTAATATGCACTGCATCGCTTTCATGTGTCGTAGCTGTTTGAAAAATACTGCTAGCAGCCCCGCTTGTGGACGGAGTCACCGGGTTTGATGGGATGCCATCATAATTAAGTCGTTTTAAAACATATTCTACAACATTTTTTCTTACATCTTCATCAAGAGATTGAAGAGCAGTTAGTATTGTCTTGATGGCATCTATTTCTTTTTCAATTTTATCAAGCATATGATTTATTTTATTAGATTCAAGAATAACATTTAGCAAGGTATAAAAATCAACCGAATATTTACTGAGTTTTTGCTCAAGATTTGTCCATCTGAGACTTAATGAATTAATGCTGTATCAAATAGTTGAGGGGGAATTGCTGCCAACTCAAAAATATACGAAATAATCTAGTTCAATGAGTTTCGCCATTTTCTATAATTGATTGTTATCCAGGTATTTCAATTTTGTGCCCGACAGATTGAAACTTTCGTCAATACACTCCAAAATTGAGTAGAATGATCTTGGAGCATTTTTATTGCTATCAAATCATCGGCTCTATTCCATCAACTTATTCAATTTGCTCCGTGAATCCGGATTTTCTTTAATCGCCAGCGCCTTCTTCAAATACTCAATGGCTTTTGCTTTATCACCATTGGCAGCGAAATAATCGGCATAGGAATCATATACATTATAGCTGTCCGGATAATTCTCCACATTCATTTTGAAGAAACGTCCTGCTTTGGCGAACTGCTTTTGCTGTAAGAATTCATATCCCATGCCGTTGATCATGTTTTCAGGGGGCAGGACTTTATAACCAAAGAGCTGGGAAACCTCCTGATAATGACTGGCGAATTTGCCGGCGAGGTCTGAGGTGGAGTCTGTATAATCTTTGTAAGAAAGTTTGAAGCGGTATTTTTCAAAAATAAAACGCATGGCATCGTAAGTGGCAATCAGGGGAACGGAACTATGATCGTCGTTGCCGTAATACTTGCTGGCATATTTTAATCCATTATGCTTCCGGTTCTTTATCTCATTATCCAGTTCAATAATGGACCGGATATGTTTGCTGCTCAGGGTTGTATCTTTCTGGACCGTATTGAAATCCATGTTCTCTTCCATGGTATTGGCAATACCCAGGTAGAGGCTGGTACCATTAAACTTCTTTTCCGCCAGTTGTTTTTTAGCGGCTTTCAGGAAATTCATTTTGTCCCACCACATACTGGGGTCAATGCTGATATAGGAATTAAACATGCTGGTATGGTTCATCACGATATTCATCACGGTCAGTCCGCCAAAGGAATGACCGATCAGCATTTTATAGGGCTGTGTGGGATAGAGGGAATCAATATGCGGGATCAGCTCACTTCGGATAAAAGCCGCAAATTTTTCACCACCTCCTGATGTTTTGGAAAAAGCACTGTCCATAAAGGGCGGGTCAGCATCCACATGGGAAGGGGTCAGGTCCCTGGTGCGGTCGGTATTGGGAATGCCCACTACAATCATCTCCGGACAAATCGTATTCCCGTTCACCTGGCTCAGTTGCTGGATCATACCTACTACGGAGAAGAAATGGCCGTCTCCGTCCAGCAGATAAACAACCGGATACCGTTGAGTAGAACCGGGTTTCCAGCTATCGGGTACATAGACCCAGACCTTTCTTTGTTCATTCAGGATCCGGGACTGGAGACTGTCGATAGTGCCGATGCTGACCTGGTTATTGGACTGGGCTGAGAGGTTAATTGAGAAGCAAGTGGCAAGGAGAAAAGGGAGTAATTTTTTCATGCAGCGAGTTTTGTAACCTGGTTTGACTACCAATATTTTGAGGAAGTTACAGGGTTTATGGTGAAATAGATATACTGTTTGATGCAGAGTGAGCCCCGATGGCTACCAATTTACAGACAGGGAGGCTGGGATATTAGCAAATCTGTACTGTAATTTGGATGGTTTCAAAGGAGATGAGGGTTAAAAAAAGGCTATTGACAACAGGGGCTATTATCAATAGTATTCATACTTCCTGATGATTAAGGTGCTTTTGGTACTTTGTTGCTTCATACTTTTTATTGGGTTACCTGTTTTATCAAAAGTAAAATCTTTGTTTGTCTCGACCGTTTGATTTCCGTTTTCGGATTGGCTTACTATTTCAATTAATTGTTTTCTGTCATTAAATTTGAAATATATTTTTACTGGTCTAGCTATGTCATATTCTTTAAGACTTTCAATTTGTTGCCACTTGATAACTCCGTTCTCATCTAAAACCGTGATATTTAATCCTGTGTTTTGATTCACATTATTTTTTATTGTATCTGTATAAGAAGAGTCGCTGATCCACTGTCTGACTGCAACCGAAAATGTATCTCCGTTTAAAATTTGGGTGCTAACTCTTTTATTTTGGAAATAAATCATTCTGCTTTCACCTCTCATTATCACTTTTCCCGTTTTTGATTTTGTTATATTTTCAAGACTGATTAGATTTCCCGTTCCTGTCATAGGTTGCAATATTTCTTCTGTCGCATTTGGCTGTGTCAACTAGTTTGGATTTTGCAAATGCAGGATCTATATTGTCAAAAATATAATTGGTGATTTTTTTAATGTTACCTTTTAGGTTCCATTCTTTCAATTCGCAAAATCTACCGACTCCGGATGTATTTTGACAAATTGCGAATACCGGTAAAAAACAGAGTAAGAGAAAAAATATCTTCATTTTTGGCAGTTGGATTTTAAACAGCAAGTGATGTATTAGCCATAAAGCTAACGGTTACGGCTTGCTGCTGTGCTGATATTTTATGATGTTCAGACCGGAGCCGAAGCCGAATGAAAAACTGATGATGAAGTTAACTACTAAAGCTCAAATATATTCTTCAGCCCGAACAAAAGCTGATAGTGAACAGAACGATGAGAATATGTTCGTCTGCCAGCTTAGTAGCAAGCCGATGTTAGCTGCAGATTAGCGTTTCAATCTCTATCTTGTTCGTCTTGTCCCAAAGGTCTTTTGTCAATTCTTGCTGCAAATCTTTTTTCAAATTTTGCCAAACATTTTTATCGTTAGTTTCTAAAAACTGTTTGACAAGTCCGAGTGCTTTTGGATGTGTCATAAAGGCCTGGACAATTGCAGAACCAGACCACTGTTTATAATCGGTCTCTACGAGATATTTTGAATAGGCATTGGCAAATAAGTCAGGAAAGTTAGGATACACAGACCAATGAACAAATGAATGATTTTCATTTAAGTCGTCGTTCAATAAAAAGTCTGTTAGTATTTGCTTATGCTTTTCAGTACCTCGTTTCCCAATTACATTTAGATAGTAAATTATCTTTTGGTCGGACATGTCTATTTGCTTTGCCTTTTCAAATATCAATTCTAAGCAGTCGTCATTACAATGTTTTTCCAGTACGGCAAGAGCTATTACATAACCGTCCTCCTGCTTAATTGCCTTTTGAGTTAAAAAATTTATGATTTCAATTTTTTCGGTCTGACTGCTTTGTTGAATTGTCTTGTCAAGATATTCAATCAAGTCATAGCCAGAACCCATATAATTTCTATATTGCTTACTTAGGCCTGTCCACCAATTTTCTATAGGAATGTTATCGGTCATTTTAATTTGCAGCTAACGAACCAGTATTGCCGCAGATGGGATATTTGATGCTGTGTCTGCCCGCAACTGCAGCCGAATAATGATATAAAAGTACAAGCTAACAACTAACCGCCGAACAGAATTCCGTCAAGCCTGGATGCAGTACAATAGCGATTTGCAGCTGATTGTTTTTCCGTCAAGCCCCATTTGCCAGCAATACATGTGTTGGCTGTCAGCATAGTAATGCCAGTAGTTAGCTGTACTTTTTTATAATGTCTTGTTGGTATCTCTTTGTATAAGTTGAAATATTTTCAATCATTTCTAAAATGGTGGTCTTATACAGGTTCGACTTATTAAGATTCAAAAACCTATCCATTTCCCCGAAAGCACTTTTAAGTTTCCCCATTTCCTTTAGTGAGTGAAAAAGTCCTAACGATGCTAACTCAGAATCAGGATTTAATTTCAAAGTTTTTTTAAAGTATTTCGCACTGTTCTTGAAATCTCCAATTTGATAAAACGACGAAGCAATCAAGCCATAAAGAGGACTAAATTTTGAATATTTTCTCTCTAAAGAAAATAGAATTTTTAAAGCATTTCTATGCCGATTGTTATTTTGAAGTTTTATCGCTTTATTAAATATTACTTCGTCGTCAAGATTCATATATCAATTGTAAACGTGCAGTTCCAATATGTTGCAGCCAACGGCCAGGGCTTGCTGCTGTGCTGGAATTTTATAATGTCCAGCCCGGAACCGCAGCCCAATTAAAAAACTGAAGTTGAAGTTAACAACAAAAAGCCAAATAGTAATTCGTTAGCCGGATAATAGCTGATAGCGATTTGCGGCCGATTGTTACTCCGTCTGCCAGCATAGCAGCAAACCCAATGTTGCCTGCAGGTTTTCTGTGTCGCCCGTTAGAATTTTATGTCGTCAATTATAGTGTCAAAATAATCGTCAATGTCGTTACGCCACAAATAATTTGGATGATAAGTTCTATATGCAAACGGAATATTTTTTAACGATACTCTTGAAAGTTGTCTTTGCGTTGAATTGGGTAGTGCTTCATATTTTAGTTCTCCAAAATTGTCTTTTATGATGCTGTC
>Ga0075160_10001542_pt1 | contig 13963 bp, 15 predicted proteins | sample JI91814C2DNA_FD_70969 | JGI IMG/M metagenome (GOLD analysis project Ga0075160, IMG submission 70969) | Wastewater effluent complex algal communities from Wisconsin, to seasonally profile nutrient transformation and Carbon sequestration -... | ecosystem: Engineered > WWTP > Effluent > Algae... | reverse complement strand
GCCTCCACCTTCCGCGGCAGCGACAAGCGCGGCGGCGCCAATGGGGCCCGCATCCGCCTGGCGCCTGCCAAAGACTGGGCGGCCAACCAGCCTGCACAGCTGGCGCAAGTCTTGGGCAAGCTCGAAGCGATTCAGCAGGCATTCAATGCCAGCCAGTCCGGAGGCAAGAAAATTTCGCTGGCAGACCTGATCGTGCTGGCAGGCAGCGCCGCGGTAGAGGCCGCCGCCAAAAAGGCAGGGCAGGATGTGACCGTGCCTTTTGCCCCCGGCCGCATGGACGCCAGTCAGGCGCAGACCGATGTGGAGTCGTACCAGGTGCTGGAGCCGGTGGCCGATGGCTTCAGAAACTACACGCAAAAGGGTCTGGAAGGCGTGGCCGCAGAGCTGCTGCTCGACAAGGCGCAGTTGCTCACCCTGAGTGCGCCGGAGATGACGGTGCTGGTCGGTGGACTGCGCGCGCTGAATGCCAATGTGGGCCAGGCGCAGCATGGTGTGTTCACCACGCGCCCTGAAACACTGAGCAACGACTTCTTCGTCAACCTGCTGGATATGCGCACCAAGTGGAGCAAGGCATCAGAAGACGGTGTGCTCGAAGGCCGTGACCGCAGCACCGGCGCCCTCAAATGGACCGGCACCGTGGTGGATCTGGTGTTTGGATCGAACTCGCAGCTGCGCGCGTTGGCCGAGGTCTATGCCGCCAGCGATGCACAGCAGAAGTTTGTGCAGGACTTTGTGGCCGCGTGGGTCAAGGTGATGAACCTGGACCGCTTCGATCTGGTCTGACTGGTCAGCCTTCGCTTGTGCAGAGGTGATGCCCCGCCGCGCCACCACGGAGTGGAGCGGCGGGGTTTTTTATGTAAAAAGTGCCTTTAGCCCGCGTGCAATATGCGCAGTCAGCTCCTAAATCAGGAGCAATTTAACGCAGAACCAATGGATCAGTGGAACTCGTTTGATGAGCATATGCGGTCATACGGCACTGCAATTTGACTGCTTGCACCAGACTGGATGCGGGCTTCGATAAAACAGGCGCAACTGTCAAAAATCGACCCACTGCGGACGTAGCGACTGCTGAAATGATCGCCTGACAGCAGTCATTCAAGCGCACGCGATTCCAAGTTTAGAATTTCCGTTTCAGAGAAGCTCAAACTGAATGCTGGACTTCGCGTGATGACCACTAGCCGTCGGCGATGAACGGCAGATATCGAATAACGTCTATCGAACGCCAAAGAGATGCTGCCCAAGACCTCTGTCGCAGGTTTCAGTTTTTCAAAGTTGGACTGGACGACCGGCTCAAGTGATAGTGAAAAAAAGGGTTGAAGATTCGATTTGAATGATGGCTGGTCTATCACACCGGCTTGGTGTTTTGTCTGCCTGCTGTGAACGCTACGGAATCACTCTCGATTGAAACTTGCAACGCAATCTACTGCAGAATTCACCACTGCAAGGATCAACCAGAGGTTTTGATGCGAGCGTAACTCTTAACGCTAAAGCTAAAGCTACTACAATGTTGAGATGCGTTTTTGGTTGATCGTTTTTTTAGCAATATTGATGCCGTTGCAGCTCTCGTGGGCGGCAGCTGGGCGCTATTGTCAGCACGAAAGCGATGTTTCCAGTAAGCACGTTGGCCATCACACACACCAACATCAAACCACTGAACGCACGGAGTCCGGTGGCGATTTTGCGAAGTCGATGACAGTCGATATGGATTGCGGCACCTGCCATGCTGGTTGTTCAATGGCTGTCCAAGAATCCAGTGTCGTCAAAAACGTTGTGCTGACTTTGATTTTCTCGTCAGGGCTCAGCGTGCAGTCAAGCCCTGGCCTCGAAGATCGTCCAGAACGGCCTCAGTGGGTTGCCCTGATCTAACCAGGGCATCGATCTACGCATAAGCTTTAAAGGCTTCGAGAAATCGATCCCTGTAATCGTGTCAGCACTTGATGCTGATTTGATCAACAGTTTTCGGGATTTCTCTTCATGTTTCTTTCCCAATGGCGACAACGCCCGCGCCTGTTCTGGGTCATTTTGGTCGGAGCCCTTATTGGCGTGGATCAATTGACCAAGGCCTATTTTGCCAACACGATTGCACTGAGTGAAGCAGTTGTTGTAACGGATTGGTTCAATTTCGTTCACACCTTAAACAGAGGTGCTGCCTTTTCCTTTCTTGCGAGTGCTGATGGCTGGCAACGACCATTGTTGATTGGCATAAGCATCCTCGTAATAGTTCCTATAACGCTGGTCTGTATGTACCAAAATATGGACCCAGTCGAGCGGTGGGTGGGTGGCTTGGTCGTGGCTGGTGGCGCAAGCAATCTGATTGATCGCATTCAAACTGGTGCGGTAGTTGACTTCCTTGACATTCATTGGCGTGGAATGCACTGGCCAGCATTCAATTTGGCTGACAGTTACATAGTCTGCGCTGTGCTGGTGTGGATTTTGTTGTTTAGAAATTCTGTATCTGCGCAAGAACAGTCAACAACAGCCAAGGTTCAAGCATGAAGCGCAGCTGGAATCTCCTTGCCCTCGCTTGGGTGATTGCAACAGCAGCTGCAGCCAGCGCCCTTTTTATTGGCGAGGTCATGGGCATGACACCCTGTGTGTTGTGCTGGTACCAGCGAATTTTCATGTTCCCTTTGGTCATCGTGCTGGGTATGGCCTGTTACAGCGATGACCGACGCGGTGCAATTTACGGACTCCCCCTGGCATTGGGTGGAGTCCTTCTGGCTGGCTATCACACTTTATTGATTGCCGGGCTTGTGCCCAAAGCCTGGATTCCCTGCGGTTCTGGCGTTTCCTGTGCCGAACAAAAGCTGGAAATTCTCAATGGATTGCAGATCCCATGGCTTTCACTGATCGCATTCATCGCCATATCTCTACTTCTCATTCTTTACCTGCGAAAGTCCTCGAAATGAATTCCAAAAAAATGACCGTCATCATCGTTCTCGGAGTTGTCCTTGCATTCTTTGCATTTGGTATGTACAGCTACCAAAAGCGTGTGCAGAACTCGCAAGAGCAAAAGGTCAATCAACAAACCCAACGTATGGTCCGCATGCACTCGCCCGTGCTTGGTCCTCAGAGTGCCCCTGTGACGATTGTCGAATTCTTCGATCCCGCCTGTGAGACGTGCCGTGCCTTCTACCCCATCGTGAAGGACTTGATGAAGCAGTATCCCAATGATGTTCGGCTGGTATTGAGATATGCCCCTTTTCACCAAGGATCAGACAAGGTAGTCAAGTTGCTGGAAGCATCCAAACGTCAAGACAAATATTGGCCTTTGCTTGAAGCCATTCTGGCGGCGCAGCCGACTTGGGCAGACCACGGCAATCCAAATCTGGATGCGGTCTACAAAGTAGCTGAACAAGTTGGATTGGACATGCAGAAGGCAATGAATGACGCATCAGGCCCCGGTCCAGATGCCGCTCTTAAACAAGATGTCGAAGACCTCACCGCACTGGAAGTTACGAAGACCCCGACGTTTTTTGTCAATGGACGGGGGCTACCCAGCTTCGGGCCAGATCAATTGGCAGCTCTGGTAGCAGAAGAAGTAACCAAGTCGAAGAAGCAGTGAAGGCAAAAAAACCATGATGCCATCAACTCAGCCAGATGACCAGATTATTTCCCGCCGGTCGCTTATCGCCGCCGCCGTGGGCGGTGCGTTCACTCCAATCATTTTGGCGGGATGTTCTCCCAAGTCAGCGGACTTCAACAGCATCGATCTGACCGGGGCAGCGTACGCCAAGGATTTTCGCTTGAAGGATCACTTCGGAAACATCAGAACCCTGGCTGATTTCCGCGATAAAGTCACAGTCCTCTTTTTCGGCTTCACGCAATGCCCGGATGTTTGTCCAACTTCCATGAGCACCATGGCTGAGGTCAAGCGGCTGTTGGGCAAACAAGGTTCACTGCTGCAAGTGCTTTTTGTGACCGTTGATCCCGAACGGGACACCTTGCCACTGCTCAAAGAATACATGCTGAATTTTGATGCTACGTTCTTGGCGCTACGGCCAGAGCCAGATCAACTCAAGGAACTCTCTGAAAGTTTCAAGATGTACTACAAAAAAGTGGAGGGCAAGACACCCACCTCTTACAGCCTGGATCACTCTGCAGGCAAATACATTTTTGACGCAAAAGGCAGCATTCGTTTGTTCTCCAAATATGGGGCGGAACCTCAAGCGATTGCCCAGGATATACAAAATCTACTGTGAGTTGTTCATGTCGCCAAACCTGACAGACCCTCGGTTGAATCTTTTACGTAATCAAAATAAAGTTGTCCCTAATATTCTGTATGGGTATCCATTGAGAAAGTGGACAAGGCTTGCAGTTGTACCTTCGCTGCTCGTGGTTTTAATGGGTCTGTACGCTGGGTCTTCCCTGGGTGCAGTTCAAAAACCAAGTGCTCAAGGGAAAGCAAATCCCCGTGCACCACATCAACGCGATGGGGTCGCAGAAGCGCGATTGATTGAAATCCTTAGGCTCATCGGCATGGCAGATACCCGCAATGCTCTTAGCAAAGCAGAGAAGTTGGTATCCGATTTTCCAAATTTTCAGCTGGCGCAACTTGTATATGGGGACTTGCTTGCTACACGATCAAGGTCAATTCAAGGTATCGGTGATGTCCCGCCAGAAATTGCAGAGAGTGCAAAGCAAAACTTGCTGGCGTTGAGGAGTGAATCAGCGCTACGCATTGCGGCAATCAAGCAACGGCCACCAATCAATTCCATTCCCACGCAATTCGTCGCACTTTCAAAGCGGAATAAGCATGCCATTGCAGTGGACACTGCCAAGGCTCGTTTGTATCTTTTTGAAAACAATGGATCGGAAATGAAGCTATTGGCTGACTACTACATTTCAGTGGGTAAGCAAGGTGTGGGGAAGAATGTCGAAGGGGATCAGCGCACTCCATTGGGAGTTTATTTTGTCACCAGTAATCTGGACCCGAAGAGTCTTAAGGATTTGTATGGCTCAGGTGCGCTGCCGGTCAACTATCCCAACATTTTGGACTTGCGGCGCGGCAAGACGGGTAGTGGCATCTGGTTGCACGGAACTCCATCGAACCAATTTACCAGGGCACCGCAGGCCACAGATGGGTGTGTAGCCGTAGCGAATCCTGATTTGGAAAGAATCATCAATACAGTGGAAATTCGCACCACTCCCGTTGTTATTGGACAAAACCTGAATTGGGTTCTTCCGTCTAATCTGACGAATCAAAAGCAGGTTTTCGCCGACATGTTGCAAACGTGGGCGAGTTCCAAACGACGTGGACGTGAAAGTGAATTCTTGCGCTTTTACGCAACTGATTTTGGTGTTGCTGATATGGATCTGAATAAGTTCAGCGAATCCTTGAAAGCTGATCTAAATAGGTCAGACAACAGACCCGTAACACTCAAAGACATCTCACTTATCCGATGGACCGACGAAGCAGACACTATGGTTGCAACCTTCGGCGAAGTCAGAGATGGTGAAGCAGTAGGACGCACGATTCGTCAATATTGGCAGCGGCGTTCCAGTGGTTGGAAAATTGTTTACGAAGGCGTCGTCGGATAGCGGGTCCTCGAATGTCTCAGCTCGTTGAATTCAAACTTGGAGTACCTTAAATGAAAAATAATCAAACAATCGTGGCACTGCTATTTGCGTGTGGCGCAGTTGCCGCATCAACCAGTCTGGCACAAGTATCAGTGACTAATGCCTGGGTTCGCGCTACGGTACCTAATCAACAAGCGACCGGTGCCTTCATGCAACTGGTATCAAAGAAGGATACGACGCTCGTCTCCGCGCGTTCCGACATCGCTGGCGTCGTGGAAGTCCATGAAATGAAAATGGAAAACGATGTCATGCGAATGCGCGCAGTTGACGGGCTGAAACTGCCTGCAAATCAGCCAGTCGAGCTCAAGTCTGGCGGATACCACCTAATGATGATGGACCTCAAGAAACAATTGAAGGTCGGTACAGAAGCTCAAATCACATTGACTTTCAAAAATGCCAAAGGCGAAAGTGAGACGACGTATGTTCACGCACCTGTCGCATTGTCTCAACCGAAGTGAGAGTCAAGCGTGGGATTTTCGCGTCCTGACACCCGCATGCGCACCATGCACATGACCAGTCATGTCGGATGAAATCGACTGCTTTTGTGACATGACATTGAGTTCATTGAGAATTCCACAGTGCTCCGCGTCTTGTGCACTACGGCACAACTCGCGAAGACCCTTAAGCTGCTTTTCCAATTGCCGCAGTTCTTTGACTCGGTGAGCAACGTGGTCAATGTGTTCGTCCAAAAGCGCGTTGACTTCACCGCAATTTTCGGTGGGAGCATCGCGAAAGCGAAGCAAAACTCGAATTTCATCCAAGGTCATATCCAGGCTACGACAGTGACGAATGAACGACAGGCGCTGCCCATGCGTTTCGTCGTAGACGCGGTAATTACCTTCAGACCGCCTGGTGTGTGGCAACAAACCCTCGCGTTCATAGTGCCGAATGGTCTCTACCTGCACTCCAGTCAGGTTGGCTAGTTCACCGATTTTCATGACTTCAATCATAACCGCTTGACTCTTTAGTGGCTACAGGGTTTCCAATTCAATCTCAATCAGGAAATGTCCATGAACAACACACCTTCAAAGCCAGCAACAACGGGTCCGACATGCGAGTGTTCAAGTGCTTGTGCATCTTCAAAATCGGATTCATCTCAGGCATTGCCGCAAAGTGCAAAAGCAGGCGTTCCTGTTTTCCGAATCCCAACCATGGATTGCGCCTCTGAGGAGGGGGAAATTCGCCATGCAGTGGCGAACATTCCTGGTGTGCGCAGCCTTCAGTTCCAACTTGCGGCAAGGACGCTTTCGATTGATGCCGAAGCGGACTCCTTGCCACTCGTCTTGGCTGCAATTCGCAAGGCAGGATTCAAGCCTACGCCACTAAGCAGCAATGCATCTGAGACGGGTCCACATGGCCAGGGACAGGACCACGCACACGACGGACATGATCATGACCACAACGATGCCAGCTTTCCAAGCGGAATTCAAAAATATGCGCTGGCCCTAGCACTTGCGGTCGGTGCAGAGTCCATTGCATTCTTTGCACCAGATACACGCATTTTCCAAGGACTGGGGATGGTGCTTTCTGTGGGTGCAATTGCACTTGCTGGTTTCTCCACTTACGTCAAAGGCTTGGCCGCCCTGCGAAATTTTCGACTCAATATCAATGCATTGATGACAGTCGCAGTTACCGGTGCATTTCTGATCGGTCAGTGGCCTGAGGCTGCAATGGTCATGGCGCTGTATGCCATCGCTGAATTGATTGAAGCTCGTGCAGTGGACCGGGCCAGAGGTGCTATCAAGAGCCTGTTGGACCTGACCCCTGAGACTGCGGAGATTCGTCAGTCCGACGGATCATGGCAAATTGTTCCGGTTAGTAGTGTTGTGCTGGACGCCATAGTGCGCATCAAACCTGGTGCGCGTATTCCTGTTGATGCGGCCATCGTCATTGGTAGCACTTCTGTCGATCAGGCCTCGGTGACGGGTGAGAGCATTCCAGTAGACAAGGCTCCAGGCGATGCTGTATTTGCCGGGACCATCAACGCCACAGCCACCATTGAAGTGCGGGTCACCGCCTTACCCAGCAATTCGGTGCTTTCCCGCATCATCCACGCGGTAGAACAAGCGCAAGGTTCCCGAGCCCCCACTCAGCAGTTTGTTGATAAATTTGCCGCCGTCTACACACCCACTGTGTTCGTACTGGCTCTGGGAGTAGCATTGCTGACGCCCTGGCTTATGGATTGGACTTGGGCTCAAGCTATCTACAAGGCGTTGGTTCTGCTGGTGATCGCATGCCCATGTGCTTTGGTGATTTCTACGCCGGTTACGGTGGTAAGTGGTCTGGCAGCTGCTGCAAGGCGTGGCATTTTGATTAAGGGTGGTGTTTACCTGGAGGGTGCACGAAAGATCAAAGTAGTTGCTCTGGACAAGACAGGAACAATCACCGAGGGCAAGCCTGTCTTGGTGGATACCGAATTTGTTAAGTCAGAAGTACCTGAGTGGCAGGTCTTGCGATGGGCCGCCGACCTTGCTGCTCATTCTGATCACCCGGTCTCCAAGGCCATCGCTAATAGTCTTGATCCTGGAAATAGTGTTCTTCAGGATTTCAAGGTGGTTGCCGGAAGGGGTGTAGAGGCCCTTGTGGATGGGCAGATGTTGTTACTCGGTAATCACCGCTTGATTGAAGATCGGAATCTATGTAGCAGCGGTATCGAAGCGCGATTGGCAAAGCATGAAGCACTAGGGCGAACCGTCACCATGCTGGCATCGCAAACCCAGGTGTTAGCCATTTTTGCAGTGGCCGACACCATTAAAGAAACGTCACGAGAAGCGTTGGCTCAATTGCACGCATTGGGTGTTACTTCCGTCATGTTGACGGGTGACAACGAGGCAACCGCAAAGACCATTGCCAAGCAAGCTGGCATTGATGATGCGCGTGGAAACTTGCTGCCAGAAGACAAACTGATGGCCATCGAAGAGCTTCAAAAACGATACGGTTTGACTGCAATGACCGGCGACGGCATTAATGATGCGCCAGCATTGGCGCGTTCTGACATTGGTTTTGCCATGGGTGTTGCGGGCACGGATACCGCCATGGAGGCCGCCGATGTGGTCATCATGAACGATGACTTGCGGCGTATCCCAGAGACCATTGTGTTGTCACGAAAAACGCAAACCATTCTTTGGCAGAACATTACCTTGGCTCTTGGTATCAAGGCGGTTTTTCTGGTGCTGGCATTGTTCAATGGCGCATCCATGTGGATGGCTGTGTTTGCGGATATGGGGGCAAGTCTATTGGTCGTTTTCAATGGGCTGCGTTTGTTGGGTGTTAAGTCAAGCGAGAAAGCAGTATGAGACTACAAACTTCCCAGGCTGCAGGTGATCGTGCACTTCTGACGGAACTGACCGAACCAACCGAGTTACTGGACTTCAAGAGTCCCCAAATACAACCGTTGATCTTCGAGCGCAGATGGCAAGCGTTGCCAGAGTTTGAGCGCATAGGTGCGATTTACGATTTCGTTCGCAATGAGATCAAGTTTGGCTACAACCAATCCGACAGCCTACCGGCTTCTCAAGTCTTGGCGGATGGATTTGGGCAGTGCAATACCAAGGGAATCTTGCTTATGGCCCTGCTTCGGGCAAATCAAATTGCCTGTCGATTTCATGGGTTCACGATAGATAAGCGGCTACAAAAAGGCGCGATCACTGGATGGGCCTATGTTTTGGCTCCCGCATCGATCATTCATAGTTGGGTTGAAATTTGGTTTGACGGTCGGTGGGTGAATCTTGAAGGGTTCATTCTTGATGAGAGTTATCTCATTGCACTGCAAAAAACGTTTCCTGCGGCGAAAGAGTTCTGTGGGTTCGGCGCGGCCGTTACCGATTTGCGCGATCCGCCTGTTCAATGGAAGGGGACTGACACCTACATTCAAAAAGAAGGGATCAATGCTGATTTTGGTATTTTCAACTCACCTGATGATTTTTATCGCAAGCACGGCACCAACTTGTCGGGCTTAAAGAAATGGGTATTTGAATCCGTGGTACGTGCCCAGATGAACCGCAATGTTGAGCGGATTAGATTATCAAAAGTGAAACGTTGAATGGATATATCGCCGATCCCCTGATGCAAGCAAGTTAGACCAATCACTGATGAAGCACTGCGCGACGAATAAATCCCTTTACGACGAGAATTGCAAAAATGAAATGTCCCCAATGTACCGAAACCACGCTAGTCATGACTGAGCGCCAGGGTATCGAGATTGACTACTGTCCATCATGCCGAGGGGTCTGGCTGGATCGTGGTGAACTAGACAAGCTAATTGAGCGCAGCGCTCAAGCCATGCCAACACAACCTCCCGCATCACCTCAGCCGGTGCAGTCGCAATACGAGTCAACGACACGCCGCCCGGACTTTGTGGACTCGGACTATAAACACCACTCTGGCCACGGCGGATATCGCAAGCGCAAGTCGTGGTTAAGTGACCTTTTTGACTAAATTTTCTTGAGACGATCTTTAAGTCTTTTTTCGTCAGCATTGAGTGACGACCCGCATCATCGTCGCCTGACGATAAGGCTGGCAGTATTGCTTATGGCATCCCATAGATTCAAGCGATCTTCAGTTGCCCTGCGAATTACCGGTTATCGTCCTCGCAAATGCAACATCCACTGACTCCTGTGGGCACGGTGTCGAATTCCATGAACGACTGCTACAAGATCCTCAGCTTTCCAATGTTGACCGCTACATCTGGATCTGCTCATCCAATTGGATAGGGAGCAAAGAACTCAAGCGGCAACAGCTTCTCCCCAGTAATGGAAAGACAGTATCTTTGGCCCAGGAAGGTATCGTGACTGAACGTCCGACGCAAATCCAGCTTCTTTGAGTAATGACGGTATATCCCGATCAAGCATGCATCCGCCTGCAACCAACTTCCAATAGGGTTGGATGCGCGTTTGCCACTTCTCGACATTTTCCTGTGGTGCCTTGCCGTGTTCGGAAAACAGCAGCTTTCCGCCAGGCTTCAACGCCCTCCTCATCTCCTTGAGCGCCAAGAGGGGATCCGGAATAGTACAGAGCGTGTAGGTGCAGACAACACTATCAAAACTTGCATCTTCCACTGGGATGCGCTCCGCAGAGATGCCAATCAGTTTTACATCCAGGCCGGCCTGCAGACTGCGCTTGAGTGCAAGCTTATGCATGCGCAATCCAGGGTCGACGCCTACGATCAACTTGACACGCGATCGGTCATAGAAGGGCATATTCAAACCCGTTCCAATTCCAATTTCAAGCACGTTGCCTTCAGCTTGTGGAATCACTTTCATGCGCTGCTTGCGTATGGGAGAGACACTACATGCAAGATCAAGCAAGTAAGGCAGAAGGTGGCGCTCGTACCAAGTTTCGGACATTGGCGCTCAATGAGGTTTCAGGCAGTGGCAGTAGACGAAGTGCTGCACTGAACCCCAAGGGGTCTTATGTTCTTCGCTGGCATGTTCAAGAAGCTCAAACGCAGGGCCGAACTCCCCATGCAATTGGTCTGGTGCATAGCGTGCCACCGGCAACCCACTGCACTGTTCTGGGCCATCCGGTGCAAAGGTTGCAACAATCACATGGCCACCGGGTTTGACAGACTTCATTACCTGTTGAACATACGCAGCACGGTCAGCAGGCTCTGTCAGAAAATGGAAAACGGCCCTGTCATGCCAGATATCGTACGACTGCTCCAGTAGAGTTACTTCCCGGATGTCACCGGCAACCCAGGTAACAGATTTACCTAAAGTGCCTAAGCGGTTGCGCGCAACCTCAAGCGCACTCGCGGACAAGTCCAGTACGGTCAGATTCTCGAACCCGTTGGTCAACAGATCATCCACCAGCGTCGAAGCACCACCGCCGACGTCAATGATGCGTGCTTCCGAAGTCGCACCCACGGAGCGAATGATTTCCATTGAGCGGGTTGCATGCTCCTGAAACCAGCTGACCGCATGGGCCTGCTTGGTTAGATAGACCTTCTCCCAATGCTCTTTGGCGCTCTGCATAATTTGCCCCTTAGTTGTCAATTGGTACCGTCTGCGATATTGCGAATGTTCAAAGCTTAGGACATTTACTCAAAGCCAAGAAGTGTCGATGCCCTATTTAGTGCGTGTGCAAGTGATGCGCATCGGGCACATGGGCATGAATGTGGCGAATGGGTTCATGGCTATGTTTGTGGCTATGTTTTCTAACTGGTTTGCCTTCATGGCTGTGCAAATGGTGGCCATCGTCGTGAGAGTGGGCATGTTCATGTTCGACCGCTTCATGAATATGCTCATGGCCATGCGATTCCATCAAATGCAGGAAGACACCAACCAGCATCAGGACTCCACCAACGACGAGCATCCAGCTGCCTGTGCGGTTGCCCATCGCAAATGCGCCTAATGCACCAATGAACGGTGCGAATGCGAATACAGACCCTGTGCGTCCAGCACCGAATTCTCTTTGTGCGAGCAAATACAGGCGCAAGCTCAACCCGTATCCGGTAGCGCCAATAGCAAGCAAAGCCGCTGCAGCAGATGGGCTGGGAATTGGTTCGGCCAAGATATAGGCAAGGAAGACAGTGGCGATGACACCTAAAGATGACTTCACCAGTACCACCTGGCCAGGGTCACGTTCGGCAACTCCTCGGGACAACGTGTTATCCACTCCCCATGCGACGGTGGCAAACATCACTGCTAGCAAACCCAAGAGTTGGGTGTCTCCCGCGAGTCCTTGCTCGAATACCAGTGCCACTCCGCCAGCCAGAAGGAACATCATGGCGGCCACCACGCGTTTGTCCATGGTTTCCCCATACAAACGCCATGCCAGGACTGCTGTGAAGAGCGCTTCCAGCGTCAACATGAGCGAAGCACTTGAGCCACTGGTGCGCTGCAAACCCCATGCAAGCGCTACAGGACCCAATACTGCACCAAAGCCGGCCATCGCAACCATCCTTGGTAAGTCTGAACGACGAAGACTGGCCTCCCTATCTGGCGAGTGGCACATCAGAAGTGCAACCAGTGCCGCACCGGCATACAGCAATGCTGCGGTTGTAAAAGCTCCGAGACCATGGCCAAAAAATTGAACCAACGGAGTGCTGAGACCAAAAAGGGCTGCAGCGCATAGGGCAAGGAGTCCGCCTCGTAGCGCGGGGACATTGATGGGAGTGCTCAAGGGTACGGGCATGTTCGTAGGTGCAATGCTACTGAATTTAGCACTCTAGGTGACGCTCGCAATATCCTGTCACCCGAGAATTGAGCCAACTGGAGAATCGAGAGTCAGGCTGCTTGAGAGCTTTGACCCATCTTCTTGCCATTTTGAATTATCGCTTCGCCCACCCTCGACTGACCGGTTTGGGCACGGACATGCCGAAGATCAATGTCCTCTGTCCGGCTTTTTCAAAGTGCCACGTGTTGACTATTTACGCAACCGGTTCACAGTTGTTCTCCCTTCAACTTCAAGGAGATCATTGTGGACAATGTAGCGGAGTCAACTGCCAGAATTCCGTGGAACAAGGGAAAGATCGTGGGCCAGAAAGCCCCACTGAAACTCAAAGACATTTGGGCCATCCGCATACGACTTCAACTTGGCAATCGCACGCGGGAGCTTGCTCTTTTTGACCTTGGGCTGGACAGCAAACTTAGGGCATGTGATTTGGTGCGTTTACGAGTACGTGATATTTGCCACGGCGATCGCGTTTCAACACGGGCGATTGTCATGCAGCAAAAGACCTCTCAGCCTGTTCAGTTTGAAATCACACCGCCAACAAGGGATGCCGTCACGGAATGGATAAGAGAGGCTGAGTTGGCAAACGATGACTTCTTGTTTCCCAGCAGGGTTCATGACTCACCGCACTTAGGAACTAGGCAGTACGCGCGAATATTGGACTCGTGGATCAAGGAAATCGGGCTTGATCCAACAGCCTACGGCACCCACACAATGCGGCGGACAAAAGCATCGTTGATCTATCGCCGAACCAAGAACATTCGTGCTGTGCAATTGCTCTTAGGGCACACCAAATTAGAGAGCACTGTTCGGTACCTTGGCATTGAGGTCGAAGATGCATTGGAACTTTCGGAGCAGACGGAAATTTAAACTCCCTCAAACCGGAATGTGAAGCCGAATTGGCGGCCAGATAGCAGTCACTCGCCAGTGACTGCACCTGGCCCATCACAGTCAAAGAAACAGGTGATCTGAAAGGTTGCAACCGCTGCGAAAGTGTCAGACATCTGGCGCGATGTTGGTGAAGTTTTGCTCCGCTTCGCCAAATATTTGTATGAAAAGTGCCTGCAACCCCCGTGCAGTATGCACAACAAGCTATGAAAAGCGTAGCAACTTAAAACCGCTGCACCGCCCCGGCCCAGGCCAACCCCGCGGCCACGCCACCAAAGCGGTTGCCTTCCACCAGCGTGGCCTGCGGCATGGCTTGGCGCAG
>Ga0075160_10001541_pt1 | contig 13963 bp, 14 predicted proteins | sample JI91814C2DNA_FD_70969 | JGI IMG/M metagenome (GOLD analysis project Ga0075160, IMG submission 70969) | Wastewater effluent complex algal communities from Wisconsin, to seasonally profile nutrient transformation and Carbon sequestration -... | ecosystem: Engineered > WWTP > Effluent > Algae... | reverse complement strand
GATTATTAGAAAAAAATATTTTGCTAAAAATAATTTCAGTTGATTTTCGATTAGCCGCATACGAAGATTATTTTAACTGAACTACATCCATTCTTGCTTAAAGAGAATAACAGCAATAATCCCCTCTCCCGTTGAGAGAGGGGCATTACAGGCATATACCGCAACTTATAAAAAATTGGGGAGAGTAAGCAAAAGCGAAGAAGGATGACTAATGTCATGGTGAGGCTCGCGAATCCATGACTAAAACAAATAAGTCACCCATTCGAGAGCCTCAGGGTGGCAAATAAATCAAATGCAAGTAGCATTTAAGGAAATAATTTTATGAGAAAATTAATCAGAAATATTTTAGAAAACATAGCTAGAACAATAGGCGACATTACATTTTTAAGTTGGAATGAGCGAAACATCACAGTCAACTGGAACTATGAAGTCGGGACAGTCAAGGTGACATCAAGCACTTCTCATTTTTACACGCAGATTATCCAAAGGCGAAAAAGCTTCGAATCATCCCGATCCATGAATCATATGAATAACAGTTCATACGTTGAAAAATAGAAAAGATGCTGGAGCAGGTTACAAAGTATTGATTATCGATTGACAATGAACTAAATATTTACAGAATAAAGATGAACGCAAAATAATATGAATAGAATTGGTGGTTTAAATGACGTATCGAGAGATTCAAGAGGAAATCCCTTTTTTAAGCAGTAAAGAAAAAGCAGAGTTGCTCCAATACATTACAAGTTCTATCACACATTCGTTTCCGGGAATAGAAAAAAATCAAGGAGTTGCCGGAGGTTCTGCTTGTATACTTAGAACTCGTATTGCGGTCTGGACATTGGAGGGGTTTCGACAACAAGGATTGAAAGAAGCTCAATTACTTTCTGACTTTCCTACTTTGCGGGCAGTTGATTTAGTTAATGCATGGAATTATGTAGCGGCAAATAAAGACGAAATCGTGAATGAAATTAGAGAGAATCAAGAAGCTTAGTTTACTATGGCAAAGATTTATACAAATGAAAACTTTCGCTATTCTATTGTCATAAAACTAAGAGAGCTTGGGCATGATGTATTAACCGCCCTAGAAGCGGGAAATGCCAACCAAAGTATTCCTGACGAAAATGTTTTGGAGTTTGCCAAACAAGAAAACAGAATCTTGCTGACATTCAATCGTCAGGATTTTATAAAACTACATTATCATTTTTCAAATCATAAAGGGATAATTATATGTAGCCTGGATCCAGATGCAGAAGGACAGGCAGACAGAATCCATAAAGCTATCCTTCAAGAAAATCCGCTCGATGGGAAATTGATTCGTGTCAATAAACCAAATACGTAAATCGTAAAGTTGCTTTCAATTAATTATCCGAAACTTCGGGTATCGGATATATTCTGTGAATCAGATAACACAAAATTACCAACTAACACTAAGCTTCAATAATAGCTTTTCTAGAAGTTACCTCTTCAAATACTTTATGGTAGTTTGGGTGATTTGTTCCCATGACTCTATCCCAAAAATTGAAATACAACCCATAGTTACAATTAAAAAATCTATGGTGCATATTGTGATGGGTTGAAGTATTGTTCCATTTCCAAAGCCAATGAGTTGTAAAACCCTTCGGATACAATTCGAATCCCAAATGTCCTAGCACGTTCATAAATGTCATATAGAGTAGAAATGCCAATATCGCCAGAGGATGAATCGGCATGATCACAACAAGAATAGGAACTATCAAAGCTTCGATAACGCTTTCATATGGATGAAAAGAAAAGGCTGCCCATGGGGATGGATTTGTGGAATTGTGATGAACTTTATGAACATATCGAAAAATGGATTTATGATGCATCAGTCGATGACCCCAATAAAAAAATGTATCATGGATGAGGATAGCCACGATTATGCTCAGAATAAAATAGCCAATTCCAAATTCAGAAATTTCAGTGTATAAAAATGTGAAACCATTTTTCTTTGCCGTAAATACTCCAACACCTACGAATGCAAAAATTGTCATTGTTATCATTGAATATTTGAATTCATACCAAAGCTTGGATTTATCGGGATAATCTATTTGCGTTCTTTTATACTGCCATTTTTCTCTTTTCCAAATCCAGAAAAAAGAATAGGCAACTCCCGCAAACAAAAGATAGCGAATTGTCATTAGAGAAAAATTAATTAACCAAACTGAAGCTAATAGTTGAAGTGAAATCGGTGAATTTTCCATGCAAAACCCCTTATTAATTTAAAAACTGCTTCAAAAATAATTCAATGTTACTTTAAAAAATGCTAAAAGTAAATTATAATTTTATTCCTAAATTCTCTAACGCACTCGAAGAATTTTCTTGGATGTAGTGTTTAATAAACTGATCTACATCCTTTTCTGTTTTTAAGGCAAACCAATCGCCCTCCGGATAAGCCACTTGGATAGGCCCCAATTCACAACGGTCTAAGCAACCACTCATATTGATTCGAATATTTCTGCCGGGCGCAACTTCTTTGATTTTTTGCTTTAAATACTCTCTTATTTTCTTGGAATTATGCTTTCCACAAGAAACGCGAGCATTTTCCCCTTCTCTAATATTTTCACAAACAAAAATATGCTTTTCATAAAATTGACTCATAGGATACACTGGACTCTCACTTTAATTTTTTAACTCTAAAACAACTTAAGAACATAAAAATTTCTAATACGATAATGGAAAGTCTGATTCTAAATCAATTTAAAAAGCTAGGAGAGCAAAACAAATCGAATTTATTCGATAAAATTTATGAATCCAATTTTTCCAATTTGATTATTGGACTCATTGCCCTTTTTGTTCTTCATATTCCAATTCTTTATCTCGATTATACAAAATATCGAGATGGTCTTTGGGTTTCAAACCCCGGCTATAAATATATATTTTTGATGCATGGACTACTCTATGCATTTTTAACTTTTTCATTTTTTCTATACCTACTCTTTTCAAAAAGAATACCAAGTTGGAATTTTCGAAATTTTTATTGCTACACAATATCCTTTGTGCTTCAAATTTGGTGCGCCTTTTTTTCTGCAATCGATCAAATGCTATTCGGCGATATTTCAATATTTATTATTTCTGTCTTCTGCTTACCCGTTTTTTTTAAATTCAAATTCGGTTTAGAATTTATGAAGCTGGGCTTTGCACAAACATTGTTCATTTTCATAATTCCAATATTTCAAAGTGTGCCAGAGAGAACAGAAGGACTGTGGGTTAACTCAACAGTAGCCGTTATTCTTGCCTTTATTGCATCTAGAATCAGCTTTAGTTTTAAAATTCGTGAACTTGCCTCTCACGCAATCATATTGCAACAGAAAGAAGAGCTTACAGCGGAAAAAAACAAAGGTGAGGTCGCCACCCAAAGTAAAAATGAATTCATAGCAAATATGAGCCAAGAAATACAAAGTCAAATGAATGGAGTGATTGGTATCCTACAACTTTTGGATGGCACAAAATTAAGTGAGGAGCAAAAAGAGTATGTTACAATTCTCGATTCAAGCGTAAAGAATTTACTTACACTCATAAGCGATATACTTGAATTCACAAGAATGGAAGCAGGCAATACAGAACTTGAACACAACCCATTTGATCTACCATATCTTATCAAAGAAATTATATCCATTTCCTCAAGCATTGCATCTTTAAATAATAATGTTATAAAATATACTATTTCGCCTGACGTCCCAAAGTTTATATCGGGAGATAGGATTCGATTATCTCAAATAATTTTAAACCTTTTAGGGAATGCTGTGAAGTTCACAAAATCAGGTCGTATAGATTTGAGCGTAGCCATCAAAGAAAAAAAAGATTGCAAACTCATATTAGAATTTGAAGTAAGAGACTCAGGAATAGGTATTCCTGCTTCGAGAATTGATACAATATTTGAAATGTATACGAAAGGGGAAATTTCTAATTCTAGGCAATACAAAGGAACCGGACTTGGTCTCGCAATCAGCAAGCGTTTAGTTGAGATGATGCACGGCGTAATAGGTGTAAACAGTCTTGAAGGTAAAGGAAGCATTTTTCATTTTACAATTGAAACCGAAGACTGTGACAATCTACCTCTGAATACGATTTCAAATCAAGATACATTCCAGAAACCCAAAGAACAAGAAACAAAAATAATTAAGATTCCTTTGAAGATATTATTAGTTGATGATAACGAAATTAATATTAAACTTGGGAAGAAAGTTTTCGAGAAATTAGGCTACAGTGTAAAAACAGCTTACGATGGTATGGAAGCAGTTGAAATCTGCCAAACCAACGAATTCGATATTATTTTCATGGATTTAAGAATGCCAGTTTTGAATGGATTTGAAGCCACAGAGCAAATCAATAAAACAAAAAAGCATTCTACTGATAAACCTTTAATTATTGCTTTAGCGGCAAATACTAATAATTTTGATCGGGAGAAATGCATTAATCTGGGAATGGTTGATTTCATAACGAAACCATTAGATGTATCTAGAATTAGAGAATACATTTTTCACATTGTGCAAAAATATAAAATTTCACAATGATTTATTTAATAACATTCGTAAAGTATTGACCGCTTCTCTCTATTAACTCAACCTTTAGATCGTAAGTATTGGATAAATTATCAGATGTAAAAATTTTTTCCTTTAAGCCGGATGCAACAATTTCTCCGTCCTTTAGAAGCAGCGCATAATTGAAGTAGTTTGGAATTTCGTCTGTTCTATGAGTGATTAAAATTATCGTTCGCCCATTAAGCTTATATGCTTCTAACAACGAGAAAAAATCCTCACGCGCGGACAAATCTAATGATGAGCAGGGTTCATCCAAAATCAAAATTTCTGGATCAGAAATCAAGGCTCGTAATAATAATATTTTTTTCTTTTCTCCAGCGGATAACAAGCTGTAATTTTGATCAGGATTTTTAATCCACAAGTTTTTTTTAAGAATCAATTCTAACTTCTCTTCTTGAGAAGAGTTTAGATTTGAATATATTCCAATAGAATTTAAAAGTCCCGTTGCAATCACTTCTTTTACAGAGAGATTTCTCTGAACTCTTTCTTCTTGGTAATAGCTTTGCAAAATTCCAATCCTACGCTGAATATTCCTAACTGGAAATTCTCCATAAGTCTTCCCAAAAACTTTCACGATACCAACAGTCGGCCAGTGGTAACCAAAAATTAAATTAATAAGAGTTGTTTTGCCTGATCCATTCTTTCCTAAAATCACCCAATTTTGATTAGGCTCAATGGATATATTAATATTTCTTAAAATATATCTATCACTTCGAACGAAGGAAACATTTTTAAGTTCTAACAATTTATCTTAATAGTGGGATACTTTAAACTGTTGATCTATCTTTTCTAAATACTTATTAAAAACAGCTTCATTATCCAATTTGAAATTTTTCAAAATTTCTTGGTTAATGGTGAAAAAATTAGCTCGATTATCTAATGCATCCAACATCATATTTGCTAGATAAACAATTTCTAGTAAATCTTTGTGTTCAGGAGGTGCTAGAAAAGGTCGGTGATGAAACTCTACAATATGAATCAAATCTTCAGGAAACGACCATTTCTTAAGTAATCGCCCTCCTATATCTGCATGGCTGATTCCGACTGTAAACTCTTCAATTAAAACTGAACTATCTTTCTCTTGCATTTGAAAGTTTGTCATTTTATCCACAATCTTCTTATCTAATGAGAGAATGATTAACTTACCAATATCGTGCAGTAAGCCACCGGTTGCAGCAAGATCAGCGAGTTTATGCTTAGAACTATCCAAAGCTATGACCTTTGCAAAGAAGCTACATTTTGCACAATGATCCCATATCTTTTGAACCTTGTCATAGCGGTTACCCATAATTTTGCGGACACCAGAAACATATAACATATTTTTTATATTCTTTAAACCAACTACTTTGACAGCGGATAATACAGTATTTGCTTTATTACGAGTAATGAACAAGGATGAATTGGATAGCTTTAATAAGTCTGCACTTAATACTGCATCTTTTTCAATTTCATTCGTTAGAATATTTATATCTGTATCAGGCTTATTACAAAGCATAATAATTTTGCTAACACTTTGTGGTAAAGGAGGCAAGCCTTCAATTTCATTCAATATTTGCTCATTAAATTTACTATTCGTAATAATTGGAACGACTTGACCAGGAATTTTAAAATGAGCAATCGTCTTGTCACCCTGAAACTCAATACGAAAATTATCACGTCCAATTCCTGAGTTCTTTAAAAGAATTTGGGTTAGAATAAGTCCAAGTCCCGCACTCTCTGTAGAATCTGACATATCCATGAAAGCATCTGATAAATCATTGTATTTCTTTGCAGCTTCTATTCGTTTAAATATTCGTTCTTGCTCTTCGGGTAAAACTGGCGCGTTATTCTCAGCTTGAACATACAAAACATTGTCTTTGATCTTCGCATCAAATTGAATGTAAAAATGTGATTTATCAAGATAGGCTTGTTGGTCTGCCCATTTCATCGTAACTTCATCAGCAAAAATAGCCATCCCTTTTTGGTAATCTTCAGGATTTGAAATGTCCAGTTCTTCTCGAATAAAAAAAAGCCTTTTTGCATTCGCTTTACTTGCATTATATAAAATTTCTTTGAGAATTGTAAAAGAGACTTCTAATAAAAATAATTGATCGAAATATCCCAAAATATGAATAAATAAAACATGGAATTCCTGTAAAACTTTATCGTTCGTGTACTTAAAACGAACGGAAATTGGCTGACCCTTTATCAGCTTGGTAACTAAATCATCTATATCCAACATCGTATGTCCTTTGTAATGGCAATGGTAACTAATTGCAAGATTTTTATTTTATCGAGCCAATTTCACTCGGGTTAATTTTTTAACAGAAACTAGTTTAATTCTATAAGTGATTCCAACTTGTCCCATCCATACATACAATTGAAAAAGAGGTAAAAACTATGAATAACTCACCATTAAAGCATCTACATGAACAAACTGAAGAAAGCCTTACATCTAATCAGGAAGATTTTAATCAAATTAATGCTATGGTCGAAAATCTGTTAGAGTCCTTAAACCAAAATAAAAAGGCAAAACCTAAATCTCGTTCTCGCAAGAAATGGAAAAAGACCTCAAGGCAAAAACAAACCATAGAAGATCTAAGGATTCGAGAGCTTCCCTTTACTTTTTAGTTCCAGTTTTGGGATATTATTCTCTGTGTTTAAAGTATAAATAAAGTAAGTAACATTGTTAATTTCTCTTACTTTTTTTTCCAATTTATACTCTTTCAGAAAATCATTGAGTTCTGGAAAAGTTTGAAACAAGTCTTTACTTCGTCGAAACGTTCCTTGTTTGTTAAGAACAATTATATCCGGTTTTTCTGCATTGAGACTACGAAGCATATCCAATTTATACTTGTTCATGTTCGGACTATCATTATAAAAAATATATGCTTCTGGATATTTGCTAACTAAATGCATATTCTCATCCATTATAGAATTAAGTGTCACGGAATGATATGCTTCAAAAACTTGGATTTTAGCCGGTTTAATTTTTATTTCAGAATTTATTTTTTTTAACACATCCAATACTTCAATTTTTTGAGTATCTTTCTTTGTTTGATTAAAATCTGTATAGAGTTCAGTTCCTCTGTAAAACCTCAAAGATCTTGATTGCTGATTTACAACTGTTATCCCGACAATTATAATAAAAGAAACCGATCCTAATGAAATCCATTTTTTTTTCTGAGTAGATGCTTTATAAAAAAAATCTAATAAAAGTGTTATCATTAACAATACAGCAAACCATACAGGAAATAAATGATAAGCAAATCCTTTTGCCTGAATTAAATAATTTAAAAGACCGCTAATTAAAATCATAAATGGTCCTACATCTATTTTATTTAAAAATAACAGATAGAGGTATATACTGATTAGGCAGAAATGAAACAAAGAAAGATGTCCATTATTCTGAAATTCAGCAATTGGTTCATTGAGTGGTATAAACCAATGAGACGGTGCAAAAGTAAATATATTCCCTACCAATTCAGTTGGCGAAAGAATTTCTAAAGAAATTGAAAGATCTTTGAAATAACTAAGCCAACCTTTAAAAGAGGCAATTAAATTTCCATGAATAATAAAAGGTAGTAATGAAAAAAACAAAACTAAGAATCCACCGACAAAAATGCTCAAGTAAAAAAATGTAGTATCCTTCCATGAAAACTTTGAATTAGTGAGTGATCGCCACAGAAGGGAAATTAAAATTAATATCAGTAAAAGAAAGCCTGTTGGTTTTACCAATGCAGAAAAGCAAATATATGTTCCCAGTAAAAATCCATGCAATCTCTGAGATTTACCCTCTATTATTTTATCGTAAGAAATTAAAGATAGTATCCAAAATGGAAGCATCATAGTTTCTCTTTGGAATGCTCCAAAGTTTGTAGCATTCTCACTAAGAGTAAGACAAAGACTTGCACCGACCAATGCAATAATAACAGCAGTAACTTTTCTCTTGAGATAAATGAATGTTACTCCCGTTAAAAAAACTAGCCAGCTAACATCTAGTAGGCGAAAACCCCAAGAGCTATCCCCAAAAACTTTGAGAGCAACCCAGTTTATATAAATTGTCATTGGTAAGTTATAAGTATATATATCCGTATAAGGCCAAATACCACGATCCAGTGACCATGCAAAAAACTTCATCAACACCATATCAATGCAATATGCCAAAGACCAATCCAAACTTTGGTATAAGAATCTAGAAGATCTAATTGAAATTATTAGAACTAGGATCGCTAAAAATGCGGTAATAAATTTTTTCATGATTGGTTATTTGAATTGTTTAATTCTATTCGATGAGCCGACGCTCAGATTCAATATTTACTTGACCTATACGAATGCAAATGAAAAATATTGAATCAATGTCTCCTCGTCTCTATATTTCCTTTTATATTTCTCTGTTAATGCATCTCTCAATTTCTTTGCTGGTCATTTTTCCTTTTAGCCATGCAATGGAATTAATTTGCGGAATTGATGAGCCTATCCTAATAAAAGAAGAAATTTCGAATTGGGAAGAACTTTTGTCTATGGAGTTTTCTACAGAATCTGAATCTGATACATTAGAAGCAGGAGATAAAACTGGATTCAAGAGCAACTCAAAGGACGAGGAATCGAATGAAGAAAATGCAGGCGTTACATCTAAATTAGATTTAGATTCGTTAGAAAAAAATGGATGGAAAGATTTAATCAAGCGCCTAAAGGACACTAAAGGTCTTCGAAAAAATTTCAAAGAAGACTTTGAAAATATTATCAAAGATGGAACTGTTGCAGAGACTTATATTCATAGACAACGGTCTTATGAAGATATCATTGTCAAAGAAGTTTTTCCAACAATTCATTCAATAGAGAAACCTTTTCAGGAAGATATTAAGAACTCTCCTCAAGAATTGGCTAAATATGAAGAAAGAAATGAAATAATTGAAAAATTTCGAAACGAAATAGAGGAAGACAACGACCCAATCTCTACTCAGATTTTAAAAGATGATCAATTTCTAAAAAAGAAACCACCGTTAAAAATTTCAGACGCTGATAAAAAGAAATACTTTGATAATACATTAATCCTTCCAAAGGAGGAACAGTTATCTGATTTTATTGAAAAGTTTTTAGGACATGATCCTGATAAAGGTGATTTACCTCTTATGTTCAGAGACTTATATTATCAGAACTTACAACGATTAGCCTACACTTTTAGTTCAGATTCAACGTATTTTTCGATAGACTATCTCCAAGAAAATTTAAACAAAGAAGATTATCTTAAGAACTCTATGAATCTTCTCGCAGAGTTAAAAGGGACCAAAACTGCAACTGAAATCTTATTTACTTTGGAAAACATTTACGAAATTCAATCGAATGCAATTGGACAGTTTTTCATAAATGAAAATAACTTAAAACAGTTACCACCAGAACAGAAAAAACAAATTCGAGTTGAAACGCTTCGCCAAACAGTCGAACGTTATGCGCCAATATTAAGAGAAAAAAAAATTAAATCACATGAAGATGCTCTTAAACTTTATCATCGCAAGAAACTCGAAATTATGGATTACCTATTAGCCAATACTCCTGAGAATTATCGAAGATCCGATGCCATTTTTGAAAAAGGAAGAATTTTATGGGATAGAGGAATGAAGACAGGCAGTAATCGTGAAAAAAAAGAAGCGGTTCAAGTTTGGGGGCTAATCGCAAATACCCCAAACTCAGGAGATTTTTTAAACAAGGAAATCTTTCAACAAATGATTCCTTTTATTCAAGAATGGAAGAACTCCATCTCCGCTCAAGCGGAGATGCAAATAAATTCCCTTCTAATGATGAGGCTTAGCCCAAGCCTTAATGAAAAAAAACTAAGAGAAGATCGTTTGCTTTGGAAGAAAAAGAATTAAGGAATTCCAGGAAAGGAACTTTCGTATTTAATTTTGATATCAGGAAAAGAGGTTACAAACTGAATTTTTAAATCAGGAAAGGATGTAACTGATTGCCATTTACCACACGAACTTGGAAAAGAATTTACCATTTGAACCTTTAGGTCTGGAAAGGAGTCTACCACTTGCACTTTTATATCAGGGAAAGAACTCACGATTTGTATTTTACCGAATAGCTTTTTTCCTTTAAATGTGCAGTCACTGCCAACATTACTAGCCGATAAAGGGAACAATCCAACTAAAATCAGAATAAATATTTTCATTTTCATAACAAACTCCAATTAAGATTCTACGATTTTTACATTTTTTGTTCGATAATAAAATTGTGTCAAGAGTCTTTGTAATTAATTTAGGATTCATTTTACTGTCTTTTTTTGGTATATGTCAGTCAAGTTTTGCTCAGCTTAATTCAGACAATTATACTGAAATATTTAAAACACAAAGACAAAGCCAAGGTGAAATGTATTTTTTGAAGGCTTCGGAGCAGTTTAAAGACGGGAATTATAAAAGTTGCATTGATAAAATAAACGAATTTCTCTTTTTATTTCCGGGGCATTCTGCAACTCTGAAATCTCTGAAGCTTTTGAGCATTGCATATAAAAAGAAGGATATGCTGGATGACTCTATTAAAGTTGACTTATTAATATATAGAGAAAATCCAACAACGGAAGACGGACTTACTTCTTATTTGGATGCAGGAAAGAAAATGCTAATGGTTGGTAGATCAAAAGACGGTAAAAAAATTCTAGAAAATGTAAGAAATCAACTATATTCGAGCAAGATTGCAAAAGATGCAGAAATAGAATTGAAACAAAATCAAATTTTAGAAGAAGATGGATTCCAAATAAAAGAAGAAATGAACAAAGAATAAAAATATTAAGTTAAAATTCAAATAAAACATTGATTCTTATAGAAGGGAAATAATATTTGTAAAGGAAACATATTTATAATAATATTCAAATGATTAATTTTAAAATAAGAGTAACTTATTAATGTCTACACCAAGCTTCCAAATCGTTAACTATACGGCAAATTCTTATATTATTGTAGAAGGTAAGAAGGAAGCGTATAATTTTTATATTGTCCGTGAAGGCAAGGTAAGTGTTGGCCGCGAAAATCCAGTAGTTGGGGAAGATCCAAATCAAGTTGTTGGTCCTGGAGATTTTTTTGGCGTTGTAGCTGCAATGAGCCAACACCCACAGATAGAATCCGCAAGAGCATTGACTAATGTGTCTCTTATTTCGGTAAGCTATGATCAATTTGGCACATTAATTCAACGAAATACTCCTGTAGCCATGAAAATTATTCGCTATTTCTCAATGAAATTGCGTCAATTTGACCAAACAATTACTAGGTTATCATTTAGAAATACTGTCAGTGAAGATTTAAATCAATTATACAATATGGGCGAATATTATTTTAGTCAAGGCAACATTGAGCATGCCACCTATGCCTATCAAAGCTATTTAAAATATCTGCCAACCGGTCAATATGTGCCTCAAGTAAAGAAAAAGCTGATGTCTCTGAATCAGCCAATTGCATTACCGCCGATTGATGAAACTAAGTTTAATAGATCCTACGCAGATAACAAAGTAATATTTTGTGAGCATGAACCTGGCAGAGAGTTATATATTATTCAAAGTGGTAAAGTTAAAATTTCAAAAATTGTAAATAACAATGAAGTTATGCTAGCAGTTTTACAAACTGGCGATATCTTTGGTGAAATGGCAATTTTAGATAACAAACCTCGCTCCGCGTCGGCTGTTGCATTTGGATATACCGACGTCCTTGCCATAAACAAAGCAAACTTCGAAGGTATGGTTAAAGCGCAACCTCAACTAGCGAGTCGCCTAATTACGATATTATCAGAACGAATATGGATTGCTTACAAGCAGTTAGCAAATTTAATGATAAAAGATCCACAAGGCAGAATTGCAGATACACTCTTAACTCTAGCAGAAAAGAACAGAGCAAAAATAATTCCAAAGTCCTTTTATGACTTTGATATTACCGTAAGAGATTTACTTAAAATGGTGGGTCTATCTGATAATCGTGATGAAAAAATTCTATATTCACTATTTGATGCGAATAAATTTCTGAAGATTGATCAAGATAGAATAAAATGCTATGACTTGGCGGAGTTGGAGAAGTTAGTTCAATATTACCGCAAAAAAACAATCATGGATTCTAAAATCGCAAAAGAAAAAATCAGGTAATACATGCAAGAAAGAAATTTAGCGGCGATTGACCTCGGCACTAACTCCTTTCATATTATAATTGTTAAAGTCAATCCAAATGGAACATTTGAGTCTTTAGGAAAGGAAAAAGAATCAGTTCGTTTAGGCAGCGGATCCGGTCCTGACGAAGTCATAACGCCTGATGCAATAGATCGTGGAATCAAATGCTTAAAGAGATTTAAGGGACTTGCTGAAATTCAGAATGCCGAAATTCGTTCCGTAGCAACCAGTGCTCTTAGAGAAGCCAAAAATCGCGAAGTATTCCTAGAAAAGGCAAGAAAAGAATTAGGAATAAATATTGAAGTTGTAAGTGGTTTTGAAGAAGCGCGACTCATTTACTTTGGGATTTTACAAGGTCTACCTGTTTTCGATAAAAAGATCATGTTAATCGATATTGGTGGGGGTAGCACTGAAATATTAATTGGCCAAAGGGGCAATGTTGAATTTGCACAAAGTTTAAAAATTGGAGCAATTCGACTCACTGATAAATTCTTTGCAGGGGATCCTGATAACGAATCCGATATAAACCAATGCAAATTGTATGTAGAAGGAATGATAGCTCCCTACAAAAGAGAGATCGAGAAACTAGCTCCAGATATTATTATTGGGTCATCAGGAACTGTTCAGGCGATAGCTCAAATGGTTCTCGCAGAGAATAATGAAGAAATGCCTCGAAGCCTTAATAATTTTATTTTCACTTTTGGTAATTTGACAAAAGTAAGAAATACTCTGAATGCTGCAAATACCCTTAAAAAACGCACAAAAGTTCCAGGTCTCGATGTTAAGAGAGCTGATATTATTGTCGCTGGAAGCATTATTCTAGAGCAGATTTTTAAAAGCTTTAATATTAAATCGATGACTGTTTCTGATTACGCCTTGAGAGAAGGAATTATATACGATACTATAAAAAAATGGGAAGGTCGAGACAATAAACAAGATACTGTTAGTTCATTAGACAATATTCGTTTAAAGGCAATCAATACTTTGTTCAATTCCTTTCCTTATGAGGCTGAGCATGTAAAGAAAGTAAGTAGTCTATCGTTGAAAATATTTGATGACTTACGAAATTTACATAAATGCTCAAATGAAGAGCGCGAATATTTAGAAGCAGCTTCTTTATTGCATGAAATTGGATTTGGCATTTCTCATAGTTCCCATCACAAGCATAGCTATTACATTATTCGTAATTCAGAATTAATGGTTGGCTTTAACTTTGACGAAATCGAAATTATTGCCTTAATTACTCGGTATCATAGAAAAAGCCCACCAAAGC
>Ga0075160_10001539_pt1 | contig 13969 bp, 13 predicted proteins | sample JI91814C2DNA_FD_70969 | JGI IMG/M metagenome (GOLD analysis project Ga0075160, IMG submission 70969) | Wastewater effluent complex algal communities from Wisconsin, to seasonally profile nutrient transformation and Carbon sequestration -... | ecosystem: Engineered > WWTP > Effluent > Algae... | reverse complement strand
CCCGGGATTGGTGACCTTTGCGCCGGAATGAGCTGACCATCGATTACGGTGTTGACCAAGCTAGCCCACTGGGAGGCGGCGACTGGAATCTTCTGGGGCGGCCGAATTCCGCCTCCGGCCAGAAGCGGACATCGGCCACCATCAACGCCAGAGGGTGGTCAGTCCGAGTTGGTACGTTGCCTCGTGGAGCCCGAGTAAGGCGGATCGGCGGAAGCGAGCGGCGGCATCGTTCTGTATTGCGCCCCACCACACGACGCCGATCTTTGAGCGAAAGGAATCATGGTGAGTCGCGCCGGCGTGCTGGCCGGAAAATGGGACGATCTTGGTTTCCAGCAAACGCCACCGTTTCGGTGTCGCTGGTTCGTTTCATGGTCCGAGCCGATGCCCGGCCGGATCGCCGCGTACTTTGCGGGCTACGAAGGGGGCGTTCGTCGAGGAGCGCTTACAGGCGGTCGGATCGGCGCGATGGCCAGACGCACCGGCATCATGTGCCGCTTCGACCACGGGTGATCAGCCATCGCGCGCAGGCAACGTCCGATGCGCTCTCGGGCCCGTGCACGCGGAGCAGGTTCCCCTAGATATCTACAAGGTCAATTCCGCATGCGATGTAACGGGCGCGCGGGTTGCCTGGCATGGACTCGGGCATGGACTTGCCGAGCTTGCTGTCCCGCAGGCGCGCATTGTCGCGGGCGGTAACCCACGCGAGCAGGCTGTTGTCCCTTACATGCGCTGCGATAAACGCAGAGAACGGTGCTGCGCTGTCTTGGAATGCATCCGAATCGATCACTTCCCAATTGTCGAAGTCATCCTGATGGAGGGACTGCTTCAGCTCCCGCCAGGCGCAGGTCGTGCCGGACGCCCAAGCCGATTCCACATATCGTGCAATCACGCTGACGGGTACCACGTGCTCGCGGATCAGGCCATTCGTTTTCGGCCCCTCTACAACTCGCTCAAGTTGGGCGAATGCGTCTTTCGACGCCAGACGAATGCCATTCTTTCCCACGGCGTTGAGCGTCGCCATCCGGATGGCGTTGTGAACGTGCACGCGCGTTGCGGTGTTGAGCCCGAGATCCTGCAGCACCAGTGCAGCGGCGCGGCAGTGAAAGTAGAAATACCTGGATTCAGTTTGCGTGTAGTGCATTGCAGCGCTCTCATGCTCTCGGAATCCGTATCGTAGCCGCGGCGCACAGGTTCAGGCCAGCGCTGAGCTCCGGACCACGTCGCATCAGCTCAGCACGTCGGCTTTGGGTCGAAGGCGGAAGCCCGTCGATCCGGAAAACTACTAGTCGGCGCGATAAAGTGCTGACCGAGTCAACACCCAAACCCCTGGTCAGACATTTACGGGGCAAAGGCGACCAGCGCCCGCATGTCGATGGTTGTTGGTTCCTACAAGCATAAAAACTTCGGTGGCCAGATCGAAGGTCGGTTTTTCCGACCAAGCGATCTGACCACCGAGATAGCTGAAAAATGGGCACGGCTCCGGAATAGCGACTTATGCCAGCCCAGATAGTGACTTATGCCTGCCCAAATAGTGCCTTATGGCTTACCGCACAGAAAGGCGCCCTGTCCTTGGCTCTCCGCTTGTCATCTCAACCGCACTTGCTGTAGCCGCAATTCAGGCAAGTAGCACACCCATCCATGATCACCGTGGCCTTCGTGTTGCACTTGAAGCACATGGTGGCGCTGGGCGGGAAAGAGGCGCCGTCGCCGGTAACCTGCACCGCCTCGTCAGCGCGGGTCGCGCTGTCGGCACCGGCACCGGCGACGTCGCCGCTCAGGGGGTTGGATTCAGACTTTTTTTTTGCGCGGTTCTCGTAGGCCGCGCGCTTCTCGGCGATCAGCTGGCGCTGGGCGTCGCTGAGCTCCGGGTCAATGATCATGCCGATGGACTTGAGGTGTTCTTCCACCACGCTGCCGATTTCGGCCACGATGGACGGCATGTACACGCCGCCGGCCTTGAAGTAGCCGCCGCGCGGGTCGAACACCGCCTTCATCTCGTCCACCAGGAAGGTGACGTCGCCGCCCTTGCGGAACACGGCGCTCATGATGCGGGTCAGGGCCACGATCCACTGGAAGTGGTCCATGTTCTTGGAGTTGATGAACACTTCGAACGGCCGGCGCAGTTCGTGTTCGGTGCCCGGGTTGAGCACGATGTCGTTGATGGTGACGTACATCGCGTGCTCGACCAGCGGCGACTTGATCTTGTAGGTGTTGCCGATCAGCACTTCCGGGCGCTCGACCTTTTCGTGCATCTGGATGATGTCGGCGCCGGCGAACTCGACGACGGCGGCCACGGGCGCGGCGACGGGCGCGGCGGCTTCCTTGGCTTTGTCTTCGGGCTTCTGGACGCTGTAACCCTTGATTTTCTTGCTGATCTTGATGGCCATGCGGTTCTTTGTGCTTATGGATTCGGAGGGATTTCGCCCGGAGCCCCCCGCCGCGTGGCGGCGGGGGGACGGGGTGTCACATCGGGACAGCCTCAGGCTTTAGCGCTTCCTGGCAACCTTTCGGGCGGTCGTCTTGCGGGCCGCCGGCTTCTTGGCGACCTTCTTCGCGGCTGCCTTCTTGGCGGCCGGTTTCTTGCGGGCCGGCGCCTTCTTGGCAGCGGCCTTCTTCGGTGCAGCCTTCTTCACGGCTTTCTTGGCAGCGGCCTTCTTCGCCGGGGCGGCCTTCTTCTTCACGGCCTTCTTGGCCGCCGCCTTCTTCGGAGCCGCCTTCTTGGCCGCGCCGACCTTGGCCTTGACCGCCTTCACCGCCGCCGCCGCCTTCTTCCTGGCGCCGGCCACGGCCTTCTTGACCGCCTTGCCGGTATCGGACTTCTCGGCCTTCTTGATTTCAGCCTTGGCGCGCTTGATCGCCGGGGCCGCCTTCTTCTTGGCGGCCTTCACCACCTGGCTGGCCTTGTCGGCGATGGCGCCGCCGATTTCCGAGGCCTTGTCGCTGACGCTTCCAGCGGCATTGGAAATGGCCGCCGTGACACCGTTGCCGTTGCTCATTACCGCTCTCCTCGTCGATGAAACCGCGGCGGACACCGCGGGCCTTGCCAGCCTGGCGCGAACCGGCACCGGATGCGCACGCCGCAGCGCGCGCGCCCGGGCTCAGAACTTGCCGTAATAGCCTTCCTTGAGCGCGTCGAACAGGTTGGCGGCGCTGTGCAGCTCGCCGTCGTATTCGATTTCCTCGTTGCCCTTGGCTTCCACCAGCGTGCCGTCCTCGAGTTCGAAGCGGTAGGTGGTGTTCTCCAGGTCGGTTTCCTTCACCAGCACGCCCTGGAAGGCGGCCGGGTTGAAGCGGAAGGTGGTGCAACCCTTCAGGCCCTGCTTGTGGGCGTACATGTAGATGTCCTTGAAGTCCTCGTACGGGTAATCCGTGGGGACGTTCGCGGTCTTGGAAATGGACGAGTCGATCCACTTCTGGCTGGCCGCCTGGATGTCCACGTGCGCCTTGGGCGTGATGTCGTCGGCGGCGATGAAGTAGTCCGGCAGGCGGGTGGCTTCGTCGCTGCTGTAGGGCATGGCGTCGGGGTTGACCAGGGTGCGGTAGGCCAGCAGCTCGTAGCTGAACACCTCGACCTTTTCCTTGGACTTCTTGCCTTCGCGGATCACGTTGCGGCTGTAGTGGTGCGCGAACGAGGGCTCGATGCCGTTGCTGGCGTTGTTGGCCAGGCTCAGGGAAATGGTGCCGGTGGGCGCGATGGAGCTGTGGTGGGTGAAGCGCGCGCCCGACTCGGCCAGTTCGGCCACCAGTTCAGGCGCCACTTCGGCCACGCGCTGCATGTAGCGCGAGTACTTCGCGTGCAGCTGGCGGCCCTTGATCACCTGGCCGGCCTTCCAGCCGTCCTTCTTCATTTCCGGGCGCTTGCGCAGCATCTCGGCGGTGACGGTGAAGTCCTCGTCCATGATCGGGGCCGGGCCCTTTTCCTTGCCCAGGGCCAGCGCGACTTCCCAGCCGGCCACGGCCATCTCGCGGCTCACCTGTTCGGTGAACGCGACCGAATCGGCCTCGCCGTACTTCATCTTCAGCATCGTCACCGTGCTGCCCAGGCCCAGGAAGCCCATGCCGTGGCGGCGCTTGCGCATGATCTCGTTGCGCTGCTGTTCCAGCGGCAGGCCGTTGATCTCCACCACGTTGTCGAGCATGCGGGTGAACACCCGCACCACTTCCTTGTATTCCTCCCAGTCGAAGCGCGCCTGGTCGGTGAAGGGGTCGCGCACGAAGGTGGTGAGGTTGATCGAGCCCAGCAGGCAGGCGCCGTAGGGCGGCAGCGGCTGCTCGCCGCAGGGGTTGGTGGCGCGGATGTTCTCGCACCACCAGTTGTTGTTCATCTCGTTGACGCGGTCAATGAGGATGAAGCCCGGCTCGGCGAAGTCGTAGGTGGAGGCCATGATGCGGTTCCACAGCATCTGGGCGCGGATGTGGCCGTAGATCTTGCAGGCCACCATGCCGTCTTCGCGGGTGACGTAGTTGTTGCTGTGCGGCCAGTCGCGCCAGACCACCTGCTTGGGGTCGTTGACGTCGATTTCGTTCTTTTCCTTGATGTTCACCGGGAACACCAGCGGCCAGTCGGTGTCCTTCTCCACGGCCTGCATGAACTCGTCGGTGACCAGCAGCGAGAGGTTGAACTGGCGCAGGCGGCCGTCCTCGCGCTTGGCGCCGATGAATTCCTTCACGTCCGGGTGGCTGACGTCGAAGGTGCCCATCTGGGCGCCGCGTCTACCGCCGGCCGAACTGACGGTGAAGCACATCTTGTCGTAGATATCCATGAACGACAGCGGGCCCGAGGTGTAGGCGCCGGCGCCGGACACGTAGGCGCCGCGCGGGCGCAGGGTGCTGAACTCGTAGCCGATGCCGCAGCCGGCCTTCAGGGTGAGGCCCGCCTCGTGCACCTTGCCCAGGATGTCGTCCATCGAGTCGGTGATGATTCCCGACACGGTGCAGTTGATGGTGCTGGTGGCCGGCTTGTGCTCGAGCGCCCCGGCATTCGACGTGATGCGGCCGGCGGGGATCGCCCCGCGGCGCAGGGCCCAGAGGAAGCGCTCGTACCAGTACTTCTGCTTCTCGGCGGTGGGCTCGGCCTCGGCCAGGGCCTTGGCCACGCGCTGGTAGGTGTGGTCGATGGTGGCGTCGACCGGGTCGCCCTTCTTGGTCTTGAGGCGATACTTCTTGTCCCAGATGTCCTGGGATGCCGGCTGCATCTCGATGACCTGCGCCGTGCTGTTCTTGACCGCCTCCAGGCGAACCGTGCTCATAAGTCCCTTCTTCCTCCCGGGGCACCCCATCGGTGGGGGCGCCTTGTTGTGAATTCTTATCGGGTCGTGCCGGCCAGGAAGCCGGGGGACAGGGCGCCCGTCCGCAGGGGTTTGCCCCGTGGCCTGGCCGCTGTCCTTTCCGCTCCCTGCATGCCGTCTCGCCGTCGCGTCGTGCGTGCTGCGCGACCCCAAGCCTTGGGGCCGCCCCCCGCCGCCCAACACAAGATGTAGTGGCGGCGGGAGCCAAAACTACCCCTCCCCGGGGGGCCTGTCAACGCCCCGGCGCGTCGGAAAAATCAGCCGGTTCAAGATGTTCCACGGGTCTCCCAGACTTCGCCTGAAACCCTGGAAACGGCGTTTTGAACCGGGAAACCGGCGCCCCGCCGGGCCGTGGAACCAAGCCCAACCGTGACCCGCGTCTCACCCCGGGACCGCCCGCGCCGCCCTCGCCAAGCCGCCCTTGTCCAGCCGCCGTTGGGTTCCCATCTGGTATCTGGTTCACTTGCCGGCCTGACCCAGGGCCAGAAACCTCCGGAGCCACCGCATGCGCCTGCTGACCGCCGCCACCTGCCTCCTGATCGCCGCCGCCGCGGGCGCCGGCGCCAGCCACTGGCTGTCCCAACCGGCCGACCCGGTGCCGGCCGCCGTGCCCACCCGGGCCGAGGTCGCGCTGGACAACGCCGCCACCCTCGCCCTGCCCCGGGCCGCCCAGGCCGCCCTGCCCGCGGGCAGCAACCCCCTGGTGATGCCGTCGCTGGCGCCCATGCTCGAGGGCGTGACGCCGGCCGTGGTGAACATCTACACCCGCCAGGTGGTGCGGGTGCGCAACCCGCTGCAGGAAATGTTCGGCATGCCGGGCATGCCCCAGCAGCGCGTGCAGCAGTCGCTGGGCTCGGGCGTGGTGGTGGACGCCGAGCGCGGCCTGGTGCTGACCAACAACCACGTGATCGAGAACGCCGACGGCGTGTCGGTCACCCTGGCCGACGGCCGCACCCTGGAAGCCGAGCTGGTGGGCGCCGACCCCGACACCGACGTGGCCGTGATCCGCATCCCGGCCGAAGGCCTGACGGCGCTGAACCTGGCCGATTCGACCCAGCTGCGCGTGGGTGACTTCGTGGTGGCGGTGGGCAACCCCTTCGGCCTGGGCCAGACCGTCACCAGCGGCATCGTGTCGGCCGTGGGCCGCAGCGGCCTGCAGGGCCTGGGCTACCAGAACTTCATCCAGACCGACGCGTCCATCAACCCGGGCAACTCCGGCGGCGCGCTGGTGAACCTCAACGGCGAACTGGTGGGCATCAACACCGCCAGCTTCAATCCGCGCGGCAGCGCCGCCGGCAACATCGGCCTGGGCTTCGCCATCCCCGCCAACCTGGCCCGTGAAGTGATGCGCCAGCTGATGGCCTACGGCGAAGTGCGCCGCGGCTCGCTGGGCCTGGACGGCGAGGACATCACGCCGTTCCTGGCCAAGCAGGTGGGCCTGGCCGAGAACCAGCGCGGCGCCCTGGTGGCGCGCGTGTACCGTGGTTCGCCGGCCGAAGCGGCGGGCGTGCGCCCGGGCGACGTGATCACGGCCGCCAACGGCGAGCGCGTGGACGGCGCCCAGTCGCTGCGCAACATCGAAGGGCTGCTGCCGGTGGACCAGCGCGTGACGCTGGAGCTGCTGCGCGGCGACCAGAAGCTGAGCGTGCAGGCGGTGCTCAAGGCCCAGGCCAAGGAAATCGACGGCGGCCAGATTGACCCGCGCCTGGCCGGCGCCACCCTGACCGAACTGCCCGAGCGCTTCCGCCAGCAGGGCCTGATCGGCGTGGTGGCCAGCAAGGTGGCGCCCGGCAGCCGCGCCGCGCAAAGCGGCCTGCGGGCCGGCGACCGCATCGGCCAGGTCAACCGCGCCAACGTGGCCGACCTGCCGGCCTTCCGCAGCGTGCTGGCGGCGCCGCCGCGCGAGCTGGTGCTGAGCGTGGCGCGCGGCGGCCGCTTCGGCTACCTGGTGATGGAATGAGGCCGGCGCCGCCCCGGTCCCGGTGGCGGCGACGGTGTAATGTGAGGCCCTGAAGCAGGCAGGAGACTGGCCATGAACCGACCCAAGACCGACGACGCCTTCCAGGCCGACGCCGCCGCCACCCACCTGGACGCGGCGAAGGAAAACCTGGGCGAAGCGCGCGACGCACTCAAGTCCGGCGTCACCGACGCGCTGGGCGCCACCGCCGCGGCCGCCAGCGAAGCCCGGGCCGAACTGGACGAGAAACTGCAGGGCCTGATCGACCAGGGCAAGGGCATGCTGACGCAGGCCGAAGACCTGATCCGCAGCAAGCCGCTGGCCTCGTTCGGCGTGGCCTTCGCGGCCGGCTACCTGGTGGCGGCGCTGACCCGCCGCAAGTAAGCCGGCATCGTGACCGAACCCACCCGGGCGCCCGAGCCCGCCCCTGCGGCCGGCGAACCCGCGCCCGCCCCGGGGCACGCCGGCCCCATCACGGCCGATGCGCAGGCGGTGCTGGACGCCGCCAAGGCGGCGGCCGGCGCCTTCCTGGGCCGGTTCGATACGCTGCGGCGCCTGTTCGCGGCGGAAGTCAGCCTGGCGCGCGACGCGCTGGTGCGCGCCCTGGTCTACCTGCTGGTGGCCACGGTGATGCTGGGCACGGCCTACCTGCTGCTGACGGCGCTGCTGGTGGCCAGCCTGCGCGCCGCCGGCGCGCCCTGGCCGCTGGCGCTGGGCCTGCCGCTGCTGGTGAGCGTGGCCGTGGCGGTGTTCGGCATCCTGCGCGCGCGCCGGATGCTGGAGTTCGCCGACTTCGAAGCCACGCGGCGACAGCTGGCGCTGACCCTGCGCGCCGGCCCCAACGAGGACGCGCCCCGGTGAAGGGCTTCCAGGAAAAAATCGCCGCCGTGCAGCAGGCCGAGGCCGACTGCGTCCGCCAGCGCGCCGACGCGCAGCGGGCCCGGTGCCACCTGCGCGACGAGATCCGGCGCACGGCCACGCCGGTGCGCATCGTGGTGTCGGGGCTGGCCCTGGGTTTCGCCAGCGGCGTCGCCACCCCGGCCGCCGCGGCGGCGGCGAACGGCAAGCTGGTCAGCGGGCCGATTTTCTCGATGCTGATGGACACCGTGGTGCCCGGGCTGCTGGCCGGCATCACCGCGGCCGTCACCCCGACGGCCGAAGCGGAGGACGTTGCGGAAGCAACGGCCGAGGAAACCGCGGACGACGCGCAGGACGCACCTGCGGCCGCTCCCGCCAAACCCAAGCGCAAGCGCAAACCCAGGGCGCCCCGCCGTGATCCCGCCGACGCCTGACGCCGCCGCACCCGCGGCCGCGCCCGAAGACCCGACCACCGCCGCGCGCCCCGAGACGCCGGCGCAGGCCGCCAGTTCGCACGCCGCGCGCCTGGCCGCGATGCGCAGCAACTCGCGGCTGCTGTGGGCGCTGGTGATCATCGTCGGGCTGTACACCTGCTATTTCGCCAGCAGCCTGATCCTGCCGCTGGTGATGGCGGCCTTCTTCGCCATGCTGCTCAGCCCGCTGATCAACCGCGCGCCGCTGCGCTGGCTGCCGCGCGGCCTGGCGGCGCTGATGCTGGTGTCGGCGCTGGTGGGCAGCCTGGGCGCGGTGGCGGTGTTCGTGGCGCGCCCGGCGTCGGAGTGGGCGCGCAACACGCCCTTCCTGCTGCGCGAGGCGGCGCCGAAGATCAAGGCCATGATCGAACCGATCCGGGACGCACGCCGGGCCAGTGAATCGTTCGACGAATTCACCGGCGGCGACGCCAGCGCGGGCGAGCGCATCGTGGTGCGCCCGCCCACCGCCGACCTGCTGTCGGCCACGCCGCGCGTGCTGGGTTCGGTGCTGGCGGTGCTGCTGCTGACCTTCGCCTTCCTGGTGTACGGCGACGACGTGCTCAACAAGCTGCTGCGCCTGCGCCGAACCCGCGCGCAGAAGCGGCTCACGGCCGACATCGTGCAGCACATCCAGAGCGACCTGTCGCGCTACGTGCTCACCATCAGCGCCACCAGCGCCGTGCTGGGCGGCGTCACCGCGCTGTACCTGTGGTACCTGGGCGTGGAAGACCCGCTGCTGTGGGGCGTGCTGGCCGCGGCGCTCAACCTCACGCCCTTCGTGGGCCCGCTGCTGATGGCCATGCTGCTGTCGCTGGTGGGCCTGTCGCAGTTCGACACCCTGGGCGCCGCGCTGCTGCCGGCCGCCGGCTTCCTGGTGCTGCATGCGCTGGAAAGCAACCTGCTCACGCCCATGGTGCTGGGCCGCACGATGCGCATCAATCCGCTGGCCATCATCCTGTGGCTGCTGCTGTGGGGCTGGCTGTGGGGCGTGGTGGGCCTGCTGGTGGCGGTGCCGATGCTGGTGTGCCTGAAGATCGTCGCCAGCCGCGTGGAGGCCTGGCAGGGCTGGTCGAAGCTGCTCGAATGAAGACCCCGCCGCGCGCCCTCAGCCTGGACCTCGACGACACCCTGTGGCCGATCTGGCCCTCGATCGAGCGCGCCGAACGCGCGCTCGATGCCTTCCTGCAGCAGCACTGCCCGCGCACCGCCCAGCGCTACCCGATCCACCGCATGCGCCAGCTGCGCGAAGCCATCGCGGCCCGGCACCCGCAGTTCGAACACGACTTCAGCCACCAGCGCGTGCTGTCGCTGCGCCACGCGCTGGAGGACTCGGGCGACGACGTGGCCCACGCCGAGCCGGCCTACGAAGCCTTCTTCGCCACCCGCAACCAGGTGGATTTCTACCCCGATGCGCTCGCGGCGCTGGCCCGGCTGTCGGCGCGGCTGCCGCTGGCGGCGCTTACCAACGGCAATGCCGACCTGGCGCGCATCGGCATCCAGGGCCACTTCCAGGTGTTCGTGAGTGCCCGCGACCACGGCCAGGCCAAGCCCGAAACGCCGATCTTCCACGCCACCTGCGAGCGCCTGGGCGTGGCGCCCGCGCACGTGCTGCACATCGGCGACGACCCGCTGATGGACGTGGTGGGCGCGCGCCGCGCCGGCATGCCCAGCTGCTGGATCAACCGCCGCAAGGAGCGCTGGCCGGCCGACCTGCCGCGCCCCGACCTTGAATTCGCTACGCTTGCCGGACTGGCCGACTGGCTGGACCACACCCACCCCGTTACGGAGCCCCGATGAGCCTGCCGCCCTGCTTCGCCACCCCCGACCAGGCCGACGGCGCGCTGCCGCTGGTGCTGGTGGACCGCGACAGCCTGCCCACCTGGCGCGGCGGGCAGCCGGCAGCGGTGCAGGCCTGGCTGGACGCCCACGGCTTCACCGCCCAGCCGGGCGCGCCGCTGCTGGTGCCGGGCGCCGACGGCCGGCCCGCGCATTTCCTGGCCGGCATCGCCGACGCCAATGACCCGCTGGCGCTGGCGCACCTGCCGCTGCTGCTGCCGGTGGGCACCTACACCCTGTCGCCCCATTCCCCGGTGAAGCCCGACCCGGGCCATGCCCTGCTCGGCTGGGGCCTGGGCGCCTACAGGTTCGACCGCTATCTCAAGCCCGCCCGCGCGCCCGCGCGGCTGGTGCTGGACGCGGTGCAGGCCGGCGACGCCGAGGCCTTCGCGGTGCTCAAGGCCAGCACCCTGGTGCGCGACCTCATCAACACCCCCACCGAACACATGGGCCCGGCCGAACTCGAAGGCGTGGCCGCGCGCCTGGCCCAGGCCTACGGCGGCGACCTCACCGTGATCGAGGGCGAGTCCCTGCTCAAGCACCACTTCCCGGCCATCCACGCCGTGGGCCGCGCCAGCCACCGCGCGCCGCGCCTGATCGAGATCCGCTGGGGCGACCCGTCGCACCCGGCGCTGGCCATCGTCGGCAAGGGCGTGTGCTTCGACACCGGCGGCCTGGACATCAAGCCCGCCGACGGCATGCGCAACATGAAGAAGGACATGGGCGGCGCCGCCCACGCCCTGGGCCTGGCCCAGCTGGTGATGGGCCTGAAGCTGCCGGTGCGCCTGCACCTGCTGGTGCCGGCGGTGGAGAACGCGATCGGCCCGGACGCCTTCCGCCCCGGCGAAGTGCTGGCCACGCGCCAGGGCCTGAGCGTGGAAGTGGACAACACCGACGCCGAAGGCCGCCTGGTGCTGTGCGACGCGCTCACCTACGCCGCCGAAGGCAAGCCGTCGCTCATCATGGATTTCGCCACGCTGACCGGCGCCGCGCGCATCGCCCTGGGCCCGGACCTGCCCGCCCTGTTCACCAACTCCGACGCCCTGGCCGCCGACTACCTGGCCGCCGGTGAACGCACCCGCGACCCGCTGTGGCGCATGCCGCTGTGGCGCCCCTACCTGAGCTACCTCAAGTCGGGCATCGCCGACCTGGCCAATTCCGGCGCCTCGCGCATGGCCGGCTGCGTCACGGCCGCGCTGTACCTGGAGCGCTTCGTGCCCGAGGGCCAGGCCTGGACCCACGTGGACGTGTATTCCTGGAACGACACCGACCGCCCGGGCAAGCCGGCCGGCGGCGAGGCGCAGGGGCTGCGCGCGGCCTGGCAGCTGCTCAAGGGCCGCTACCCCACAAAGTGACAACCGGCAGTACACCGGCGCACCCCCGGCGGCTCACAATGTACTGACCCCGGCCGGCGCAGACTGCGCCGGCCTTGCCTTGGAGCGCCCCATGGATTCGTCGCAGGACCTGCTCAAACAGCTGCACATCGACCGCCGCCCCGCCGCGAAGAAGCGCCGCCCGCGCTGGGTGGTGCCCGCGCTGGTGGCCGTGGCGCTCGGGGCCGGCGTGGTGTTGATGTCGTCCCTGCGCCCGGTGGTGGTGGAAACCGCACAGGCACGCGCCGCCGCCGAGCTCGGCACGGCCTCGGTGCTGGACGCCTCGGGCTACGTCACCGCGCGGCGCATCGCCACCGTGTCGTCCAAGATCACCGGCAAGGTGCGCGAAGTGCTGATCGAAGAAGGCCAGCGCGTGGCCGAAGGCGAAGTGCTGGCCTACCTGGACGCCGCCGACGCCGAGGCCCAGCGCGACCTGGCCAACGCCCAGCTGGCGTCCGCGCGCTCGCAGCTGGCCGAGGCCCAGGCCCAGCTCACGCTGGCCAACCAGACGCTGGTGCGGCAGAAGGAGCTGGCCGCGCGCCAGCTGGTGGCCGCCTCGTCGCTCGACGCCGCCGTGGCCGACCGCGAATCCCGCGCCGCGCGCCTGGCCAGCCTGCAGCGCGCCGTGCAGGTGGCGCAGGACCAGCTGGCCATCACCGCGCTGAGCGTGGACAACACCATCATCCGCGCGCCGTTCGCCGGCGTCATCGTCGCCAAGGCCGCGCAGCCGGGCGAGATGATCTCGCCCATCAGCGCCGGCGGCGGCTCCATCCGCACCGGCATCGGCACCCTGGTGGACATGGATTCGCTGGAAGTGCAGGTGGACGTGAACGAGGCCTACATCGGCCGCGTCACGCCCAAGATGCCGGTCGAGGCCGTGCTCAACGCCTACCCCGAGTGGAAGATCCCGGCCGAGGTGATCGCCATCGTGCCCACCGCCGACCGCAGCAAGGCCACGGTGAAGGTGCGCATCGCGCTCAAGTCCAAGGACCCGCGCATCGTGCCCGACATGGGCGTGCGCGTGAGCTTCCTGGACGAGGCCAAGCCCGACGCGCCGCCGCCGGTGGGCGCCTTCGTGCCCGAGCGCGCGGTGGTGACGGTGGACGGCGCCTCGCACGTGTTCACGGTGGCCGACGGCAAGGCCACGCGCGTGGCGGTGACGCTGGGCGAGAAGCGCGACGCCGAACAGCAGGTCACCTCCGGCCTGGCGGGTGGTGAAACGGTGGTGCTGTCGCCGCCGGCGAAACTCCGCGACGGCGGCAAGGTCGCGGTGAAGTAAGCCATGGCCACGACCCTGGTCGAGATTCGCGGCCTCACCAAGGCCTATGTGCGCGGCAAGCAGCGCGTGGAAGTGCTGCACGGCATTGACCTGGACATCCCCGAGGGCGACTTCGTCGCGCTGATGGGCCCGTCCGGCTCGGGCAAGACCACCCTGCTCAACCTGATCGGCGGGCTGGATTCGCCCAGCGACGGCCTGCTGCGGGTGGACGGCCAGCGCATAGACGACCTGGGCAGCGACCAGCTGGCGGCGTGGCGCGCCAGCACCGTGGGCTTCATCTTCCAGAGCTACAACCTGATGCCGGTGCTGACCGCGCAGAAGAACGTGGAGCTGCCGCTGCTGCTGGCCGACATGCCGGCCGCCGAGCGCACCCGCCGCGCCAGCGTGGCGCTGCGCCTGGTGGGCCTGGAGGAGCGCGCCAGGCACAAGCCCAATGAACTCTCCGGCGGCCAGCAGCAGCGCGTGGCCATCGCCCGTGCGCTGGTGTCCGACCCGCGCATCCTGATCTGCGACGAGCCCACGGGCGACCTCGACCGCGCCACCGCCGACGACGTGCTGCGCCTGCTGCAGCAGCTCAACCGCGAGTTCGGCAAGACCATCGTGATGGTCACCCACGACCCCAAGGCCGCCGAATACGCCAGCCGCACGGTGCACCTGGACAAGGGCACCCTGGCCAACGAAGCGCCGGCGCACTGAGCCATGAAGTACCTGGGCCTGATCTGGGCGGGACTGTTCCGCAAGAAGCTGCGGACCACGCTGACGCTGTTCTCGCTGGTCTGCGCCTTCGTGCTGCTGGGCCTGCTGCAGGCGGTGAACTCGCTGTTCTCGGGCGGCGCCGATTTCCTGGGCGCCAACCGCCTGATCACCCAGGCCCGCACCAGCTTCACCCAGCCGCTGCCGATGCG
>Ga0075160_10001538_pt1 | contig 13984 bp, 5 predicted proteins | sample JI91814C2DNA_FD_70969 | JGI IMG/M metagenome (GOLD analysis project Ga0075160, IMG submission 70969) | Wastewater effluent complex algal communities from Wisconsin, to seasonally profile nutrient transformation and Carbon sequestration -... | ecosystem: Engineered > WWTP > Effluent > Algae... | reverse complement strand
CGAGGTCCGCCTGAGCTTCGCCGAGCTCGCCGAGCGGTCAAGCCGCCTGGCCAACTACCTGCGGCGCGGCGGCGTGCAGCGCGGCGACCGGGTGCTGGTGATGCTCGCGAGCGTCCCCGAGCTGTGGGAGTCGCTGCTGGCGCTGATGAAGCTCGGCGCCGTGATCGTGCCGACGACCACGCTGCTCACCGCCCCCGAGCTGGCGGCCCGGGTCCGCCGCGGCGCCATCCGCCACCTCATCGCGGCGGCCGAGTGCACGGAGTCGTGCCGCGAGCTGCCGCCCCACCTGACGCGCTTCTTCGTCGGCGGCGGGGCAGGGGGGCCGCCCGGCTGGCAGGCGCTGACCGCCGGCTACGGCGAGCCGGCCCGCTTCACCCCGGACGCGCCGACCCGCGCCGGCGACCCGCTGCTGCTCTACTTCACCTCGGGCACCACCGCCCAGCCCAAGCTCGTCCTGCACACCCAGGCGAGCTACCCGATCGGCCACCTGTCGACGATGTACTGGATCGGCATCCGGCCGGGCGACGTGCACTACAACATCAGCTCCCCCGGCTGGGCCAAGCACGCCTGGAGCTGCGTGTTCGCCCCGTGGAACGCCGGGGCCACGGTGCTCAGCCAGCCGAGCGCGCGGTTCTCGGCCGCCGCGACCCTGTTGCTGCTGGAGCGCGCCGCGGTGACCACCTTGTGCGCGCCGCCGACGGTGTGGCGGATGCTCCTTTTGTCGGCGCTCGGGCCGCGGCCGCGCGCCCTGCGCGAGTGCACCAGCGCCGGCGAGCCGCTCAACCCCGAGGTCATCGAGCGCGTGCGCGCCGCCTGGGGAATCACGATCCGCGACGGCTTCGGCCAGACCGAGACCACGGCGGTCATCGGCAACTCGCCGGGCCAGCCGGTGGTCGTGGGCTCGATGGGGCGACCGCTGCCCGGCTACCGGGTCGAGCTGCTGGGCGCGGACGGTCGTCCTGCGGCGGCGACCGCGGCATCGCCCGCGACCCCGACGCCGGCGGCGGAGGGCGAGCTCGCGGTGGTGCTGCAGCCGCGGCCGGTCGGGCTCATGGTCGGCTATGAAGACGATGCGGCGCGGACGGCCGAGGTGATGGCCGGCGGCTACTACCGCACCGGCGATGAGGCGTCCCGCGACGGCGACGGCTACTATCACTATGTCGGCCGCGGCGACGATGTCTTCAAGAGCTCGGACTACCGCATCAGTCCCTTCGAGCTGGAGAGCGCCCTGCTGGAGCACCCCGCGGTCGCCGAAGCCGCGGTGGTCCCGACCCCCGATCCGCTGCGCCTGTTCATCGCCAAGGCGTTCGTGACCCTGCGGCCGGGCGCTGCGCCCTCGCGGGAGACGGCGCGCGACATCCTCCTTTTTGCCCGCCAGCGCCTCGCTGCCTACCAGCGCATCCGCCGCCTGGAGTTCCTGGAGCTGCCCAAGACCATCTCGGGCAAGATCCGGCGGGTCGCCCTGCGCCAAAAAGAAGAGGAGCGCGCCGCGGCCGGCGACCGTCCCCCGGGCGAGTTCCGGCTGGACGAGCTCGACTGACCGGCCGGATTTGAGTTGACTTGCCGGCTGGGCAATAACAAAAGTGGCCGCCCAATCGAGGTGGCGATGTCCGACCCAGCCAGTGATCCAAAGCGAGTAATAATCGTCGAGCCGACCCACTTTGGCGGGCCGCGCGGGGCGGCGCTGCTCACCGTCCTCATGCCGACGCTCAGCATCTATCTGTGGGCGTGCCTTAATCGCAACGGCGGGGCCCTCATCCTGCCGCGCAGCCTGGCCGAGCTGCGCCAGCTGGCGGCGCTGACGCCGCTGCCGACCGCCCGCGCCGTCATGTACTTCAGCGGCTGGCTGCTGCTGCAGGTCGCGCTGCGGCTGTATGCGCCGGGCAAGACGGTGCAGGGCATGGTGCAGCGCGACGGGCGGCGGCTGACCTACCGGATGAACGGCTGGGCGTCGCTGTGGATCTCGCTGGCGGTGCTCGGGGGTCTGTTCTACTCGGGCCTCCTGCCGCTGACCGCGATCTACGACGAGCTCGGGGGCCTCCTCAGCACGGCCACGCTGTTCGCGTTCCTGTTTGCGATCTTTTTGTACTTCCACGGGCTGCGCAGCAAGCAAGAGGAGCGCCGCAGCGGCAACGTCATCTATGACTTCTTCCTCGGCACCTCGCTGAACCCGCGCCTTGGCGCCTTCGACCTCAAGGTGTTCTTCGAGTCGAACATCGGCATGGGCTGCTGGGGCGTGTTCATCGTCGGCATGGCGGCGGCGCAGTACGGAAAGCTCGGGACGCTCACCACGCCGATGATCCTCGTGTGCGCGCTGCAGCTCATCTACGTCGCCGACTTCTTCTACTTCGAGTCGACGCTGCTCGCCATGTGGGACATCCTGTACGAGAACTACGGCTTCATGCTGGTGCACGCGTTCCTGGTGTGGATGCCGTTCAACTTCTCGCTGCAGGCGCAGTTCCTGGTCACCCGCAGCACGTCGCTTCCGGCCTGGGCGGTGGCGGGCTGCGCGGTGCTGTTTGGCGTCGGGTACTATATCTTCCGCACCGCGAACCTGCAGAAGTACCGCTTCCGCACCGACCCGACGCTTCCCATCTGGGGCAAGCCGCCGAGCTACCTCAAGACCGCGCACGGCTCGCTGCTGCTCACCTCGGGGTGGTGGGGCAAGGCGCGCCATGTCAACTACCTGGGCGACCTGATGATGGCGCTGGCGATGTGCCTGCCGTGCGGCCTTTACCACGTGGCGCCGTTTTTCTATTTCATCTACTTCGCGCCGCTGCTCATCGATCGGGAGCGGCGCGATCACGCCTCCTGCCAGGCCAAGTACGGCAAGGACTGGGACGAGTACTGTCGCCGGGTCCCCTTTCGGATCATCCCCCGGGTGTACTGAGCGGCGCGGCCTAGCTTTTTTCGGCCGCCGCCGCGAGCTCCAGCAGGATCTGACTGAGCTTGTCGCCGAGCGCCTGGACGTGCGGCATGAAGTTCATCGTGATGTGGTTGCCGGGCACCTGGTAGACCGCGCCGCCGCCCAGGGCCAGGCGCGGCCACGGCGCGTCGCTCATGTCAAAGCGCGCGTCGCGCTCGCTGGCCTGGAACAGCGCCAGCCGGCCGGGGAAGGGGCGCGGCTTGTAGCCGCTCATCGCCCGCAGGTTCGTGCGCGACTGCTGCAGGATCTGCTGCGCATCGGCCATCGAGACCGCCGGGAAGAGCTTGTTGGCCTTCTTGCCGCGCTCCAGAAAGTAGCGGATCTGCTCGTCGGGCAAGAGCTGCTTCAGATCCTCGCGTGAGTCGGGGATGTTGGCGGCCAGGCGCAGCAGGTACTCCAGGACCTCGGCGTCCTCGATCTCGACCTTGGGCAGACCCTCCGGGCTCCCGGTGTCGAGGAGAAACACCAGGGAGACGTCCTGTCCACCGGCCATCAGCTGCTGCGCGATGTCGTAGGCCAGCGCGCCGCCGAACGAGGCCCCGCCGAGCAGGTACGGGCCCTGCGCCTGCAGCTTGCGGATCTCGCGGCTGTAGTGGCGGCCCATCTCCTCCATCGTCGTCATCGGTCGCTGGTTGCTGTCCACCGGGTCGCACATCACACCGTAGACCTCGTGCGGGGTCGACAGGGTGTGGGCCAGCGCCAGGTAGTTGTAGACGTGCCCGCCGGCGGGGTGGATAAGGAACATCGGCTGCGCCGGGTCGCCGTCCTTGATCTTGACCAGACAGCGCGGCAGCTCGGTGGACTGGACCCGGATCTCGGGCGAGGAGGCCTTGGCGCGGGCGATGGTCTCGGCCAGGCCGGCGATGGTCGGCGTCTCCAGCAGGCTGTGCGGGGACAGCTCGACCCCGACCGCCTCGCGCAGGCGGGCGATGAGCTGCACCGCGAGCAGGGAGTCGCCGCCGATGTCGAAGAAGTTGTCCTGGATGCCGATGAGCTTGAGGCGGAAGAACTTCTCCCAGATGCCGCAGATGGTCCCCTCCAGGTCGTTGCGCGGCGGGACGTAGTCGCGTGAGGACTCCGGGCGGGCGGCCACCGCCCGGGCGGCGCCGTCCGGCTCTTCGTCCAGATGGGGCAGCGGGGCGAGCTGCGGGAGCTGGGTCAGCGCCGGCGCGTCGACCTCGACCATGCGCGCATCCAGGCTGCGGGTCGAGACGATGACCTGGGCCAGGTTGCCCGCCAGCACCCGCCGGAACACGTCGAGCCCCTCGGCGCTCAGCAGGCCCTCGGTCAGGGTCGAGCGCGGCGCCGCCGATTCCAGATCGAGCGCCAGGAGCAGCGGCGGCAGGCTGTCCACCGACGCGGCGGCGTTGCGCTGCGGCAGGTTGACGACGACCTTGCCGATGTGCTGGGCGCGGGCGAGCAGGTCGAAGGCCTCCTCCAGCCGCCGCAGCGAGAAGTACTTGCACGGCAGCGGCTTGAAGGTCCCATCTTCGATAAGCCCGAAGACCTCGCTGAGGATCTCCTGGAAGCCCGGGGTGCTCGCCGACAGGTTGACGACGAAGAAGCCGATTCCTTTTTCGAGCAGCCCGAGCGGGATCGGCGTGTTGGCAAAGACATCGCGGCGACCGATCTCCAGAAAGCGCCCGAACGGAGCGAGCGCCGACAGCCCCTTGGGGATAAACTCCCCCGCCAGCGAGTTGAGCACCACGTCGACGCCGTGGTTCCCGGTCTGCTCCATGATCTCATCGCGGAACCCCAGGGTCCGGGAGTCATAGACGTGGCGGATCCCCAGGCGCTGCAGATACTCGCGCTTGATCGGGCTGCCCGCGGTGGCGAAGACCTCGGCCCCGAGCCACTGCGCGACCTGGACGGCGGCCAGCCCCACCCCGCCGGTCGCCGCGTGGATGAGCACCGACTCGCCGCGGCGCAGCCGGCCGAGGCGATACAGCGCGTAGTAGGCGGTCAGAAACGAGATCCCAAGGCCCGCCGCCTGCTCCCACGGCAGGTGCGGCGGCTTGCGCACCACCGACGAGGCGTTCACCGTCACGCGGGCGCTCAGGCAGGGGCCCTCGATGGCGATGACGTCCATGCCCGGCTCCAGCCCGACGACGTCGGGACCGACCTCGGTGATGACGCCGGCGCACTCCAGGCCGAAGGCGAAGCCGTCTTCCGGAGGCGGCATCACGCCCAGGGCCTGCAGAACTTCCTTGAAGTTCAGCGCGACCGAGTGGACCTCGATCTCGACCTCGCCGTAGCCGGGCGAGCGGCGGGGGGCGGGCTGGACACGCAGGGTGTCCAGGAGCCCCGGCTTGTCAATGGTGACCGAGAAGTTTGGCCAGGCCTCGAAGGGGCCTTGCGGGCTGTGTTGCGGGAGCTTCATGGGGCCACTCTCACCAGCACGTAGTCCTCGATCTCGATCTGGACCACGCCGTCGGTATCCATGATGGTCAGGTTGATCTGCAGGCGTTCGCGGCCGCCCACCGTGCTCTGCTCGAAGCCGGCGTAGCTGTAGGCGCACTGGCCGAGCGGCCGCAGGATGCGCACCCGGCGGTAGCTGAACGGCAGGTAGTGAGCGGGCGTGCGCACCGCGACGAATCCGGTCGCGCTGTCGAGCAGCGCCGGATGGAGCACGAAGGTGTTGAGGTCGTCCTTGAACGCCTCGGGCAGCTGGATGAAGGCGAGCCCCTGGTTGCGGCCGAACCGGACCTGCACCAGGTTCTGCCAGCGCGGCCCGAACTCCATCGGGCGCTGCTTGGCCATCGCCGCCTGCTCGCTGGTGTTGAACACCCCCGAGGTCTCGCGGATGAGCCGCTCCACGTCGTGCTGGACGAGCGGCGCCTCGGCCAGCGGCGCGATGCGGCCGCGGGCGTGCTCCTGCCAGTGGTCGCGCTTGGGATCGGGGCGCGACAGGATCGTGAACTCGCGCTCCTGCCCGGCGTTGACGCGGCGGATGACCGTGCGCACCTCGGGCTCAGCGCCCGCCGCCACCGACAGCGGCGCGAGGAACACGACATCGCGCAGCTCGACCGGCTGGACGCTGGACATGTGCAGGCCGAACGCGGCGCGGGCAAGCTCCAGATAGGCGGTGCCGGGGAGGGTGGGGCGCCCCTGGACGCGGTGCTCCTGGACGACCCAGCTGCGCGGTCCGTCCAGGCGCGTGACGTAGCTCTCGGCGCCGGTCTCGTCGCGCATGAAGCGGTCGAACAGCGGGTGGGCGAGCTCGCGGTAGGGGGAGGTGGCAGAGGCCGGGTTGGTGGCGCGTGCCTCACCGGTAGCGCGGGTGTGGGCGGCGTCCACCGCCATGCCGACCTCGCGCCAGGCGTCCCAGTTGATCGCCGCCGAGAGGCCGCGGCTGCGCGCCGAGCGGTGGTGGGCGAAGGCGTCGAGGAACGCGTTGGCGGCGCTGTAGTCGGCCTGCCCGAAGCCGCCGAGCACCGAGCTGAGCGACGAGCAGAGCACGAAGAAGTCGAGATCGCGGTGGCGGAAGATGGTGTCCAGGACCAGGGTGCCGGTGACCTTGGGGGCCAGGACCGCCGCCGCCGCCTCATGGCTGCGCCGCTGGATGACCCCCCCGCCGGGGACGCCGGCCGAGTGGATGACGCCGCGGATCGGCCCGAACCGCGCGACGGCCGCGTCCACCGCCGCCTGCATCGCGACCAGATCCGTGACGTCGGCGCGCGCGACCAGGACCTCGGCCCCGAGGCGCTCCAGGGCCTCGACCCGGCTCCGCCGGCGCTGGACCCGCTCGGAGTCGCTGCGCCGACGAAGACGGGACCCGCCGCCGCCGCATCCGCGCGCCGCGCGCCTACGGGGAGGTACGCGCAGCGCCGCGCGGGCGGTGGTCCAGCTGGTGGGCTCCCACCGCGGGCGTGGCGGTCCGGCTCAGAAGCGGAAGGTCACGCCGGTGCGGCCATAGATTCCGTAGTCCGTTTCCTGGATTAGGAGGGCGTTGTACGGGCGCGTCCACGCGAGGCGCTGGGTGCCGGGTGCCCCTTCGACGAGCAGCCACAGGTTGAGGTGCCGCGCCACGTAGACCTCCAGGACGCCCTGGAGCAGGAAGCGTGCGCCGCTGAAGCGTTCCAGCGCCCCATAAGTGTCCTGGCCGCCGGTGGCCACCGCGTTGAGGGCGGCGCTGCACGCCTCGCCGCGGGTCAGGCTGTCGGGGCTGGCGGTGGCGGCGGGCGGGCAGGCGCGGTCGCTGTAGACCTGCAGGTAGGGCCGCGCGGTCAGCTGCACGAAGCGACCGGCGATCAGGGTGAGCGGGGCGCCGAGCTCCAGGACAAAGTCGTTGCGCTGGTCCGGACCGCCGCCGCCGGCGACCAGCAGGTTCAGTCCGCCGGCAATCGGTCCGGCCTGGAACAGCTGCGCGCGCACCTTCACGCCTACCTCGGTCACGTAGATGTCGCTGCGCAGCTCGACCCCGACATCCAGGCCGAACATTCCCACCCGCGCCGCGCCGACCGCGATGCCGAGGTTGACGAAGTAGGGGTAGCCGCCGCCGAGATCGACGGTGAAGCGGCCCGGATCGTTGGTGACCGCCGACAGCGAGGCGCTCATCTCCGAGCGGAGCAGCAGCCGGCGCGGCCCTCCCGGTACATACACCGCGCCGCCCGGTGGGTACGGCGTCCCGGGCGCATAGGTGGACCCGTCTGGAAGGACCGTCCCCGGCGGGTAGGCTCCTCCGGCCTGCAGGTCCGCCTGCACGGTGGCCGCTTCGCCGCCGCGCACCACCACCGCCTGGCTGAAGGGCGGCAGGCCGTTGAGGCGGACCTCGACCTGGTGCTGTCCGGCCGGGACGTCGTCCGCGGTGAACGTGGTCGTCCCCACCGGCTGACCGTCGAGCAGGATCTGGCCACCGGCCGGGGTCGAGCTGACCGCCAGCCGGCCGACGTTCTTGAGCTCCACGGTCACCACCTCGGTGGCGCCGGCGGCGACGTTCACCGTCCGCGTCACCTTGCCGACCCCCGGCTTCTGGACCACCACGATGTTCTTTCCCGCCGCCACCTCCACCCCCTTGTCTCCGAGCATCTCGTCCTCCTTGACCCGGCGGCCGTTGAGGAAGTACTCGGCGCCCTCGATGGGGTTCACCATGACCATGCGCACGCTGGCCCGCCCCGCGTCCGACTTCGCCAGCTGCACCTGCTCGACCTTCTGCTTGTTTGCCTCGATATCGACCACCCGGGTCAGCGCGCTGTAGCCCTTGCCCTGCACGAGCAGCGTGTGCTGTCCGGCCCGCAGTCCGGAGATGAGCTGGTTGGGTCGGGCGCTCTGGGTCCCGTCGATGACAAGCTCGGCGTCGTCCGGAGCGACGACCAGCAGCGAGCCGGTCTTCTCCGCCACCTTCCACTCGGCCTGCACCCGCCCCTGCTGCCCCGCCACCACCCGGGCCCGCTGCTGCCACAGGACGGCACCACCGTCGCTGGCGCGCACCTCGATGGCGTGCTCGCCCTCATCCAGCTCGACCACCTGAGGGGCGGAGCCGCGCGCCTGCCCGTCGACGTAGACCAGCCCCTCGCCGCTCGCCGCGATGAGCAGGGTGCCGCGCCGGATCTCGGACTTCAGGGTCACCATCAGGGTCTTGGTCTCGGCCGGGGCCAGCTCGACGGTCTCGCTGTAGACCTTGAAGCCGGGCTTGCGCACCTCGACCAGGTGGGAGCCGCTCTTTAGCTCGACCTCGGCCGGGACCCGGCCCTTGGGCTCGGCGTCGATGAACAGCTCGCCGTCGCGGGCGTCCTCGCTGGTGGCCGGGGCGCGCACCGCCAGCCGGGCCGGCGCCTGCTCCAGGGTGAAGGTCAGGCGCTGGGCTCTGGGGCCGATCTGCACCGTCTGCTCCAGCGGCTTGTAGCCCGGCAGCTCGAGCAGGACCCGATGTCCCCCGGGGCTCAGCCGGAGCCGGAAGCTGTCACCGGCGATTCCCTGGGCGCCCTGCTCCTTGCCATCAATGTAGACGGTCGCTCCCGGCGGTGAGGAGCTGATGGTGACCCACACCGGCGCCGCCGCGGCAGTCCTCATCGTCCCTGCTACCAAGCCGACCGCCAGGATCATGACAACGAGAAATCGACTCAGCATGAGACTCCACCCTTTTCGAGCGGACTAACCGGCTCGCGCCCTGAGCTTGAGCATAAGCAATGCCAACCAGGAATCTTCGTCGCGCCCGAGGCTGAGCCGCGAAGTACGCGCCGCGCTCAGGCGTGGCGGATTGGCCCGCTGTGTCACCTCCGCACGATCGTGGCCAGCGCACTCCCTTGAGGTTGAACTGGTCCGATCATGCGGCAGCACTCCCCGGGAACCTCAGCTGAGCGCGCGGCCGCGCTAACCCCTTGGAGCCATTCGTCAAAAATTCACCAGATGGGGCGGCTCGTGAGCTAGTGTCAAATATCCACCCACACCCGAGCCAGGTCACTTTTCCGACGGAGGGCGAAGACCGAGCCCCATCCAACCGCTGGTCAAACCCCGGTCAGCCCCGACTGCCCAGAGCGGCTTGCGGCTTGCATAACCCAGCCAGAGTCACCCCTATCGCCTCCCTCTTAACTCTTAGTCTTCGGCCTTTTGGCCCTCGGTAAAGCCAGATGAGTCCGTCCTCCTCCGATTTGATCGATCCAAGCTCCCTTGTCCGGCCAGGCTCCCTTGTCCGCTCGTTTCGTCGGGGTTCCCAGATCCTGCGCATGGTCGGGCGAGGGCTTGTCGACAAGTACCATCCGATCCTCGTCCAGATCGTGCCCATGCGGCGGTGCAACCTCGCCTGCACGTACTGCAACGAGTACGACAAGACCTCTGACCCGGTGGCGCTCCCGACGATGCTGGCGCGCATCGACCGCCTGGCCGAGCTCGGGACCGCCTGCATCACGGTAAGCGGGGGCGAGCCGCTCATGCACCCGGGCCTCGACCAGATCCTGCGGCGCATCGCCGACCACAAGATCATCACCGGCCTTATCACCAACGGCTTTTATCTGAGTCCGAAACGCATCCAGGCGCTAAACGAGGCGGGGCTTGAGTACCTGCAGATCAGCATCGACAATGTGGAGCCCGACGAGGTCTCGCACAAGAGCCTCAAGACGCTCGATCGCAAGCTCGTCCACCTGGCCAAGCACGCCCGGTTTCACGTCAACATCAACTCGGTGATCGGCGCCGGGATGCGCAACGCGCAGGACCCGCTGATCATCGCGCGGCGGGCGCGCGAGCTTGGCTTTGCGACCTCGGTGGGGGTGCTGCACGATGGCAGCGGCCGGCTCAAGCCGCTGAGCGCGGCCGAGGCGGCGGTCTACGATGAAGTGGTGCGGCTCGGACAGGGGCTGTACACGCGCATCAACAGCTTCCAGCGCAACCTCATCGAAGGGCGCCCGAACTCCTGGAGCTGCAAGGCGGGAAGCCGCTACCTGTACATCTGTGAGGAGGGCCTGGTCCATTACTGCTCGCAGCAGCGCGGCACGCCGGGAACTCCGCTGTCGGAGTACACGGTCCACGACATCCACCGGGAGTTTCACACCGAGAAGCCCTGCGCCCCCTACTGCACCATCGGCTGCGTGCACCGCGCCTCTTCCCTGGATCGGCTGCGCCCAAGTGAGCTGTGGCCGCTCGCGCGGGCAGCTCGGCCCCAGGCCGCCGCCCGGCCGCGTCCGGCCGCCGACCCGCTGGGGGCCGGAGAGAGCCACCCGGCGGTCTAGCCAAGGTCTGGCCAAGGTCTGGCCAGATCTCGCCTCCGGGACTGGTGGGCGGGCCGGGAGGGAGCGCCGCCGGGGCCGTGCGACCGGCGTCTCAGCCACGGGGCCAAGGGGTGTCGGGCGGCGCAGCGCGGACCCGCTCGGAGTACCCGATGGCGCCGCGGCGTGACTTCTCGACAACCGGCAGGCCCTCGCGGCTTACGAGCAGCAGCTTGGCCTGGTAGCTGCGCGCCAGATACTCGGCCAGCTCCAGGCCGATGCCGCCGAGCCCGCCGGTGATGAGGTAGGCCCCGCCGCGCCGCAGCCGCGGCAGCTCGCCGGCCGGCTTGGGCAGGCGCAGGGCCCGGTAGTGCAGCACGAAACGCTGCAGGCCGCGGTAGGCCAGCTGCGGCTCCAGCTGGGCCGCGTTGAACTCGGCGATCAGCCGCTCGGCCAGCGCGTCCTCATCGGCGCCCTCGGACGCCGGCGGCTCGACGTCGATGTGCTGGCAGGTGATGTTGCGGTACTCGGTCGGGATGACCTTGCACGGGCCCAGGACCAGGGCGCGCTCGGGACGACTGAGCGGCTCCTCGGAGTGGACGCGGACGGCGCCGCTGGTGAGCACCTCCAGGCGCAGCGGCTCGCTGTGGATATGGCGGCCCAGGGCGCGGGCGAGCTGGGTGAGGCTGAAGTAGGCCAGCTCCTGCGCCGCCGGCAGCGCCTGCAGCGAGGGCTCGGGCCAGGCCGGCGGCACGCCCGGCGGCAGGCTCGCCGGCCGCGGCAGATCGTCGCCGTAGTTCCACAGGTGGACGATCCGGCGCGGGCTGCGGCCCTGCTGGGTCAGCTCCTCGACCAGCCGCTCGTAGTCCGCGAGCAGACTCGGGTCGATGATGTACTCGTCCAGGCGCTCGTGGGCGAAGCTCTTGCCGACCCGCACCGTGGTGACCGACTGACCCTGCTGGCGCAGCCGACGGGCGATGCGCGCCGGCAGCGGGTGGTGGTTTATAAGCAGCAGCCAGTTCTGCTGCTCGCGGCTGGTGGCCGCCGGCGGGGTGTGCGCGGCGTGCCAGCTCGGCTTGTAGAAATAGGAGTCGACGCCGCTTTTCTTGGGCTTCTCGGTCGCGGTGGGCCGCGTCGACGGCATCGGCTCGGCGACCTTGCGCGGCGGATCGATCCAGAAGCGCTCGCGCTCGAACGGATAGGTGGGCAGCGCGATGCGCTGGCGCTGCTCGTGTTCGTAAAGCGCTTCCCAGCGCACCGCGAAGCCGGCCAGCCACAGCCGCCCGAGCGTGCCCAGGATGCAGTGCAGATCCGACTGCGCCCCGTCGGCGCCGCGCAGCGAGGACAGGATCAGCCGCTTGGTCGTCGGATCCGGGTGCTGCTTGGCCAGGATGCTCAGGGTGGCGCTCGGACCGATCTCCAGGAGCGCGCGATCCGGCTCGCTCAGCAGGACCTCAAGCCCCGGTGAGAAGCGCACGGTGCCGCGCAGCTGACGGGCGTAGTACGCCGGGTCGGTGGCCTCCTGGGGGGTAATCCAGCGGCCGGTGAGGTTGGAGATGTAGCGGATGCGCGGGGGACTCAGCTGCACCCGGCGCACTCCCATGGTGAAGGCATCCAGGATCGGATCCATCATCGCCGAGTGGAAGGCGTGCGAGGTGTGCAGCCGGCGCCCGCGCAGCTTCTTCTCGGCCAGCCGCTTCTCCAGGCTGTCGATCGCCGCGACCGGGCCGCCGATGACGCAGTGGGAGGGGCCGTTGATCGCGCTCAGCGACAGATCGGCGGTCAGGAACTGGCGCACCTGCTCCTCCGCCACCGGCACCGCCAGCATCGCCCCGGGGGCCATCTGCTGCATCAGCCAGCCGCGCTGCACGATCAGCATGAGCGCGTCGCGCAGCGACATCACGCCGGCCAGGCACGCCGCCACATACTCGCCCAGCGAGTGTCCGATCATCGCCGCCGGCACGAGCCCGAGCTCCATCCACAGCTTGGCCAGCGAATACTCGATGACGAACAGCGCCGGCTGGGTCACCGCGGTGCGCGCCAGCTCGCGCAGCGCGTCTTCGTGCTGCGTGTCGGCGGGAAACAGGATGGCGCGCAGGTCGAAGTCGACCTCGGAGCGCAGCAGCGCGCAGCACTGATCCACCTGCTCGCGGAAGAACGGCTCGCGCTGGTACAGCTCGCGGCACATGTTGACGTGCTGCGAGCCCTGGCCGGTGAACATGAACACCAGGCTCGGCGGCTTGTCCGCCTCGCCGGTGAAGACCCGGTGCGGGTCGGCGCTCTGGATGGCCAGCAGGGCGTCCTCGGCGTCCGAGCACAGCACGATGCGCCGGTGGTTGAACGGGCGCCGGCCGACCTGCAGCGTGTAGGCGGCGTCGGCGAGCTCGAGCTCCGTCTCCGGCGGTCGCGGACCTTTGAGGAACCGCTGCAGGTTGGTCGTCGCGACCTCCAGCGCGGCGGGGCTGCGCGCCGACAGGACCAGGAGCTGCCAGGGTCGACCGGGCTCGCTGGGTGGTCGCGGCGGGGCCTCCTCGAGCACCAGGTGGGCGTTGGTGCCGCCGATGCCGAACGAGCTCACCCCGGCGCGGCGCGGCGACAGCTCCTCCGGCCACGGACGCAGCTGGGTGTTGACGTAGAACGGACTGCTGGCGAAATCAATCTCGGGGTTGGGACTCTGGAAGTGCAGGCTCGGGGGCAGCTGGCCGTGGGAGATGGCCTGCGCCGCCTTGATAAGACCGGCGATCCCGGCCGCGGTCTCCAGGTGCCCGACGTTGCTCTTCACCGAGCCGATGGCGCAGTAGCTGCGCCGCTTGGTGTGCGCCCGGAACGCCTGGGTCAGCGCCGCGACTTCGATCGGGTCGCCGATCGGCGTGGCGGTGCCGTGCGCCTCGATTAGGCCGATGCTGTCGGCCTCGACCTCGGCGACCTCCAAGGCCTGGGCGATGCAGTCGGCCTGCCCCTGGACGCTCGGGGCGGTGTAGCCGACCTTGTCGGCGCCGTCGTTGTTTATCGCCCAGCCGCGGATCACCGCGACGATCGGATCGCGGTCGCGCAGCGCATCGCTCAGCCGCTTGAGCAGGACGACGCCGATGCCGCTGCTGGTCAGGGTGCCCTTGGCGGCGGCGTCGAAGGGGCGGCAGTGACCGTCGGGGGACACCACCAGGCCCGGGGTGTACAGGTAGCCGGTCTTCTGCGGCACGGTGATCGCGGCGCCGCCGGCCAGCGCCAGATCGCACTGGAAGTCGATGAGGCTCTGGCACGCCATCGCCACCGCGACCAGCGCCGTCGAGCAGCCGGTCTGCACGGTCACCGCCGGGCCGCGCAGGTTCAGCTTGTAGGCGACCCGGGTGGTCAGCGAGTCCTTGTCGTTGGCGACGAACAGCGGGTAGTCGCCGATGTTCTCGCGCAGCTCGTGATC
>Ga0075160_10001537_pt1 | contig 13985 bp, 10 predicted proteins | sample JI91814C2DNA_FD_70969 | JGI IMG/M metagenome (GOLD analysis project Ga0075160, IMG submission 70969) | Wastewater effluent complex algal communities from Wisconsin, to seasonally profile nutrient transformation and Carbon sequestration -... | ecosystem: Engineered > WWTP > Effluent > Algae... | reverse complement strand
ACGATCATCCTGGCGATGACGGTGATCCTGTGGGCGCTGCTGAGCTTCCCGAAGCCGCCAGAGGCCGATGTGGGGCGGGCGGTCGACCCGATCGAGGTGAGCGCGGGGGCGGAGCACTCGCCGATCGAGTACTCGATCGGCGGACGCGTCGGCAAGGCGATGGAGCCGGCGCTGACGCCGATGGGCCAGGACTTCAGGATGGGGATCGCGATCCTCGGGAGCTTCTCGGCGCGCGAGGTGTTCGTCAGCACGCTCGGGCTGGTTTATGGGATCGAAGCGGAGGACGAGGAGAGCGAGCCGCTGCGCGAGGCGCTGCGCGACGCGAAGCAGCCGGACGGGTCGCGCCGCTACACGCCGCTCAGCGCGGTCGCGCTGATGGTGTTCTTCGTGTACGCGTGCCAGTGCATGTCGACGCTGGCGGTGGTCCGCCGCGAGACGCGGTCGTGGGGCTGGCCGCTGCTGATGTTCGTCAGCATGACCGTGCTGGCGTACGTCATGGCGGTGCTGGTGTTCCAGGTCGGGCGGCTGCTCGGGTTCGAGTGAGCCGCCCGCGCCTCAGCGAGTCTTTAGAAGATCGCGGATCTCGGTGAGCAGGAGCTCGCTGGTGGTCGGGGCGGCGGGGGCGGCGGGGGCGGCGGCCTGCTCACGGCGCAGGTTGTTGATCATCTTGATGGCGATGAAGATGGCGAGGGCGACGAGCACGAAGTCGAAGACCGACTGGAGGAACACGCCGTAGCGCAGCATGACGACCTTGGTCGGGTCGGGGTCGGCGCGCAGGACGACGCCGAGGCCCTTGAAGTCGTGGCCGCCGGTGACGAGGGACAGCAGCGGGGTGACGATGTCGGCGACGAACGAGCTGACGATGTGGCCGAAGGCGCCGCCGATGATGACGCCGACCGCGAGGTCGACGACGTTGCCGCGTACCGCGAACTCCTTGAACTCCGAGGCGAATCCCATTTGCGGCGGGTTTAGCCCGAACGCGCGGGGTCGTCTACAGGCGATCGGAGGCGATGCCGACGCTGGTGACGCCGGCCTCGTGGGCGGCGCCCATATAGCGGACGACCTGGCCGTAACTGACGCCCTTGGCGGCGTCGATGGCGATCTTACCGTCGTTCTGCAGCTTGGCGTTGGCCTTGAGCTCGCCGACCATGGTCGCGTAGTCGGCGTTGAGGGCCTGGGTCCCGAGCTTGGCGTTGCCGGCGGCGTCGATGCTGAGCAACAGGGTGGCGTTCGGGTCGGCCGAGGGCGTGCCGACCGGGGCCATCGGGATGTCGAGCGGCATCTGCGTGTTGGCCGGCGGCGGCGTGGCGACCATGAAGATGATCAGCAGGCACAGCAAGACGTCCACCATGGGGGTGACGTTGATCTCGCACATTGCCCCGCCTTCATCGCCGCCGACGCTGACTGCCATGGTTTTAAAGGAGTACCCGAGGTCGGGTGACGATGTCCAGCGCAGACGTCCGCTAGGATGTGGCGGTGTCCTCGGGGCGGGTCCTGTTCGGGCTGGTGATGTGCGCCGCGGGCTGCGAGCCCGCCGTGTGCGCCGCGCCGGGCGGGCTGTGCCTCGGGGCGCCGACGCGGACGCACTGGGGATTTTCGCCCGACTCGGTGCAGCGGATGGATGTCGACGGCGACGGGCTCGCGGATCTGGCGGCGGCCTCGCACGTGCGCGGGACAGTGTCGGTGGTGTGGGGCGCGGACGCGTCACTCGGGGAGGTCGCGACGACGTGGTCGATCGGCCCGGAGGTGGCGGGGCTGGTGGCCGCGGATCTCGACGGCGACGGGCGGGTCGACCTGGCGACGGCGGTGACGCAGCGCGACGAGGTCGTGGTGCTGCGCGGGCGCGGCGATCGGGAATTCGTGGAGCGGAGAATTTCGCTGCCGGGCGGGCCGCGCGGGCTGATCGCGGCGCAGCTCGAGGAGGGTGGCGTGGTGGAACTGGTGACCGTGAACGGCGACGGGACGGTGAGCGTGGTCCGCGGCGAGCAGGTGACGTCGACGGTGGTCGGGCCGGAGCCGCGGGGGATGTGTGCGGCGGATTTTAATGGTGATGGTGCGGTCGATGTGATCGTGGCGGTGACGGGAAGGGCGGCGCTGCAGGTGCTGCTCGGGGATGGGAGCGGGGGGTTGATGGTGGGCGAGACGTTCGCGGTCGGGGCGGCGCCGGAGTCGGTGGTCGCCGCGGATTTTAATGATGATGGGGCGGTGGATCTGGCGTCGGCGGATCTGCTCGAGGGGGCGGTGAGCGTGCTGTTCGGGGATGGAAAGGGCGGGGTGATGGCGCGGGAGGTGTGGGCGACGGAGCCGGAGCCGGAGGGGCTGGTCGTGGTGCCGGGGGTGAAACCGATGCTCGCGTTGGTGTCGCGCGCGACAGGAGTGGTGCAGACGATCGATCCGCGGAATGGAGAAGGGGTGCGCGGGGCCTCGGTGGCGCGGCCCGATGTGCTGATGGCCGGCGCGGACGGCGAGCTGATGTACGTCGGGGGCGGGCAGATCGGGACGATGCGGCCAGAGTCGGGGGTGCGGCTCGGGAAGCTGTGGGAGATCGAGACGGAGATGGATGTCACGTTCGGGTGGGTGATCCCGGTCGATCTCGATGGTGATGGTGTCGATGAGCTGGTGGTCGTGAAGCAGCGGGTGGAGGATAATTTTTTGGTTCGAATGGAGGTGTGGCGGGATGGTGTGAAGACGGAGGAGATCGACTGGGGAAGACCTGCGATCATGCAGGATGCGAAGGCGGCGGACCTCGACGGCGATGGAGTCCGTGACTTGGTGCTGTTCGGGGGATCCGGTGGGACGGTGGTCAGGCGGGTGGAGGGCGCGTGGCGGGTCGACACGGACTTCAGGACGTCGAGTCAGTCGCTCTCGCTGGAGGTCGCGGATGTCGACGGGGATGGTCGGAGCGAGCTGATCGCGGCGGGGAACGGGGCGGTGGAGGTGCTGGGGCTGGATGAGGACGGAGTGATGCAGACTCTGGCGACGATCGGTGTGGTTCGTGAAGATGGGAGCGCCGACTACGTGTGGCGGGTGATGCCGGTCGATGTGGATGGCGACGATCAGCTCGACGTCGTGTGGGCGACGAACGAGGGGTTCAGCTTCCGCGAGGACGTGCTGCGGGCGGATCTCACGGCGCGGCGGCTCGAGCTCGGGCTGAGCGGCATCGGGGTGGAGCTGGAGCTGTTCGATATGGACGAGGACGGGGCGCTCGATGGATTGCTCTGTACGTGGGCGGGGCTGGCGTTCGTGTCCGACGTGTTCGCCGAGACTCCGGGGGCGCCGGTGCGGGCCGGTGGATATGGGTGCTCGGATCTGGCGATCGCGGATGTCCACGCGGACGGGGCGCCAGAGGTGCTGGCGCAGCGTTACGAGGACGATCGGGTGGTGATGACGCCGTGGACGTGGAGTGGCGGTGCGTGGTCGGAGGGGGCGAGCGCGGTGATCGATGACGCGGCGTACGTGCAGTACGTGCAGCTCGACGGGGACGGGGTGCCGGATGTGCTGACGTGGGAGTTCGACCTCTCGGCCCGCGGGTGGCGGACGAGCGGCGGGGACGGGCTCGTGGCTGCGCCGCTGCGGTCGTTCGGCGCGTCGGGGCCGGTGTTCGGCGACTTTAATAATGATGGTGTGCTGGACGCGTTCGGGTACGGAGCAGGGCTGGCGGTCGCGTTCGGCGACGGGGACGGCGGGTTCGCGCCGATGCGGCACACGGCGCTGCCTGCAGGGGTACAGAGTGTGAACAGCGCGGTGGTCGACGACTTCGATGGCGACGGCGTGGCGGATGCGGTGCTGTCGATGCAGCGCTGGGACTCGTTCGGGTCGGAGCTGGTGCGGGTGGAGGTGGATGCGGAGGGTGGGATCTCGACGACGGCCGTCGCGCTGCTGGAGCTGTCGGGGGTGCGGCTCGCGGTCGGGGACCTCGACGAGGACGGCGTGCGCGACCTGGTGACGCACGAGGAGGAGACGGGGCTGGTGCTGCTGCGCAACGAGGGGGACGGAAAATTCGCGGCGCCGCGGCTGCTGGGCGCGACGCGATCGGCGTCGGTCGGGCGGGTGATGGACATCGACGACGATGGGCACGTCGACTTCGTGGCGCGTGGGCTCAATGACGTGTTCGTGCTGCGTGGGCTCGGCGGCGGGGAGATGGCGCCGCTGCAGCTGTGGTGGCGCGGGTTCAGCAAAGAGCTCGAGTTCGCCGACATGACTGGCGACGGGCGCAAGGACCTGCTGACGATCGGTCCGTCGGAGAGCTTGTTGCTGGTCGCGGGGCCGGGGGCGACGCCGCGGTGGTTGGCGTCGCGGATCGAGGCGACATCGGCGGTGGACTTCGACGGGGACGGGCGCGCCGAGGTGCTGGCGGTCGGGCCTGGACGGCATCCGCAGGCCGGGCAGGTGGTGCTGCAGGTCGGGCGCTGGGGTCCGGACGGGCTGAGCTTCGTCGGACACGAGATCGAGGCGGCGCCGGCGACGAACATGCACGCGCGGGACTTTGATGGGGACGGCGACATCGATGTGGCGTTGCTCGGGTCGGGGGACATCACGATCGTGAGGCAGGAGCCATGAGGTGGGCGGTGGTCGCGGCGCTCGGCGTGGGGCTCGCGTGCGAGGGGATGCCGGACGTGTCCGAGGAGGGGCGGCACGTGCGGCTGGCGATGGACGACGACCTCGTGCCGTGCGGTGGCACGGTCGAGCACATGGACAGGTTCATCGAATTGTTGTCGGCGGAGTTCGACGTGCCGCCGCCGACGGGGGACCAGCGACTCATGTACTACTGGCTCGAGCGTGAGGGGTTCGGGGTCCGCACGGTTTGTCCGGACGGTGTGATCGGGTGCTCATTCGTGGCGTCGGCGTGGGTGAAGTCGATCCCGGTCAACCATGAGCTGGTCCACGCGGTGGCCTGGCCGATCGGGTCGCCGCGGCCGTTCTTCATCGAGGGGTTGGCGACCGCGTACGCGGGGCTGGGGGACAGTTCACAGCTGTGGCGCAATCGGCGGTGGGGTCCGGTGGAGCACTCGCTCATGGTCGGGCTCCCGAGGGAAGTGGACTATTCGACGGCGGGTGGGTTCGTGGGGTACGTGATCGAGGAGCACGGGATCGCGGCGTTCCTGCGGTTCTATGCGAAGCTGCCGCTGCTGGCGACGCGCGGGCAGGTCGAGCGCAAGTTCGCGGACGAGTTCGGGGTGTCGCTGGCGAGCAGCATCGCGGCGTTCGAGCGGGACAGGCCGTGCGAGCAGACGGTGGCGACGCAGATGCTGGTCGAGTGCGCGGCGCCGGCGATCGCGTGGGACGGGGTGTGGTTCACGGAGTATCGCGAGCTGGCGTGCGAGCAGGAGGACGTGGTCGGGCCGTACGACGGGAGCTCGGCGGTGGTGTTCCGCACGCTCGAGGTGGAGGAGGAGGGGGAGTACGAGGTGACGATGATCGGGGAGAACATCACCGGCAGGTCGGCAGGGGCTTCGCTTTATATGGTGTCGTGCGGGGCGTGTGCGGAGCGCGAGAGCCTGGTCGTGAAGGCGGGCGAGGGGGCGGTGCGGCTGAAGCTGGCTTCAGGTGTGTACTCGCTGCGGCTGGTCGGGCAGGCGCGCGAGGTGACGAGCGTCGGGTGGCTTATCGAGCGGGTCCCGTGATTCGCGGGTAGGATGCTGCGGGTGCGCGACTGGAGGGTCTTCGTCGGAGTGATGCTCGTCGCGGGGTGCGAGGTGGCGGTGTGCGAGTCGGGGATGTGCTTCGGGGAGGCGCGGCAGACGGCGTGGGGGGTCCTGCCGGAGCGTTTGCGGTGGGTCGATGTCGATGGTGATGGGATGAAGGATCTCGTCGCGGCGAGTTCGGTGGGGACGGTGACGATCGTGTGGGGGGCCGACGCGACGCTCGGCGGGGTCGCCACGACGTGGTCGGTGGCGACGGAGGTGGCGGGGCTGGCGGTCGTGGATGTCGATGGTGACGGGTCGATGGATGTCGTGACCGCCGTGCCGGGGGACGATGAAGTCGCGGTGCTGCGCGGCGATGGACAGCGTGGGCTCGTCGAGCGGCGGCTGGCGGCGGGGGATGAGCCGCGCGGGGTGATCGCGGTCGAGCTCGATGGGGATGTCGGGGTCGAGCTGGTGACGGTGAACGTGGGGGATGGGACGGTGGGCGTGGTGGGTGGAGCGAGGACGGTGGTCGGGGCGGAGCCGCGGGATGTCGCGGCGGGGGATCTGGATGGTGATGGGGATGTCGATCTGGCGGTCGCGCTGGCGGGCAGCGCGGGGGTGCAGGTGCTGCTCGGGGATGGGAAGGGCGGGCTGATGCCGGGGATGTTGCACGCGGTCGGGGCGGCGCCGCATGCGGTGGTCGCGGCGGATCTTGATCAAGATGGCGCGCTGGATCTGGCGACGGCGGACACGCTGGCGAACACGGTGAGCGTGGTGTTCGGGGATGGTCTCGGCGGGGTGTCGCGGCAGGTCGAATGGGAGGTGGATCCGGAGCCGCGCGGGCTGGTGGTCGTGGAGCGGGAGGGCGGAGGGGACGCGCTGGCGGTGCTGTCCGCGGGGACAGGTTCGGTGCAGGTGCTCGAGGCGGTGACTGGCGAGCGCGTGGCGGGCACGGCGGTCGGGGTGAGGGTGACGGGGATCGCGGCGGGGGATGTCGATGGGGAGCAGGGAGAGGAGATCGTTTATGCCGATGGGAGGCAGATCGGCGCGTTTAATTATGGGGCAGGCATCCAGGCGTCGCGGCTGTGGAGCGCGGGGCTCGGCGGGGACGCGGTGTTCGGGGCGGATGTTGATGGTGATGGGGTCGATGAGGTGTTCGTCGCGCGGCAGGCGGAGGTGGTCGGGAGCGGGGTCGCGGCGGTGCATTTAAAGATGTTGCGGGGGGGGGAGTCGGTGTGGACGGAGCAGCTGGATCTGTTCGACGCGGTGCAGGCGGTCGAGGCGGCGGATTTTAATGGTGACGGGTTGAAGGACGTGTTCGTGGCGAGTCGGCGGCGGGCGGTGCTGCTGACGCAACAGGCAGATGGGACGATGAGGGCGGGGCCGGTGAGCTCGCTCGGGGAGGTGAGCGCGTGGGCGGTCGGTGATTCGGACGCGGATGGGGTCGGTGATGCTCTGGTCGCCGGGGATCAGGTGCTCACGCGGCTGGTGGCCGGGGTCGACGGCGAGCTGGTGAGCGTGGATGTCATGGGCGTGCCGGCTCAGCTGTCGTTTATCGTCCAGGTGCATGATGGTGCGGGCGATCGGCTGGTGGTCGCGGGCAGCAGTGGGGTGTGGGTGCCGGATGTCGTCGCGGGGTGGCGGCAGATTAAACTCGGGACGATCGATACATTCATCCGCGATGTGGTGGTCGCGGAGCTCGACGGGCACGCGGGGATCGACGCGATGGTGTGCACCTACAGCGGGTTGATGTTCGTCGCGGATCTGACGGCGGATGGTCCGCGGGCGCCGCTGCGGCTCGGGGTCGACGGGTGTGACGCGCTGGCGACGACCGATTTTAATGATGATGGGGCGCTCGAGGTGGTGACGCTGCAGCGGGACGGCGGGTACGTGACGGCGACGCCGTGGTTTTTTAATGCGGAGGAGTGGTCGGCGTGGGCGAGCCAGTCGATCGCGAGTGGTGGGATCCCGAGGTTCGCGCAGCTCGATGGGGACGGGGTCGTGGATGTCGTGACGGGGGACGGTGCATCGCTGGTGACGGCGTGGCGGGTGGCGCTGGGGCCGGCGCTGCGCGACGTGGGGCTGCGGCGGTTCGGGACGGAGCGGGCGGACATCGGCGACGTGAACGGGGACGGAGCGCCGGACGTGGTGCTGTCCGGGGCGTCGCTGGCGGTCGGGCTCGGGGATGGTGACGCGGGGTTCTTGCCGTTCGTGCACAGCAGCCGCGAGGAGGTGTTGCCGGGGATCGAGGACGTGACCGACGCGGTGCTGGTGGATGTCGATGGGGACGGGCGTATGGAGGTCGTGGTCGCGGGGCAGCGGCTGGCCGACTGGGAGACGGATGTGCTGGTGGTGCGGTTCGGGGACGACGGCGCGCTGCCGGCAGAGCGGGTCGCGACGCTGCCGCGGCGCGAGGTGAAGCTGGCGGCGGGGGACTTCGATGGTGATGGTGTGGTCGACGTGATGGCGCTGATGCGGTGGAAGTCGGTGACGTTGCTCGCGGGGGCGGAGGGGCTGGCGGTGAGTTGGGCTTCGCCGGCGCCGGTCGAGATGTCGGACCTCGAGCTGTTCGATGTCGACGGGGATGGACGGCTGGATCTGTTCGGGACGGTGAATGATGGGATCGCGGTGGCGCGCCAGTTGAAGGACGGGACGGTGGGTCCGTGGAGCCCGTGGATCGACACCTGGTTGAGCGGTGACTGGGCGCTGGGTGATGTTGACGGCGATCGGCGGATGGACTCGGCGATCGCGGCCGCCGGGGTGTTGATCCTGTGGCGCGGCGAGACGACGCGGCAGCTGCTGCGCGAGGTGTCGGCGACGGAGTTGGTGGATGTCGACGGCGACGGGCGGCTCGAGCTGCTGGCGGCGGGGCGCGGCGCGCTGCAGGGCGACGGCGAGGGGAGGTTCTACTGGGGGCGCGGCGGGGACGGAGGGTTCAGCTTCACGTCGATGACGCTGGCGATGGCGGAGCCGGATGCGCTGGTGGTCCGGGACTTCGATGGTGATGCACGCGTGGATGTCGCGGTGGTCAGCGGCGCGCGCGGGGTGACGGTCGTGCGGAGGCTGCAGTGAGACGTCGGTGGGTGCTGGCGCTGGGGCTCGGGTGCTCGCTGCCCGACGTCGATGTCGAGGGGGTGCACGTGCGCGTGGCGGCGGATCCGGGGCTGGCGCTGTGCGGCGGGACGCTCACGCACATGGACGCGTTCGTCGCGCGCATGGCGGAGGAGTTCTGGATAGCGGCGCCGACCGGGGACGATCGCATCGAGTTCTTCTGGCTGACCGTGGACGAGTTCGCGTCGCGCAGCGGGTGCGGGCCGAACACGGCCGGGTGTGCGCACGTCGGCACGGTGTACAGCTGGGCCGCGCCGCTCAACCATGAATTCGTGCACGCGCTCGACTGGCGTCCGGGCGGGGTGCCGCACTTCTTCGAGGAGGGGATGGCGGCCGCGTTCCAGGGGCTGGGGCGGGTGACCGGCAATAGCGTGGCGAGCTCACAGGGGTACGTCGAGCGGTACATCGAGGCGCGAACGCCCATGGCGGTGGATTATGCGACGGCGGGGGCGTTCGTCCGGTTCCTCGTCGAGCACCACGGGATGGATGGGGCGGTGCGGATGATGGAGCGGCTGTCGCGGCGGACGACGCTGGCGGAGGTCGACGCGGCGTTTCAGGCGGAGCTCGGGGTGACGCTGGCGGACAGCATCGACGCGTTCGATCTGCATCGCTTGATGTGCCCGCAAGATCGGACGGCGCTGCTGCTCGAGTGTGATGCGCCGGAGATCGCGTGGGACGGGGTGGTGTTCGCGGAGTACCGCGCTCTCGCGTGCGAGCAGGAGGATGTGGTCGGGCCGTTCGAGGGGCGCGAGACGGTGGTGCTGCGCACGCTCGAGGTCCGCGAGGACGGGATTTATGAGGTGAACGCGATCGCGGACGGCGGGGCGTTCACGGTGTCGCTGGTGGACTGCGGCGGGTGCGGGCCGCGCGTGGCGGTGCGCGCGGGCGAGGTCGCGGCGTTCGAGCTGACGGCGGGGCTTTATTCCGTGCGGCTGCATGGATCCGCGGTCGCGCCGACAGATGTCGGGTGGCAGATCCGCAGGCGTTAGGGCAGGCGTCAGGGCAGGTGTTCGTGCAGCCAGGAGGCGATCGTCTGGATCTCGGCGAGCGAGACCTCGTGGGCGATCGGGAAGTCGTACCAGCGCACGTCGCGGCCCTCGCGGCGCACGGACTCGCAGGCGGCCTCGCCGGCGAACATCGGGACCATGGGGTCGTGGCGGCCGTGGCAGAACAGGGCCGGGGTCGCGAGGTTGGCGGCGTGCTGCTCGTCCGGGAGGGTGCCGCGCAGCAGCTCGTAGGCGCTGAGGACGATGAAGCCGGCGAGCTTGTGCGGGAGGCGCGGGGCGAGGTGGAGGGCCATCGCGCCGCCCTGGCTGAAGCCGGCGAGCACGATGCGCTCGCTGGGGACGCCGCGCTGGACCTCGCGGTCGACGATCGCCGCGATCGCGGCGGCGGACCGACGAATTTGTGCGGGGTCCTCGCGGCTGCCGGTGCCGGGGGTGAGGTCCATGTTGCGGATGTCGTACCAGGCGGGCATCACGAAGCCGCCGTTGATCGTCACGGGGATCGCCGGGGCGTTGGGGAACACGAAGCGGGCGTGCGGCAGGCGCAGGTGCGGGACGAGCGGCTCGAAGTCATGGCCGTCGGCGCCGAGGCCGTGCATCCACACGACGCTGGCGGTGGCGGGGACTTGTGAGGGGACCTCGACGCAGGGGAGCAGGGCGGTCGACACGGCGCGGGAGAGTAGCAGCTACTCGGCGCCGGCGCCGAGGAAGATCTCGGTGACGGCGTCGCCGGAATTCTTGAAGGTGAAGAACAGGCCGCCGTAGATCGAGCCGGCGATGAACATGGTCCTGTCGTCGGGCTCGCTCTCGGGGGCGCGGCGGCTGCCGTACTGTTTTAAAACTTCGGCCCGCGTGGCGCCGATGCCGAGGCCCTTCTTGGTTTTTAAGAGTGAGGGGGCGACGATCGTGATCGAGTTGATCTTCTGCTTGCCCTTGCGGGTGTCGGCGTTCATCACGATCGACAGGCCGTCGGGGTAGGACCAGGTCTGCAGGTAGTAGCCGGTGGCCTCCTCGAACTGGACGCGGCCTTTTTTGGTCGGTTCGCCGAGCGCGGTGACCACGTCGGCGGACGGCGTGCCCCATTTAAAAATTCCGATCATCTCGTCGATGTCGTCGGGCGGCGAGGCGTCCTCGGGGTTGGCGGGGCCGGGGATCAGGCAGGCGCCGACGCTGATCCACGCGCCGGGTTTGGTCGAGGGCTTCCAGGCCTCGCGGGTGCCGAGCTGGTCGCCCGGGTGCGCGGCGAGGAGCTCGCGGCAGGCGTGGGACACCGACTGCGGGGCGATGCCGCGGGCGGTGCCGTTGGCGATCGTTCGCTCGAGGGCCAGGCACTCGGTCTTCTTCGGGCGGCAGGCGGTCATCGGGACGTCCGCGGCGCCGGCGATGCTGCGCGCATAGCAGGTGCACCACCACGCGGTCGCGGGCTCGCCGGGCGTGGGCGGGGTCGGCGGAGTCGGTGGGGTCGGCGGAGCTTCCGGGGTCGGCGGTGTCGGCGGCGTGGCGGGCGTCGGTGGTGCGGGCGGCGTGGGGGGCGTCGGTGGGGTCGCGGGGGCGCCGGGGTCGGCGGCGGCCGGGGTCTTTTTGCTGACGTCGCCGGACGGGGTGCAGGCGGCGAGCGCGAGGAGGAGGGCGAGCCGGGGACGCATGGGCGGAGTGTACGGCAGCTGGTGTGTGGGGGAGGCGAGGCGGGTGCGCAAATGCGATGGGGATTGTGGGTAGTCGAGTCTGCATTGTGCGGACACGCGCGGCGGCGAATATCTGTACAGGGCGCTTGACAGGCGTGGGGGGTTGGCCAATACTCGGCGGATTCAGGTAGGTGCTGGGCTCAGCGATCGCGGCTTCATTCAACTCGAGTTCTCGACCCTTCGGGTCTGAAACTTTCGTCTCCCTCGCGGGGGGATGTTCGTGTCTCGAGCTGGCGCATCGTACTGACGGCCTTTTGGCGCCTGGCTCCGCGGTCCTTCGGACGCGGGGTGGGTCGCACGTGGTACGCGCGTGCGCGGACGGCTTCGCGGCCGTTCGGACCTGGTTTACAGCGGGGTAGTAGAAACGGCTTCTACGCCGGGATAGCCTCCCGGAGATCGCAGGTTCGACTCCTTGCCCCCGCTACTGAAGTGGAAGGCGGGGCGCCATGAAGAGCGTCCTGACCCACTATTGCGTCGTGCGGGACGACCTCCCGCGCGGCGTGCTGGCGGCGCAGCTGATCCACGCGGCGGGTGAGAGCGGCGCGGGCCAGGCGGGGCTTTATGCCGTCGCCTTGATGGTCCGCGACGAGTCCGAGCTGCTGCGGCTGGAGGACCGGCTGCGCTTTTATGACATCCCCCACCGGGCGATCCGCGAGCCGGACGCGCCGTGGTGCGGGCAGCTCATGGCCATCGGCGTGGTGCCGCTGGCGCGTGACGACAGATCACTCCGGCGGGTGCTTCAGCGCCTGCCATTGCTCAAATAGAGGGACAATAGCCATGAATACGACACTCCCGAAGATCGACCTCCCCCGCCTGCAGCAGGCGATGGCCGCGGCCGCCGAGGCCATTCTCATCATCAAGAAGGTGCTGCGGTCGCCGTGGCCCGAGGGGGCCGAGATGGCGCCGCAGCAGTGGGAATTGCACAAGCTGCAGCGGCGGGCGACCGAGCTGTGCGTCCTGCGGGCGCGCCTGCGCGGGCGCTACCACCTGAACGTCGCGCCGCGGGCGGTGCGCGACGCGGGTCTGGCGTGGGACCAGGAGCGGCACCACGCGAGGATCGCCGAGAAGCTGGCCGCGGAGTTCGCGGCGGTGGAGGAGGTGATCGCCCTGGCCGGGTGATTCACACTACGTACATATCACCGGGGGGCGGGGCGCAGGCGGGCGAGGTAAAAGCCGTCGGTGTCCTCGCCTTCTGGTGTCCACATTTGTTCGAACTCGAGGGTCGCGTCGAATGTGCGGACCAGCTGCGGGCCCTCCTCGGGCTCGAGGCTGCATACCGCGTAGACGAGGCGACCGCCGGGGCGGACGCGGGCGAGGCAGCGGGCGAGCAGCTCGCGCTGGCGGGCGGCGCTGGCGGTGATGTCCTCGTAGCGGCTGGTCCAGCGCAGCTCGGGGTGACGCCCGAGGTTGCCGAGGCCGGTGCACGGGGCGTCGAGCAGGACGGCGTCGTACTGGCGCTCGTCGACGCCGGGGCAGTCGGTGGTGAGGTCGCCGCGCACGCGGGTGAGCGCGAGCTCCGGGACGGCGAGCGCGCCGCGCAGGACGAGGTCGTCGTGGGCGGCGAGGCGGTCGGCGCTGGTGTCGGCGGCGACGAGGGTGCCGCGGCGCTGCATGAGCTCGGCGAGGTGCAGGGTCTTGGTGCCCATGCCGCAGCAGGCGTCGAGGACATGTTCTCCGGGACATGGCGCGAGGGCCAGGGCGGCCTGCTGGGACCCGAGGCCCTGGACGGAGAACAGGCCCTCGCCGTGGAGCGAGTGGTTGGCGAGCTCGCCGCCGCTGCGCACGCGGAGGGCCTGCGGTTGGTTGGCGACGGTCTCGACGTGGGCGCGCGGGTCGGCGGCGCGGATGGCCTCGGCGACGGCCTCGGCGGTGGTGCGGGTGAGGTCGACGCGGAGGTCGACGGGCGGCGGCTGGGCGAGGGCCTTCGCGCGGGCGAGGGCGCGTTCGGGGCCGAGCTCTTTGAGGATTCGGCCGGCGTACCAGCGGGGCAGCGACCAGCGCTGGGCGAGGGCGTCGAGCGGCTTGCCGGCGGCGAGGCGCTCGTCGAGGGCGGCGCCGTCGCGGTCGACCCCGGCGAGCACGGCCTGCACGAGGCCGCGGAGGGCGCCGCGCGGGTCGAGCTCGTCGCGCAGGGCCTGGGCCTGGGAGATCGCCACGTGGGCGGGACGGCCGAGCTCCCGCAGCTCGAACACCGCGACGCGCAGCAGCTCGCGCAGCTGGGCGCTCAGGCGATCGGGGCGGGTCGCGACGGCGTCGATGTGCGCGTCGAGCCGGGCCCGGTGACGCAGCACGCCGTACACGAGGGTGGTCACGAGACCGCGGTCGCGCCGCGCCAGGTCGGCGCTCCAGGCGAGCAGGTGCTCGGCGAGCACGCGGTTCGAAAAGCCGTCGCGCTGGTCGAGCTGGCGGAGGACGCGGACAGCGAGGCCGCGGGCGCTGGGTGCTTGCACGGCTGGGCTTGTAGCACGAGGACTGATACCCTGCGGGCGATGTTCCGCGGCGCCGCGCTGATCCTTCTGGCCTGTTCGGCGGGCTGCGACCACGTCGCAGAGGAGCTG
>Ga0075160_10001536_pt1 | contig 13991 bp, 11 predicted proteins | sample JI91814C2DNA_FD_70969 | JGI IMG/M metagenome (GOLD analysis project Ga0075160, IMG submission 70969) | Wastewater effluent complex algal communities from Wisconsin, to seasonally profile nutrient transformation and Carbon sequestration -... | ecosystem: Engineered > WWTP > Effluent > Algae... | reverse complement strand
TTTGGGGTGCAGTGGAACGGAAAAAGCAGTTAGGTTTTTGTCATTGATGTAGCCGCAGAATTCGGAAATTATCGTACGCTAGGCCAACATCATGGCGCCCGACGGTCTCTTGTGTGCCCTGAAGAGACATTCGCCGTCACCGTGGTCCGACGGCTGGTTTCTGAGTGGAGCGGTCATACAGCCTAAAGACTGGCTGCGTGCTGCTCGGCCAAAGCCGACCTTGATCCTCTGGCCTGAATCAGACAGCAATGCGCTGGTTACCTGCCGTTCAGCCGAAAGTGGTCATTAATGACTGCTTTCGACTGCGGTGTAGGACGGCACCCGACCCTGAGCTGACCCTCACATGGCAAACGATTGGGCCGCAAGTCACAAAGTACAGCAGACGTTCAGCGCGATTGTTTACCTGCAAGTCGTCGGCCAATGCTGACGTTCAACTCTGTTCAAAACGCAGTCCGCTCCAAGTTGCAAAGCAACCCTCTGACGTGATTACGAAAGCCGGAGAGATTCAATCCAAGCCAATGGTGCAGCTTGAAACCAGGACGAAGTCAAATCCATGCGCTATACCAACACAACTTTCATCAATGCTGAAGCATCGGATTTGGTAATCATCTCTTTGAACTGACTGTAGGCCAATCCGGCAGAATTTTGCAAGTATACAGTGGTGTTGACTAGGGCGTTGTCATGCATATAGCGGCACAGAGCTGCCATTTGCACCTGCTCAGGAAGGTGTTTCAATTGCTCAAACAACCTGAAATCACATCCAGCTGTTTCAAGCATAAACTCTATCAGCAATCCAAGTGTCAGCTGAACCTTCCGGCCTTTCCCAGTATTTAAGTGTAATTGCATCAGCCACGCTTGTAATTGTCTGGCTGTGTAGTGGAGATGAATGTCCTGCATGGAAACACCGGCAATCACCCTTTGGCGCGCCTCCCAACCCAGGCCACTGCCGTCACACTCAGGACAACGTATTGCAGAACGAGAGGTATTAACTTTTTCAGCCCATTGCCGGGATGAACATTTCCACATATTCAACAATACCGATTGGTTAATGCCCCGCCAAGAAACCCAGTCACCCACCACATGTTTGCGGCCCCCATTTTTTAGAAAAGCCTTATAAGGGTAGCCGAACCAGAATGCAGTCGCTGCTTCAGACTCCATAATATTCAAAGGAGCAGTCAAGTCTACCAAGGCCGACTCTTTGAGCCGTCTGGCAGCAGGAAGAAGCGCTTGGCGACGATCCAGCCTGAGGACTTCGAGCGCGTAGGGGTGAAACAGGCTGTCGCTGTCCAAAGGTTTGCTCTTGTCTTTGAATATGAGATTTTGGTCAACGGATTCAATAAAGCCTTTGCCTTGACATAATGGACAAGCATGAAGTGGCGCAGCAGCATCAAATATTTGAGGAATTTGCCAGCGTGAGCCCAGACGTAATTTCTTGTAATCAATGGCCCTCATGGATAAATCCCGTACCTCACCCGTTTCGGCACATATCAGAGACACCCAGCCTTTACCAAGGGCAAGCGCCTGATTTACCGCCTCGGCAGGTGTCAGTTTTGATGACACTAACAAGCGTAGGCCATCCAACTTGAGGGGCTGCCGCACATGGGGTGGTTTGGTGCATATCCGCTGACCATCAAACCACAGCCCTTCCCCACACTGTAAGTGGGTTCTGATATTTTCCACCACGTCTATCCAAGTGGCGACTTCATACCCGGCAGGGGACGGAAACCAGCCTATACGGTACCCTGTATGTAACAAATCCAATGCTTGGGTTTTCAATTCCTCAATACTCGGCACAATCGAATGCCGGGTACAGCTAGATTCTGCTGCAAACATCTCGAACAACCCGGCATCCAATTGGGTGGTGCAAGCGAAAGTCCGGGAGGACAAGTTGCTCGCCGCAAATGAATAGGCTGGCACAATAACCTGATTAATGACGCCGTCTTTATCCAAATCTTCGCTTTCCCCGTGAAGATACCGTCTAAATCTAGCAACAGATTCCTGCTGTGATAAGACACCATCCTCATGGGGCAATAAATGATGAGCATAATGAGGGGCACGATGAAACTGACTTGCAAGCAGCCCCTTTAGTGCCAGATAAGTTGGTGAGACTTTAAGCCCGGATTGCAGAAAATCCCGCAGGCTGCCTGAAAACATCACCTTTCCACCCTGGGCCGCACTGCCTGGGCCAATGTCCACTATCCAGTCTGCGTGGCCTATCAACTGCAAATTGTGTTCAATCAGCAGGAGTGTATGTCCCTTATCGCTGATGTTTTTCTTCAGAGCCGTGATTAAATGCCGCACATCTCTGCGATGCAGCCCGGCCGAAGGCTCATCCATTACCACTACTAAGTGTTGTTTAGCGCCTGTATTTCTGTGGCTGCCTGCATCAAGCAGAGCCTTGACTATGCGCAACCGCTGACACTCACCACCACTCAGGCTTGGCACGGGCCGTCCCAGCGTCAAATGCCCTAAGCCAAGTTCTTCGGCGCGCGCTGCTGCATAACAAATGATTGCGGGCAACTCTTGTCTGAGCACCAACTCTGAAAAACTACAATGCATCCACTCCGTGATGCTCCACTCATGAGCACGAAAAAAACTTGCCTCTGGGTTGAAGCCGCTGCCACAGCAACTGGGACAAACTTCGTCATCGGCAGAACCCTGCTGCACACGTCCGCGCCCCTCACAGGTAACACACTGACCTTCTGGTGTGTTGGAAGAAAAATGGGAGGCAGTGACACCACTGCCGACCGCACCGGAAGTCTCGCAAAACCAGTCCCGAAACAAATCCCCCAAACCCAGATGAGTCAAGACACGTGATCGGTAACTTCCGCCAAGTGGAGACTGCGAAAGATAGACTAACCGAAATGATTCAACACCCTCACAAAACACTTCGCCTGTATGTGATACCACACGTCCCAGACCGTTTTGCAGCAATTCCAATGCAGGTAGTAACACGCCCGCCATCACCGTAGTCTTTCCAGAGCCGGAAACACCGGTAAAACAAGTCATCTTGCCCAATGGCAGCCTGAATGACTGATCAAGTACTATTCGCAAGCTGGCATTTTTTACCACGATCCAGCCAGTTGCCTCACCTATTTCAGCAGGCGACGAAGGGGCAGAAGAGTTATCCAGCAATGAGCAGCCTGCTGGCGGGCCGTCATAAAGCACCTCCCCGCCGCCAGCACCACCCTGCGGCCCCAACTCGATCACGCGGTCAGCATGAGAAACCAACGCTGGATTATGTTCCACCAGTAAAACGCAATTTTGCGGTGTGCGCAGCTTGTCAAGGGCACGGAATACACCGAGAACATCCTGAGTATGCAATCCTCGTGTGGGTTCGTCTATCACATAGCAGGCATGATCCAGCCTAGCCCACAAATCACGGGAAATGCGCAAGCGCTGCCCTTCGCCCCCGCTGAGCGTGTTTGTTGCCCGACTCAATTGCAGATGCCCCAAGCCAACATCAACGCAACTGCTGCACACTTTCAACAACGCGGAAATCACAGAGTCGGCAGTTTGAAATGCCTTCTGTTCCAACAAGCCATGCAACCAATCCTGTATCTCGAACAGGGTTGAATTGATTAACTCTGGGTAGGAACGTCCGGCAAAATAGACAGCGCGCGCGGCATGGTTCAGGCGGGTGCCCCCACAGGCCGAACAAGCATGTTCATGGCGCAAATGGCTCAGCCCTTGTGCAGCACCCGAACTGCCATTTAGCTTGTCCTGAATGCGCTGAGTAATGCCTATGAAAGGTTTTTTTTTCCCTTTTGCCCTACCCTCAACATCAAGTGGTTGAAAAGATTCAGCCGAACCCACAGTCAATATTTCCTGTGTGCCAAGCTGAAGCTGTGCCCAGGTCGCATTCAGCTTTTCACCCTTCGAGCTTAACACCCCCCGAATTTCATCACACAATGCTGGAAAATAGAGATATTCACCAGTTTTTTGATTGAAATTCAGACCCAAACCGCCGCCGGATATCGGTATTTCACTTTCCAAAAAAACCGCAGCACGCGAAATAGAAACCAGTGTGCCTATGCCTTTGCAAACCGGACATTGCCCAGAAATCTGCGAATGTGAATTGAATGACAGTAATCTTTCGGATGGCTTGTAATACACCTGTAGTTCTGCAGGCGTAAGCAAAGCATGGACAAGGTTAATTGCCTCAGTTTGCAATTGGTTTTCCACCACCAGAATCAAGTCGTGACCAGGATAGCTTTCCGTAGCCCTGTCGAATGCGGCTCTCAGTTGTTCCCCGTGACAAGCTGAAAGGTCGGGCAGAATCGCATAAATATCCTTGTGCTTGCGAAACACACTGCCCAAATATTTTTCTGCTGCCTGCACATCGCCATATTCATAAGGCGTTTCTGCATCAGTCACCTGAATCCGGCACTCAGGAAAGATTGCCAGAGCCGGTTTAATGTAGCGGGACGCCGACCCAAGCACCATGTGTTCGAGGCACACAGCCAAAGACAGCCTAGCTTCAGAGTGTTGCTGCTGACACCAATGCACCAGAGCATGAGCGTTCAAAGGTTCAATTTTTCGGCCTTGAACATCACGTATTTCCGCACATGGAACAATAATCTCTCTCAGCTTTTGTATGATGCCTAGCGCCGTACCCACAACAGAACGGTTGGAGGTCGCTAACACCCCTTGCTTGATTAAAGATACGAACGGTACTTCGGCGCTGAAGTCCGTCTCTTTATAAAGGTGAGGCAGATTTTTACCAGTCAGTGCAAGATGACGATGCAGTGCTATTTCACCAATACAGTGCTCCACAAATGTTGATTTACCCGAGCCAGATACGCCAGTAATGCAGACCAGTTGTCCGAAAGGTATATCTACCGAGATGCCTTTTAAATTATTCTGAACAGCGTGACGCACACTGATAGCCATATCAGCCATGAGCATGTTCCCATTTGCGGAAGGAAAATAAAATTTTGTGGTCCTGAAGGCAACCAATCATATCGCCCACACTGCCATAACGCACAGGAGTGACCTGCGGATCGTAAATCATGAAATACGGCAACGTGAGACGCTTCACTCCTACTTCAAAACCTTGGCCATGAAAGGCTTCAACCACCTCATCAAGGGTGTATGAAAAAAAAGGCTGGCCTTTACGTTGCCGTAACGTTGCTTGCCTGTCACTACAGGGATTGTCTTTATGCCAACCAAATGTTGCGTAATAAACCCCTGAAGGCGAGAGCATGTTCCAAATACAGCGTGCATGACCTGAAAGATCGGGAAGCAAGCTGAAAATTTCCTGCGAAAATCCAATATCAAAATTTTGTACGGCAGCAACTTCTGATTCAGTGATGAATGACAAATTCTGTCCCACACCCCGAGGCCAGGTATGGTGTTGCCCCCGATCATCAGGTTGCATCACAATGCCTTTTCCTTCTTTGACACTAAGCGCAATCTCAAGAAATTCGAGAAACCGGGCATTCATCGCCCCGTATTCAAAGACACGCTGTTCCTGCGTAGAGTCTTCGAGTACATCGTCAAGCATACCCATCCAGAAGTTGATGAATCCATCATGCAATCCCCGGCTGTGTGCTGCCCAGATAATTTCCTTTTTGTTCATCACCAACCCGCAATCTCTTTAAAATCCTGCACAAAAAGAATGCGTGAGATTCGCGCGCGCAAGCCTTTTTTTGATAAGGAAAGACTGCACAATGCTCTGTCATGCAACGCGGCACGGTTGTTCACAATCAGAACATCTCCGCTGGTCTGCTGCAAACCGAGACGAACCTGCTGAGCCATCTCTTGAAAAACAGTTAGTGCCTCGGTTTCCTGTGGCAGTGGCTTTTCGTTGCGCAAACGGAATCCATAATGGATTCGTGACGGATGAAAACACACCCGAGGCTCACCATCGGGCAGAATTTCCATAATCGGACGCATAGTCAGCACATTGCTGCCATCCGGTTTTTTCCCCGCAAAAGGCAGCAAGGTATTCAATACTAGGGCCAGCCTTTCTGTGCCGTAAAACTGTGAAATGATGTGGCGTGCCACGGCCACGCCATTTTCACCAAAAGGCGCACCTAACGGATCCGGCTCAACGCACTGGACGATGGTACAGGCTGGTGGCTGGTCCAGCATGGCGAAATCGGTGTGTAAGAATAGTGACTCCGTTTGATTACCCTGCAAGCGCGCATTGGGACTTGGTATTGCCTCATTCACAAGAGCGGATTGGTGGCTCAAATCAGAAAATACCGTACCCAGTGCATGGCCAATCAGCAAAATCGAACGGGCATCCGTGCCAAGAGGGAAGCCCCGAAGCTGCACATAAGCGTTGTCCCGCAAAACCTGCATGGTGGTTTCAAAAATAGGATTTAGCTGCGTCAACAGCGCCGTTGGCAGGGTGTCTAATGCACGCTTCAAGTCAGCATCGTCTTTGGTGCCCACACACGTTTCCGGCAAGAGCGACAATGCGTGTTTTAAATCATCCTGCACATCAGGTTCAAGAATTAAGACGGTCATATCAATCGTGAATGTTTTCGGGTTCTGCCACCTGTTCTGTTTTGCCAAAGTAAAACAGCATTTTGTGGTCGTATGTGCTTGAAACTAATTGCGCAAATGATCCTGCATTCAATGCTGTGGCCTGCGGATGAAACATCACGAACCCATCCAGCGGCAAACGCCTCATGCCCACTGTAAACCCGACACTGGAAAATGTACGCGCAATGTCATCCAGATGATGGGTATGGGGTTTCAATCCTTCGTCCAGAAGCCGGTTTTGTCGGAAAGGCCAAACGGGATTTTCTGCATGACAACCAATTGTGCAATAGCACCGCCCGCCAGGTTTTAACAAAGCCAACAAAGACTCAGCGATGGGCATGAGGTCTTCAGTCATCCAGAAGACCTCCTGGCAAAAAATCACATCAAAGTGCAACGCGGGCAGTGTTTGTAATAATTTTTCAGCACTAGTTTGCAGATAGGCAATCGGGAATCCGGTGCGTTGCTGCAAATATTGATTGGCCTGAGCAATGGCGTTTGCATCAAGATCAATACCATAACCGCTGCCATATGGAGTGTATTCATAGAGCAATTGTAGAAACAGGCCGCTGCCACAACCAAAGTCCAGAACAACGTCTTCTTTATCAAGAGGACGTGACAGCGATTTGATCATCGCCATCCAGAAAATTAGGTTTTTGTGTTTATACCCACGCTGACTGGCCTCATACAACTCCATTACATTCCCCAGTCAGACGGTAGGCTGAGCTATCGCCTATTTAGCAAAGGCGCGCTTTGGATAGGGCAAAAATTCTTGCCCTATATCTTCATAACGGCACATCCAGGAAAGACTTCCAGTGATGCGCCGCCCTGCCCAATGTTAACGGCAGTCAGTGGATTTGCAGGGATTGGCTTCACCGAGCAAAGGCTCGCCAAAGGTGGACTGCCAAAGAGCCTGTGTCCAAGTGAAAGCCTGTTTGTTGCGCAGACGATCATCGTCGCCATTGATGCCAAAATACGGATCATGATGGAGAAAACGGCCAAACAAAAATTCGCAATCTTGCGCATAGTTGCGGGTATCAAGAATGTGCTGATGCCAAAATTCATCAATCTGTTTGGTGGGAACGAGGTCTTCATTCGGATGCAAGGCATGTAACACCAAAAAGTGGCGATACAGGGACTCTGCCTGCTTCACTGCTTCCAGAGTCCATTGCGCCGAACTATCCAACATCAATTTTTTGCTGACCTCTTTCAGATCTATTTTATTTACACGCTGCCAAATCGTGTCTGCCATGCCCATATTTTGGGTAGCAATGTCCTGGGCAAAAACATTTTTGGTGATCATCATGGCAATTAACCTTTCCTGGAAAAGCTTCAGAACGTTCGGGAATAGTTCGCATATCGGTCAGATATTCAAAAGACAAGGATCTGATAGGTGCGCTCAACAAAACCGCCCCCATGGATATCGCCATCTACGCGTTTGAAATATATCACATGGGCGAGCCTTCGATGACTTCATAGTATGCTCTTCATGCCTTCGCACTAGGCAATGTGGCTTTCTGGGGGGCAAGCCTGAACCCCAATGCCCAACGGATTGAACTGTACCAACTGATCGCAGAGTGGGGCTATGTGCCGCATGGAGTCTGTACCGACATTTAGGCAAGGTTAGCCGCGTACAGAAAGCGGCTAACCTGTCGCTTCGGCAGACAGCCTTCGACCACCCGGATCGGTGATAGGCTCGGACTTCATCGGCATTACCGGCTACACCATACTGCGAACCGTCGTTGGACAATAAGGCCACCATTGAATGCAATGGGTTGGGATTTTGCATTCGCTGGATTGGAAAGCTGCCGTTCGTTTCAGTCGGTGGTAGAGCGTCAGGTAACCGATGGATTGCTGACCGACAGAAATTGGCAAGCGAACGGCCGGGATGGCCGAGCAATTCGCATTGGCGCTCAGGCCGGATTCAGAGAGGACCGGTCATTCGACTGTCAGCTATCAAGAAACGCCCAACGACAGCAGTTGGCCGGGTGCCGACCGCCACCTGAATCAAATTCTACCTGCTGGACGGCAGGTGGACTCCTTGGATTCAACCGGTGGATGCAACATCCTTAGAAACTGCGTAAGCAGAAGGAGTGTTGCAAATGAAGCAGAGACGACGGATCTATTACACGGAAAGCCAGAAAGCCATCATGTGGGATCGTTGGCAAGAAGGTGAATCCCTCAGTCAGATCGCACAGCTGTTTGATCGAGGTCACTCGTCGATACAAGGCATTTTGGCAGAGACAGGCGGGATACGTCCTGCGCAACGATGTCGTTCTAGATTAGCGCTGACATTAGCTGAGCGAGAAGAAATATCAGTTGGTCTTGCACGGGGTGATTCGATCCGTTCGATAGCGACGCTGCTTGGACGAGCGCCATCCACCATTTATCGCGAGATCACTCGTAATGGTGGCCCGGATTGGTATCGGGCGAACTTGGCCGACCAGACTGCCTGGGATCGGGCACTCCGCCCCAAGACCTGTAGGCTGGCCGAGAATAGAGCTTTGGCCCGCGTCGTAGCTAATAAGCTCCAACTTCTGTGGTCGCCAGAGCAAATTGCTGGATGGCTGAAGCGTACTTACCCAGGTGACGAGAATAATCAGGTGTCACATGAAACGATCTATCGCAGCCTCTTCATCCAAGCCCGTGGAGCCTTGAAGAAAGAGCTATTGCAGCATTTGAGGCGCACACGAGCAATGCGCCGGTCACGCCACCTACGCAGAAGACAGACAACCACGGCAGAATCACCAACACGGTGTCGATCAGCGAGCGCCCGGTGACGGCTGATGATCGGGCGGTACCCGGTCACTGGGAAGGCGATCTGTTATTCGGGGATCGCAACAGCCAGATCGCGACCCTTGTCGAACGTAATTCACGCTACGTAATGTTGGTGAAGGTCGCTCGCCAGGATACAAAAACGGTCATCAACGCACTGATCAAAAATGCCCGCAAGTTGCCGCAGGGACTCTACAAATCGTTGACTTGGGATCGCGGCAAAGAGATGGCCGACCACACACGTTTCACATTGGCGACTGACATAAAGGTTTACTTCTGTGATCCCCATAGCCCATGTGTCAGTGACCGGCCTATTGGATCCACTTGATGATCGGCATATAGGATCCAGGTCGTGATCGGCGTAATGGAGCCAGTCTGTGATCGGCATATAGGATCCACCCTCGGATCGCCGTATTGGTTCCACTGCCGTTGAAGAAGTAAGCAACGGGCATTTCGGATTTCACCCCTTCATCACTACCCTCGGCGGCTTTTTGCCGAGGAAGCGATGAGTCGAAGGAAGATCGAAATGCACCACTACCGACAAGCCCTGCTGCGCATGCGGCAAGGCGATTCCGACCGCGACATTGCCAAGAGCGGTCTCATGGGCCGGCGGACGGCAGCCAGTTTGCGGACGCTGGCCGGCGAGCGAAACTGGCTCGCCACCAAACAGCCCGCACCCGACGATGCGACGATTGCCGAGGCGCTGACGCCGAGCAAACGGGCCATCACCACCGTGTCCACGCTGGAGTCGCACCGGGAACGCATCGCCGCCTGGCTGGCGCAAGGCGTTTCCGGCGTCGTCATTCATACCGTCTTGAAGCGCGAACACGGCTTCACCGGCCATTACTCGGCGGTGCGCCGCATGCTGGACCGCCTGAAACAGGATATTCCGCCGAAGACCACGGTCCGCCTGAACTTCGCACCCGGCGAAGCCGCGCAGGTCGATTTCGGGGCGGGGCCAACGCTTGAACATCCTGCCGGCGGGCAGCGCCGGACCTGGGCCTTCGTCATGACCCTCTGCTTCTCGCGACACCAGTACGTCGAGTTCGTCTGGGACCAGACCGTCGCCACCTGGCTCGGCTGCCATCGCCGAGCCTTCGAATGGTTTGCCGCCGTGCCGGCTCGCGTCATCATCGACAACGCCAAATGCGCCATCATCAAAGCCTGCATTCGTGACCCGGAAGTGCAGCGCTCCTATGCCGATTGCGCCGAAGGCTACGGCTTCAAGATCGACCCGTGCCCACCCCACGATCCGCAGAAGAAAGGCATCGTCGAGTCGGGCGTGAAATACCTCAAGGGCAACTTCCTGCCCCTCAAATCCTTTCGTGATCTTACCGACCTCAACCGCCAGGCCAAGGCTTGGGCCATGGAAGAGGCCGGCACCCGACGGCACGGCACGACCGGCGAAGCACCGCTGGCCCGTTTCGAAATCGAGCGCGCCGTGCTCTTGCCGCTGCCCCCGGTGGCGCCGGATCTCGGCGTCTGGTCGCAGGCCAATGTCCATCCCGACTGCCATATCCAGTTCGAGCATGCCTACTATTCCGTCCCCTTCAGTCTGGTCGGCAAACTGCTCTGGTTCAAGGCGACTGACGGCATGGTGACGATTTACCATGACTTCAAACCGGTCGCTGCTCATGGACGAACCCGCAAGCACGGCGACCGGCGTACGGTGAATGACCATCTGCCGCCCGATGCCCAGGCCTTCTTCGCCCATGACCGGGCGTGGTGCCTGGAACAGGCCGGCCGAGTCGGTCCCGCCTGTGCCGAATTGATCGAACGGCTGCTGGCTGATCGCATCGTCGAACGGCTACGCGCTGCGCAAGGCGTGTTGCGCTTGCAGAAATCCTATGCCGCCTCCCGACTGGAAGCGGCCTGCGCTCGGGCGCTGGCGCATGACCATTCTCGTCGGCGGTCATGATCTGCGTCGCGACGACTGGGCCGCTACCACCCCTGAGGCGATACCGCATTCAGGCCGTTTTGCCCGCAATGCCGCCAGCTTGTTTGCCGCCCCAGACACCGTCCAATGAGACCGCCGCTTTGTTCCCCATGGCTGAATCCGGCTTTCTGCCGGCTCAGCCATGGGTGAGCGTATCTCCCGCTGCCGAGCGTCAAGGTTGCGCTGCGCCGGGCGTTGCCCGACCTTGACCCCCGACCTCGGGAACTCCTGGCCAACCGGCCATTTCCTCTTGAAAGCCCCTCATGAATCCCATCCCTGAACTGGCCCCCAATCTGAAACAGCTCCGCCTCTCCGGCATCCTCGACTCGCTGGAAGTCCGAAATCGCCAGGCGATTGAATCGAAGCTGGCGTACACCGAGTTTCTTTCGCTGCTGATCCACGATGAGGTCGCCCGCCGCGATCAGAAGAAGTTCGAATTACGCCTGCGCCGCGCCGCTTTCCGCGCCGGCAAGTCGCTCGAAGGCTTTGATTTCTCGCGCCTGCCGAATCTGAATCGATCCTTGATCCATGATCTGGCGACCGGGCGCTATCTGCAAGAGAAGGCGCCGGTGCTCATCGTCGGCCCCTGCGGCACCGGCAAGAGCCACCTGGCCCAGGCACTCGGCCATTGCGCCATACGCCAAGGCGTCGACGTGCTTTTTACAACGCAGGCACAATTGTGCGCCAGCCTGACCACGGCGCGAGCGGTCGGTACGGTCGAGCGCAAGATCGCCACCCTGGCCCGAATTCCTTTGTTGATTATTGACGACTTCGGACTCAAACCCATGCGCCCGCCAGCCGATGAAGACTTCCATGACCTGATCGCCGAGCGTTACGAGCAGGCGGCGACCATCGTCACCAGCAATCTCGATTTTACCGAGTGGGATCAGGCCTTCCCGGCCAACCGCTTGCTCGCCGCCGCCACCCTCGATCGGCTGCGCCATAACGCCTATTGCCTCACCCTCGACGGCGATTCTTATCGCTCGCCAAAACTGCTGCCGACAGCCCCGAAATCATCCCCCGTAAAACAGGTAAAATCCACCCCGCTTTAAGCCCCGAATTAGCCCGTTTTTACCGCTTCAAACTGGCTCCATTACGCCGATCATCGGTGGCTCCATAATGCCGGTCAATGACACCCATGGCAGCGTGGCACAAATGAAAATACGAATGGCCTATTGCGCCAGTACTTCCCAAAAGGAAAGGACATCTCGGCCTACTCGCAGGCCCAGCTCAATACTGTTGCCAGAAAGCTGAATGAGCGCCCAAGGAAAACACTAAACTACAAAACACCCGCTGAGCAATTCAACCAATCTGTTGCATCCACCGGTTGAATCCAAGTCAGTAAGCCGCCGCTCAGAACCTCTCCGGTTAAGCCCCGCCAGTGACCGCTCCCGCTGCATTGCGAGCATTCAGCGCGCGTCCGCCGTGACAAACCTTTGCGAGTCACTGCGGACTGTCAGCAATCGCCGAAAGCTCTATTCGATGGTGGCGGAACGCCATTGGAAACACCGGCAAGGTTCGAATCGTTGCTTGGGGCGAGTTTCAGTTGTTTTGGCTGGCTGGTTTTGGGTGGAATCCGCACGGTCAGCGATTCTGTTATCGGGGCCGCTAAACCTGCATGGCGGCGTTCGCGCTCATGGCCATTGCATTGGCATTTCCGAAGCCGTTTGACGTTTTCCCGGTCGACGCACCCATACATCTGATCGGCGAAGGCGTGACCGATTTGCGTTGCCACCATCCAGAGCGTGATTACAGCAATCTGATCCATCTGCCCGGGCTCACTGTAAGCCGCCCGCAATTCGCAGCGTACCCCAGAATATGAGCCCTTCGTCATGTTGATTCGCCAGAACTCAACAAGTATGTAGATAGCAAGAACTACATAAGTAACCCTGTTTCGATAGTCCAGTGACCGTCATTCTTGTTGATTGAAAGGACAACACGATGGCGGTAAAGAAGAAAGACTCCGCCCGTCTGGCGAAGCGACTTGGGGGCAACCTATCGGAGCGGCGTAAACAGCTGGGATGGACACAGGAAATGGTTGCGGAGCGGGTGGGCGTTGACGCCGAAACCATTTCGCGCATCGAGCGCGGGGCGCATTTGCCGTCCCTGCCGACGCTGGACAGGCTTGCGGTGGCGCTGCGCTGTTCCGCCGGTGACCTGTTATCGAATGAAGGGCCCGAAGAGGCCAGCGAAGCGGCGACCTTTGGCGCATGGATTTCCGAACTTGGGACTGACGATCGGGCATTCGTTATGACGGTCGTGCGGAACTGTTGTGAGTACCTGGGCAACCGCGCGAAATAGTCAATATTCCCACCCACAGGTGGGCGCACGGGCCGCATGGCCCCGAAATATCGTGCGTGAAATCCTCCAGGCACCCTTGGCAGAGGGGGCTGCCAGTCGGACACCATGGCGCCTGATGAGACGCGGGTACAAATCATGGCCCTAGCTGCCAACGCGGGCTTGAGCCGGATCGGCTTCGTTCGCGATCCGGCGCCTGGGCGGCAACCTTAATGACGGCGTGACGGAATGGGTTCGCTAACGGTGCCATCTCCAACCGCTGGCGGACACGGCCTCTTGAGGCAGGTGCGTCCCGGAACGTCTTGCGTCGGCCCCCGGACCTTAATATCGTATCGACAGGTTCCACGTCAGGCTGACCTGACGCCGTGGGCACCCTCACCGCTCTCGTGGCGGCGTCGCAGTCGATACCTGCCTGTTGCCCGACGATCCGCTGTCGCGCGTGCTGCGCGGTGCAGGTGCGGATCGGCTGATCTTTCCCGACCCGGACGCC
>Ga0075160_10001535_pt1 | contig 13998 bp, 16 predicted proteins | sample JI91814C2DNA_FD_70969 | JGI IMG/M metagenome (GOLD analysis project Ga0075160, IMG submission 70969) | Wastewater effluent complex algal communities from Wisconsin, to seasonally profile nutrient transformation and Carbon sequestration -... | ecosystem: Engineered > WWTP > Effluent > Algae... | reverse complement strand
GGACATGCACCAGACCAGGAAGGGCCAGCAGTGGTACTTCGGCATGAAGTTGCACATCGGCGTAGACAGCCAGACAGGATTGACGCACAGCGCAGTCGTGACGGCGGCCAGGCCCAACGCAGGCATGCGGTTATGGCGCAGCAGGCTGCGGGTGAAGGCCATGTCCTGGCGCACGCTGAGGGTGGCGTGCGGGTCTTGCAACAGTGCGGGATCGATGCCGGTATCGGCCAGCAGGGTATACGCCGGAACACCCAGTTGCGCCTGCCAGTCCAGCAGATTGGCGATGCCCAGCACCGACATGCGGCGGTCGGTAGGCAGTTCTCTGGACAAGGCGGGTGCGGGCATGGACAAGTGGAGGTGAAGGGCGCAATCTAGCCGATGTGTCCGGAATGATCAAATTTATTTCCTGATCGGGTATTCCTCTCCGGGGCCCCCGTCCCTACGATGCGCCGATGGAATCGCACCGACTGACCTCCGAGGACCTGGCCGCACTGCTGGAGACCGTCCAGCGTTTTGCCCAGCGCAGCCTGGCCGACGCGACCGCGGCCCCCCACCAACCCATGCCACCCGCCACCACAGCGGCACTGGTGGGCCAGCTGCTCGACATGGGGGTGCTTAACGCCACCGAAGAACCCGCCTGCGGCCTCTGGGACGACCCGCAGGACCCACTGCAGGTGGAATTTGCCCTGCACGCCCTGCAGACGCTCGCACACCAGTCACCAGGCTTTGCCTACCAGGTGCATGTGCAGGCGCTGGCCAACCTGCTGTCGCGCAGCACGGGCGCACCCACCGGGCCCGACCTGGTGGTGCTGGAAGGCTGGCTCGGCCTGGGGCGTCGGGCCTTGCCCGGTACTTTGCTGGGCACTGTGTCTGGTGCTGCCACCAGCCCCGAGGATGCCGCACGCATGGCCGACTGCTGGTGCCTGCCCACCGCCGACAAGCCGCGCACCGTAGTTGCGCTGCCGGACTGGTCCACGGTCTGGATTCCCACCTGGCAGGCCGATAAAGGATGGTGCTGGCACCGACTGGCACGCACCGACCTGGTGGTGCAGATGCAAGCCCATGCGCACGGACTGGACGAGCTGGTACCCCAGCGCATCAGCCTGCGCGCAGGCGTCGTTCCCCCGGCTGCAGACATCTGCGCTGCGGACGAGTCCTCCCTGCACTTTCTGGCGCTCTCTGGCTTGTATGGCATGGGCCTGCTGGCCATTGCCACGGGTGCGGCCCGCCGCGCACTGGCGATTGCCACCGACTACGCCGCCATGCGCCGCCAGGGCGGACCGCTGATCCAGGAGCACGATGCCGTGGCCCAGCTGCTGGGCGAAGCCCGTCAGTCGGTACGCCTTGCCGACACTGCGCTCGCAAGCACAACGCAGCCCACCACCAGCCTGGCGTTGCTGGCCGACATCTGGCAACTGCGCGCCGCACTGCACCCCCTGCTGTGCACTGCGGCCAGCCAGTCCATGCAAGTGCTCGGTGGCATCGGCTACATGCGCGACCAGGGCGTGGAGAAACTGCTGCGCGACTGCAACCAGCTGCGCCTGCTGGGCGGGTCGCCACAGGAGCTCACGCTGTGCAGTGCGCAGAAGGAGTTGCTGGTATGAACCCATCGATCACCCTGTCTAACGCCATGTCTGCACTGGACGGGCACCTGCCTGCGACCGATGTGCTGTCGCCACGCGCCGCACTCCAGTCCCTGTCGGCGATCACGCGCGGCCTGATGGCCTACCAGCCCGACACCCTGTGGAACACCGAGACCGCGCGCCTGCCTGCACCGCTGCAACGCCTGCGCCACCATGCCCGGGCTTTTGCACAGCAGGAGCTCGCCCCGCGCGCGCTGCAACTCGACGCCCTGCCCCACTGGCCGGTGGGCCAGCCTCCGGAGGCCTTGAAAGACATGCTGGCTTGCGCGGGCCGCGCGGGCTGGCTCACCGACATGCTGCCCGCGCCCTTCGGCTCGGCATCCTGGCGCGAATACCGCCATCCGCTGGTACTGCGCAGCTGCATCAAGGTGGAAGAATTCAGCCGCGTCTGCGGCGGCCAGATGCTGCTGCTGTGTGCGCACACGCTTGGGCTGGCGCCCATCCTGCTCACCGGCAACCCCAATGACCTGCGGCGTTTTGTGCTACCGGCGTTCCGTGCGCTGCAGCGCGGCGAGCCACACCTGTTTGCCTTTGCCATCACCGAGCCCGGTGCCGGTTCGGATGTGGAAGAGGGCCATGGCGCAGCCCAGCTGCGCCCCGGCGTGGTCGCGCGACGGGTCGATGGCGGCTGGCACCTGAACGGGCGCAAGTGTTTCATCAGCGGCGGCGACATGGCGCGCAGCCTCACCGTGTTTGCCGCGCTTGAAGGCGAAGGCATGGCCTCGTGGACCTGCTTTCTGGTGCGCAGCGACATGCCCGGTTTTCGCGCCACGCGCACCGAGCTGAAGATGGGCATGCGCGCCTCCGGCGCGGCCGAGCTGGAATTCGACAACGTGTTCGTGCCCGACTCTCACGTGTTGGGCAGGCTGCGCAAGGGCTGGGCACTGAACCGCCAGACACTGAACCTCTCGCGCCTGCCGGTGGCCGCCATGGGCGTGGGCTTCGCGCAAGCCGCCACCGACATTGCGCTGGACTACGCCTGCCGCACCACGCTGGGCGGACGGGCGCTGGTGCACGACCAGGCGGTGCAACTGTGCCTGGCGCAGATGCTGGCCGAGACCAGCACCATCCGCGCGCTGGTGTGGCAGGGCGCGCGCACCTGGGCGCCGCGCCAGTCCACCGCATCCATGGCCAAGTTCCATTGCACCGATGTCGCCATGCGCGTGATCACGCTGGCCATGGACCTGCTGGGCAGCCACGCGCTCGACCACAGCCAACGGCTGGAGAAGGTGTACCGCGACTGCCGCCTCACCCAGATCTTTGAAGGCACCAACCAGATCAACCGGCTGGCCCTGATCGAAGACCAGCAGGAAGAGTTGCTGGCCCGCATTCCCCCGGCATAGACCACAAAAACCACAGGAGACAACACCATGCCATCCCCCCAGAACGATCCCTTTTTCCAGGTTCCCCTGGTTAGCCGCACCACCAGCGAGGGCGCGGCGGACTTCCCCATCCTGTACTTTGATGCGCGCTGTGTGCAGGCCTTCTTCTGTTGCCCGCTGGCCGCAGTGCAGGCGCGTCTGGCCGGCACCGGCCTGCGTCCGGCCATGGTGTGGGGTGACCGCGCCATCGTGGGGCTGGCGTTCTTTGAATACCTGAACACCTCGATCGGGCTGTACAACGAGGCGGGGGTTGCGATCCCGGTATTGCCGCAGAGCAGCAAGCACCGCACCCGCTGGTTGCAGGTGCTGCAGGACGTGGAGAGCCCGCAGCGCGAGCTGGGCTTTCACGTGGTGCACCTTCCTGTCACCACACCAGCGGCCTGCGCCGCCGGGCGCGAGATCTGGGGCTACCCCAAGTTTGTGACCGACATTCCATTCGCGCTGTCACCCAAGGCGGTGAATGTGGCCGTGCGCGACCCTGGCGATCGTGGCCTGTCAATCACCGTGCTCAAAGGCAACCTGGGCGCCAGCCTGCCAGCGCCCACGCTGAGCCTGCTGCTCTACTCGGCGCTGGATGGGCAGAAGCTGCGCACCAAGGTCAACGTACGTGGCAAAACGCGCGCCTATGCCGGCTCGGACGTGCGCCTGGAGGTGGGCACCTCCACCCACCCCATGGCGACCACGCTGCGGCTACTGGGCCTGGACCAGGCACGCCCGCTGGTACTGACCACCACGCATGGCTTCCAGTCACGGCTGAACCTGGGTCAACCTTACTGAGAGCCGACAAATATTTGGCAAAAACTGGCTCTAGCCCTCGTGGAATATGCACAATCAGCTATTATTTTGATAGCGTTGTGGTTTTCTTTGCCACCGGTTTGCGTACCCTGCCTGCGGTCTTTGCAGGGGCTTTGACGGGCTTTTGGGCAGCGCGTGCAATCAGCGCCAGTTCGCGCACGCGTTCGATGTCGGCATCGCTGAACGGGCCATTGACGCCCGAGATGGCGGCGAGCTTCATGCCGTGTTTGAGGCCGAGCTGGTAGATCTCGCGCACCTTCTCCCACTCGATCGCGCGGCCCACGGTGAAGTTCTCGAAACGGCCTTCCAGCGCCAGCACAATCGTCTCGGCCAGGCAGGCGTAGGCCAGGCCTTTGGGCAGGCCGATGTTCTTCATCTGCACATCGCCGGGCAGCTGGATCTCGCCCGATTCAATCACCAGCACGTCCGGGCGTTTGGCCACTTCGCTGGGCGGCAGGTCCAGCGGGCGCGCCACGTCAGTGATCACGCAGCCGGGCTTGACCTTCATGATGTCAAGCACCTTCTTGCCCGCGCCCGAGGTGGCGGTGACGACCATGTCCATATCGGCAATGCACTTGTCGGCCGACGATGAAAGAAAAATCTTCGCACCGGGCGAGTCCTTGAGGATGGACTCCTTGAGTGCCAGCAGCTTGGCCGACTCGGGCGACACCATGTACACCTCTTCCGCGGCGCGCGCCATCAGGCGTGCGCACACCGAGCCAATGGCACCGGTCGCGCCCACGATCATGGCCTTGAACTTGACGCGCTCCTTGCCTTTCGGGGTCGGCAGCAGGCGCATGCGCAGGATCGCATCGTGCGCGGCCCACAAAGCGCCCGAGGCGCTGTAGCTGTTACCGGTGGTAATGGGCAGCGGCGCGCGCTTGGCCACCGTGAGGCCGGCGTCGCCCACCACCTTGGTAAAGGCACCCAGCCCCATGATCTGCGCGCCCAGCCGCCGGGCCATGTTAGCGGCGTCGAGCAGGCGGCGGTAGGTGAACTCCGGGTCGTGGCGCATGATTTCCCGGGGTGTGCCTCCGACCGAGATCAGCCAGCCCTCGGCCTCCACGCCCGTGGGGGACTGGATACCGGTGACGCGGGTGTACACAAACGGTGGCGCGTAGGCCATGATCTTTTCGATCGAGTTCATCAGCACCGGTGGCGACACCTGCGACAGCAGCTCAATCGGTTTGACCTTCTTGAAATACTCCTGCGACAGCGGGTGGATCACGAACGCAAAGCGGTTCACGCGCTTGAAGCCGTTGGGGTAGACGATGCGCGGCTCGGAGTCCAGGCCGGTGATGATTTCCAGGTAGTCGTCCTCCTGGATATCCTGCGGTGCCTTGCCGGTGGCCGCCAGAATCATGGCGTCGAGCAGGTTGGCGCCCAGCACATGGCCGTTCATGGTGGGCGAACCGTCGATCACCATGCTCACGCCCTTGTCGCGCAGCTGCGCCATGCGTTCGTCGTTGACGGTGGCGGTGATCAGGGTCTTGCCAGCCAGCTCTTCGAGACCCAAGTCGTCGAGTTCATGCACCGGCGCCACCACCACGGTGGCCTTCTGCAGGGCCTTGCGCAGTACGAAGCGCGTCCACTCCTTGACGGGCCCGGTGGCAATGGCCGAGGGCAGGGTCCAGTCTTTGACATAGTGCGCGCCGTTGGAGTACAGGTGCAGCGCGTCCAGACTGTTCAGCAGCTTGGGCACACCCATCTGCAGCACCGGGTCGGCGAACTGCAGGTTGCTGGTGTACTCCGACAACGCCAGCGCCAGCTTGTAGTCAGTCAGGCCCGAGAAGAACAGGGTGCGCGCATTGTTGAAGTAGCTGCCCAGCTGGGTCTGTGTATGGCGCACGGCCCACTCCTGGAAGATATCGCCGAGCCGGCCGCCCGTGGTCACGGGTACACGGGTGGCCACCGCCTTGAGGCGCGCGCTGTCTTTCTCGATGAAGCGGCGAGAACCCACCTTGTAGTGGTCTTTGAGAACGCCAATGCCGATGGCTGCGGCCTTCTTGTCCCACAGCTTGATCAGTTTGACGGCTTCCGCGGTATTGCCATTGGTGCCGATGCGCCGCACATGCAGCTTCTCGCCGAGAAATTCCGTGGTGAATTCAAAATCCTGGCTGCTCGTGCCCAGGCTGATGCTGACAACGTGTTTCATAGTGGTGCCGGTGAAAATTGACTCCTGTCATTCTTTCACCTCGGCGCCCGTGTCAACCCCGATTGGCTCAAATAGTCGTCATTTCGGGCTGTAGCCCTCGTCGGGCAAGCGTGATAAGCTACGAAATTGGTAGCAATTTCAGCGCTTGCGCAGGTCTTCAGGTTTCAGGTCGGAGAAGATGTCGCGCAGGTCAAAGTCCTTGTCGTCCGCAGGAGGCGGGGCTTTGGCGGCAACCGGGGGCATGGGTTTGGGCTGTGCAGGCGCTACCGTCCCGCGCACGTTGTTTGCTACTTTTTTCTGGGCCCATTCGGCGGGGGCAGGCAGGTCGGGGAACGGGCAATCGCAATCGTCACCGTATCGCCAGACCCACTCGTATTCCGAGTGGTCCACATGCGGTTCGTAGCGGTCCAGGCATTGCACCAGCTGGTGCTCCAGGGCCATGGCGTAGCGCATCAGGTGCCCGCTCCACTTGCGCATCACCAGCTGGATCTGGACGCGTTCGTTGCCTTCACGGTCTGGGTAGGTGATGACCAGGCAATCCAGCCATTCGGCCGGTACGCCATAGACGCGCAGGGTGTCCTTGAAAGACACATAGATCAAGTCCCGCTGGAAACCGCCCGCAGCCACCGTGGATCCACCTGCCGTGACCATGGTGGTCTCGGCAAACTGCGAATCCGGCTTGGCTTTCGATGCCCGTGAAAACTTGAACATACCCTGACCTCAAACTGCTGTATTTGTACTGCGCGTCCCGGTTTTGACGTTAATACGCAATGGTGCGATTGTCCATCCCCCATTCGGGTGGTCCGGACATCCGCGAGGACGCAGGTACCGGCTTAGTTCGTGCGGCGCGGTGTCATGGGACCGCGGCCCTCGATGTGGCGGAAGTTGATACGACCTTTGCTCAGGTCGTAAGGCGACAACTCCAGCGACACGCGGTCACCCGCCAGGATGCGGATGTGGTTCTTACGCATTTTGCCGGCGGAGTAGGCGATGAGCTGGTGCCCGTTTTCCAGCGTGACGCGGAAACGGGTATCGGGCAGCACTTCGTTAACAACGCCCATCATTTCGATCAGTTCTTCTTTGGCCATGGTGTGGTCCTCTAAGTGAATCAGTGGGGGCGCGTGGTGGCACGTACCCAGTCTATGCCTTGCGCGATGGAAAACCGCGATGCGGCATCGTGCGTGGCAAATTCGTCGTGAAAACGCATCACGCGGTCGGTGGACGCGCTACCGCGTCCGCTGGCAATCGATACCTGTGCGGCATATTGGCCGCACGGCAACTTTTCAGGACAGGCCGCGATGCGGTACTTGCCCATAGTGACAGGAATCTCGTTTGTAGTTGTAGTAAAAATCATTAAAAACCGAAAGCAAACACTGGCATGCCCTCATGCCGAGGGTCCCGTCCTGTCAACCCGTTTGCCAGTCCACACAGGACCGGTACAAGGCACGCGCCCGGCAGGGGCATCGTCAACAGAGGGAAAAAGCAGCTATGCCGTGAGATGGATAGCGTGAACGCAATTGAAGGGCCGGACTGATCGCTCCTCTGCCGGGAGCGTTTGCGTCGTTGCAGCAATGCATGGACGCGGTCAGTCGCCAAAAGCGATCCCCGAATGTACCACGTTGTGAAAAAACGCGCTCATCTCTTTACTTACAAGGCACGCCACAGCGTCAAAAGGCCCATCAGCAGCGGCTGGTGCACCATGTACCAGGACAGGCTCCAGCGTCCCACGAACGCCAAGCCCATGCGTGCCCCCACGCTCCGCCGCTGCGCGGGGAGCAGCCAGCCACGTGCCAGCGCCAGTTGCGCTGCCGCCATGCCCCACCACATCACCCCCATCCAGGGCAACAGCGGCACATAGTCTTCGGTGATGGGCTTGCGGCTTATCAGCCCCAGCCAGTTCAGCCCACGCCCGTTCAGCACCTCTGCGGGCGGCCACAGGGCGTGCAGTTGCGGGCCCCACTGGCCCAGAGCCACGGCCACCGCACCGGCCAGCCACAGCCCGTGCCCCCAGCCTGCCGTCAGCCGGCATACCACCAACATCACGGCCATGCCGTGCAACACGCCAAAGTAGATCCAGCTGTTGGGAAACATGAAATACGAGCCCACACTCACCAGCACCGCACAACCCGCGATCTGGCTCCAGCGGCGCCAGAAACCACGCCAGCTCTGCCCGCTGGCCACCGCCATGGCCTGGCCACCGCCAGCACACAGCAGGAACAGGCTCAGGATGCAGGTGCGCTGCACGGTCCACACCGGATCGGTATAGAAATCCTGGCGGATCAGGCCAAAGTGGTTGAGGTCGAATGCAAAGTGGTACGCCGTCATCCACAGTACGGCCAGGCCGCGCAAGGCATCAAGGGCCGGATTCCTGGCCGGTGGCGCGGATCGCATCATTGGGGCAACGGGGGCAGCTCCAACACCACTTCCACCGGCGCCTGCGTTCCGGCTGCCAGCGATGCCTTGCGTCCGGTGACCGACTGCACCACCAGCCGCCCATCCACCAAGTCGCCAACCTGAAAGGGCCTGGCAGGCTTGCCGTCCACCGAGATCAGCGCGGCACCACCGTTGGAGGTATCGGCCACCACCCCTTTCAGCGAAAAACGGCTGGAAGCCGATGGCGCTACTGCGGCCACCGGCACAGCCACTTCACCGCCCCCCAGGGCGCGGACCACGGCCTGCGGATCAATGGCGGCCATACCGACCACACTGGCGACCGGTGCCACAGCGCCCGGTGCAGGAGTGCCAAACACCTTCAGACCCCAGTAGGCCAGGCTTGCAGCCGCCAGCGCGGAAAGCGCAAAAGTAGCCGCTTTTACCCCGAACATCCTGTTACCGTGTGTATGCATTAGCGGATTATGATTGACCTGACCATGAGCCAACGCATCACTTTCCCTACCCTGCCGCACCTTCGCAAGGTTCGTCGCAGCCTCGCCACAGGCTTCACCCTCATCGAACTGATGGTGGTGCTGGTGATCATTGGCGTGCTGGCCGCGTTAATCGTGCCTAATGTGCTGGACCGTGCCGATGACGCCCGCGCCACGGCGGCCAGAACGGATGTAAACAACCTGATGCAGGCGCTCAAGCTCTACCGGCTGGACAACCAGCGCTACCCGGCGGCGGCACAAGGCCTGCAAGCCCTGGTGGCCAAGCCCACGACCGCACCAGTGCCCGGCAACTGGAAACCCTACCTCGACAAGCTGCCCAACGACCCCTGGGGCAACGCCTACCAGTACCTCAACCCCGGCATCCGGGGCGAAATTGACGTGCTGTCCTTTGGCGCTGACGGCCAGGCCGGCGGCGAGGGCAAGAATGCGGACATTGGCTCCTGGAACTGACTGGACGGCCCCCACGCTCCGCCGCTTCGCGGGTCGCTGCCCCCCAAGGGGGCGCGTTTTGCCTTGGGACGGCCCGGCGGCAAAACTGCCCCCACACCTAACGCTCACCAAACGTCACCGCGGCTTCACCTTATTGGAGCTTTTGGTGGTTGTAGCCATCATGGCACTGGCCACGGCGGGCGTCGCCCTGTCATTGCGCGACTCTGCCGAAACCCAGTTGGAGCGTGAAGCCCAGCGTCTGGCAGCCTTGCTGGAATCGGGCCGGGCGCAGGCGCGCATGGCCTCGGTGGTCGTGCGCTGGCATACCACCCCCACAGGATTTGCTTTTGAAGGCCTGCCTGGCACCACCCTGCCCACCCAATGGTTGGGCGCTGACGTGCAGGCCACCACCTCCGCCCCCCTGGTGCTGGGTCCCGACCCCATCATCGGACCACAGCAGGTACGGCTGGTGTCGATTTCCAGTCCCGCGCGCAGCGTGACACTGGCGACCGACGGTATCCGGCCTTTTTCAGTGGCACCACCACCGGACACAGCGCCATGACACGCACACGAGCCCGGGGCTTCACACTGGTCGAGGTGCTGGTGGCGCTAGGCATTGTGGCGCTGGCGCTGGCCGCCGGGGTTCGCGCTTCGGCTTCGCTGACCCGCAATGCCGAGCGCCAGTCCGACCTGCTGCTGGCCCAACTGTGTGCTGAAAACGCACTGGTTACGATGCGCCTGGCCCGCCAGATGCCCGCGGTGGGTGACAACACCAGCACCTGCCAGCAGGCAGGGCGCAACCTGGACGTACAACTGGCGGTACGGCCGACACCCAACCCCAATTTTCTGCGGGTCGAAGCCCTGGTCAGCGAAGGCAACTCGCCCATGCTGACCCTGTCCACCGTGGTGGGGCGGTACTGAAGTGATGGCCCCCACGCTCCCTCACTGCGTGTGGTCGCTGCCCCCCAAGGGGGCTGAACTTGCTGGGGGCGGCCCTGCGCGGCGTTCGGTGGCCCCCACGCTCCACCGCTGCGCGGGTCGCCGGCCCCAGCGCGGCTTCACATTGGTCGAGATGCTGGTCGCCATCGGCATCATGGCTCTGATGGCGGGCCTGAGCTGGCGTGGCATCGACGGCATGGTGCAGACCCAGACGCGCATGCAGCAGCGCGCCGATGCCCTGCTGACCCTGCAGGCCGGCCTGGCGCAGTGGGGCGCGGACCTGGATGCCGTGGCCGAAGGCCCACCGGAGCAGACCATGGACTGGGACAGCCGCGGCCTGCGCCTGCTTCGGCGCAACACCCTGTCGCCCGGCGACGGCCTGCTGGTGGTGGCCTGGAGCCGGCGCAGCATCGACGGCCAGGGTCAGTGGCTGCGCTGGCAATCCCTGCCGGTGCGCACCCGCAAGGACCAGCAGGCAGCCTGGGCCAGAGCGGCCCTGTGGGCCCAGAACCCGGGTGACGAGGAAAAGAAGCTGGAGGTGCGCATCACCCCGCTGACCCAGTGGGAGATCTTTTACTTCCGCAATGACGCCTGGACCAATCCTCTCTCCAGCGCGGATGCTGCAAAAGCTGCGGCGACGGCTCCTGCTTCCCCTGCAACGCCCCCGGACACCCAGCCTGACGGCGTGCGCCTGGTGCTCACCCTGCCGGAGGGCGAAGCCATCAGCGGGGTACTGACGCGCGACTGGGTCCGCCCCCCTATGGGCGGAGGCAAGTCATGAAGGCGCGCCAGACCGGTGCGGCCCTGCTGGCGGCCATGCTCACCGTCACACTGGTGGCAAGCTTGGCCGCAGCAGCCCTGTGGCAACAGTGGCGCAGCATCGAGGTGGAGTCGGCTGAACGGGCACGCCAGCAGTCGCTGTGGGTGCTGACCGGCGCCCTCGACTGGGCCCGGCTGATCCTGCGGGAGGACGCCCGCTCCGGGGGGGCCGACCACCTGGCCGAGCCCTGGGCGATTCCGCTGGCGGAAGCCCGGATGTCGACCTTTCTGTCGGCCGACCAAAGCACCTCGGTCGCCAACGACAACACCATGCTGCAGGCCTTCCTGTCCGGGGGCATCAGCGATTTGCAGGCGCGCATGAACGTGCGCAACCTGGTGGACGACAGCAACAAGCTGTCCGAACCCGACCTCAAGGCCTTTGCCAAGCTGTTTCAACAGCTGGGTCTGCAGCCGGCCGAAGTCACCCTGATCGCCACCAACCTGCGCCTGGCGCTCGATTCCGGCAGTGCCGCAGCCCCCGACACCGCGCCCCTGATGCCACAACGCACCCGCCAACTGGGCTGGCTGGGCCTGTCTGGCCGCAGTCTGGAGGCCCTGATGCCGCACATAACGTTGCTTCCAGTCCGCACTCCGCTAAATATCAACACTGCCAGTCCGATAGTGATGTACGCTAGCGTCCCTTCAATGGATTTGGCCCAGGCGCAGCAACTCGCAAGCGCCCGACAGGTCACCCATTTTCGGACGCTGGCCGATGCCAGCAAGATCTTGGGGGAGGGAGCCGGACAACTCAACGAAACACAACACAGCGTGAATTCCCGTTTTTTCGAAGTGCGTGGCCGCCTGCGGCTGGACCAGACCATCGTGGAAGAAAGTTCCGTGGTGCAGCGCGACGGAATAGTGGTGAAGACCCTGTGGCGTGAACACTGAACCCGCCAGTTGCCCCACTAAACCCATGACCACGCTGATCCTCACCCTGCCACTGACCACCGCCGCGGCCTCGACGCCGGTGGAGGGTGTGCTCAGCGACGACGGCACTTCAGTCACACGTGTGGTGCAGACGCCACTGGCACTGCAGCCTGCCTCCGGGGCGGAAATCGTGGCCCTGGTACCGGCCCACAAGCTGTCCTGGCACCTGCTGACGCTGCCCCGCGGTACGCTGGAACGCGGCTATTTTGGCGATGGCGGCAATGCCCGCCTGCGCTCGGTGCTCGATGGCCTGCTGGAAGACCGACTGCTCGACGAAACCGCCCACATGCACTTTGCGCTGGAGCCCGGCGCACGCGACGGCACTGCAGTACGGGTCGCCGCCTGCAACCGGGCCTGGCTGCACAGCTGGATGGCCGCCCTGGAACAGGCCAGCCTGCCAGTCACCCGCATCGTGGCCGAATGGACACCCGGCCCGGATGCCGACACCCCTGCAGCCATGTGGGTGACCGGCTCGCCCGAGCAGCCTGAACTGGTGTGCACCCGCTTTGACGGTGTGGCGCGGCTCCCCCTGAACGCCACCACGACCGCCCTGCTGTCTGCCACCGGCGACAACCCGGCTGCGGGCGCGGTACGGGCAGAACCTGGCGTCGCGGAACTGGCGGAGCAGGCGCTCAAACGCCCCATTGCGTTGCAGACCCGCGCCGAGCGCGCCGTGGCTGCAGCGCAGACCGGCTGGGACCTTGCCCAGTTTGACCTGCTGCGCACCCGCAGCACCCGTACCCGGAAACAATTCAGCGCCGTCACGGGCGCCCTGCTGCGTGCGCCCCAATGGCGCGCGGCGCGCTGGGCCCTGCTTGCCCTGCTGCTGGCCAACCTCCTCGGCCTGCAGGCCTGGGCCTGGAAGGAGCAATCCAGCCAGGCCAGCAAACGCGCCGCCATCCAGAGCGTGCTGACCACCACCTTCCCCGATGTCCGCGTCATCGTCGACGCCCCGCTGCAAATGGCGCGTGCCGTCGCCGACCTGCAACGCCAGAGCGGCGGCACTTCGAACGCCGACCTGGAAGCCATGTTGGGGCAATTTCAGGCTGCAGCCCCCGGTACACCCGCACCATCTGCTATTGAATTTGTAGCAGGCGAACTGGTGCTCCGGGGCCTGGATTCCGCTGCACCGGGCCTGGCCGACGCCACCACCCGGCTGCAGGCCCAGGGCTATGCCGCGCGCTGGGACGGTGACGCACTCATGATCCAACAGGAGCGCCAGCCGTGAGCCTGACCACCGCACTGGCCCCCCTGCAGGCACGCTGGACCCAGCTGGCCGCGCGGGAGCGCACGCTGCTGGCACTGGCCGCTACCGTGGTGCTGGGCGCCGCGCTGTGGCTGCTGGTCCTGGCGCCCATGGTGTCCACCCTGCGCACCGCCGACACCCGCGCGCGGGCGCTGGATGCCCAGCTGCAGCAGATGCTGGGCCTGCAGGCCCAGGTGCAAAACCTGCAAACGCAGCCGCCCCTGCGCTACGACGAAGCCCTCAAGGCCCTGAACCTGGCGACCGAACAGACCCTGGGCAAAGTGGCCCAGGTCAGTGTCACCGGGGACCGCGCCAGCGTGACCCTGCAGGGCGCGCCGGCCGATGCCTTGGCCCGCTGGCTGGCGCAGGCCCGCCTGAACGCCCGCTCCGTCCCGGTCGAGGCGCGGCTGGCCCGCGTGGTCGCCACCAAAGACACCCCCGGTATCGCCTGGAACGGCGTACTCATCATGTCCCTGCCTGCCCGCTAAGCCATGGCCCGCAACCGGAACACTCCTGTCAAAGCCGCTCCCTGGGGACTGGCGTGGACCGGTGCGTGCGCAGGACTGGTGCTGGCCACCGCGGTGTTTGCACCGGCACGCTGGCTGGCATCCGGACTGCAACACCTCAGTGGCGACCAGGTCCGCCTGGTTGATGCACGTGGCAGTGTCTGGCAGGGCTCGGCTCAGCTGGTGCTTTCCGGCGGTCAGGGCAGCAACGATTCGGTGGCACTGCCCGGTTCGGTGGCATGGCGCATCCGGCCGACCTGGGGTGGACTCAC
>Ga0075160_10001533_pt1 | contig 14006 bp, 8 predicted proteins | sample JI91814C2DNA_FD_70969 | JGI IMG/M metagenome (GOLD analysis project Ga0075160, IMG submission 70969) | Wastewater effluent complex algal communities from Wisconsin, to seasonally profile nutrient transformation and Carbon sequestration -... | ecosystem: Engineered > WWTP > Effluent > Algae... | reverse complement strand
TCTCGTGCCCATGTGGCTTCGTTCGTCGTGTCTCTGTGTCGCCCTGCTCGCTGCTCCCCTCGACGCGCAGGACGTCGACGCCGCGGCTGCGAACCAGACCTTCGTGGAACGATGGTGTGTCGACTGTCACGGCGGCGACTCGGTGAAGGGCAAGCTCGACTTGACCGAGCCGGTGGCCGATCCGGTCGGCGCCGTGTGGCGTCTGGCGCGGCTGCGGGATCGGGTGCTGAGCGGCGAGATGCCGCCGCCCGACGCCGACCGACCGCCGCGTGACGAGGCGCTCGCCTTCGTCGCACGCACGACCGCCCGGATCCGCCAGGACGGCAAGCACCTGGCGGTCGATCCAGGTCGCGTCACGGTGCGCCGGCTCAGCCGCGGCCAGTGGGAGAATTGCGTGCGGGACCTGTTCGGCGTCGTGGTGCCGACCCAGGGCTTCCCGGCCGACGATCTCGGCTACGGCTTCGACTCCATCGGGGACGCGCTGACGTTCTCGACGCTGCATCTCGAGCACTACCTCGCGGCCGCGACCGCCGTCGCCGAGGCGATGCTCGACGGCGAGGATCCCGCACACCCGACCGTGCGGCGATTCGCCGGCGACGCGCTGCCGATCGTCGCCAATCCCGACGGCGTGCAGCAGGGGGACCACCTGCTGATGTTCGCGCGGGCCGAGGCCGAGCAGGTGGTCGCCCTGCCGCGAACGGGGCTCTATCGCCTGCGGATCCGCGCCGGGGCCGACCAGGCCGGCGACGAGCCGGCGCGCTTGCGGCTGTCGCTCGACGGGCGCGAGCTGACGACGTTCGCGGTCGAGCGGCGCGAGATGGGGGAGTTCGAGCTGCGCACCCCCTGCGACGGTGGCTCGCGGCGCATCGCCCTCGCGTTCGTCAACGACTTCTACGACCCGAAGAACCCCGATCCGGCCCGGCGCGACCGCAACCTGCACATCGAATGGCTGCCGGTCGAAGGCCCGCTCGACGCGCGCGTGGTTCCGGAGGCGCAACAGTGGTTCCATCGAGCCTGGAGAGGCCGTGGCGAGGTGCCGGCGCGGTTGCGGGCACTTGCCAAGGCTGTGTTGCCGCGGGTCTGGCGCCGGCCGGTGGGCGAGGACGAAGTGGCACGCGTCGTCAAGGCGGCCCAGCAGGAGTACGAGGAGAGTGGTTCGCCGCTGCGGGCCGCGCGGTTCGTGGTGCAGGCGGCGCTGGTGTCGCACCACTTCCTGTTCCGCCTCGAGACGGGGTTCGCGTCCTCGGCCGAGGCCAAGGTGGCGCCGTTGCACCCTGTGGCACTCGCGTCGCGGCTGTCGTTCTTCCTGTGGGCGAGTACGCCCGACGAAGCGCTCGCCAAGCTCGGCCGCGACGGCAAGCTGGGCGATCCGAAGGTGCTGGCGACGGAGACGGCGCGCCTGCTCGACGACCCGCGCGCCGACGCGCTCGCCACCGAGTTTGCGGCCCAGTGGTTCGAGCTGCGCAGCCTCCTCGACCGAACGCCGGACCCGGCCCGTTTCCCCGGCTTCGACGACGACCTGCGGCGCTCGCTGCGCCGTGAGACCGAACTGCTGTTCCGCACGGTGTTGCGCGACGGGCTGGACGTGCGGCGCCTGCTCGACGCCGACTTCACGCACGTCGACGCCCGCCTGGCGGCGCACTACGGCTTGCCCGCCGTCGACGGTGCGGAGTTCGTGCGCATCGCCCTGCCGGAATCGCACCGCGAGCGCGGTGGCGTGCTCGGGCACGGCAGCGTCCTGGTGGTGACGTCGAACCCGACGCGCACGTCACCGGTGAAGCGCGGCAAGTGGATCCTCGAGAACCTGCTCGGTCAGGCGCCGCCGCCGCCGCCGCCGGGCAACGACTCGCTGCCCGACGAAGGCCAGGTCGACAGCACGAAGAGCCTGCGCGAGCAGCTGGCGCAGCACCGCAGCCGTTCCGCGTGTGCTGGCTGCCACGTGCGCATGGACGCGCTCGGCTTCGCGCTCGAACGCTACGACGTCGTCGGGCGGCATCGCGAGCGCGACGCCGGCGGCGAGATCGACTGCCGCGGGGAGCTGCCGGACGGCACGCATCTCGCCGGACTCGCCGACCTGAAGCGCGTGCTCGCGGCGGATCCCGCGTTCGTGCGCACGATGGCGCACAAGCTGTTCGTCTACGCCGTGGGGCGCGAGTTGCGGCCGGCCGATCGGCTGCGCCTCGACCTGCGTGTCGACGACCTGATGGCCGCCGGCGCGGTGACGGTGCGCGAGCTCGTGCTGGCGATCGTGCAGGATCCGGCGTTCACGATGCGCGGGCCGGACGGCGGTCGCTAGCCGCGACCGCCGTGGATGCCGTTCACTGGCAGATCACGACCTCGACGCCGTTCGAGAGCTCCTGCGGCACGTCGAACAGGCATTGGGTGGCCACGTGGAGGCCGAGGAAGTTCGGGTCGACGGGCACCGAGACGAGCAGGTTGCCGGCACCGGCGACATCGGTCGTGATCGGCAGCACCAGGCCGATCAGGCTCGGCTCGACGAGCACGATGCCGACTGGGTAGGGCACGTGGGCGCGCGCCAGCGACAGGATCAGGATGCCGGTCGTCGCGCTGCCGGCCGCACTCCACTGGAAGCCGACCGGGCCACCGAGCACGGTCGATCCACCGGCCGCCAACAGGGCCTCGTTGCCGCCGCCGAGGCCGAGACCGTAGGTCTGCACGCCGCAGACCGTGAACGCCTGCGACGGGCTCGTCGTCTGGTTGCCGCGCCAGTCGGTGGCCGTCAGGTTGAACGTCACCGTGGCGCCGTTGGTCGGCACGCCGGGCGGCGGCACGATCGCGCCTCGGAAGAGCAGGCCGCCGAGGAACGCCATCGGCGTGCTGCCCACGGTCGTGCCGCCGGTGTGCAGGATCGACCAGTCGATCTGCACGCTGGCGATCGACGTCTCGCCGTCGTCGACGGCCGAGTCCTGCGCGGTCGCACGCACGACCCACGGCCCGTCCGGTTGGGTCGATTGTGGCGCAACCTGCTCGATCTTGACGAAGCGCGGCGGCTGCGAGTCGGCGGCCCCGGTGCCGTAGTAGGCGCGGTTCAGGAACGAGCCCGATTCACCCTGGGCGGTCACCAGGTCGAACACGCCGTCGCCGTTCAGGTCGCCGATCGCGACGTCGAGCGTCGAGTCCACGACCGGCGAGAAGCCGTTCGTGCCGGTCTGTCGGGCGAACGAGAAGGCCCCGTTGTTGAGGTAGAGCTTCTCGCCGTTCGACTGCAGCGAGCCGTTGACAAGGTCGAGCCAGCCGTCGTTGTTCGCGTCGACCAGCACCCACTCGTTGTCGTCGTCGCCGTTGCCGCCGGTCAGCGCCGTGGTCAGGCTCGTGAACGTCAAGGAGCCCGACGGCACGAGGTTGTTGCGGAGCACGGTGTCGGTGACGCCGCTGACCGACAGCATCGTCATGTCGAGGTCGCCGTCGTGGTCGAGGTCGGCGACCTCGGCTTCGTAGGTGAGCCCGGTGCCGGCCGGCAGCAGCGTCGTCGTGACGGTCGGGAAGTGGCCGGTGCCGTCGTTCAGGAAGATCTGCTGGCCCGCCGACTTGCCGATGTTGACCACGTCGAGGTCGAAGTCGCCGTCGAGGTCGCACAGCACGACGTCCTGCTGGTTGGTCTTCGGCGCCGACACCACGTGGGTCGCGGTGCGGTTCGTGAACACGCCGCTGCCGTCGTTCAGGAACAGCTTCAGCTGGCCGTTGGACAGCTCGTCGTTGAGGAACAGGTCCAGGTCGCCGTCCTGGTCGACGTCGCCGTGGGCGCAGCCGGCGACGGCGAGGTTCAGCGTGCCGAGGCGTGCCACCGACTGGTCGGTGAAGACGCCCGCTCCGTTGTTGACGTAGAGGCGCTGCTGGCTCGGCCCGTTGCACGAGAAGAACAGGTCGTCGTCACCGTCCCCTTCGATGTCGAACGCCAGCACCAGGGTGCCCTTGATCGCGAGTGTCGGCAGCCGGGTCGCCGTCTCGTCGACGAGCCCCTGGCCCTGCGCGATCTTGTTGATCAACAGCGTCGGCTGGATCGCCTGGCCGCTGGTGCTCAGCACGTAGCCGTTGGCGAACACCACGTCCAGGTCGCCGTCCTGGTCGACGTCGACCAGAAGGCAGCCTTCGGTCATCACCGTCGGACCGGTGATCAGGCCGGACTGCTGCGTGTAGCGGTGCTGCGCGGAGAGAACGGAGGAACTCGCCGCGGCGACTAGGCCGGCGAGCAGGAGTCGGGAGAGCATCGAGGGTCGCGCGCCAGGTTCGAGGGGCTGGGCAGAGGGCTGTGGCGCGTCGGCACGATAGCGGCTCGCGCGATTCCTGCTGGCGCTGGCCGGAGTTCTTCGCGGGCCCGCTTCCGAACGGGCGGTGCCATGGCGCCGACTCCTTGCAGCTCGAAGCGGTGGGCGGCGGTGGTCCTCAGGCCCCCGCCGCTTGCGGGCCACCGTGGTGGGCGTGCAGGGCGTTCTTGCCGCCGTCGCCGAGGTAGCGCACCAGCAGGTGCGGCGGCGTGCGCAGCAGGTCGATCACCACCAGGGCGTCGATGGTGTGGAAATCGGGGTCGACGTTCACCCCGAGCAGGCGCGCGCCGAGCTTGAGGTACTGCTCCAGCAGGATCGGCACGCCGGCGCGGTTGGTCTCGAGTTCGCGGACCATCGCCGACACGTCGGGCAGGGCCGCGATCTGCTCGGGGCGCCACTTCACCGAGCGACGTTCGAAGAACCCGGCCCGCCACGGTCGGCGGGTGCGCACGAACGGGGCGAGCTCGTCGGCGAGGCAGTGGCTGCGCAAGTGGTCGACCATCAGCCGCACCGAGGTGGCATGGTGGTCGGCGGCGATGCTGACGAGGCCGAACAGGTGGCGGTAGCGTGGGTTCCTGGCCACGAAGGCGCCGATGCCGCGCCAGAGCAGCAGCAGCGGCGCGAACTGCCGCTGGTAGGCGGGCTGCACGAAGCTGCGGCCGAGTTCGAGGGCCGGGCCGACGCGGCGCCAGAACTCGGGCGCGAACGTGTGGAAGCCGGACGAGTAGACGGCGGCGTCACCACCGGCTGCGCGCAGTTCGTCGGTGAGGCCAAGGCGGTAGCTGCCGACGATCTCCTGGGCGTTCGGATCCCAGACGAACAGATGGTGGTAGTCGGCGTCGAAACGATCGAGGTCGCGGGCCTGGCCCGAACCTTCGCCGGCGGCGCGGAACGTCAGCTCGCGCAGGCGGCCGATCTCGGCCAGCGTGTACGGGATCGCGGCGGCGCGCGCGCACACGACCTGTAGGCCGTTGCCGGTCAGCAGGTGACTCGTGGCCGGCAGGGCGGCGATCTCCGCGGCCAGGGCGCTGGCGTCGCCGCGGGCGGCGAGCGGTTCCTGCGGCAGGGCCTTCGGCAGGGCCGGCAGCGCGTCGCCGCCGACGCGGCGCGCCAGGATCTCGGTGCGCAACCGCAGGTAGTCGGCGCGTTCCTGGTCGGCCGTGGCAGGGAAGCGTTCGAGTTGGCTCGGCGCGATCGTGTGGCCGACGCGCAGCGCCACGGGGCGCCGCTGCTGGTCGAGCAGCGTGCGTGGCAGCAGCAGCGTGCGCAGCAGCGGGTGGACGGCGGCGAGCCGTTCGAGCCACTTGGCACTGCGGGTGCCGACGTGGACCGGCACGACCGGGGCGTCGGTCAGGCGCTGCAGGCCGGCGAAGGCACTCTGCCAGCGACCTTCGCGCGGGCGGCGGCGGAACCAGCGGCCGCGCGCGACCTCGCCGGCGGGGAACCCGAGCAGCAGGCCGCCATCGCGCAGGTGGCGCACGGCGGCGCGCAAGGCTCTCGGGTTGGCTTCCCCGAACACGTCGACCGGGATCACGAGGTCGGCGAGGGCCGGGATGCGGGCGAGCCAGCTGTTGGCGAGCACCTTCACGTCGGGGCGGCGGCGCAGCAGCAGCGCGAGCAGCACGACGCCCTCCATGGCGCCGGTCGGGTGTTCGGCGGCGACGAGGGCCGGGCCTTCGCGCGGTACACGATCCAAGTCGCCGTCGGGCAGGTCGAGGTCGAGGCGCAGCCAGTCGCGCGCCGCACCGAGCCAGGCCTTGGCCGTCGGATGCGTGGTCGGCATGCCGAGCCGGCGGCCGAGATCATGGGCGACCCCGTCGAGCGTGCGGAGGCCCGTGAGCCGCTCGACGAGGCCGGCGCACCACCGCTGCCATGCCGGAGCGTTCCGGTCGACGAGGGCGAACGCCCGGTTGCCGTTCTGCATGGCCCCGCATCGTGCGCGACTGCGTGAAGTGCAGGCCAACGGCCGGCCAAGCTGCGGCGTTCCGCGCTTGCTTCGTCGCCGGCGGTCGGTGACGGTCCGCAGCATGTCCGAAGCATTCCTCGAACGCGACTTCAAGGCCTACGAGAAGCACCGTCAGGACGACCCCGAATACAACGCGCTGCGCCTGTCCGTGCGCCGCAAGCTGAAGGCGATGGTCGATGGCGTCGCCAAGACGGCGAAGGCGGCCGGCACCGAACTGAGCGCCCAGGCCGGCCTGCATCATCCCTACACGTTCAACAGCTACCGCGTGCGCGAGCAGCGTGCCTACCTGTGCCGCGGGCCGAAGGAGCGGAAGAAGATCGCCGCCGTGTTCGGCGACGCGCTCGGCAAGGACGCGGAGACACACTACATCCAGACCGTTCTCGAAGTCTGCCTCGACGACCAGATCGTCGAGGCGGCGCTGCGCATCCACCCGCAGGCGTGGTGGGACGGCGAGAACCTGAAGAAGAGGCTGCTCGGTGACGCCGGCAGGCTCGAGGAGTTCTGCCAGCTGCTGCGTGCACTGCCACCGGGCTTCAACCTGCGGCTGCACGACTGGAAGAAGGACCACTGGTGCGCGCAGGCGAAGGCCGGCGAGGTGAAGGAGATGCTCGGGCACTACACGCCGGGCAACCACTGGCTGCACGTGCAACGGCAGCTGCCGAAGGAGGACGCGGTGGCGATGGGGCCAGAGGCTGAGGCGTGGGTGCACGCGTCGCTGCTGGCGCTGCTGCCGGTGTTCCGCTTCACACTCTGGGATCCGAGCTGAGCGCGCGCTGCGGGCCGCAGTGCGGTCCGGCCGGGATCCCGGCGGGCTGCCAGCTGAGGATCACTGCGCCGGATAGGTTGCCTTGACCCACTCGCCCCACTTCGTGTCGATGTCCAGCGTCGACACGCCGTAGGAGTCCTTGAGCGCCTCGCGGACGGCGCCGACGAGGTCGTTCTGGTCGGCGTTCCACTCGGCGTCGACGCGGCCCTTGATCGCGAACAGGAACTTCTGCCACTTGGTCCTGGGCCCGGCCCCGGTGGTGGGAGGGCTGTCGGCGTCCTGGGCCATCAGCCAGTCGACGCGCGACCAGATCGCGACGTGGTCCGGGAACTTGATGTCGGTGAAACTGCGCCAGCCAGCGGTCTCGGCGAAGGTCGACACCTTGCCATGGGCGATCAGGTTGCGCGTCAGCACGTTCCATTTGTCGACCACGCGCACGTCGGGCATGCCACCCTCGTCGCCGGTGAAGTTCGGCCACTTGGTGTCGACGCGTCGGCAGTTCCAGTGCCCGAAGCCCTCGCGCAGCCAGACCGGCAGGTTGTAGGAGTAGTGCCGGAAGCCATCGAGGAAGTTCTGGCTGAGGTTGAAGGCCAGCGCGCAGTGCAGCGCCGTGTCGTGCTTCAGCGGGAACTCCTCCGACTCGATCGGCAGCGCGATCAGGATCGAGTGGGTCTCCCGAAAGTGCCACCTCTGCGCGAACTTGTGGTCCTTGCCGAGGAAGCGCTTCATGTACGTCTGGAAGGTCGCCATCTTCTGCGTGGCGAGCACCAGGTACTTGTCCTGCATGCCGAGGTACGGACCCTGCCCCATGTAGCGGGCGCCCGGCATCCGGATCACCTTGCTCTCGTCGGCCGGGAAGTCCTTGTCGGTGACGCCGAACAGCTGCTGCGTCTCGGCGTAGAGCTTCTCGCAGCGCTGCGCGGTCAGGTGGGCGCGCAACCACGGGTCGAGCACCTTGGCCTTCGGGTTGACCTTCGGCAGCTTCTGCTGCAGTTCCTCGAGCTCGGCGCGGATCTTGGCCCTGGTCGGCGGGTCGACCGGTACGACCCATTCGTTGAGGTTCACGCCGATCCGGAAGTGGGCGGTCTCGAGCCACAGCACCTGCACGGGCTCGAGAGCCGCGTCGATCTCGGTCGACTGGACCACCTGGTCGCCGATGCCGCCGAAGCGGAACGGGCCGAAGTTCAGGTAGCCGGCCTTGGCCATCGCCTCCGGGTCGTTCTTCGTGTAGGGGTCGATGCGCCACTTGGGCAGCTTGTCCTTCTCCTGCGCGCTCGCGCTCGGAGCCACGAGGACGAACGACAGCATCATCGCGAGTCGGCGCATGGCGGGGCGGTACGGTGGGTTCGGCGGTCGGGTGCGGCGGGTCGGCGACCGGCTCACAGCTTCTTCAGCCACTCCTGCTGGTGCTTCACGGCCTGGAACACCGGCAGGTTCTCGATCGGTTCCTCGCCGTGCACGACGCGTGCGGCGTTGATCGCCTCGCGTAGCACGGTGTGGTCGCTCGCCTTCAGGAACGCCTTCAACTCGGCGGCGCGCTCCTTCGGCAGCAGGTGGCGCAACAGGCGCAGGCCGGTCATCTGCTCGACGGCCGAAGCCTTGCCGATCGCCGCGAGCACCCAGTCGGCGGCCTCGGTGGAACGCGCCGCGGGCAGTACTTCGGCGACCAGCTTCGTCACGTCCGCCCAATGGGTGCGCGCGTATGCCATGGTCGCCGGCAAGCCGTCCTTCTGCTTGGCGGCCAGCAGGCCGAGCGACGCGTAGAACGCCGTCTGCTCGTCCTGGTCCTTGGCCAGTTCCTGCAGCGTCGGCACCTGAGCCGGGTCGTGGAACCGGATCAGCCGCAGTGTCAGGTAGCGGCGCAGCTCGGTCTGCGGCTTCTTGGTCTCGCGGGCCAGCAGGGCGGCGTGCCGCGGCTGCAGCAGTTCGTCGAGCACCGCGAACAGGGGCGGATTGGCCTCCGGCGTTCGATCGTTGACGGCCAGCATCACGAGCGGGGCGGCGAGATCGCCCAGTTCGACCAGTCGCTTGTGGGCCGGTCCGTGCAGGCTCTTCTCGGACTTGGTGAACTGGCCGATCGCACCGACGATCTTCTTGCGCTCACCGTCGCCGACCTTCGGCCACTCCGCCAGCTGGGTCGCGGCCTGCACTGGTGTCGGTGTCGGTGTCGGCGGGGTCGGTTGCTGGGCCGTACACCAGGACGGAGCGAGCGAGAGCAGCGCGGCGAGGGACGCCTCGAGGACGGTGTGGTTGCGGGTCACGGCTTCTGCAGGGGTTTGATCCAGTCCGGAAGGGCGAACACGTAGTCGGGGTGCACGAAGGACAGCTTGCCGGCGACGCGGGCCCGTTCGGCGGCGAGCCAGTCGCGGAACCCGGCCCCGTCTTGGGTGAAGAACCCGACCTCGACCGCGTCGACCGACTGCTGCAAGGCCTGCGCGCTGTCGTGCAGGTCGAACGAGCCGACCAGCGCGAAGCCCTCGGGCATCGCCAGCACTTCGCTGACCGCACCGAGGTTCTCCGGCTTGAACAGGAACATCGCGACGGGCAGTCGCGCGTGCAGGCGCGGGTAGTGGGCGCGGCGCTTGGTCGGCATCGCCGCGGCGTGCTGTTCGAGTTCGGCGGCGTTGCCGGCGACCTGCTTCAGGGTCTCGGCCAGGGCCCGGGCCGAGGCGCGCTCCTGTGGGAAGGCGCGCTCGGCGAGCCGAAGCGGCAGCAGGTGTTCCTCGAGCACGCGCTGCACGGCGGTCTTGCGACCACCTTCGGGTACGCTGTCGAGCAGGAACTCCAGGTACGGCGTGAGCTCGTCGAGGCGGATCTCGATGCCGTCGAGCACGAGCAGGCGGGTCTCGACCACCGGCTTCTCGCTGCAGCCGTGACCGGCGAGCAGCAACGCGGTGCAGGGCACGACGAGTCGACGGATGGAGAGGCCGTTCACGGGGTGTCGAGGGAGCTGAGGAAGTCGCAGACCGGGCCGCTCAGGTAACGGTAGGTGGAGAACAGCGGATTGGCCAACTGGGGGGTGTCGGGAGCGGCAACCGGCCCCGGGAAATTGCCGACGTTCTCGACCCACAGCGAGCGGGGGTCCTGCGGCCAGGTCTCGACCCGGACCTGGAAGGTCGACGGGTCGCCGGCCGACGGCGGGAACACGAGGCGCACGCCGAGCGAGTGCAGCGGGCGGCCGAGCGTGGGCCAGGCATCCGAGCCGGGCGCCACCAGCCGCTTGCCGAGGAAGTCGCGCCCGTCGCGGAAATGGCGCGGTGCGACCAGCGAGCGGACCACGAACTGCGAAGCGATCGAGGTGGCGATGCCCAGCGTCTGGAAGGCCGTGCTGGTGACGTTGACGACCCGCGTGGCGAAGTCCTCGACGGCGACACCACGCAGTTCTTCGCGCAGGATCAGGCGATTCCAGGTGAACGTCGCCGAGGAGACCTGGCCGGGTGCCTGCGGCAGGTTGCTCAGGTGGATGCCGTCGGGCGCCACCTGGAAGTTCTGGTAGCCGTTGCCCGGCTGCCGGTAGAGCGTGTTGTGCACGGCCTGCACGAGGTCGGCGCGCAGTTGCAGCGGCGGGTAGAGGATCTCTGCCGCGAACGCGATCGTGCGCAAGTCGTAGCTCATGGGCGAGCTCGCGATGCTACGGGGTGGCCCGGCCCCGGTCAGGGATCGCGTGGGTGGCCGGCGCGGTGATTGTTGGGAGGAATGCCGGCCCCGGCTCGTTTCGCGGAGGCCGGTTGCTAGACTCCCCGACCCTTCCACTCGACCGAGACTCCGATGCTCCGTGCTCCAGCCCTGGCCGCCATGCTCGCGGCCGTCGTTGCTTCCACCCTCGTTGCCCAGAATGGCGCCGCTCAGGATCCCACCCAGGATGCAGCGAAGCTGACCAACCTGCGGCGCGAGATCGACAAGTTGAACGACGCCCTGGTCGAGGAGCGGGCCAAGCTGCTCTCCGACCTGAAGATCAACGGCCAGACCCTCGACGTGCGCGCCGTGATGCGCGAAGCCGTCTACCTCGCGGGCGGCAAGCTGGTCGAGGCCAAGGTCTCCAACTTCTTCATCCTCGAGGAGATCCAGAAGCAGGTTGCGTCCGGCAAACGGACCGCCGAGGAGTTCCTGGTCGCCGACGAGGAAGTGCTCGTGCAACTCGCCCCGATGAAGGCGGAGTTCGAGTCGAAGCACCCCGGGGTGGAGTTCTGGGATGTGATCCGCTCGCAGTACGGGCTCAGCCGCGAGACGTTCCTCGAGCAGCGCCGCGAGTCGATCCTGTTCGATCGCGTGTTCTTCCCGGGCACGGTGCGCGACTGGCCGGAGATCACCAAGGAGGCGATCAAGGCACAGAACGAGCAGGGCCAGAAGTTCCTGGAGCAGCTCGAGAAGACGGCCGACCTGGTCGACGAGAAGGGTGCGCCGCGCAAGATGCCCGACTTCTGGCTCAACATGATGCGCCAGTTCGTCTCGAAGGGGCTGCGCAACTGGAGCGACATCCGCTTCGGCTCCGACGGTCTGCCGCCGGAGGTGGTGCTGCGCGTGAACGACTTCGAATGGTCGACCGTCGACGCCTTCGAGTTCGTCAAGAAGGGCCTGTTCATCCAGGACCTCGAGCGGGCCCTGCAAGAAGTCGCGGTGCGTGAAGCGCTCCGTCAGGATCTGGTGGCCAAGGGCGTCTACGTCAGCGACGAGGAGTTCAAGAAGCGCTACGACGAGTATCGCAAGCCGTACGACTCGACTCCGTTCACGGTCGAGGTGATCGCCACGCGCTTCCGCGGCTTCCCGTGCCTCGAGGCGTTCCGTGCCCGCTGGCGCCTGATCACCTCCTACAGCGACCTGCTGAAGGGCGAGATGACCGACGAGACGCTGCAGGCGCACGCCGACAAGCGCGCGGCGTTCTTCGCCGACGGTCAGGTCGACGTCTCGCTGCTGCCGTTCCAGGCCCGCAATCCGCAGAGCGGTGGCTGGGAGCCGGACGGCATGGAGCGCGCCCGCCAGCGCTGCGAGGCGGCGTTCGCCGATCTCGAGGCCAAGAAGATGACGCTCGATCAGGCGATCGAACAGCACAAGGAGTTCTTCGCCACCGACGAGAAGAAGGGGCGGCTCGGCCTGCTGCCGTTGAACCAGGTGCGCCAGCAGCTGCGCGAGAGCGAGTTCACCCAGCTGCTCGACGGCTTCTCGCTCGCCGAGTTCCTGTTCTTCGAGGCGCCGGTCGGCAAGACGATCGGTCCGATCCAGGGTGCGGACGGCTGGTTCATCGCGCGCGTCAACTCGCGCACTCCGGCGCGCCGCAAGGTCGACGTCAAGAACGAGCGCGAGCGCGAACTGGTCCGCGAGGACTTCATCACCAACCGCTTCCTCGACTGGGCACGCGAAGTCGTCGCCAAGACCAAGTTCGACTGAAGCGGATGGCGTGAGCTCGGTTCCCCGGCCCCCTTGCCGTAGCATGGCGGGCCTGTGACGGAACCCTCCGATTCGCGCGCCAGCATGCGGGCGCTGTTCCGGCGGCTGTGGGCTGCGATCTGCCGCTACAGGGGCATGGTCGCCGTGATGCTCGCCTTCGGCTTCCTCGAGGCGCTGTTCACCAAGTTGCCGTTCGTGCTGGTGAAGCCGCTGATGGCCGAGATGGCAGAGAAGCCGCCGGGCGGCGCGGCAGCAGGCAGTGGGGCGCCTGGGTTGGCCGAGAGGATCGGCGAGGACTTCAACGCCTGGTTCCGGGGGTTCGCCAATGACCTGGCCCACACCCTGGGCTACGCGTTCGAGCACCCGGGCATGAACGTCGTCGTCGCCTGCGGGGTCGTCGCGGTCCTGTGCGGGCTCCTCGGTGCGGTGACGATCTACTTCGTGCAGACGATCTCTCGCCTGTTCGCGATCCGCATCGTCGCCGACTTGCGCGGCGAACTCGCCCGCCACTTCCTGCATCTGCCGGTGCGGTACTTCGGTCGGCAGCGCATGGGGGACCTGATCAGCAAGGTCACGAACGACACGCAGGTCATGCAGCGGTCGTTCGAGCTGGCCAGCGACAACGTCGTCGTCGATCCGCTGATGATCCTCGGCAACGTGATGATCCTCGCCTGGTTCGTGCCGCAGGCCCTGTGGGTGCTGTTGGTGATGGTCCCGGCGATGGTGATCCCGCTGTATCGCCAGGGCCGCCGAGTCAGCAAGCGCAGCAGCAAGAGCCTGCAGGCGATGGGCGAGACGACCGAGTCGCTCAACCAGATCCTGAACGGAATCCGCACGGTCAAGGCGTTCCAGCTCGAAGCACCGATGCTGCGCGACTTCGAAGCGACGACGGCGACGTTCCTGCAGCGGGCGCACCACATGCTGCGTGCGAAGGGCCGGTCGATGGCGCAGACGTTCGTCGGCTACCAGGTCGGGTTCGGCGTGCTGCTGGTGCTGCTCGGCTACGTCGTGCTGGTGAAGAAGCAGATCCACTTCGACGACGTCGCTCTGGTCATCATGCCGTTGGCGACCACCTACCAGCACGTGAAGCGCCTGACCCGCAGCTACCACGTTCTGATGGAGTCTGCGGGCGCCCTGCACGGGATCGACCGCATCCTCGGTGAGCAGGTGGACCAGGCGGCTGCCGGCGGCCGGCCCGTCCCCACGGTGCGCGGCGAGATCGAGCTACGCGACGTCGGATTCTCGTACGGAGGCGAGCCGGTGCTGCGTGGCCTCGACCTGCACGTCCCCGCGGGAAAGACCGTGGCGCTGGTCGGCGAGTCGGGCAGCGGCAAGACGACCACCGTCGACTTGATCCAGAGGTTCCACGAGCCGACGCATGGCAGCATCGTGATCGATGGGCAGGACCTGCGCGAACTCCGCCTCGCCGACTACCGCTCGCACACCGCCGTGGTCAGCCAGCAGTCCTTCCTGTTCAACGCCTCGATCCGCGCCAACATCGAGTGCGGCAAGCCTGGGGCGACGCAGGCCGAGATCGAAGCGGCGGCGAGGACGGCCAACATCCACGACTTCATCGCGTCGTTGCCCCTAGGGTACGAGACGA